>FJVV01000275.1_pt1 | contig 15180 bp, 14 predicted proteins | sample 1011911 | NCBI WGS metagenome assembly FJVV01 (sample SAMEA3912450, study PRJEB9761) | metagenome | biome: forest; material: soil | place: USA | collected 2011-06-22 | depth 0.1 m
CCGACGACCAAGGAGAACAAGGCGATGTTCAAGCTCTCCGTTTCGCCCGAGGACGCGCCGGACAAGGCTGAATACGTTGAACTCGAGTTCGAGAAGGGCGATTGCGTCGCGGTGAATGGAAAGAAACTCACCCCCGGCAAAGTTCTCAAGACCCTCAACAAGCTTGGCGGCAAACACGGCATCGGCCGCGTTGACCTCGTCGAGAATCGTTTCGTCGGCATGAAGAGCCGCGGCGTCTACGAGACCCCGGGCGGCACCATTCTCATGCAGGCCCACAAGCAGATTGAAAGCCTCACCCTCGACCGCGAAGTCGAGCATCTGCGCGACAGCTTCATTCCGAAATACGCCGAGCTGGTTTACAACGGCTTCTGGTTCGCTCCCGAACGCGAGATGCTTCAGGCGATGATCGACGAGAGCCAGAAATTCGTCACCGGCACCGTCCGCCTCAAGCTCTACAAGGGCAACATCATTACCTGCGGACGCAAGTCGAAGTATTCCCTCTACGACGATAAGATCGCGTCGATGGAAGGCGTAAAGAGCTGGTATAACCAGAGCGACGCGACCGGCTTCATCCGCCTCAACGGCCTTCGCCTCCGTGCCCGCAGTCTCGCGCAGGGCGGTCCGAAGGTCTGAGTTTGTTCGGTGGCTTTATGTCGGGCGCGTCCTGCGGGGCGCGCCTTTTTTGTGTGATCAGGAAAGCCGCTTCAGCAGGTCCGCCACGGGCGGGCCGATTTTTTTGACCGTGCCGGCGTCGATCCAGCGGCCTTCGACGAGCAATCTTAGCGGTGTCGCGGGCACGCCGCGTTCGCCTGATTGAAAGAGACTGATCAACAGCTCCACGGCGCGCGCACCAATTTCCTTTTCCTGCTGATCGATGCCCGACCAGCCGGGATCGAAAATTCGCGACAGGGTGGCCAGGCTTACCTCATCCGGAACGACTACGTCCGCACCTTCCAGCCACGTTTTAACTTCTGAAACGGTAGAGATGATCGCGGTCGGGCGGTGGCGGTCGAACCAGGCGAGAAAGCGTTCGCGCCATGGATTGACCACGGCGGGCTCATCCCGTCCGTCGATGGTGAACATCGGGATTTTTCGACTCTCGGGCTGCGCATCCTGAAACAGGAAATAGGGGGCCTCGAAGTTATGCTCGGCGCGCCGCAGCGTTTCCGAGGCACTGACCATGCCGATGCGGCTGTGGCCGGCCCGGCAGAGTTCGCGCAGGCAGGTGAGGGTGGAGCTGTGCTGGTGGTTGGCCACGATATGCAGCCGCGGCGAAAGGAGGGAGTAGCCAATGCTCACGCCGGCCAGCGCCTCCATCTGGAGTTTGAGTTCCATCTTGGCGTCGGGCTGCGGGGAGAAAATCAGTCCGCGGATGTTGCGGGCCAGCAGCACGCCGCGGGCGCGCTTGGCGTTGAGTCCCGGTTCGGTCAGCCAGAATTCCTCGAGCTTGTAGCCCATCGAGGCGGCAAACGCGGTGGCGCCCTCAAAATAAGCGCGGATGTTTTCGGCATTTTGCCAGGCGTTGCGCTCGGGGTAGGTGTTCACCCAGGCAAAGGTCGAGCGGTAGGCCGGCGTGTGCTGTTTGCGACGATAGTGGCTGAGCGCCGTGAGCATCGGGTCGGGCACGTAGGCGAGCCGCTTGGCGATCGCACGGATGCGGGCGCGTTTCGCCGGGTCGACGTAGGTGTCGTTTTTGAGCGCGCGCCAGGCAGTGGACACGTGGACGCCGGCCTCGGCGGCGACTTGTTTCAGGGTGATGCGGGCGGGGTTCGCGGGGTCCGGCATGAAATAGTTTGCAGATACTCGCCATCGCACTCGCCAAGGCAAGATTTTCGATGGTTCCCTGCTTTCGCCCCGTCTCCATTCGTCCACTCCGTCCACTCTTTCCTAACATGAGCAAAGTCCGTATCGGTATCGTTGGCCTCGGCAACATGGGTTTCGGTCACGCCCAACAACTTCTCGCCGGCAAGATCAGCCGTCTCGAGCTCTCCGCCGTGGCGGACACCGAGCCTTCCAGACTCAAGCGAGTCCCTCAGGTAAAGGGCTTCGCTTCCGCCGACGAGATGATCGCCTCGGGGCTCATCGACGCGATTCTCATCGCGACGCCGCACTATGATCACACGACGATCGGCATCAAGGCCCTCAAGGCCGGCCTGCACGTTCTCGTGGAAAAGCCCATCTCGGTGCATCGCGCCGACTGCGAGCGCCTGATCGCCGCGCACACGAACAAGAAGCAGGTGTTCGCTGCGATGTTCAACCAGCGAACCGACCACTATTACATCAAGATCCGCAATCTCATCAGCAGCGGCGAACTCGGCGAAATCCGCCGCGTGAACTGGATCATCACGAACTGGTTCCGCACTGAGTGCTACTATTCCTCCGGGGGCTGGCGCGCGACTTGGGGCGGCGAGGGCGGCGGCGTGCTGCTCAACCAGTGCCCCCACAATCTCGATCTTTTCCAGTGGATGTTCGGCCTGCCGGTGAAAGTCCGCTCGCACCTTGGATTCGGACGCTATCACGACATCGAGGTCGAGGATGACGTCACCGCCTACATGCAGTTCAAGAACGGCGCGACCGGCGTCTTCATCACCTCCACCGGAGAGGCTCCCGGTACCAACCGCCTCGAAATCACCGCCGAGCGCGGCAAACTCGTCTACGAGGACGACAAGATCACCTACACGCGCAACGAGCAGGAGATGTCCAAATTCAGCCGCACGACCGACCAGGCCTTCGCGACGCCCGCCACCTGGACCGTTTCCATTCCGGCCATCAACCACGGCGGTCAGCATAACGAGATCCTGCAGAATTTCACCGACGCGATCCTCGATGGGAAGCCGCTGGTCGCCCCCGCCTCCGAAGGCATCCACTCGGTCGAGCTGGCCAACTCCATGTTGCTCTCCGCCTGGACCGACTCGGAAGTCACGCTTCCCATCGACGGCAAAAAATACGAACGCCTGCTCAAGGCCAAGATTGCCGAATCCGCCACGAAGAAGAAAAAGAAAAAGATCGTGAAGATCTCCAGTGACGATTTTGCCAAATCCTTGGTCAAGTAATCAGGAAATTTGAAACCACCCATGAAAATCTCCCAAGTCGCCATCCAGCTCTACACGCTGCGTGATTTCTGCAAAACCGCCGCGGATTTTGCCGCCAGCATGAAAAAGGTCCGCGAGATCGGTTACACCTCCGTGCAAATCAGCGGTGTCGGCCCGATTCCCGAAGCCGAGATCGTCGCCATCTGCAAAGCGGAAGGCCTCGTCATCTGCGCTACGCACGAGCCAGGCGTTAAGATCCTCGACGAAACCGATTCCGTCATCGCCCGACTGCGTGCCCTCGGCACCAAGCTCACCGCCTATCCGTATCCCGCCGGCATCGATTTCGACAACCCCGAGCACATCAACACGCTCATCAAGAAGCTCGACATCGCCGGAGCAAAATTCCGCGCCGCCGGCATGAAGCTCGGCTATCACAATCACGCGAACGAGTTCTACCGTCCCGACGGCGGCAAGACATTCCTTGAGCGCGTCTACGACGAGACATCACCCGAAAATATCGTGGCCGAGCTCGACACCTTCTGGGTGCAGCGCGGCGGCGGTGACGTTGTGGAGTGGGTCAAGCGCGTGAAGGGCCGCACGCCCTTCATCCACCTGAAGGATTTCAAGGTGAACCCGGCCGGCGAGATCGCCTTCTGCGAGATCGGCGCGGGCACGCTGCCTTTCAAGCGCATCATCGCCGAAGCCGAGGCGGGCGGATGCGAGTGGTTCATCGTCGAGCAGGACAGCTGCCCCGGCGACCCGTTCGTCTCGATCAAGCAGAGCCTTGATTACATCAAGGCCAACCTCGTTGGCTGAAATTCCGCCCTCATGCCCGCCGCCGCCCCGTTCCTTCACGACGACTTTCTCCTGACGACAGAATGGGCGCGCTTGCTCTACCACACCTGTGCCAAGGCGCAGCCGATCTACGATTACCACTGCCATCTGCCGCCCGACCAGATCGCGGCCAACCGTAAGTTCGAAAATCTTACGCAGATCTGGCTCGCCGGCGATCACTACAAGTGGCGCGCCCTCCGCTCGGCGGGCGTAAACGAGGACCTCATCACCGGCGCGAACACGAGCGACTACGACAAATTCCTCGCCTACTGCCGCATCGTGCCCTCGCTCGTGCGCAATCCGCTGCACCATTGGTCGCACCTCGAACTCCGTCGCACCTTTGGCATCGATCTTCTGATCAACGAGGCCAACGCGCCGAAAATCTGGGAACTCGCCAACGCCAAGCTCGCGACGTCCGTCCTTTCGACGCACGGCATTCTGACCACGAACAAGGTCGCCGTCGTCTGCACCACCGACGATCCCGCCGATTCGCTGGAGCACCACATCTCCATCGCGAAGTCCGATCTGAAGACCCGCGTCTATCCGACATTCCGCGCTGACAGACTCATGGCCGTCGCCGCGCCCGCCGTCTTCAACGCCTGGGCCGATGCGCTGGCCTCCCGCGCCGATATCGAGGTGAACTCGCTCTCGGCGCTTCTCGACGCCCTCGACAAGCGTCATGCGTTCTTTCATTCGCTCGGCGGCCGCCTTTCCGACCACGGGCTCGAAAACCTGCCTGATGCCGACTGCACCGAGGCCGAGGCTGACGCCATTTTCACGCAGACTCGCGCCGGTCGCGCCGCCACGCCGGAGCAGACCGCCAAGTGGGTTTGGTTTGTAATGATTTGTCTCGGGCGTCTCGACGCGAAGCGTGGCTGGACGAAGCAGCTTCACCTCGGAGCGCTGCGCAATAACAACAGCCGCCTGCTCAAGCGTATCGGCGCCGATGCCGGTGTCGATTCGATCGGCGACTTCCCTCAGGCCCGCGCGCTCTCGCGCTATCTCGACACGCTCGACCGTGACAACCAGCTGCCCAAGGTCGTGCTCTACAATCTCAATCCGGCCGACAACTACGTCTTCGCGGCCATGATCGGCAATTTTCAGGACGGCTCCGTAGCCGGAAAGATCCAGTTCGGTTCCGGTTGGTGGTTCCTCGACCAGAAAGAAGGCATGGAAATGCAGCTCAATGCGCTTTCGCAGCTCGGCTTGCTCTCGAAATTCGTCGGCATGCTCACCGACTCGCGCAGTTTCCTTAGCTATCCGCGGCATGAGTATTTCCGTCGCATCCTTTGCGGTCTGCTTGGCGCCGATGTGGAGGCCGGACTTATCCCGGCCGACCAGGCCGCTCTAAGCGGACTGGTGGAAGATATCTGCTATCGCAATGCCGAGCGATATTTCGGGCTTCAGGCCGGTCGTTTCAGCTAATCGGGCCTTTTTAGGGGCAACTGCCTGCAGGTTTGGGATTTGTTATTAGCATACTTGCTTGCCTGACGGGCATGACATAGGATGCGTTTTTATTGTATGCTGAGTCTTCTTGGACAACACACCCTCTCTATCGTCCGTGAACTCGGCGACTTCGGCGTGTTTTCCAGCCGGTCGTTCAGTGCGGCGGTGGGTTCGCGCAAGCTCGGGCGGCGCGTGGTGCGGGCCATTTACGAGCAGGGTGTGCGGTGCGTGCCCGTGATTGTGATCGTGGGCCTTTTCACCGGTTTGGTGTTGGGGCTGCAGGGTTACTATGTGCTCAACAAGTTCGGCTCTTCCGGTCTGCTCGGCACGCTGGTATCGCTGACCTTGGTGCGGGAACTGGCGCCCGTGCTCGCCGCCCTCATGCTGGTTGGCCAGGCGGGTTCGGCCCTCGCGGCTGAGCTCGGCATCCAGCGGAACAGCGAGCAGATTGATGCGTTGGAAACGATGGGAGCCGATGTTTATGCCTACCTCATTTCCCCGCGCCTGATTGCCGCCGTGCTCGTGTTTCCCCTTCAGTCGGCGTTTTTCTGCATTATCGGTCTTTTGGGCGGCTATCTTTCCGGCTCGGTGGTGCTGGCACTCCAGCCGGGTGTTTACTGGTCGGCGGTTTTTCACGCGGTGCACCCGGTGGATGTGCGCGAGTGCATGATCAAGGCGGTGATTTTCGGGGTCCTGACCATCGCGATCTGCGCTTACAACGGCTTCAACGCCCACCACCGCAAGTCCTCCTCCGGGGCGCGTGCGGTCAGCGCCTCCACCACCCGCGCGGTGGTCATCTCGAGCATCGTGGTGCTCGCGGCCGACTACGTCATCACCTCTTTTCTTGTCTGATTCATGAGCACCGAGATTTCCACCGATCTTTTTCTCGATGTTAGCGGAGTGTCCAAGCGCTTTGGCGAAAACGTCGTGCTCGTGAGCGTGGATCTGGCGGTGCCTCGGGGAAGCGTCGTCACGGTGCTCGGCAAGAGCGGCACGGGCAAATCGGTCTTCCTCAAATGCCTCGCCGGCATCGTCAGGCCGGACGCGGGTGAGATTCGTTTTGACGGGCGGCCGTTGAACGCCGGCGACGCGGAGTGCCGGGCGGAGTTTCGCCGCCGCTGCAGTTATCTCTTCCAAAGCAACGCGCTGCTCGACTCGCTCACCGTGCTGGAAAATGTCGCGCTTCCGCTGGAGTCGACCACGCAGATACCCAACCGCGAGATTCGCGACCGTTGCTTGGAGGCGCTGCGCCAGCTCGATCTCGAAAAACACAGCGATCGTTATCCCGGGCAGTTGTCCGGCGGCATGCAAAAGCGGCTGGCCCTGGCTCGCGCCATTGTCACGCGGCCCGAGCTTGTGCTGTTCGACGAACCAACTGCGGGTCTCGATCCGCTGCGCCGCAACGCCGTGTTCGAGATGATCGTGAAATACCAGCGCCAGTTCGGCTTCACCGCGGTGTTGGTGACGCACGACCTCCCCGAGGCGCTGGTCTCGAGCGACCAGGTGGCGCTGCTGGACGGCGGACACATGCGTTTCCAGGGAACGCCGGACGAGTTCAACGCGTCGGATGATCCGACGGTGCGTTCCTTTCGTGACAGTGCCGGCGAGCTGCGCGATACCATTGCCGCCCTGCGTCGGGGCGAAATCACCCAAAACCGAAACGATTTATGAAACAGTCCAAACTGGAACTGATGGTCGGTGTCTTTGTGCTCGCCGGCCTGCTGGCGGTGGCCTACCTCGCGCTGAAGATCGGCGCCGGCGCCCTTGTGGGGGCCGAAACCTACTCGGTGCGCGCGCGCTTCACCAATAGTGGAGGGCTCACCAGCGGAAGCAACGTGCTCATCGCCGGCGTGCCGATCGGCCGGGTGGGGGCCATCACTCTCAACCCAACCGATTTCAGCGCGCTGGTGGAGCTGCGTCTCAACAAGACGGTCAAGCTGCCCACCGACACCATCGCGTCCATCAAGACCTCCGGTCTTATCGGGGATAAATACGTGGGACTCTCTCCGGGATCGGACACGGAGTTGCTGGCGCCGGGGGCAACCATTACGGACACTGAGTCGGCGATTGATATCGAATCGCTTATAAGTCGTTTTGCATTTGGCAACGTGGAGAAAAAAGACAGCAAATAATCCATCACCATGCGCTTCGCCCGTTTCCTTTTGGCATTTATTGCAAGTTTCTCCGCTTTTTCGGCGGTCGCGGCCACCCCTCCTGCGGATCCATTGCCGGTGCTGCGCAGCGCGGTCGACGAGGTGCTGGGTATTGTCTACAGCGGCAAGACGGACACGCAGCCGTTTTCCGTTCTGTTGCGCCCGGTCCTCGAGAAAAACTTCAGTTTTGATCTGATCACGCGCCGTGCGGTCGGTCCCGGCTGGCGCCAGTTTACTCCGGCCCAGCAGCAGCGAGCCACGGTGCTTTTCACCGAGCTGGTGATTCGCACTTATGCCGATCGTTTTGAGGCGGGCATGCAACCCGGCATCACCTACGCATCCCCCGTGGAACTCGCTCCGAACAAGCGCGAGCTGCCGACCACCATTGATTACGCGGGCAAGAAATATTCCGTTTCCTACCGCATGGAGTTGGTTTCCGACCAGTGGCGCATCTGCGATGTGATCATCGAGGGTGTGAGCATGATCGCCAATTACCGCGCCCAGTTCGACCCGATGTTCCAACGCGGCGGGGCTGCCGAGATCATTCGCTCCCTTGAGGAAAAAATCGCGCAGGTGGCCACAGCCAAATGAAAATCTGGTCGTTGAAATTCTGCGTCTGGCTTGGACTGGCCATGGTGGTCGCGCCGTTGGCCCGCGCCCAGCAAAACCCTCCGCCCGACGAAGCCACCAAGGCGGCGGCGGAGTTCGACGAATACGCGGTCGTAAAAATCTACGATCCACTGGAGCCGTTCAACCGGGCGATGTTCAAATTCAACAACGGCCTCTACGATTACGTGTTCCGCCCGGTCTCGACGGGGTACGTCAAGGTGATGCCGGCTACTGCCCGCGAGGGATTGGGCAATTTCTTCACAAACCTGACGTTCCCCATCCGGTTTGTGAGTTCCGTGCTGCAGGGTAAATTCAAACGAGCAGGGCTGGAGACGGAAAAATTTTATGTGAACACGGTCGCGGGTCTGGGTGGATTCATCCGGATTTCCAACGACGTTCCCAAGCTGGCCGATCTTCCCAGCGAAGATCTCGGGCAGACTTTCGGCGTTTGGGGCATTCACAATGGCCCTTATCTGGTTCTGCCGGTGTTGGGACCGGGCACGGCACGGGATGCGGTCGGGCTGGTGGGCGACTACTTCCTGAATCCCCTGCATTGGAACCAACTTCAGAATGTGAATGGATACCAATGGTGGTGGGACACGACAGTGCAGACGACCGATGCGGTCAACTCGCTGCCGGGGATACTCAAGCTCTACGACGATGAGAAAAAAGCTGCACTTGACCCCTATGTCTCCGTGCGCAGCGCCTACATCCAATATCGGGATGCGGCTGTGAAGAAGTAAGTCGTGCTTTTGGCCGCTGCGGTTGGCTCCGCTTTGTAGCTCCGCGTGAAGTGGGCGAAGGTTTCTCGTTTACCAACGGGTGTGCGTGATTTTGTGTACATCCATGCGAATCAGCGGTGGAACAGCGCGCGGCGTCCCTCTTCAAGTGCCCAAGGGCGATGCGGTGAGGCCGGCGACGGATGGGATGAGGCAGGCCGTGTTTTCCAGCCTGGCTTCGCGGCTGCCAGGTGCGCGTTTTGCCGATCTGTTTGCGGGCAGCGGCGGTTACGGGTTGGAGGCTTTTAGCCGGGGCGCGGCCGGCGGGGTATTCGTTGAAAAGAGTTCGAAGGCTGCCGCGTGCATCCGGCAAAATATCACGGCAGTGTGCAAGAGCGCGGGAAGGGCGGAGCAGGAGTTGAAATTACTTCCGGTCGATGTGCTTACCTGGTCGCCTGTGCCGGGGGAGGAGCCGGATCTGGTGTTTATTGATCCTCCCTACGAGATCATCGCGGAGGTGGGGCCGAGGCTTTTTGAGCGCATGTCGGGCTGGTGGCCGGCTGGTGCCGATCCGGTGGTGGTGTTCGAGATGCCCGGCGAACTTACGCTGGAGCCGCCTGATTGGAGTTGCGTGAAGCGCCTGGGCAAAGGCGCACGCCAGCCAACGGTAGCGTTCTTCCGTCTTACCTGAGACGAGTGATCGCTAAAGCGGCGACGACGGCGGTTTCGACACGCAAGACGCGGGCACCGAGATGCGCGAGCGTGAAGCCCGCGGCGCGTAGCGCGGTGCGATCAGCTGGTCCCCAGCCTCGTTCGGGGCCGATTGCAAGAACCAGGCCTCCAATTTGGTTGGAAAGTTTATCACTTATTAGGTGATAAACTTGCAGGGAGGTGGAGGCCTCGTAGTTGTCTAAGGCGAGGCGTTTTTCTACGTTGAGGCTGGAGGGCAGGATGACGATGGCCGAAGTGAGGGTGTGCGTCCAGGTGACCTCGGGGATGCGTGTGTCGAAGGCTTGCGCTGCACCCGCGAGGCAGTGGCGGCGCCATTCGCCGGTCGTCCAGAGCGTGCTGGTGGCGTAGTTGGGATCGGCTCGTTCCGTCGCGACAAAATGGATGCAGGTCGCACCCAAGGTCGTTGCGTCCCGTAGGATGTCGCGGGCAGTCTGTGGGCGGGGCAGGCCGATGAGCAGTGTGGCCGGCGGGAGTGGGGCTGGCGGGTCACCCCAGACGAAGGTCAGCGCAAGTGCGTCGGTTGTGAGGGCGGCAAGGATGCCTTTGCCAAGAGGGCCGTTGATGATGCCGGCGTCGAAGGTGTCGCCTTCGCGTCGGCGGAGAACGTCGAGAATGTGCAGCGCACGCGGATCTGTGCGCGGGAGCGGCACGGTCAGTTCTGCGGGTTCGAAAAGAACCAGGTTCACGCAAGGATCGCGTCGATCTTGGCCAGCTCGTCCGAAGTGAAGTCGAGCGTGGAGAGGGCGGCGAAGTTGTCCTCCAGCTGGGAGACCTTGCTGGCGCCGATGAGGGCGGTGGTCACGCGCTTGTCGCGGATAGTCCACGCAAGCGCCATCTGGGCGAGCGACTGGCCGCGGGCTTGGGCCAGCGCGTCGAGCTTTTGGACCTTGGCGAGGGTTTCGGGCGTGATGCGGTCGGCCTTGAGGAATCCGTGGGCCTTGGAGGCGCGGGAATCATCCGGGATGCCGGCGAGGTAGCGGTTGGTGAGCAGACCTTGCGCGAGCGGGGAAAATGGAATGCAGCCCATGCCTTCGGATTCGAGCACGCTGAGGAGCTCCGGCTCGATCCAGCGGTTGAACATGTTGTAAACCGGCTGGTGAATGAGCGCGGGCGTTCCGAGATCGCGTAGGATTTTCGCGGCGCGGGCGGTTTCCTCTGGTTTGTAGTTCGAGAGGCCGACGTAAAGAGCCTTGCCGGAACGCACAGCGTGGGCGAGGGCCCCCATGGATTCTTCGAGTGGGGTGTTTGGGTCCGGGCGGTGGTGGTAAAAGATGTCGACGTAGTCGAGCTTCAGGCGCTTGAGCGATTGATCGAGAGACGAAAGGAGGTATTTGCGCGAGCCCCATTCGCCGTAGGGACCGGCCCACATGTGGTAGCCTGCCTTGGTGGAAACGATGAGTTCGTCGCGATGGGCGGCGAGGTCGGAGTGAAGGATTTTGCCGAAATTTTCCTCGGCGGAACCGGAGGGCGGGCCGTAGTTATTCGCGAGGTCGAAATGGGTGATGCCGAGGTCGAAGGCGCGACGCACGATGCTGCGGCCATTTTCAAAAACATCGACGCCGCCGAAGTTATGCCAGAGGCCGAGGGAGATAAGTGGTAGCTGGATGCCGGATCGACCACAGCGGCGGTAAAGCGAGGAGTTGTCGTAACGCGTGGGGGCGGGGGAATGCATGAGTTAAAACGACGGACAGCGGGTAAAAGGAGCCGAACGATACGGCTAAAACTGGTGCGGTCGCCGGGAATCGAACCCGGGACACCTACTTGGAAGGAAGGAGTTTTACCTCTAAACTACGACCGCAGACGCTGCGTTGCAGAGCTTCGTCAGCCCTCGTGGCGGGTCAAGCCTCGGCTGGGGCGGGCTCGGGCAGGAGATTCTCAGGGGTTTTTTACGCGAGGGCAGGGTAAATGGGATTGCGACGGCCCAAGACGTGCTTTTGCTGGAGGACGCATGGCTTTTATCACATCGGCACCTTCCGCACAGGCCGGGACGCTCAGGCCGGCGGGTCCGGCTCAAAAGCGTCCTAACTTTCAGGCGGCTCAAGCACTCGCTAAACAAAAGTCGCTCGAAAAAAGGGCAGGCAAATACAAGCTTCCGTTGGGTGAGCTCGCCATCTTCACGCAGCAACTGGCATCCCTGCTGAATGCCGGTCTGCCGCTGGTTCAATGTCTTGAAGCTTTGCAGGACCAAACCGAGGATCCCGTGTTTCGGATTATCATCCGGGATGTGCGTGTTGATATTTCGTCGGGCAACTCTTTTTCGTCGGCCGTCAAAAAATTTCCACGTTCCTTTAACTCGCTGTTCATCTCCATGATCGAGGCCGGTGAGGCGTCGGGTGCCTTGGCGGAAATTCTTTCCAAGGTCGCGGCTTACTTTGAATCCAGTGTGAAGCTTACGAAGAAGGTCAAGTCGGCCATGACCTACCCGATCGCGGTCATCGGCCTGGCTATTGCGCTGGTGAACGTGCTGCTGATTTTCGTCATTCCGGTGTTTGCGGCGATGTTTGCCGATTTCGGAGCCAAGCTGCCTGCGCCCACCCAGATGCTCATTGATCTGAGTGATTTCATGAAGCACTGGTGGTGGGCGATTGGCCTCGCTTGCTACGGGATCTTTTATTTCGGGAGCAAATTTATCGCCACGCCGCGCGGTCGCCGGCTGAAGGATCTCAGCCTCGTGAAAGCGCCGATTTTCGGCAACCTGATCCACAAGATCGCGCTGTCCCGGTTTTGCCGCACGTATGCCACGCTGATGCGCTCGGGCGTGCCGATTCTGCGCACGCTTGAGATCGTCGCCTCGGCGAGCAACAAGGTGCAGGTCGAGGATGCCTGCGTCGAGATCGCCAAGCATGTGAGCCAGGGTGGCCAGGTCTCTGACGTGCTTGCGACCAATCCTTTCTTCCCGCCGATGATGAAGCATATGGTCAAGGCGGGCGAGTCCACCGGCAACGTTGACGGCATGATGAACAAGATCGCTGATTTCTACGATACCGAGAGCGAGGCGACGGTTGCTTCACTCACCTCGCTGATCGAACCGTTGCTCATCGTTTTCCTTGGCGTGATCGTCGGTGGCATCGTCATGGCGATGTTCCTCCCCATCTTTCAACTGGGCGCGGTTGCGGGCGGCTTGAAGTAATTCGCATCCTTGCGTTTCGTTCATGCCTACCGCTTATTGAGCGGTCACACTTAGTTACATGCCATCCGTTCTCATCGTCGACGACCTGCTCTCCATCCACGAGATGTTGGATGCGGTTATTCAGCCCACCGGTTTCACCACGGCGTTTGCCACGGATGGGGAAAAGGCGCTCGTGCGCTACAAGGCCGACAAGTTCGATCTGGTGCTGGCCGACATCGACATGAAGCCGATGGACGGCATCACCCTTCTGAAACAGCTCAAGGTCTATGATCCGAGCGCCATCGTCGTGATCATGACCGCCTACGCCAGCACGGAGAGCGCGGTTCAGGCGCTCAAGTTTGGAGCATTCGATTATCTGCAAAAACCGTTCCGTGTGGATGAGCTGATCGCCACGCTCAAGCGGGGAATGGAGTTCAAGCATTTCAACACCGAGCGGGCCAACTCCGCGTCCGCACCCTCGGTCAAGGCCGCCGATGTCGACGGCCGTCTCGTGGGTGAAAGCGCGCATAACAAGAAGCTCGTGCAGCAGGTTAGGAAATTGGCCACCGTGCGCACGCCCGTCCTCCTGCAGGGTGACAGCGGCACCGGCAAGACCACCGTCGCAGAGATCCTTCACGCCGGCAGCGCGCCGGCCGATGCCCCGCTGGTGCGTATCGACTGTGCGCAAAGTTCCGCCGCCGATTTTCATGAGGGGCTTCTCGGCCATAACGGTGTCGGTGGCGCCTGGGTGCAGCAGGCACGAGGCGGCACCCTGTTGCTCCAGAATTTGCATTCGCTGGCGCTGCCCACCCAGCAGGAGCTGGTGGGTGTGCTGCGCAATACCGCGCATGGCTTCCGTCTCATCTGCACGACGACCGAGGATCTTGAGAAGCTCACCGACGAGGGGCGTTTCAACGACGAGCTGTTCTACCGCGTCGCTTCGTTGCCCGTGACCCTGTCGGCCCTCCGCGAACGCATCGCGGACATTCCTGCGTTGGTAAAGTATTTTCTGACGAAGGCGACCAATCCCAACTTTGACGCCAATCTGATCGAGTTCACCGCAGATGCGGTTGATACGCTGAAGGCCTATCATTGGCCGGGCAACCTGTCCGAACTCGGTCAGGTCGTCACCAAAATCGCCGCCACCTCCGAAACCCGGGTGGTGACTTCCGCCCAGCTGCCCCTGCGTCTAAAAGAGGTCAGGGACTGGCCCAAGCTGGCCGACTATCTGGCCGGTCAGGAACGCCAGTATATAGAGATGGTCCTCAACGCCTGTCGCGGGGACAAGATTGCCGCCGTCAAGGTCCTTGGCGTGGACATGGCGAAGGTGTTTAAGTAAACGTCCGCTTGGATGCGAGTGGCGTGATGCTTGCGCCGGTCTTTTGGGGCGTGCGCTGTCCGGATAAATCCTGGTTTTTTGCCCCGCCTTTCCGCTTGCCCCGCCGCAGGGGCGCCGCAACCGTCTCGGACACTCACGTCCATGCCCAAACGCACCGATCTCAAATCCATTCTCATCATCGGCGCCGGCCCCATTGTGATCGGCCAAGCCTGCGAATTTGACTACTCCGGCACGCAAGCCTGCAAGGCCCTGAAGGAGGAGGGTTACCGCGTTATTTTAGTTAACTCCAACCCGGCCACGATCATGACCGATCCGGAGTTCGCTGACGTGACCTACATCGAGCCGCTCAACGTCGAAAGTCTCGAAAAAATCATCGAGGCTGAGAAGCCCTCCGCGCTCCTCCCGACCCTCGGCGGCCAGACCGCGCTCAACCTCTCGATGGAGCTCTTTAAGGCCGGCATTCTCGCCAAGCACGGCGTCGAGATGATCGGCGCCAAGCCCGATGCAATCAACAAGGGCGAGGACCGCGAACTTTTCAAGCAGGCCATGATCAAGATCGGCCTCGACGTCGCCCGTTCCAAGACCGTTAAGACCATGGACGAGGCCCGCGCCGCCGCCGAAATCATTGGCAACTTTCCCCTCATCATCCGCCCGTCCTTCACCCTCGGTGGTCAGGGCGGCGGTATCGCCTACAACAAGGAAGAATTCGAGCGCATCACTGCCAACGGCCTCGATCTCTCGCCCGTCCACGAGGTCCTCGTCGAGGAATGTCTCCTCGGCTGGAAGGAATACGAGATGGAGGTCATGCGCGACCACAAGGACCAGTGCGTGGTCATCTGCGCCATCGAGAATTTCGACCCGATGGGCGTGCACACCGGTGACTCGATCACCGTCGCGCCCGCGATGACCCTCACCGACAAGGAATACCAGGTGATGCGCGATGCTTCCTTCGCGGTCATCCGCGAGATCGGCGTCGAGACCGGCGGCTCCAATATCCAATTCTCGCTCGATCCGCAAACCGGTCGCCAGGTCGTCATCGAGATGAACCCCCGCGTGTCGCGCTCCTCCGCGCTCGCTTCGAAGGCCACCGGTTTTCCCATCGCGAAAATCGCCGCGAAGCTCGCCGTCGGCTACACGCTCGACGAACTGCGCAACGACATCACGCGCCTCACGCCAGCCAGCTTCGAGCCGACCATCGACTATGTGG
>FJVV01000685.1_pt1 | contig 14831 bp, 10 predicted proteins | sample 1011911 | NCBI WGS metagenome assembly FJVV01 (sample SAMEA3912450, study PRJEB9761) | metagenome | biome: forest; material: soil | place: USA | collected 2011-06-22 | depth 0.1 m
GATTTCAACAACCTGCTCACCGTCGTGATGGGCAACCTCACACTGGCGATGCTCGATTCGCAGGTGATGGCGGCGGCGGGCCGCTGGTTGCAGGATGCGGAGCGCGGGGTGTTGCGCGCCCGCGATCTCACGCAGCAGTTGCTTACGTTCGCCCGTGGCGGCGAGCCGGTGCGTTCGGCGGTCCGGCTGCCGGAGGTGGTGAGAGAGGCGGCCAATTTTGCCCTGCACGGATCGAAGGTGCGCTGTGACTTCGCCATTGATGTTGATCTCTGGACAGCCGAGGTGGACAAGGGCCAGATCGGTCAGGTCATTCAAAATCTTGTGATCAACGCCATGCAGGCCATGCCCGAGGGCGGCGTGATGCACATCGCGATGCGCAACGAACACCTGCACGCGGTTACGACACGTCCGCTGGCCGACGGCAACTATCTGTGCGTCGAGATCCGCGACACCGGGACGGGCATCCCGCAGGAGCATCTTGCGAGGATTTTTGATCCCTATTTCACGACCAAGAAATCAGGCAGCGGACTCGGCCTCGCCACGGTTTACTCCATCGTCCGGAAGCATCAGGGGCATATCGAGGTGGAGTCGGAGCCCGGCCACGGCACTCTGTTCCGTTTCTGGCTGCCGGCGGTGCCGAATGCCAAGCCCGCTCCCAACGTGCCGTCCGCGCTGCCCGACAATCTGGCGGGGCGCGTGTTGTTCATGGATGACGAGGAACCCATCCGCGCCATCGCCGAGTCGTTGCTCAAGCGTCTGGGCTTCGAGGTGACGACCGTGTGCGACGGCCACGAGGCGGTGCGGGTTTATGCCGAGGGTGCGCGGAGCGGAAAGCCATTCGATCTGGTCGTCATGGATCTCACGGTGCCCGGTGGCATGGGTGGAAAAGCCGCCATGCTCGAGCTGCTTAAAATCGATCCTGACGTAAAGGGCATCGTATCCAGCGGCTATTCCAGCGATCCGGTGATGGCCAACTACCGCGCGCATGGTTTTTCCGGCATGGTGGCCAAGCCCTACAAGCTCACCGATCTCGCCAAGACAATTCGCAGCGTGCTGGAAGGAAACCAGACGGAGATTTGAGCCGGTCCGGCTTCCAGGGTCGGGTCATGGCTGCGGGGCGCGCTTCGGAGCGGGTCGGTGTTGAGCGAGGAGCCAGTCGTAGAATTCCTGCCCTCCGTAGGCTTCCGTCCAGCAGGCATGGCCGACCCCGGCATAGATGGTCATGCGCGGATTGCCTCCGGCGGCCTTGAGTGCGGCGACCATTTTGAGGGTGCATTCGACAGGGACGGACGGGTCCTTGTCGCCGTGAAAAGCCCAGACGGGGATGTGGGCGATGCGGGGGGCCTCGGCTTCGTCCCAGCCGCCGCAGAACGGGGCTATCGCCGCAAAGCGGTTCGGAAATTCCGAGGCCAGCCGCCACGTGCCGTAACCGCCCATGCTCAGGCCGGTGACGTAAATACGGTCGGGGTCGACACGATATTTCGCTTCAATGTCATCGAGCAATTCACCGAGCTGGTTGACGTTCCACCACTGGAACGATCCGGGGGGAGAGAGGGGCGAGACGAGGATGAAGGGAAACTGCCGGCCGGCGGCGGCCTCTTTGGGAGGTCCATGTTTCTGAAGACTTTCACGACTCCCGCCTTCGCCGCTGCCGTGAAGAAAAAGGACCAGCGGCCATTTTTTGGCGGGGTCTTGATCGTAGCCGGGTGGAGTTTGGACGAGGTGGTCGTATTGCCGCCAGTCGCCGATTTTTTTGCGGAGCGAATACCACCAATCCTGATCGCGGCGCCAGGCGTCGTTACGGCCGGTGACCGGACCGCAGCCGGGCGGGGTTTCATAGATGCCGGCGAGCACGATGGAATTTTCGCCGGAGTCGGTGAAGCCGGCGTGCCAGGCATCGGCAAACATCTCGCCGAGATTCTTGCGGTAGACGCGTGCCGTGCCGGGATCGAGACCGAGGCCGGCGGGCAGGCTGACGTGATCAAAGTCGATCTCGGCGGTGCGCCAGTTGATTTCCTGGGGAGTGCGGAAGAGCGTCTGGTAACGCCGGATGACGGGACCATTGGCGGGTTTGATGTCGTAGATGACGCCGTAGCGGCCGGGCTTTTCGGCGGCCTTCACTTCGTTTTGAGCGGCGTCGAAATAACGCACCGTCAACGTGACAGGTCCGAAGGCTTTCTCGATGTCGGCCGCCTTGACGAGCTTGGGTGCCGGGAAGGTGGAACTTGAGAAAACAGCCGGTGAAAGCGTGTAGTCGAGGCGCGGCGGGCGGGAGTTGGCGGCCGCCGGGGCGGTTTTGAGCGGGATGACGCCGAGCGGCCGGTCGCCGAGGGTGAGGGCGATGTCTTCGCCATGGGTGCGGAGGATGAACTCGGTGCGGGCGCCGGACGGGCCGGTGACGAGTGAAGTCTGGGCCACGACGACTCCGTTTTCACGGGCGGTGACGAGCTGGCCGGAGGCGACGGTTTGCGTGGAGGCGACGGTGACGGTCACGCGATCACCGGCAAGCGAAGGGCGCCAGCGCCAGAAAACCGGATCAGCGGGACTGGCGGTTTCAGCGAGGTGAACAGGGTTGAGCTGTTTTGGATCGGCGGAGGATTGCTCGCCGGGAAACCAAGTCCATTTGGTGAGGACGGGACCGGCGTCGGCGTCGTTGACGATGATTTGAAAACCCAGGTCGCCTTCGGGCTTCCAGCCGAGCGCAGCCCAGGGGATGCGCGCTTCCAGAATGTAACCATGCGCGGTGGCTGAGCGGGCGAACTCGGCGGAGAGGGGAACGGTTTTGTCCTTGCGGAGATCGCCGTAGAAAACGCGCGCGCCATCCTTGGCGGGGTTTAGGCCGGGCGAAAGGATGATCTGGACGCGGTCGTTTTCACCGACGGCGCGGGCGAGGAAGATCTCGACGGAGTCTCCGGTGTAGAGAGCATCGGGAGTCTCGGTGATGACATCGTCGGTCACCTCGACGGCGACGAGGAAGCCCCGCGCATCCCAGCCTGCGCGGGCACGGGCGTGAAAATTGGCCGGAGCCACGGGATCGCCGTCCATGGAGGCGAGATTTTCGATGGAGAAGCCACGGTTGGCCCAGTCATCAAGCACGCCATCGATCTTGATGGCTTCAAGTCGCGGCACGTCGGTGGCGCGGACGGAGGCGGATAGCAGGAAGAAAGCAGCGAGCAGGCGCGAAAGATGCATGGCTGAAAGGAGAGGGGCGGGGTTGGGGTGGACGAAATCTGCACGCAGAATGCATGCCCGCAAAAAGCCCCGTCCATTTCTGGAACGGGGCCGATGACCTTGCACGAGCAAAGTCGCTTACTTGATGCGAATTTCCTTGCCGGTCTTGGCGGAGAGATAGATCGCGTCGAGGATCTTTTGGATCGCGAGCGACTCGGCGGGCTTCACATGCGGCTGCGCCTTGCCGAGGAGAACGTCGATGAAGTGCTTCATGCGGTTGCCGTCGACGAAATTGGGCAGGTGATCGACCAGCTCGGTGCTGTAGCCATTTGCACCGTTGCGGAAGAGCTGGAGCGGGGGGGGGGACTTGAGGCCGGCCTCGGTTCCGAAGAGCTGCGTGCCATTGTTGTCGCCTTCGGCTTGGTGCGCGGCCCACGAGATTTCGAGGAGCACGGTGCGGTCGCTCTTGAGTTTGATGAGTGCGACGGAGAGATCGTCCACATCAAATTTGGACTTGGGGTCGATCTCGCTCTTGCCCCAGGTGCCGGAGCCCCGGCTGCGGGGGCCGAACTTGGCGTAGGTCTGTCCGCTTACGGCTGCGGCGTCGAATTCGCCCATGAGGTAGAGGCAGCGGTCGAGCGCGTGCACGCCGATGTCGTAAGTGCCGCCGCCGCCGGCAAACTGTTTCTGCGTGAACCAAGAGCCGATGCGGGGAATGCCGGCGCGGCGGCACCAAGCGGTCTTCGCGTGGTAGACGTCGCCGGGCACGCCTTTGGCGATGAGCTGTTTGACGGTCTGCACTTCGGAGATGAAGCGCTGGTTCTGGCCGACCATGAGGACGACCTTCTGCTTCTTCGCTTCGGCGACAAGCTTGGCCGCGCCGGCGGCGTCGAGGTTGCCATAGCCGGCGGTTTCGACGCCGGTGTAGCCGATTTTGGCGACTTCGGCCATGGTGGCGGCGAAATCGGTTTTGGTGAGGTCACGGAGAGACCAGAGTTGAATCGAGACGGGGATTTTGCTCATGGGATCAAACGGGATAATTTGCCCAATCACCATACCAGCCATTTCAATGGAAGGGCATGGAGTGATTGGTCAAAAAGCTGGATTTTCATGTCAGAGTTTTGAAGGAGCTCTGATTTGAGCCATCCAGCGTTCAAAGGATCCGGAAGGGTGGTCATATGACGGCTGGATCGATGCGCCATGAACTGTCTCCGACGGACATATGAATGATTTTCTCGCGCAAGTGGTAAGTTTGGTTGCTTGCGGCGATGAAACATGAAAGTAGTATGCAAATTAGGTAACCGCCCCTGTTTCACCTATATAACCGGCTAAATCGGAGCAGTCGTCACACTACTCATCATGGTCGACCCCGCACAACTTGTGGTGTTTCGTTTGGATGCCCAGCGGTATGCGTTGGCGCTCGCGATGGTCGAGCGCATCGTCCGTGCGGTGGCGGTGACGCCTTTGCCCAAGGCGCCGGCCATCGTGCTGGGGGTGATCGACGTGGCGGGTTCCGTTTTGCCGGTGTTGAATCTTCGCCGGCGCTTTGGCTTGCCGGAGAGGAAGATCGACGTTGCGAGTCTGTTCCTGATCGCGCGGACATCCCGGCGCACGGTAGTGCTGGTAGTGGATGAGGCGCAGGAGGTGACGGCGCGCGCGGATGCCGCCATCATTGATTCGGCGCAGATCGTTCCCGGCCTCAAGCATGTCTCCGGCGTGGTAAAACTCAGCGACGGGCTGGTGCTGATCCACGACTTGGAAAAATTTCTCTCCTTGGACGAGGCGCATGCCTTGGACGAGGCGATGAATCACGAGGTGGCACATGAATGTTGATGCCGCACCCGACACGCAGTGGTCGCGGCTGAGCCGGTTTATCGCCGACGCGATGGGCCTCCATTTTCCGCGGGAGCGCTGGCCGGATTTGCAGCGCGGCCTGGCCGGAGCCGCCCGGGAATGGGGCTTTCCTGATGTGGAGTCATGCATGGATCGGCTGCTCGCCGCCCCGCCGACCAAGGAGCAACTGCAGGTGCTCGCCGGTCATCTTACGATTGGCGAGACCTACTTTTTCCGGGAGAAAAAAACCTTCGAGGTGCTTGCCAACGACGTGCTGCCCGCGCTGATCCATTCGCGTCGGGGTCGCGAGCAGCGCCTGCGCATCTGGAGCGCGGCCTGTTGCACGGGCGAGGAGGCGTATTCGCTGGCGATCATGATCCACCGGCTCCTGCCTGATCTGGCGGACTGGCGCGTGACCATCCTGGCGACGGACATCAATGCGCACTTTCTTCGCAAGGCCGTCGCCGGAGCCTATGGCGAATGGTCCTTCCGCGACGCGCCGGAGGACTATCGCGAACGTTATTTCACCCGTGGTGGAGACGGCCGCCATGTGGTGATCCCGGCGATCCGGAGCATGGTGACCTTTGCCCATTTGAACCTTGTGGAGGACGTCTACCCCTCGCTGGCCACCGATACCAACGCCATGGATCTGATCTTCTGCCGCAACGTGCTGATGTATTTCACGCCGTCGCAGACCGGTCGGGTGGTCGGAAAACTTCACCACTCCCTGCTCGGCGGCGGCTGGCTGGCTGTGAGCCCCAGCGAGGCGTCGCAGGCGCTGTTCCCCCAATTTGCCACCCTGAACGCTCCCGGTGTGATCATCTATCGAAAGGACGACGCCAACGTTCGCGTTGTCACTTCCCCGCCCGGGCCGCCCGTCGGGGCCCGGGGCTTTTTTCCGGCCGCGAGCGAGCCCACATGGGCGGCTCCCGAGGAGGATATCCTCCCGCGGCCGGAAGTTCTGCAACCTCCGCCTCGTCGGGTGGAGGAGACTCCGGTGCGGGAGGAAGTCGCGCCCGCGCCGGAGACGCTGGCCGAGGCGCTTTACGCGCAAGGCCGCTATGCCGAGACCGCTGAGCTGTTGCTGGCTTCGCTGGCCGGGCGCGCGCCAGGCTCACGGACTTTTTCCCTGCTGGCCCGCGCCTTTGCCAATCAAGGCCGGCTGGCCGAAGCGCTCGCATGGTGCGACCGCTGGATAGCGGACGACAAGCTCGACCCCGCCGGACACTATCTGCGCGGGGTCATCCTGCTCGAACACGGCGACTACCTGCAGGCGCGCGCTTCGCTGCAACGGGCCGTCTATGTTCATCCCGATTTCGTGCTGGCGCATTTCGCGCTGGGAAACCTTGCGCGCGGTCGCGGCCTGCCCGGCGAGGCGGCCAAACATTTTGACAACGCACTGCGCCTGCTGGCCGGTCATCGGCAGGACGACCTTCTTCCTGAATCGGACAACCTGACCGCCGGCCGGCTCACCGAAACCATCGCCACGCTGTCCTCCCTGAAGACCTCACGATGACAACCGACCCCGTCCCAGTTCGCGTCGTATCGTCCGCCGACGCGCAGATCCTGCGTGCGCGTGCGCAGGCGTTGGCGCGCCCTCCGCAGGCCGCCATGGCGGCGGGGGCCCTGCTCGACCTGCTGGAATTCCGCCTCGCCCGGGAATCCTATGCGGTGGAGGCCCGGTATGTGCGCGAGGTTTATCCGTTGAGGGAACTCACGCCGCTGCCCTGCGTTCCGGCGTTTATTCTGGGGATCGTCAACGTTCGCGGGCGCATCCTGCCGGTGCTGAACCTGAAGAAATTCTTCGACCTTCCCGAGGAGGGCCTGACCGACCTGCACCGCATCATCATTGTCCAAGGCTCCGATCTCGAACTCGGCCTGCTGGCGGACGTGACCGTGGGCATGCGGTCCCTTCCGGTGGCAAGCCTGCAACCTCCGCCGCCCACCCTCACCGGCATCCGCGGCGACTACCTGAAGGGCGTGACCGCCGAGCGCCTCGTGGTGCTCGACCTGGCCCGTATTTTATCGGACCCAAAAATCATCGTGCATGACGAGGTGAACGCCTGAGTGCCCAAAACAAAAATAAAAACGACTGTAACAACGGAGAATATCTTATGACAAAATGGAACGTCGGCATGAAAATCGGGGCGGGGTTTGCGCTCGCGCTGGCCATCTTGGTGGCCATCGGGGCGGTCTCCTACCGGAGCACCACGAAATTGACGGAGACGGCGGAGTGGGTGGACCATACGCATCAGGTGCTGCAAACCTTGGAGGGAGTGCTCTCCGTCATGAAGGACGCGGAGACGGGCCAGCGCGGCTATCTGCTCACCGGCCAAGAAGCCTACTTGGAGCCGTTTAACGCGGCCGAAGCGACCTATGCGCAAGAGCTCAATGCGCTGCGGGAACTGACCAAGGACAACGTGAACCAGCAGCGCAGGCTGGATATTTTGGAGCCGCTCATCAGCGGCAAGGACGGCAAGTTCGCCGAGCTTCAGGCGACCATTGATGCGAGAAAAGACCCGGCGAAGGGGTTGGACGCCGCCCTTAAAATCGTGCTTTCGGACAAGGGGAAGACGGTCATGGACGATATTCGCAAAGTGATCGGCGAGATGGAACTTGAAGAAAAATCGCTGTTGAAAACGCGTTCGGACGAAGCGCAGGCGAGCGCACGCAGCGCGACCCTGATCACCATCGTGGGCACGATCTCCGCGTTCGCTCTGCTGGCATTGGTCGGAATCCTGATCACGCGCAACATCGCCAATCCGCTCCAGCAAATGACCGGGATCGCCCAGCGCATCGCGGCCGGCGATCTGAGCGGCACGGTCGCCATCGGTAACCGCGAGGATGAAGTAGGCGTGCTTGCCCGGACTTTTTCTCAAATGACGGAATCACTCAAAGGCATGGCCGATATCGCTGGAAAAATCGCGTCCGGCGACCTGAGTGTGAAGGTTCTGCCAAAATCGGAGCGGGATGTTCTCGGCAACGCCTTCACGTTGATGGTGGAGAACCTGCAGAAGCTGACGTCGGACCTGACGGAAGGAATCAACGTATTGGGAGCGTCGGCGAATGAAATCTCAACGTCGACGAGCCAGTTGGCGGCGAGCGCCGGGGAGTCGGCGGCGGCGGTGAGCGAGACGACGACAACGGTGGAGGAGGTGAGGCAGACCGCGCAGATCGCGAGCCAGAAGGCGAAGGCGGTTTCCGATAGCGCACAGAAGGCGGCTCAGATTTCGCAGGGCGGACGCAAGTCCACCGAGGATGTGGGTGCCGGGATGAACCGCATCCGCCAGCAGATGGACGCGATCGCGGCGAGCATGACGCGACTGAGCGAGCAGAGCCAGACGATCGGGCAGATCATCGCGACGGTCGAGGATCTCGCCGCGCAGTCCAATCTGCTCGCGGTCAACGCCGCCATCGAGGCGGCGAAGGCCGGCGAGCACGGCAAGGGCTTCGGCGTGGTCGCTCAGGAGGTGAAGAGCCTCGCCGAGCAATCACGGCAGGCGACGAATCAGGTGCGCACGATTCTGAGCGATATTCAAAAAGCCACGAGCACGGCGGTGATGGCGACCGAACAAGGCAGCAAGGCGGTGGAGGCTGGCACGAAACAGTCGGAAATCGCCGGTGAGTCGATTCAGGCGTTGTCAGGGAGCGTGGCGGAGGCGGCGCAGGCGGCGACGCAGATCGCCGCGTCGAGCCAGCAGCAGTTGGTCGGCGTCGATCAGGTGGCGACGGCGATGGAAAGCATCAAGCAGGCGAGCTCCCAGAACGTCGCCAGCGCCAAGCAGCTCGAGGTCGCCGCCCACAACCTCAACGAGCTCGGTCAGCGGCTGAAGCAGATGGTCGCGAAATACAAACTGAAGGCCTCCCACGTGGCATGAACGCGAAGGAAGCAGAATTCCTCAACATGCTTCGCGCGACCTTCAAGGTCGAGGCGGCCGAGCATTTGCAGGCGATCACCACCAGCCTGCTGGAGCTGGAGAAATCTCCCGCGCCCGACGCGCGACGCAGCCTTGTCGAGACCGCGTTCCGCGCCGCGCACAGCCTGAAGGGCGCGGCGCGGGCGGTGGATTTTATCGAGATCGAGTCCCTCTGCCAGTCGATGGAGGACATGTTCGCCGCTTGGAAACGAGAGGAGGGCGTGCCGTCACCCGGTGTGCTGGACACACTGCATCACACGCTGAACGCCATAACCGCCGCGATGTCCGCGCCACGGGTCGCCGCCATTCCGGTCCAGGCCGCGCCGCGTCCGGCCGTCCCTCATGCGGCGCGAGTCGAGCCCGTGCCTCCGCCTGCGCCGGGCGCGGAATCCAAAACGTCCTCCGCCGAGGACACGGTTCGCATCACCGTCGCCAAACTCGATGCGCGGCTGGTGGAGGCGGAGGAGATGCTCACGGCCAAGTTGGCCGCGGGCCAGCGGGTGGATGATCTGCGTGAACTGACGCGCCGCTTCGATGCCTGGAAAAACGAATGGGCGGCGGTGGAGCCGGAGGCCCGTGCTCTGCGCCAGACGATCGAGCGCCCCGTCCACGGGCGAACCGCTCCCGTGGCTCCCGCGGGCCTCGCCCGTCTGCTGGAGTTTGTCGATTGGAACCACGACCACTTCAAGGCCCTTGAGAACAACGTCGCCGCGCTCACCCGGAGCGCGCAGCAGGACCGTCATGTGGTCGGCAAGCTCGTGGACGACTTGTTGGAGGATTCAAAAAAACTGCTGTTGCTGCCCTTCGCCACCATCGCGGCGGCGTTTCCCAAGTTGGTGCGCGACCTCTGCCGCGACCAGGGGAAAGAGGCGGAGCTGGTGATCCGCGGCGATGAGACCGGCATTGACAAGCGCATCCTGGAGGAGATGAAGGACCCGCTCATCCACCTGCTGCGCAACTGCGTCGATCACGGTATCGAAATTCCCGAGACGCGTCGCCGGCTCGGCAAGGCCGCCCGCGCCACGATCACGCTTTCCGTGTTCCAGTTGAACGACGGCAAGGTGGAGCTTCTGGTGTCCGACGACGGCGCGGGCATCGATGTGGGCAAGGTCAAAGAGGCGGCGATCAAGCGCAACCTTCTCTCGCGGGACGATGCGGGCCGGCTAAGCGATGCGGATGCGCGCCTGCTTGTTTTCCGGGCGGAGGTGTCCACCAGCCCCATCATCACGCGGCTCTCCGGTCGCGGCCTGGGCCTGGCGATCGTCCGGGAGAAGGCCGAGAAACTGGGGGGCACCGTCGTGGTCGAGAGCGAGCCCGGTCAGGGCACCCGTTTTCGGATCGTGACGCCGTCGATGCTGGCGACTTTTCGGGGCATCCTGATCGAGGCCGAGGGACGGATGTTCGTCGCACCCACGGCCCAGGTTGAGCGCGTAGCGCGCGTGAAGGCCGGTGAAACGGGCACGGTGGAAGGCCGTGAAACCATCACGCTGAGCGGGCGCACCGTCGCCAGCGTGCGCCTGGCCGATGTGCTTCAGCTGCCGCGGGCGGCCCGCAATGACGAGCTCCCTCCGGGCACGACCGTCATCGTCTTCGGCGCGGGCGACCAGCGCATCGCGTTCACGGTGGATGCCGTGCTCGACGAGCAGGAGGTGCTGGTCAAGCGTCTGGGCAAGCCGCTGTCGCGCGTCCGCAACATCGCCGGCGCAACCGTGCTCGGTTCCGGCCAGGTGGTGCCGATTCTCAATGTGTTCGACCTGTTGAAGTCCGCCCGGCAGACCGGCGGCACGGTCGCGCCTGCGGCGCTGGAAACGAAACCGTCGGACGCCGGGGCGATCCTCGTCGCCGAGGATTCGATCACGTCACGCATGTTGCTGAAGGGAATTCTGGAGTCGGCGGGCTACAGGGTGAAAACGGCGGTGGACGGGGCGGATGCATTCACCCAGTTGCGGTCCGAAAAATTCGACCTGGTGGTTTCGGACGTGGAAATGCCCCGGTTGAACGGCTTCGACCTGACGGCGAGGATACGCGCCGACAAGAAGCTGGCCGAGCTGCCGGTGGTGTTGGTGACGGCGCTGGAGTCGCGGGAGGACCGCGAGCGCGGCATCGATGTCGGGGCCAACGCCTACATCGTCAAAAGCAGTTTCGACCAAAGCAACCTGTTGGACGCGGTCCGGCGTCTGGTGTGAGCACCGTGAACCCTGATCGGAAATCCCCATGAACGACCGTAAAATCAACGTGCTGGTGGTGGATGATTCGACAGTGATGCGGCTGAATCTGGTGCACCTCCTTGAGTCCGATCCGGCGATACAGGTCGTCGGCGCGGTTGCCGACGGTTTGGCCGCGCTGGACTTCATCAAAGAAAACCGGCCCGACGTGGTGCTGATGGACATCCACATGCCGGGCATGGACGGCTTTGAGGCGACGCGGCGCATCATGGAGACGCAGCCGGTGCCGATCATCATTTGTAGCGCGACGACCGATACCAGGGAGATCGCCAACTCGTTTCGTCTGCTGGAGGCTGGGGCGGTCGCCTGCATTGAGAAACCGGTGGGGCGCGAACACGCCGATTTCGATGCGGTGGCCGCGAATCTCCTGCAAACGGTCAAGCTGATGTCCGAAGTCCGGGTCGTGCGGCGTTGGGCGCGGGCACAGGGTGCGCCGGGTTCCGCGTTTGCGGCGGACGAGAAGCCGGCGACGGGGGCAATCAGCTGCATCGGCATCGGCGCGTCCACGGGCGGGCCGCCGGTTTTGCAGACGATCCTGAGCGGGCTGCCGAAGGATTTTTCCGTGCCCATCTTCATCGTGCAGCATATAACGCAGGGGTTTCTGCCCGGTCTGGCCGAGTGGCTGAATCAGACGACCGGCCTGCAGGTTCATATCGGCTCGTATGGGATGCTGCCCCTGCCCGGCCACGTGTATCTGGCGCCGGACAGTTTTCAAATGGGACTCACCCCGGGCCGGCGCATCCTGCTGACCAAGGAAGGGCCGGAGAACGGATTGCGGCCCTCGGTTTCATATTTGTTTCGCTCGCTGGCCGAAGTATGCGGGCCGGACGCGGTGGGCGTGTTGCTCACCGGCATGGGCAAGGACGGAGCCGTTGAGCTGAAGCTCATGCGGGACAAGGGCGCCGTCACCATCGCCCAAAACCAGGAGACCTCCGTCGTGCATGGCATGCCGGGCGAGGCGATCTCCCTGGGAGGAGCCGTGCATGTGTTACCGGCCGACAAGATCGGCGAGCAGATCCTCTCCCTCGTCAACTGTCGCAACGGCAAAGGAAAAAACGCACCATGAACACCCCTACGCAACCCGGCCAGCCGCCGGTGGAAATTCTGATCGCAGAGGACAGCCCCACCCAGGCCCAACGTCTGCGCTACATTCTTGAGCAGCAGGGCTATCTCGTCACCCACGCCGCCAACGGACGTCTGGCTCTGGAAGCCGCGCGGCTCCGCAGGCCCACGCTGGTCATCAGCGACGTGGTCATGCCCGAGATGAACGGCTATGAGCTCTGCCGCCACCTCAAGGGGGACGAGAAGCTGGGAGACATCCCGGTCATCCTTGTCACCACGCTGTCCGACCCGGAGGACGTGATCCGCGGCCTGGAGTGCCATGCCGACAACTTCATCCTCAAGCCGTATGAAGAGCGCTACCTGATGGGGCGGGTGCAGTTCGTGCTCCTCAATCGCGAGATGGGCCGGGTGGAACAGGGCGGCATGGGCGTGGAGATTTTCTTCAACGGCCAGCGCCACTTCATCACCGCCGACCGGCTGCAGATCCTCAACCTGCTGCTTTCCACCTACGACGCCGCCATCCAGCGCAACAAGGAGCTGATCAACGCCCAGGAGGAACTCCACCGGCTCAATGCCCGGCTGGAGTTCGCCAACAAGGAGCTGGAGTCGTTCTCCTATTCCGTTTCCCATGACCTGCGCGCGCCCCTGCGGCATATCTCGGGTTTCACGGCGCTTCTCGATCAAAACTCAAAGGACGTGCTGGACGAAAAAAGCCGCCATTATCTGACCACGATCATCGGTGCCGCGAAGCAGATGGGGCAGCTCATCGACGACCTTCTCACATTTTCCCGCATGGGGAGCGCGGAGATGCGGCGGGCGTGGGTGAACATGGATGATCTGGTGGAGGCGGTGCTCCCCGGGTTGAAAACCGACACCCAGGGCCGGAACATCGTTTGGAAGCGGAACCGCCTGCCTTCGGTTCAGGGAGACGCCGCGCTGCTCAAGCAGGTGTTCGTCAATCTGCTTTCGAACGCGGTCAAATACACCCGCAACCGGAATCCCGCCGAGATCGAGATCGGCTGCATGCAAGAAGGGCTGAATGAAGTCGTGGTCTATGTCCGCGACAACGGCGCGGGCTTCGACATGCAATACGCCGGAAAGCTCTTCGGCGTTTTCCAGCGGTTGCACCGCGCGGAAGAGTTTGAGGGCACCGGCATCGGTCTCGCCAATGTCCGCCGCATCGTGCAGCGCCATGGCGGCCGCACCTGGGCCGAGGGCCGGCTCGGCGAGGGGGCCGCGTTTTATTTCTCACTGCCCGCGGGCGGAAAGGACGCGTCGTGATTACCTCCAAGCGCATTCTGATGGCGGAGGACAATCCGCACGACGTTGAGCTGATCCTGATGGCGCTGGCCGAACACCGGTTGGCCGGTGACGTGGTGGTGGTCCGCGACGGGGTCGAGGCGCTTGATTACCTGAGTCTCTGCCGCCGTTCCGCCGCCGCCGGAAACGGCCTGCCCGTGGTCATCCTGCTGGACTTTAAGATGCCCCGGCTCGACGGGCTGGAGGTTCTCCGTGCCATCAAGGCCGACTCCGAGCTCAAGGCCATTCCCGTCGTCATGCTCACCTCCTCCCGCGAGGAACACGACCTCGTCCGCAGCTATGCCCTCGGCGTCAACGCCTACGTCGTCAAGCCGGTCGATTTTTCGGAGTTTGTCGAGGCGGTCAAACAGCTCGGGGCCTTCTGGGCCATCCATAACGAGCCTCCTCCCGGCAGCATTCGTAGAACCTCTTAACCTCGGTCTCCCGCCATGAATATTCTCCATCTCGAAGATTCAACGAACGACGCCGTCTTGATCGAGGCCTTGGTTTATGCCGAATGGCCTGACTGCCGCATCACACGGGTGTCCATGCGGGCCCAATACCAAAATGCGATCGAAACCGGGGGCTTTGACCTGATCCTCTCCGACTATGCGATGCCTGATTTTGACGGCTTGTCCGCGCTCGAACTCGCGCACGCCCGGTGCCCTGAAACACCCTTCATCTTCATGTCCGGAACAATTGGAGAGGAACGCGCCATCGAGGCGCTTAAACGGGGGGCCACGGATTACATCATCAAAGACCGGCCTACCCGCCTGATTCCCGCGATCCGGCAAGCTCTCGGGCACGTCGAGGAGGCCGTCCGCCTCCAAAACACGGAACAAGCGCTCCGGGAGAACCAGCAGCGATTCCAGCAGCTGGCCGATCAGAGCAACGAAGTCTTCTGGTTTCTTTCCGTGAACCCGCTGCAGACGCTTTATGTGAGTCCCGCAGTCGAGCAACTCTGGGGGATCCCCGCCGCCCGTTTCTACGAGGATGCACAGTTCTGGATAGTCGCCATTCATGAGGATGACCGTTCGCGGGTCAGGAATTGCTTCGCCGCCTGGATAAAGGGCGAAAGCCCCGTTTTTGAGGAGGAGTATCGCGTCGTCCGCCCGGACGGATCCGTTCTCTGGGTGCTCGACAGCGGCACGCTCATCCGTGATGCGGAAGGCAAGGTTTACCGGGTCAGCGGCATCGCCAAGGACATCACCACCCGCCGCCTCGCCGACGAACGGCTGCGCGAACAGGCCGCCCTGCTTGATCATGCGCAGGACGCCATCTACGTGCGCGATCTCGACCAGCACATCACCTACTGGAACCGCGG
>FJVV01000402.1_pt1 | contig 14830 bp, 14 predicted proteins | sample 1011911 | NCBI WGS metagenome assembly FJVV01 (sample SAMEA3912450, study PRJEB9761) | metagenome | biome: forest; material: soil | place: USA | collected 2011-06-22 | depth 0.1 m
CGGCCGACGAAGGGCGAGATGAGGGTGATGCCGGCTTCGGCGCAGGCGACGGCCTGGGCGAAGGAGAAGAGGAGGGTGAGATTGCAGTGGATACCTTCCTTTTCGAGGGCTTCGGCGGCCTTGATGCCTTCCCAAGTGGAGGCGACTTTGACGAGGACGCGTTTGCGGTCGATACCGGCTTTTTCGTAGAGGGCGATGATCTCGTGGGCCTTGGCGACGGTGGCGGAGGTGTCGAACGAGAGGCGGGCGTCGACTTCGGTGGAAACGCGACCGGGGACGATTTTGAGAATTTCGAGACCGAAGAGAACGAGCAGGCGGTCGATCACTTGGGGCAGGGTGGCGGAAGCGCCGGCGTCCTTGATGGCTTGGTCGAGGAGAGGGACGTAGGCGGGCATCGCGGCGGCCTTGAGGATTAGGGACGGGTTCGTGGTCGCATCGCGAGGCGCGAATTCCTTCATGCTGGCGAAATCGCCGGTATCGGCGACGACGACGGTGAACTGCTTCAGTTGGTCGAGTTGGTTGGACATGGATGGACGGGGATTGGCTGGTGATGCTGACAACGAGGCCGCAGTTTTGTCACGGCTTTGTCAGGTTATGAGTGCTCAAATAATTTCTCAACCAGATGAGCGCGGTTGCTTCATTGTGGAACGCGCCATCGAGCTGGGACTCGAAGGCGTCGTCGAGAATGAGCTTGAACGATGGTCCGGCAGGTAAGCCCTCAGAAAGCAGATGGCGGCCGAGGAGAATGGGCTGTGGGGCGGAGGTCTGCAGGTCAAGAGAGTGGGAGCGGACGCGGAGTTTCTCGATCAACGCATGGGTGTCGGGCGAATGGAGGGGCGGACGCCCGAGGCTGTCGGCCATCATCACGGTGCAGAGGTCGTCGATGGTCGCGGGGTGCAGTTTGCGGGCGAGGCGGCGCACCATGGCGTCGCTGAATTCGCCGTTTCCGCTGTGGTGGACCATGTGCAGGACCACCAGCGGGCGGACAGTATCGATGAGGGCCTTGGGGGCGCCGATACGGTTGAGGAACGTCTCCGTGAGCGGTCCGCCCGCCGATTCGTGGCCGGGGCTGACCCAGCGTAGGCGGCCGTGCTTCTCGGCTTGGTGGGTTGTGGCGGGTTTGCCGAAGTCATGGGCCAGCACGGCGAAGAGCAGAGCGCGGCGGTGCGCGGGGCCGGAGTCGCGCCAGACGGGGAGGTTGACCAGTGCATCGCAGCAGTGAGCGGTGTGCGTGAACGCATCGCCTTCGGGATGCCACTCGGGATCTTGGGGCGTGTTGCGCAGGGCGGCGAGTTCGAGGAAATGCACGAGCCAGCCGCTTTCCTCCAATACGGCGAGTCCGCGGGAAGGTTTTACGGACTGCGTCGCCCATTTGTCCCACTCGCCCCAGATGCGTTCGACCGGCAGCTCGGCGTAGGTGCCGACCATGCTGCGGCAGAGCGCGGCGGTTTCTGGAGCCAGTGAGAAATCGAAACGCGCGGTGAATTGAAATGCGCGCAGGACGCGCAACGGATCCTCGACGAAGGCCGGGCTGGTATGACGAAGGATTTTCGACGCCAAATCACGTTGGCCTCCATGTGGGTCGAACAGCTCTCCGGTGAACGGGTCGCAGGTGATGGCATTGATGGTAAAATCGCGCCGTGCGGCCGCATCGGCATCGCTTAGGTCGGGATAGGGGAAGACTTGGAAACCTCGATGGCCTTGACCGGCTTTGGACTCTCGCCGAGGCAGGCTAAAATCGTATTCGCTTGTCCCCAGTCTCAGCTTGATGACGCCAAAACTCTGTCCGATCACGTCGGTCGCTCCGAATGGAGCGAGCACCGTCCGCAGTTCCTCGAAGCCCACGCCCTGCACCTCAACATCGAAGTCTTTGGGGGTGCGCTCCATCAGCCAGTCGCGCACGCATCCTCCGGCCAGTCGCGGTCGGCCCACGCGACGCACGGCGTCGAGCACGCTGCGCAGGTCATGGGGGAGGTTAATGGCCATCATACGGTTATCCCTGTTGAGTAGATTCTGTTTTGCACGCTTCGACTAGCAGGCAGGCCCATCCTGCCAATAAAAACAGCCCTCCCAGCGGAGTCACCGGCCCCAGCCATTTGGGTCCGCCCAACGCCAGCAGGTAGAGCGAGCCCGAGAACAAACCGATGCCGATCAGCCAGCAAGTGCCGGCGCGGATCATCCACTGGCGATTATTCGAAGGGCGCGTTTGCGCGAACAGGTTTACCCCAAGAGCGGCCACGGCATGGGTAAGCTGATAAAAAACAGCGGTTTCCCATATGCTCAGCGAGATCTTTGCAATGAGGGTTTCCTTGAGTGCATGAGCGCCGAATGCACCCAATATGACGCCGGTGAGGCCGGCGATTCCCGCGTAAAAAAGCCCTGTTTTCATACCACAAGAAATTGGGGCAAATTTTTGAGGAACACCACTGACTTTTAAGTGACAGGATGATTGGACCGGCGGTTGCTTTTGCGAATTCTTGTTGGAGCTACGTCCAGGTAAAGAAGCCTTGAAATTTAGCCGGCAATTCTTTGCATGTTGGACTGCCGTTGCAGTCGTTGGAACCGACAGAACTACAAGAACTACTACACCATGAAAAAGATCGCCACCATTCTCGCCATTCTCGCGGTGAGCTACTCGGTTCGGGCTGCTGACGCCACCGTCGCTGCTCCGAGCCCCGCCTATACCGTCTCGACCGATTTCACGTATGCCAGTGAATACGTATTCCGCGGCCAGAAACAGACCAACGCGGCCTTCCAGGCTTCGGCTGAAGTTGGTTACAAGGAGATCTACGGCGGCATTTGGACCAATCAGCCCCTCCACAGCACTGACAACAACGAAGTTGACCTCTACATCGGCTACGATTTCGCCCTTCAGAACGACTGGAAGATCGATACCGGCCTCACCTCCTACAACTACCCGGAGACCAAGACCCTCGGTGGCAACACCGGCTTGTCCACCTACGAAAGCTACCTCGGTCTGACCGGTGGCAACTTCAGGGGCCTCACGCCCTCCGTCTATGGTTACTACGATTGGAAACTCGATACCTATACCCTGCAGAGTTCGGTTGGTTATAGCTTTCCCCTCAAGCAGATCGGAACCTCGATCGACTTCTCCCTGACCTATGGTTACGCCGCCAATACTGGTAGCTATGGTAGCGGCCATCCTGCCGGCAACTATTGGGGCGCCGGCGTGACGATTCCCTATCAACTGGCCACCAACGCCAAGATCACGGGCGGCCTGCAGTATGCCGGCAACGACGAAGACCTCACGGGTTACGGCGAGAGCTACAAGCTCTACTACACGATTGGCCTGACCCTCGGCTTCTAAGCCAAGACTCGGACAATCCAGTCTGAAAATCCTCCAACCCGCTCCCGCTTTTACTGCGGGAGCGGGTTTTTTATTCACAAAGCCAAAACAGGGGTTGACAGCCACAGGGCAAACCCTAGCAATTCGACCCCTTTTCCCATGAAAACGTTCCTCGCCAAAAAAGAGACCGTGCAAGCCAAATGGCATCTTATCGATGCCGAAGGCGTGGTCCTTGGCCGTCTCGCCGTCAAAGCAGCCAACCTGATCCGCGGCCGCCATAAAGCTTCCTACACCCCGAGCGTCGATACCGGCGACTTCGTTGTCGTCATCAACGCCGAGAAGGTCGTCCTGACCGGCAAAAAAGAAGAGCAGAACAAGTACATGTTCTTCTCGGGCTTCGTCGGTGGTGAGAGCTACAAGACGATGGAGCAGATGCGCGCGAAGAACCCCGCGTTCATCATCGAGCACGCCGTCAAAGGCATGCTGCCCAAGAACCGCATTGCCCGCGACATGCTGACCAAGCTCCGCGTGTTTGCCGGCCCGACCCACACCCACGAGGCCCAAAGCCCCGTCAAGACCACCGTCTGATTACCATGAGCGTCGAAAAAGTTATTTTCCTCGGCACCGGCCGCCGCAAGTCCTCCACCGCCCGCGTCCGCCTCTCCGAAGGCACGGGCAAGCTCGTTGCCAACGGCAGCGACTTCGAGACCTACTTCTCCCACGAGAATTTCGCCAAGCAGGCCTTCCGCCCCCTCCTCACTGTCGAGCTCCGCGACAAGATTGATGTGGACGTCAACGTTTCCGGTGGTGGCGTTTCCGGCCAGGCCGGTGCGACCGCCCACGGCATCGCCCGCGCCCTCCAGAAGCTCAACCCTGAGCTGCGCGCCGCCCTTAAGAAGGCCGGCCACCTGATGCGCGATCCCCGCGAAAAAGAGCGCAAGAAGCCCGGACAGCCCGGCGCCCGCAAGCGCTTCCAGTTCTCGAAGCGCTAAGCCGTTCCGAACGTTTTTATCAAAAACCGCCCTCGAAAGGGGCGGCTTTTTTGTGTCTCCTCATCGCTAAAGAGTGGGGGAAGCCATCGGAATTTATCGCGAAACACGGAAGGGCGGAAATACGGACAGGACATGGGGCCTTTTCCTGTATTTCCGCCCTTCCGTGTTTCGGGATAGGGATCGAACGGCGAACCGGGTTTGCCCTTAGCTCCGGTAGTCCGCGTTCTCACTCACGTATTCGTGCGTGAGATCGCCGCCGAAAACCGTTGCGGCGGCATGGCCGCCGCCGAGATCGACTTCGATTTCCACGCAACGTTCGTGCGGGGGATAATCCACGGAGGGTGCAAACACGCCGTCCGCACTCGGTTTGCTCGTGTAGAGTTCGGCGCCTTTGAGATGCGCGACGAGCGCGGTTTCTTTTTCGGGATTCAGGCGAAACGCTCCGTTCGCGAAAATCTCGATGTCGCCGATGCTCGCGCGGAGTTTAGACAAATCCGTGTCCGGCGCATAGGCGCCGACGTGCTTGCCGATGGCTTGGACGAGCCGTCCTACGTTCGGATCGTTTCCGGCAACGGCGCACTTGAAGAGGGGCGCGTTGACGATCGCCTTGCCTAGCGCGCAGGCGAGGGAAAGCGTAGCCGCGTTTTTAACCTGCACGCGGATGACGTGGCGCACGCCTTCGCCGTTGCGCACGACGTCCTCGGCGAGATCGCGGCATACGAGCGAGAGTGCGCTTTCAAAAGCGGCGAGATCGTCGCATGGCACCAGGCTTGAGGAGACGAGCGCGACCGTGTCGGAAGTGCTCGTGTCGCTGTCGATGCTGATGCGGTTGAAGCTTGAGTTGACCGTCTTCGCGAGCAACGCGCGCAACGTGTCACGCGGCACGGCGAGGTCGGTGAGAATATAAACCAGCATCGTCGCCATGTTCGGCTCGATCATGCCCGCACCTTTCGCGATGCCCACGATGCGGCCTGCGCCGACGGCGACGCTGCGTACTTTCGGATAAAGATCGGTCGTCACGATGCCCTCGGCGGCGGGCAGCACGGAGCCGGCGGCGAGTGAAGCCACCGCCGCAGGCAGACCGGTGAAGATGGAATCCACCGGCAATCCCCAGCCAATCACGCCGGTCGAGCTTGGCAGCACCGCAGTCTCGGGCAGGCCGAGGAGGCGCGCGGTCTCGGCGCAGATTTTCTCGGAGGCTTCGACGCCGCCGGGAGCGCAGACGTTGGAGATCTTGTTGTTGATGATGATCGCGCCGAGCACGGGCTCGCCGAGGCGCTGGCGGCCGACGATTACGGGTGCGCCGGGGAACGCGTTTTTCGTGAACATCGCGGCGAAATCCGCCGTTGGTTTGTCCAGCGCGATGAGCGTGAGCGTCATCTTGGCGGGCTTGGGGGCCTCCTTGGGCATGAAGTCGAAACGCGTCGTTCCAACGCGGAAGCCGCGCGGAAGCGCGGCTTGGGAGGCGAGCCATGCGCGGTGTTCCGCGCGGGAAGAAAACGTAAGGGCGGTGCTGGGCACGGATTCACAAGTGAAGAAGCGCCGCGCGGAGTGAAGCCGATTCTTCGGACACCGCGTGACGCTTGTGCGAATTCTCGGACGTTCCGCGAAATAAGATGGAAATGCCGGCGCGGCGTGATTTACCCGTTGTTACCCAATATCGCCCAGTGAACGTCACAGAAATTACCACCAAGGCCAAGGTGCTGCTCGAGGCCCTGCCTTACATCCAAGATTTTCGCGGTTCCACCTTCGTCGTAAAATACGGCGGGAGTTTCATGGACGATCCCAACCCGGAGGTGCGCAACCGGGTCGCCTACGACATCGCGTTCCTCGCGGCCGTGGGCATCAACGTCGTTGTCGTGCATGGCGGCGGCAAGGCCATCACCAAAGCGATGGAGTTGTCCGGCTTGAAGTCCCAGTTTGCGCCGAACGGCATGCGCATTACCGACGAGGCCACCGTAGCCATCGTCAAGAAGACGCTCGACGAGATCGTGAACAAGGACGTATGCGACGCCATCGCCCTCGCCAACGCCAAGCCCAAGGGGCTCGCGGGCGACAGCGTGCTCGTGTGCGAAAAACTTCTCATCGACGACAATGGCGATGCTGTCGATCTCGGCTACGTGGGTGAAGTCACCGAGGTGAAGGTGAAGCTCATCAAAAAAGAAATCGCCGACGGTTACGTGCCCGTGATCTCACCCGTCGCCGAAGGCCTCGATGGCAAGCCCTACAACGTCAACGCCGACCTTGTCGCCGGTCGCGTGGCCAGTGCGCTGCGTGCCCGCCGCCTTGTTTACATGAGCGATGTGCCAGGCCTGCTCTCCAATCCGCCGGATGTCGGCTCGCTCATCTCCACACTCAAAATTTCCCAAGTAGACGATCTCAAGAAAAAGGGCGTCATCGACAAGGGTATGCGCCCGAAAGTCCTGAGCGCCGTCCGCGCTCTTCAAGAAGGCGTGCAGCGCGTGCACTTCATCGACGGACGCCTGCCGCACTCGCTGCTGATGGAAATTTTCACTGATACGGGCATCGGCACGGAAATCGTGCACGGTTGAGTTTCGCTTGAAATGAGCCTTCACGAAATGACCCGCACCAGCACCGCAGAGCTTTACGATGCGCATGTGTTGAAGAATTACGGACGTCCCGCGCTTACCCTTGTGCGCGGCAGCGGCTCGTTGGTATGGGACGACCAAGGCCGGCAGTTTCTCGATTTCACCTCGGGCATCGCGGTCAGCGCGATCGGCCACTGCCATCCGCACTGGGTCGCGGCGGTGCAGCGTCAGGCCGGTGAGCTAATTCACGTCAGTAATCTTTTCCGCAATCCTAACCAAGGTGAACTCGCGCGGCGTCTCGTCGGCTACGCCGGGCCGGGCCGGGTATTTTTCTGCAACAGCGGGGCTGAAGCCAACGAGGGTCTGCTCAAGCTCGCCCGTCTGCACGGCATGAAGAAGGCTGGCGGCGAGGAAGGTAAAATCTACAAGGTTATCTGTGCGAAGAGCGCGTTTCACGGCCGCACGTTCGGCGGCATGAGCGCGACCCCGCAGGAGAAAATCCAGAAGGGGTTTCGTCCGCTCGTGCCGGGCTTCACTTTTGGTGAGCTCAACAACCTCGCTTCGTTTGAGGCGTTGATCGATGACACCACGGCGGCGATTTTTATCGAAACCATCCAGGGCGAGGGTGGGGTTAACCCTGCTACGGCCGAGTTCCTGCTCGGTCTGCGCGAACTCTGCAACCGCCACGATCTGTTGCTCATGCTTGACGAGGTGCAGTGCGGTGTCGGTCGCACGGGAAAGTTTTTTGCCTACGAGCACGCGGGTGTGAGAGCCGACGCCATCGGCATGGCCAAGGGCCTTGGCGGCGGGTTTCCCATCGGAGCGATCTGGATTGGCGAAAAGGCCGCGGATCTTTTCCAGCCCGGTATGCATGGCACTACTTTTGGCGGCACGCCGCTCGCGTGTGCGGCGGCGCTCGCGGTGCTCGATGTGCTGGAGAAGGAGCGCCTCATGGAAAAGGTCACGCTCAACAGCGTGCCATGGATCGCCGCGCTCTCTCAGTTGGCGAAAGACTTCCCGTCGCGGGTGCTGGCGGTGCGTGGTCGTGGCTACATGGTGGGCATCCAGCTTGCGGGCGATCCCGCCGCCACTGTCGCTGCGCTGCGCGAGGCCGGCCTGCTGGTGCCATCGGCTGGCGGCAATGTCATTCGTCTGCTGCCTCCGCTCACGGCAACGCCTGCGGAGCTTGCGCAATCAGTCGAGATTATCCGCACGGTGCTTGCCGTAAAAGTGTAACGTTCCGGCGTGGATTTTGCTCTCGTAGCAGAGCGGCCGGTCGCCTACATGTAGCCGCTTCTTTTCCATGAAGCACTTCCTCAAAGAGACGGACTTCAAGCCCCATGAAGTGGCCGAAGTTTTCGCGCTGGCCCGGAATCTTAAGCAAAAGCGCGGCCAGCAGACACTCTCCGTGCTTCAGCATCAGACGTGGGCGTTGATCTTCTCCAAATCCAGCACGCGCACGCGTGTTTCGTTCGAGGTCGGTGTCCATGAACTCGGCGGAAATCCGCTTTTTTTAAATAAAAACGACATCCAGCTCGGTCGTGGCGAGTCGGTCGAAGACACTGCACGGGTGCTTTCACGTTTCGTGCATGGCCTCATCGTGCGCACTTACGAACATGCCGAGGTCGAACGGCTGGCCGCATCGGGCTCGATTCCGGTGATCAACGCCCTCACGGATTTCCTGCATCCCTGCCAAATTTACACCGATGCCTTCACGTTGGCCGAGCGTTGGGCGCCCAAGGGTGGCGACCTGTTGGCGTCGTTGAAAGGGCGTAAGATCGCGTTTTTTGGTGATACCGCCTGCAATATGGCCAACTCGTGGATTCTCGGTGCCGCGCTCTTCGGCATGAAGATCTCGCTGGCCGGACCGAAAGGCTTCGAGCCCAGTCCCGAGATCGACGCGTTGCTCAAGCAGGAAGGTTTCGCCAAGAATTATCACTACACCACGGATCCCTTCGAGGCCGTGAAGGACGCCGACGTCGTCTACACCGACGTGTGGGTGAGCATGGGCAAGGAAGAGGAGACCAAGCAACGCATCGCCCAGATGTCGCCCTATGCGGTTACCGGGAAGGTTTTTGCCGCCGCAAAACCGGACGCTTATTTCATGCACTGCCTGCCCGCCCATCCAGGCGAAGAGGTTGGCCAAGAGGTCTTGGACGACCCGCGTTCTATCATTTTCGATCAGGCGGAAAACCGCCTGCACGTGCAGAAAGCCATCATGGCCACGCTGGCCGCGGACAAAGCCAAGGGCTGACGCCTGCGGTTGGCGACGTGGTCAGTGTTGCAAAACGTAGACGAGCGTCTGGCCGGATTTAAACAAATTGCCGCTGGTGGAGTTACCGTCGTCGATCAGTTTATCGATATCGGCCACTTGATCATCTGAGATCGTATAGTTGTTGATACGCAGGGATGCGGCCGTGTTGTCGGAGTTGAGGGCCCAAGCCCAGGTGCCGCCGATTGGCGTAGGTTGGCTCCAGCGATCAGGCGGAGGCAGGTAACCAGTCAACTCCGATGGCCAGCCACCCTTGCCATCGGGAGGCCAAGTGCCTTTGTCGAAGGCATAATATTCCAACGCACCTGATGCGACTCGCAACTCATTGCTCATGAGTGTATTGGTGCTATGTCGAAGCAGTTTTTTGTAGGCGGGGATGGCGAGGGAGCAAAGGATTCCAATGACGGTCACAACCACGATTATTTCCAAGAGACTGAAGCCGGAGATGGCGCGAGAGGTAGGATGCTGGGGAACCATGGCGACTGAGGGATTGAGGGTGAAGAGATGCATTGTGCATTTTTTACGCCATTTTTACATTTAAGTAATTCATGCCAAAAGCGTCATATTTGATCCCGCCGAGCCTCCTGTTGGAATGTGGGGCGGGCTATATTTTGTTTTGCTCCGCTGCGGTTGCTGGCTCACAACCGCTGCCTCTTTATCCATGAAAATCGTTCTCGCATACTCGGGTGGTCTCGACACCTCCGTCATCGTCAAGTGGCTCAAGGAAACCTACGACGCGGAGATCGTCACCTTCGCGGCTGATGTCGGCCAAGAGGAGGAGCTTAAGGGCCTCGACAAGAAGGCCAAGGCTACCGGCGCCTCCAAGCACTACACCCTCGATCTCGTCGAGGAGTTCGCGAAGAACTACATCTACCCGATGATACGCGCCAACGCAGTGTATGAGGGCCAGTATTACCTTGGCACGTCCATCGCCCGCCCGCTCATTGCCAAGGCCCAGGTGGACATCGCCCGCAAGGAAAACGCCGACACCGTCGCCCACGGCGCCACCGGCAAGGGTAATGACCAGTGCCGCTTTGAGCTCACCTATATGGCGCTCGCTCCCGATCTCACCATCATCGCCCCGTGGAAGATGGAAAACTACCGCGCCGAATTCCCGGGCCGCGCCGAGATGATCGCCTACTGCGCCAAGCATAAGATTCCCGTCGAGGCCTCGCTCAAGAAGCCCTACTCGATGGATCGCAACCTCCTTCATATCTCCTACGAGGCGGGCATCCTCGAAGATCCATGGTTCGACCCGACGACCAAGGAGAACAAGGCGATGTTCAAGCTCTCCGTTTCGCCCGAGGACGCGCCGGACAAGGCTGAATACGTTGAACTCGAGTTCGAGAAGGGCGATTGCGTCGCGGTGAATGGAAAGAAACTCACCCCCGGCAAAGTTCTCAAGACCCTCAACAAGCTTGGCGGCAAACACGGCATCGGCCGCGTTGACCTCGTCGAGAATCGTTTCGTCGGCATGAAGAGCCGCGGCGTCTACGAGACCCCGGGCGGCACCATTCTCATGCAGGCCCACAAGCAGATTGAAAGCCTCACCCTCGACCGCGAAGTCGAGCATCTGCGCGACAGCTTCATTCCGAAATACGCCGAGCTGGTTTACAACGGCTTCTGGTTCGCTCCCGAACGCGAGATGCTTCAGGCGATGATCGACGAGAGCCAGAAATTCGTCACCGGCACCGTCCGCCTCAAGCTCTACAAGGGCAACATCATTACCTGCGGACGCAAGTCGAAGTATTCCCTCTACGACGATAAGATCGCGTCGATGGAAGGCGTAAAGAGCTGGTATAACCAGAGCGACGCGACCGGCTTCATCCGCCTCAACGGCCTTCGCCTCCGTGCCCGCAGTCTCGCGCAGGGCGGTCCGAAGGTCTGAGTTTGTTCGGTGGCTTTATGTCGGGCGCGTCCTGCGGGGCGCGCCTTTTTTGTGTGATCAGGAAAGCCGCTTCAGCAGGTCCGCCACGGGCGGGCCGATTTTTTTGACCGTGCCGGCGTCGATCCAGCGGCCTTCGACGAGCAATCTTAGCGGTGTCGCGGGCACGCCGCGTTCGCCTGATTGAAAGAGACTGATCAACAGCTCCACGGCGCGCGCACCAATTTCCTTTTCCTGCTGATCGATGCCCGACCAGCCGGGATCGAAAATTCGCGACAGGGTGGCCAGGCTTACCTCATCCGGAACGACTACGTCCGCACCTTCCAGCCACGTTTTAACTTCTGAAACGGTAGAGATGATCGCGGTCGGGCGGTGGCGGTCGAACCAGGCGAGAAAGCGTTCGCGCCATGGATTGACCACGGCGGGCTCATCCCGTCCGTCGATGGTGAACATCGGGATTTTTCGACTCTCGGGCTGCGCATCCTGAAACAGGAAATAGGGGGCCTCGAAGTTATGCTCGGCGCGCCGCAGCGTTTCCGAGGCACTGACCATGCCGATGCGGCTGTGGCCGGCCCGGCAGAGTTCGCGCAGGCAGGTGAGGGTGGAGCTGTGCTGGTGGTTGGCCACGATATGCAGCCGCGGCGAAAGGAGGGAGTAGCCAATGCTCACGCCGGCCAGCGCCTCCATCTGGAGTTTGAGTTCCATCTTGGCGTCGGGCTGCGGGGAGAAAATCAGTCCGCGGATGTTGCGGGCCAGCAGCACGCCGCGGGCGCGCTTGGCGTTGAGTCCCGGTTCGGTCAGCCAGAATTCCTCGAGCTTGTAGCCCATCGAGGCGGCAAACGCGGTGGCGCCCTCAAAATAAGCGCGGATGTTTTCGGCATTTTGCCAGGCGTTGCGCTCGGGGTAGGTGTTCACCCAGGCAAAGGTCGAGCGGTAGGCCGGCGTGTGCTGTTTGCGACGATAGTGGCTGAGCGCCGTGAGCATCGGGTCGGGCACGTAGGCGAGCCGCTTGGCGATCGCACGGATGCGGGCGCGTTTCGCCGGGTCGACGTAGGTGTCGTTTTTGAGCGCGCGCCAGGCAGTGGACACGTGGACGCCGGCCTCGGCGGCGACTTGTTTCAGGGTGATGCGGGCGGGGTTCGCGGGGTCCGGCATGAAATAGTTTGCAGATACTCGCCATCGCACTCGCCAAGGCAAGATTTTCGATGGTTCCCTGCTTTCGCCCCGTCTCCATTCGTCCACTCCGTCCACTCTTTCCTAACATGAGCAAAGTCCGTATCGGTATCGTTGGCCTCGGCAACATGGGTTTCGGTCACGCCCAACAACTTCTCGCCGGCAAGATCAGCCGTCTCGAGCTCTCCGCCGTGGCGGACACCGAGCCTTCCAGACTCAAGCGAGTCCCTCAGGTAAAGGGCTTCGCTTCCGCCGACGAGATGATCGCCTCGGGGCTCATCGACGCGATTCTCATCGCGACGCCGCACTATGATCACACGACGATCGGCATCAAGGCCCTCAAGGCCGGCCTGCACGTTCTCGTGGAAAAGCCCATCTCGGTGCATCGCGCCGACTGCGAGCGCCTGATCGCCGCGCACACGAACAAGAAGCAGGTGTTCGCTGCGATGTTCAACCAGCGAACCGACCACTATTACATCAAGATCCGCAATCTCATCAGCAGCGGCGAACTCGGCGAAATCCGCCGCGTGAACTGGATCATCACGAACTGGTTCCGCACTGAGTGCTACTATTCCTCCGGGGGCTGGCGCGCGACTTGGGGCGGCGAGGGCGGCGGCGTGCTGCTCAACCAGTGCCCCCACAATCTCGATCTTTTCCAGTGGATGTTCGGCCTGCCGGTGAAAGTCCGCTCGCACCTTGGATTCGGACGCTATCACGACATCGAGGTCGAGGATGACGTCACCGCCTACATGCAGTTCAAGAACGGCGCGACCGGCGTCTTCATCACCTCCACCGGAGAGGCTCCCGGTACCAACCGCCTCGAAATCACCGCCGAGCGCGGCAAACTCGTCTACGAGGACGACAAGATCACCTACACGCGCAACGAGCAGGAGATGTCCAAATTCAGCCGCACGACCGACCAGGCCTTCGCGACGCCCGCCACCTGGACCGTTTCCATTCCGGCCATCAACCACGGCGGTCAGCATAACGAGATCCTGCAGAATTTCACCGACGCGATCCTCGATGGGAAGCCGCTGGTCGCCCCCGCCTCCGAAGGCATCCACTCGGTCGAGCTGGCCAACTCCATGTTGCTCTCCGCCTGGACCGACTCGGAAGTCACGCTTCCCATCGACGGCAAAAAATACGAACGCCTGCTCAAGGCCAAGATTGCCGAATCCGCCACGAAGAAGAAAAAGAAAAAGATCGTGAAGATCTCCAGTGACGATTTTGCCAAATCCTTGGTCAAGTAATCAGGAAATTTGAAACCACCCATGAAAATCTCCCAAGTCGCCATCCAGCTCTACACGCTGCGTGATTTCTGCAAAACCGCCGCGGATTTTGCCGCCAGCATGAAAAAGGTCCGCGAGATCGGTTACACCTCCGTGCAAATCAGCGGTGTCGGCCCGATTCCCGAAGCCGAGATCGTCGCCATCTGCAAAGCGGAAGGCCTCGTCATCTGCGCTACGCACGAGCCAGGCGTTAAGATCCTCGACGAAACCGATTCCGTCATCGCCCGACTGCGTGCCCTCGGCACCAAGCTCACCGCCTATCCGTATCCCGCCGGCATCGATTTCGACAACCCCGAGCACATCAACACGCTCATCAAGAAGCTCGACATCGCCGGAGCAAAATTCCGCGCCGCCGGCATGAAGCTCGGCTATCACAATCACGCGAACGAGTTCTACCGTCCCGACGGCGGCAAGACATTCCTTGAGCGCGTCTACGACGAGACATCACCCGAAAATATCGTGGCCGAGCTCGACACCTTCTGGGTGCAGCGCGGCGGCGGTGACGTTGTGGAGTGGGTCAAGCGCGTGAAGGGCCGCACGCCCTTCATCCACCTGAAGGATTTCAAGGTGAACCCGGCCGGCGAGATCGCCTTCTGCGAGATCGGCGCGGGCACGCTGCCTTTCAAGCGCATCATCGCCGAAGCCGAGGCGGGCGGATGCGAGTGGTTCATCGTCGAGCAGGACAGCTGCCCCGGCGACCCGTTCGTCTCGATCAAGCAGAGCCTTGATTACATCAAGGCCAACCTCGTTGGCTGAAATTCCGCCCTCATGCCCGCCGCCGCCCCGTTCCTTCACGACGACTTTCTCCTGACGACAGAATGGGCGCGCTTGCTCTACCACACCTGTGCCAAGGCGCAGCCGATCTACGATTACCACTGCCATCTGCCGCCCGACCAGATCGCGGCCAACCGTAAGTTCGAAAATCTTACGCAGATCTGGCTCGCCGGCGATCACTACAAGTGGCGCGCCCTCCGCTCGGCGGGCGTAAACGAGGACCTCATCACCGGCGCGAACACGAGCGACTACGACAAATTCCTCGCCTACTGCCGCATCGTGCCCTCGCTCGTGCGCAATCCGCTGCACCATTGGTCGCACCTCGAACTCCGTCGCACCTTTGGCATCGATCTTCTGATCAACGAGGCCAACGCGCCGAAAATCTGGGAACTCGCCAACGCCAAGCTCGCGACGTCCGTCCTTTCGACGCACGGCATTCTGACCACGAACAAGGTCGCCGTCGTCTGCACCACCGACGATCCCGCCGATTCGCTGGAGCACCACATCTCCATCGCGAAGTCCGATCTGAAGACCCGCGTCTATCCGACATTCCGCGCTGACAGACTCATGGCCGTCGCCGCGCCCGCCG
>FJVV01000716.1_pt1 | contig 14677 bp, 12 predicted proteins | sample 1011911 | NCBI WGS metagenome assembly FJVV01 (sample SAMEA3912450, study PRJEB9761) | metagenome | biome: forest; material: soil | place: USA | collected 2011-06-22 | depth 0.1 m
CACTTTCGAGGCCACGTCCGCCGTGCGCGCTCCGTTGTTAACGTAGGCTTCCAGATCCGCCACTCGCTGGTCGAGCGTCGGGTCTTTCAATGCAGCAGGCGCGGCCGCGGCCGCCGGGGCCGCCGGAGCGTCCTCCGCCTTCACCTGCGCTAACGCGCAGGCCGCAACCATGGCAAACAAGGTTGCCCGGGTGATTTTAACTAGGTTTGTAATCATGATCTGAGTTGGGTTGGGTGAAATTGACAGACTCCCCACATGAGCAGTGTTCATACCAAATCCCCAAATGGGGATTAATTTTGTCCCCAAGCCCCTCAACTGCTCAAATTTGACCAAAGAAACTCGGGTTAGCATTTGCCGATGAGCGCCATACCATCCTAATACCAGAGCCGACTTGCATGAGCCAGCCCCTCCCAATCGTAGAACTCAAGGACGCCACCAAACGCTTCGGCGGCGGCTCCCCCGTTTTGTCTGGAATCACCTTAAGCGCTCGTCCCGGAGAAGTTGTCAGCCTAATAGGCCCCAGCGGCTGCGGTAAATCCACCTTGCTGCGCCTCATTGCTGGGCTCACCCCGCTGAGCGAGGGGGATATTAGCGTTAATCTTCAACGGGGTGCAAATAATGCAAGCGACCTAGCCTTCGTGTTTCAGGAGCCTACCCTTCTGCCTTGGCTCACCGTCCGCCGAAATATCGAGGTCATGCTCCGCCTCCGCCACACGCCCGCCGATCAACGCCGTACCCTGGCCGAGCAGATGCTTACGCTCGTTGGACTTGAGCCGGTCGCCGCCCACTACCCGCGCCAACTCTCCGGCGGCCAGAAAATGCGCGTTTCCATCGCTCGCGCTCTCACGTTGCGACCGTCCCTGCTGCTGCTCGACGAACCCTTTGGAGCCCTCGACGAAATGACCCGAGACCGACTCAACGAGGAACTTCTCGCCATCCGCGAACGGCAGCGCTGGACCGCGTTTTTCGTAACGCACTCAGTCGCCGAGGCGGTTTTCCTGTCCAACCGCATCATCGTCCTCGCCACCAATCCCGGCCGCATCGCCCACGAGGTTTCCGTCGACCTTCCCTATCCGCGAACGTCTGAAACTCGCCTTTCCACGGACTATCTCAAGCGCGTAGCGGACATATCACGACTGCTCCGCTCGGTGAACGCCCCGTCCTCTCGTCCCGCCGCATGAACCGCCGCATTCTCACCATTCTGCTGCCCGTGCTCGTCGGCGCGCTGATGATCGGCCTCTGGTATATCTTCCGTCTGCACGTCTTGGCCGCTGACCAACGCTTCCTGCTCCCGGCACCCGACGCTATCCTCCGCGCCCTCATCGAAAAAGCGCCGACACTCTGGTCCGCCACGCTCACCACCGCGACGGGAGCACTCCTCGGCTTCGGCCTGGCAGTCCTGTTGAGCTTCGTGCTCGCCCTCGGCCTCTCGCTGTCGCCGCTCGTGCGCGCCAGTTTTTATCCTTACCTCATGGTCTTGCAGCTCACTCCGGTGATCGTGCTCGCCCCCATCCTTATCCTCTGGGTCGGCGCCGGCCTGAAAAGCGTGGTCATCATCACCTTTCTCATCTGCTTTTTTCCGCTCGTGGTGAACACCACCCAAGGCCTCATCTCGACCGACCGCAATCTCGTCGAACTCTTCTGCATGGGCCGCGCCTCGCGTCTTCAGGAAATCTTTCTTCTGCGCGTGCCCGCCGCCCTGCCTTATTTTTTCACCGGCCTGCGCATCGCCGCCACCCTTGCGCCCATCGGCGCCATCGTCGGTGACGCCTACGCGGGCAACTCCGCCGGCGGCCAGGGCGGCCTCGGCTTCCTCACTATTATATACAGCGCCCAATTCCAGTTGCCCGCGCTGTTCGCCACCGCCGCCGTCGGCTGTCTGCTCGGCTTCGTCTTCGCCGGAACCGTGGTCGCCTTAAGCTGGTTCGCCCTGCATCACTGGCACGACTCCTACCAACGCAAGGATCTCTGATGCCTCCCCGCGAACTCCACTGCCGCGACCGCCGCCTCACCGTCGGCCACCAACCGCTCATCGTCGGCATCCTCAACGTCACCGACGATTCCTTCTCCGACGGCGGCCAGCACAACTCCCTCCCCGCCGCCGTCTCCCACGCCCGTCTGCTCATCGCCGAAGGCGCCTCGGTGATCGACGTCGGCGGCCAATCCACCCGCCCCGGCTACGTCGAAGTCGGACCCGACGAGGAAATCCGCCGCGTTGTCCCCGTCATCCGCGAACTCGTCCGCCACACCGCCGCCCCCATTTCAATCGACACTTACCACCCGTCCGTCGCCCGCGCCGCCCTCGAAGCCGGCGCTCATATCGTCAACGACATCCACGGACTCCAACGTGATCCGCTCATGGCCTCCGTCATCGCCGAAAGCGGAGCTGCCGCGATCCTGATGCACAACGATCCGTCCTTCCGCGAAACACCCGGAGACGTGATCGAAAAAATAAAAACTTTCCTCTCCCGCACACTCGTGCTTGCCGCCGCCGCCGGGATCGACCCCGCGCGCATCATCCTCGACCCCGGCATCGGTTTCGCCAAGACCCAGCCGCAAAACTTGGAAATCCTCTCCCGCCTCTCCGAGCTGCACGCTCTCGGATACCCGCTCATCTTAGGTGCCTCCCGCAAGTCCGTCATCAGCCACGTCCTCGACCTCCCTCCCTCCGAACGCCTCGAAGGAACCCTCGCCCTGACCGCCCTCGCCGTTTCCCAAGGCGTGCAATTCCACCGCGTCCACGATGTCCGCGCCAACCACCGTGCCGCCCTCATGGCCGCCGCCCTGCGCCGCCGCGATTGATTTCTACTCGCTACCCGCTACTCACTACCCGCTACTTCCTGCCATGACCGGCCGCATTCACCTCAAAAACATGGTCTTTTACGGCTACCACGGCGCCATGGCCGAGGAAGGCACGCTCGGCCAGCGCTGGATCATCGACCTCGTCCTCACGCTGGACATCACCGCCGCCGCCGCCAACGACGACCTCAACCAGACCGTAGACTACACCCGCATTTACAACGTCTGCCGCAAGTGCGTTGAGACCGACCGCTTCAAGCTCATCGAGTCGCTCGCCGGCCACATCATCGACTCCGTGTTCGCCGCCAGCCCCGTCGTGGACGCCGTCGAGATCACCGTCAAAAAACCCTCCGTGCCCATCGCCGGCATCCTCGATTACGTCGCCGTCGAAACCAGCCAAACCCGTGCCGACCGCCTACCTCGCCCTGGGCAGTAATCTCGCCGACCGCCGCCAGTTGCTCGCGGACGCCCTCGCCGCCCTCGCCCGCCATCCGCAAAACCGACTGACCGGCGTCTCCCCCGTTTACGAGACCAAGGCCGTCGGCCTCACCGACCAGCCCGACTTCCTCAACCTCGTCGTCCGTCTCGAAACCGACCTGTCGCCACTCGCGCTCCTCGATCTCTGCCTCGCCATCGAGCAACAGCTCGGCCGCATCCGCCACGAACGTTGGGGCCCGCGCACCGTTGACCTCGACGTCCTCCTCCACGGCGACACCACGCTCAACGACGCCCGCCTTACGCTCCCCCACCCCCGCATGAAAGAACGCGCCTTCGTCCTCGCCCCCCTCGCCGACCTCGCGCCCGATTTCCTCTTCGACGGCGACGCCGTCCGCACCCACCTCACCCGCATCGGCTCCGACGGCGTCCACCGCACCGACATCAACCTCACCCCTCCCGCCTGATGTCCGTCGTCCTCGAAGAACTCTCGTTCGCACCCCCGCCCGCCGCGCTCTTCTCGGGCCTGCATGATCTCCCGCATGCCTTCTTCCTCGACAGCGGACTCTCCGCCGGCGGCCTCGGCGCGTATTCGTTTATTGGTTTCGCCCCCTTCCTCGTCTTCACCGCCAAAGGCCGCGCCATCACCATCACCCGCGGCGGCCTCACTGAGACCCACACCGGCGACCCGCTCGCCGAACTCCAAACCCTCCTCCGCCACTACGCCCCTCGGACTCCGGTTCCTGCTCCCAGCTCTGGCCTCTCAGCTCTTAGCTCTCCGCCCCTCCCCTTCACCGGCGGCGCCGTCGGTTTTTTCGGTTATGAGCTCTGCACCCAGTTGGAAAAACTCCCCCGCACCAGCCTCGACGATCTCCCCGAAGTCCCCGACCTCTCCTTCGCTTTCTACGACGGCCTGATCGCCCACGAACACGCCACCGCCCGCACCTGGCTCGTCGCCAACCCCGTCCACACCACCCCCGCCCCCGCCATCCTCACCCGCCTTCGAGCCGCCCTCAACACTCCCCCTGCACCCAAACCAAAGTGTCACCTATTAGGTGACACTTTGCCTTTGCCCGCCCCCGCCGTCCCGACCTCCAACTTCACCCCCGCCGCCTACACCTCCGCCATCGCCCGCATCAAAGCTTACATCGCTTCCGGCGACGTCTATCAGGTCAACCTCACCCAACGCTTCTCCACCCCGCTGCCCTGCCCGCCCTTTGCCCTCTACGAACGCCTCCGCGCCCGCAGCGCCGCCCCCTTCGCTTCCTACCTCAACTTCGGCCCCGTCCAGATCGCCAGCAGTTCCCCCGAACGCTTCCTCCGCATCCACGGACGCCACGTCGAAACCCGTCCCATCAAAGGCACCCGCCGCCGCGACGCCGCGCCCGTCGCCGACACCCGCCTCGCCGCCGAGCTCCTCGCCAGCCCCAAAGACCGCGCCGAGCTCCTCATGATTGTCGACCTCGAGCGCAACGACCTTGGCCGCGTCTGCGAATACGGCTCCGTCCGCGTCGACGATCTCTGGCACCTCGAATCCCATCCCACCGTCCATCACCTCGTCGCCAACGTCTCCGGCACTCTCCGCCCCGATTGCGACGCGATTGATTGCCTCCGCGCCACCTTCCCCGGCGGCTCCATCACCGGCGCCCCCAAGATCCGCGCCATGCAGATCATCGACGAACTCGAACCTCACCGCCGCCACCTCTACACCGGCGCGATCGGCTACCTCGGCTTCGACGGCGACTGCGATCTCAACATCGCCATCCGCACCCTCACCTGCACTGGCGGACACGCCTACTACTCCGTCGGTGGCGGCATCGTCTGGGACTCCGACCCCGCCGCCGAATATCAGGAAACCCTCGATAAAGGCCGTGCCCTGCACGAAGCTCTCACCGCACCTTCAACATAAAGAGGGAACTCAGGGAATCAGGAACCAATCCGGTTTGAGTATATCTCATCTCCCCGTTTCCAGTTTCCCGCTTCCCACATTCTCCGTTTTGCCCCGAACAGTTGAAATCCATCCCCTCCGTTTCCTGAGTTCCCCATAAAAACTCCCCTTCCGTCTCCTTCCACACACGCCATGCCCACCGACACAAAAGTCATGCTCGACGGAAAGCTCTGCTCCGACCACTCCGCGCGCATCTCCCCCCTTTACGAAGGTTTCCTCTACGGCCACGGCCTCTTTGAAACCATAAAAATCCACGACGGCCGCCTCGTCTTCCTCGCCGCGCATCACGCCCGCCTCACCGCCAGCGCCCACGCCCTCGACCTTCCCTACAAACTCCCGCTCGATAAACTCCGCGAGCGCCTCCACAAAGTCATCGCCGCCAACGTCATTTCCCACGGCAGCGCCAAAGTGGTCGTCTTCAACCAAGGCGACGCCCCCGGCGAACTCATCGCCACCCGCGAACTCGTCTATTCCCCCGAGACCTACGCCCGAGGCTTCCGCCTGCAAACCCGCCCCGCCGGCCGCCGCCTCTCCGGCCTCACCGGCCACAAAACCCTCAACTACCTCGAAAACATCCGCGCCCGCCGCGCCGCCCTCGCCGCCGGCTACGACGAAGCCCTCTTCATCGACACCACCGGCGAGGCCATCGAAGGCGCCGGCACCAACCTTTTCATCGTCCGCGACGGCGTCGCCCTCACCCCTCCGCTCACCAGCGGCCCCCTCCCCGGCATCGCCCGCGCCCAGGTTCTCGCCCTTCTCGGCTACGCCCGCGCCCGTGAAACTGTTATCACGACCACTGATCTGCTCACCGCCACCGAAGCTTTTGTCACCAACGCCCTCCTCGGCGTCATACCCGTCAGCCGTATCGACGACCGCGCCCTGTCCATCCCCCAACCCTTCACCCGCGACCTCCAAACCGCCTACCGCGCCCGTGAAACCACTCAATCTCTTTAAATAGGGAACTCAGGAAATCAGGAACCGATCCGGTCTCCGAGTTTCAGATGGAATTCCCCATATCCGTTTCCAGTTTCCCGGCTTCCTTCTCCGTTTTCATCCTGTGAATTAAATTTCCTCCGCCTTTTCGTTTCCTGATTTCCTGAGTTCCCCATAAAAAATTCGGCCTCCTTCCCCTAGAATGAAAAACCTCATCCCCATTCTTTGCCTCTTGGCTCTCACCCTCGCCGGCTGCGCCAAGAAAACCGCCACTGTCTCCTCGCCCTCCGCCCCCGCCGCGCCCTTCAAGATCACCGTCCAGCTCGACTGGGTCGCCGAACCCGAGCACGGCGGGTTCTACCAGGCACAGGCCAAGGGCTACTTCAAAAACGAAGGCCTCGACGTCGAAATCATCCCCGGCGGCCCCAACGCCTTCGTCATGCAGAAGCTCGCCACCGGCAAGGCCGACATCGGCCAGGGCGACAGCACCAACACCCTCCTCGCCATCGCCCAGGACATCCCCGTCATCCAGATCGGCGCCGTCTTCCAGAACGATCCCTCCGTCCTCATGCTCCACGACGACAACCCCGTCAAAAGCTTCGAAGACCTCGCCGGCAAGACGATCATGGCCCGCCCCGAATGGGCCTTCCTTCCTTACCTGAAGAAAAAATACGGCATCGATTTCCAACTCGTCCCGCAAAACTACTCCGTCGCCAACTTCGTCGCCGACAAAGATCTCATCCAACAGGGCTACTACATCGCCGAGCCCTACCACATCATCGACGCCGGCGGCCAGATGCCCCGCTTCCTCTACGCCTGGGATGCCGGCTTCGACTCCTACTGCGTGCTCGTCGCCAACAAAGCCTGGGCCGCCGCCCACCCCGACCAAGTCCGCGCCTTCATGCGCGCCTACATCCACGGCTGGCTCGACTACATCGCCAACGACCCCGCCCCCGCCCACGAACTCATGAAGAAAGCCAACCCCGAGAACACCGACGACTTCATGATGTTTTCCCGCAAGATGATCATCGACGGCGAACTCATCACCGGCCGCGGCCCCGGTGCCGGCTCCGACAACATCGGCCGCATCACCGAAAAACGCTTCGCCACTCAAATCCAGCAACTCGAAGACCTCGGCATCCTCCCCAAAGGCAAAGTCACCGTCCGGCAGGCGATGACGACCGACTACCTGCCCTGACAGTCGGTGCCCGACAGCGGCGATCCCCGCTGTATTTTTGATCAGAGAGGCCCGACTGCCGAATCTTATTCCCGTCGGCCGGCTGCATTCGCCGGACGCCTCGCAACCTCGGTGCCTTTTATTGACCGACCTAATGCGCCGAAAACTTCGTCGCGGCTGCCTTTGCGGCTTCTCTTTAGTGCCAGCAGTAGGCAGATTCACCTCAGTCCAATCAGTCGGCCATTGGCTCCGGAAAATCGCCCCTGCATTTTTGATGAAACAACGCGCGCGCCTTTTTTCGCCATCCTCCAAGATGCTGTCGCCGCAGCTACGCTGCCATGAACACACCCCTGCGAATCCTGCATCTGGAGGATAATCCCGCCGACCACGAGCTCATCTGCGGCACGGTCAGGAAAACCGGACTTTCCTGCGAGTTCACCCTCGCGACGGACCGGGCGGGCTATGAGGCGAACCTGATCCCGGGTGGCTTCAACCTTATCCTGGCCGACTACTCCCTTCCGGGCTACGACGGCATGGCCGCCCTGTCGGCCGCGCGTAATCATCATCCCGATACTCCGTTCATCTTCGTATCGGGCTCGATCGGCGAAGAGCGCGCCGTCGAAAGCCTCAAGCACGGCGCCACCGACTACATCCTCAAGGATCACATGGAACGTCTGCCCGCGGCCATCCACCGGGCATTGCGGGAAGTTGAGGAACACCGGCAGCGCCAGGAACTGGAAGCCCGGTTGCAGCAGGCCAGAAAGCTGGAAACCATCGGTCAGTTCGCGGGGGGCATGGCGCATGATTTCAACAATCTGCTCACCGTGATCCTCGGCCAGGTAAGCTTCCTTCTGGACGAGGAACCGCTCGCGCCCAGGACCGCCGAATCACTCAAGCAGGTCTACACCGCCGGCGATCATGCGGCCAAGCTCATCCACCAATGGCTGCTCTTCAGCCGGAAGCATCCGCCCCTGCGGGAAACGGCCAACCTGAACACGGTCGTCGAGGGAATCGTCGAACTGCTCCGCCCGCTGCTCGGCTCACCCGTCGCACTCACCGCGGAGCCCTCCTTCCCGTCCCCTTGGGTTCTCGCCGACCTCGGAATGATCGAACAGGTATTGATGAACCTGGCCCTGAACGCCAGGGATGCCATGCTCGGCGGCGGACGCCTGCTCATCCGCACCGGCGCACTCCGTCGATGCGCCCAGGGAGACTCGGCGGGGCGCCTCGGCGACTTTGCCTTCCTGAGCGTGCGCGACACCGGCAAAGGCATTCCCCCCGATATCCTGCCGCACATCTTTGAGCCCTTCTTTACCACCAAGCCGGAGGGTCGCGGCACCGGGCTCGGCCTGGCCATGGTGATGGATATCGCCAAACGACACGATGGCTGGATCGAAGTGGACAGCCAGCCGGGCCAGGGCACCACGTTCACATTTTTCCTGCCATCTATTCCGCCAGGCGTGGAAAAGCCGCCGTCAACTCCCTCGGCTGCGGGGGCGGGCGCCGGCCACGAAACGATTCTCCTCGTTGAGGATGATTTCAACGTCCGGGAGTTCGCCGCCGCCGTTCTCCAACGGCGCGGCTACGCCGTCCTTCAGGCCAAATCCGGAGACCAGGCCCTGACCGTCTGGCGGCGGCATGCGCCTAAAATCAAGCTTCTGCTCACCGATGTGGTCCTGCCCGGCGACCTCTCCGGCTTGGATCTGGCCGCCCGGTTTCTGTCCGAAAAACCGGACCTGAAGGTCGTCATCGTCAGCGGCTCCCCCGGCATGATCGCGGACGGCGCCTCCGCCCTCCCTGCCTCCGTCCACAGCCTGTCCAAACCGTATCTTCCCCAAATACTGGCTCAAACCATCAGAACAGTGCTCGACGAAACGATCGCGTCATGAAATAAAAGATACACCCCTCTTGTGCGGAGCCGCCCCGCCGGCTCCTTCCGCCCCTTGCTTCGCCCATTGCATTTGGACTGCCCGTTATCCTGCCGGTCGCTGACGGATAAATTATCCCATGACTCCACGCATGACACGCTGTGTCACCCTCGCCGGACGCCTCTCCGCCCAGTCCCAGCCCAAGAGTTTCGCCGCCCCCAGCATCGAGGAGCTGATGAACGAGACCGTCACCTCGGTTTCAAAAAAAGAACAACCCCGCTTCGACTCCGCCGCCGCCATCCCCGTTCTTTCCAGCGACGATATCCGCCGCTCCGGCGCCACCACCCTCCCCGACATCCTCCGTCTCGTCCCCGGCATGGACGTAGGCACCGTCAATTCCCGTGAGTTCTCCGTCTCGTCCCGCGGATTCAACTTTGTTTTCTCCAACAAGCTCCTCGTTCTGGTGGACGGCCGCGCCGTCTACACCTCCTTGTTCGGCGGAGTCTACCGGGACTTGCAGCAGACCATGATGGAAGACGTCGACCGCATCGAGGTGATCAAAGGCCCTGGCGCGACGATCTGGGGCGCCAATGCCGCCAACGGCGTCATCAACGTCGTCACCCGCAGCGCCAAGGATACCCAAGGCGGCCTGCCTTATGCCGGTGACGGCGCCGTGTATCAGGCAATGGGCGGGATGCGCTATGGCGGTCGGCTCGGCGAGAACACCTATTACCGCGTCTTCGCAAGCTACCAGGCAAACGACGACCCCCACCCGGAACAGGCCGACACTCCCATCACCACGACCACGGATGCCCCCCGCGGCTTCTACGGCAAACTCGCCTGGTTCTTCTGAGCCCATCCCTGACCAGTGCACCCCACTTTCACCCCATGATCTCCACCGGCAAAGACGCCCGCCCCTCCCCATCCCACGTGCGGCATCTCCGACCACACACCTTCGCCTGCCTGGTCGGCTGCATCTCGATGACCGCGCTCGCTGCCGACGAGAAGCCTGCCGCCCCAAAAAATGCCTACGCGGATTTGAGCCTCGAGGAGCTGATGAACGAAACCGTCACCTCGGTTTCAAAAAAAGAACAACCCCTCTTCGATTCCGCCGCCGCCATCTCCGTTCTTTCCAACGACGATATCCGCCGCTCCGGCGCCACCACCCTCCCCGACGCCCTCCGTCTCGTCCCCGGCATGGACGTGGCCTCGGTCAACTCCGCCCAGACGGCCGTTTCCGCCCGCGGCTTCAACGGTTTTTATGCCAACAAACTGCTGGTGCTCATAGATGGACGGACGGTCTACAGCCCGCTGTTTGCCGGGGTTTTTTGGGACCAGCAACAGGTCATGCTGGACGATGTGGACCGCATCGAGGTGATCCGCGGCCCCGGCGCCACCATCTGGGGCGCCAACGCCGTCAACGGCGTCATCAACGTCGTCACTCGCGACGCCAGGGATACCCAGGGCGGTCTGCTCTACGCCGGCGGCGGCAATGTGCAGCAAACCCTGTCCGGCGCACGGTATGGAGGCCAGATCGGCGAACACACCTATTACCGCGTGTATGGGCTCGAACAGACACGCGATGACTCCCTCCTGGCCAACGGCACGTCTGCGCAGGACAACTGGTCGAGCCAGCAGGGAGGTTTTCGGGTGGATCATTATCCGACGGACGGCACGCATGCGACGTGGCAGTCGGATGTGACCACCACCGATTTCGCCAACCGCGCGTCCGACGCATACAACGTCAACACCCTCGGCCGCTGGACGCGCGACTGGTCCGACCGCTCCGGCATGGAGCTGCAGGCCTACTACGACCGGACTCACCGCAATGACTTCACCGGGGCCGACAGCACCGTGGACACCCTGGATCTCACCCTGCAACACCGGTTCGGCATCGGTGAACGCAACGACGTGATCTGGGGCCTCGGCTATCGCTTCGTCGACGGCAAGGCCACGCAGACCAATCCCTTTATTTTGATACGGGACCCCTCATTCAGCCAGCAGCTCTTCAGCGCGTTTGTGCAAGACGAGCTCAAGCTGGTTCCGAACAAGCTTACGCTGACCGCGGGCACCAAGCTCGAATACAACGATTACACCGGGTTCGAAATTCAGCCCAGTGTGCACCTGGTGTTCAAGCCGACCAAAACCCAGACCCTCTGGGCGGCCGTTTCCCGGGCGGTACGCACCCCCGATGTCGTCGAAGGGGGCTCCACCTTTGCCCCCATTTATGGTGCGCCCATCATCGGTCCCGGAGGCGGCCTCTATGTGCCCACCTTGGTGGGCAATCCAGACGTGGCCGCCGAGCGACTTTGGGCCTTCGAGCTGGGGTGGCGTATCCAGCCCGCTTCGCGCGTAAGCGTGGACGTGGCCCTGTTTTATAACGACTATCAGAACATAATCACCGTCGGCAGCGTCCCTGTCTTTGTGCCGGGCGTGCCGGTCGGCACCGCCGAATTCCCTTGGTCAAACGATATCTCGGGCCACACCTACGGCGGTGAAAGTTCCGTGACGGTGTCCCCCATCGACACCTGGCGGGTGACGGCCGCCTACAGTCTGCTCGTCGCCTGCATGCACGGAACGCAACCCTTCGCGGAAACCAGCGAAAACAGCGCCCCCAGGAACCAGATCAGCCTTCGCTCGGCCTATGATATCAACCGGCGGACCAGCCTGGACGGGCAGCTTCGCTACGTGGACTCGATCATGGGCGTCCCCGCTTACCTGACCGCCGATCTCCGGCTTGCCTACCGGCCCAATGATCATATCGAGTTTGCCTTGGTGGGGCAAAACCTCCTCGACCGTTCTCACCCCGAACAGGCCAGCGCGCCGTTTATATCAGCCGCGGAAGTGCCGCGCAGCTTCTACGGCAAGATCACATGGACCTTCTAACATGGACGCCCTCCGCATGTCCCCAAGCGTCCAAATCACGGCATCCCTCGTCGGCTGCGTGACGCAAGTTCTGGCGGTCGGTCGCCGCATGCTCCTCGGGTTGCTCAGCCTGCTGGCCCTGGGAGGTCACACCGCCTTCGGCGCCGACCATGCGATCTCAAAGGAGTATCAGATCAAGGCCGCCTTCCTCTACAATTTTTCCAAGTTCGTCCAATGGCCGCCGGGACGGTTTCCGGACGAAACCAGCCCCATCGTCATCGCCGTGCTCGGCGACAGCCCCTTCGGCGATGAGCTGGCAAACGCCGTCCATGGCCGCTTGGTAAACGGACGTCCCATCGTCGTTAAAATCATCGACAGCCTCGAAAGCCTTGAGGAGAGCGGTTCCGCCCAGGTGCTCTTCGTCGGGGCAAGTGAAGAGCGGCGGCTGGGGGACTCCCTCTATTCGCTGCACCGCGCCAGCATCCTCACCGTGGGCGAAACCCGGAGGTTTGCCGCGATGGGCGGCATCATCACCTTCATCCTGTCAGAGGACAAAGTCCGCTTTGAAATCAATCAGAACGCTGGCGAACGGGCTGGTCTTAAAATAAACGCCCAATTGCTCAAACTCGCGCTGCCGGTCCGCAACCATCCCTAGCCATCGCTCCCATGCGTTTCCTTCGCAACCTCCCCATCAAGCGCAAGCTGACCATCATCAGCCTGCTCACCATCGGCGCGGCCCTTCTCCTGGCCTGCGTCGCCTTCGTGGCCTACGATCTGATTTCGTTTCGGAAGACCCTCGTGCGCGACCTCTCCGTCACCGCCCAGATGATCGGCTACAACAGCGCCGCCTCCCTCTCCTTCAACGAATCCAGCTCCGCCGAAACCACCCTGCAAAGCCTCGGCGCCCAGCCCCACATCATCTCCGCCTGCATCTACAACGCCCAAAACAAGGTTTTCGCCTTCTACCGTCGCCAGGGCACCGACCCCGCATCCTGGCCGCATCCCCGCTCCGACCACGCGCAGTTCAACGCCGACACCCTGGAGCTGTTCCGGCAAATCACCTTCAACGGAGAAACCATCGGCACGATCTACCTGCAATCCGACCTCCAGGAAATCCACGTCCGCTGGCAGCGCTACGCAGGCATCTCCGTAGGCATCCTGCTCGTCGCAACGCTGATCGCCTGGACGCTTTCGTCCCGCCTCCAGCGCATCATTTCCGACCCGATCTCCCACCTCTCTTCCATCGCCGACCAGGTCGCGACTCAAAAAAACTACGCCCTGCGCGCCACCAAACATGGCAACGACGAGTTGGGACAGCTCGTCGACGACTTCAACGAAATGCTCGTGCAGATCCAATCCCGCGATGTCGCCATCCACCGCGTCAACGACGAGCTGGAATCCCGCGTGCAGGAGCGCACCGGACAACTTCAATCGGAGGTGACCGAACGCACCCGCATCGCCGATTCGCTCAAAACCTCCGAGGCATTCCTCAATTCCCTTTTGGAAAACCTTCCCGTCAGTATCTATCGCAAGGACGCCGAAGGACGCTTCACCTTCGCAAACCGGCTGCATGGGGAACGCAAGGGCTTCCCGCCAGCCTACCTGCTGGGGAAAACCGACTTCGACGTGGCGGCCACCCATGCGCTGGCAGAAAAATACACGAAAGACGACCAGACCGTGATGAGGGACCGACGCGTCCTGGAGCTGGAGGAGGTCCAGGTCAAACCCGACGGCGACAAAACGTGGATCCAGGTGATCAAGGTTCCCGTGATCGACAACCAAGACCAGGTCGTCGGCACACAAGGCATGTATTGGGACATCACCGAGCGCAAACAGGTCGAGGAGGCGCTCAAGACGGCCAAGGAGGCGGCCGAGGCCGCCGTGCGCACCAAGAGCGAGTTCCTCGCCAACATGAGCCACGAGATCCGCACTCCGATGAACGCCGTCATCGGCATGACAGGCCTCCTGCTCGACACCCGCCTGGAATCGGTCCAGCGCGAATTCGCCGAGACGATCCGCAACAGTGCCGACGCCCTCCTCACCATCATCAACGACATCCTTGATTTCTCGAAGATCGAAGCCGGCAAGCTCAGTTTCGAGACGCTCGACTTCGACCTCGTCGAAGTCGTCGAAGGCACGCTCGATATGTTTGCCGAGCGCGCCCTGCGCCAGAACATCGAGCTGGCCAGCTCCCTCCCGCCCGACCTGCCCTCCCGCCTGCGCGGCGATCCCGGCCGCCTGCGGCAGATCCTCACCAACCTCCTCGGCAACGCCATCAAGTTCACCGAACAGGGCAATGTCACCATCCGGCTCTTCAAAGAAAGCGAAACCGTGACGCACGTCACGGTGCGCTTCGCCATCATCGACACCGGCATCGGCATCTCGCCCGAGGCGAAAGACCGCCTGTTTCAGGCCTTCGCCCAGGCCGACGCCTCCACCACCCGCAAATACGGCGGCACCGGCCTCGGTCTGGCCATCTCCAGGCAACTCGTGGTCATGATGGACGGGCGGATCGGCGTGGATAGCACACCCGGCAAAGGCTCGACCTTCTGGTTCACCGCCCGCTTCGAGAAACAGACGGGCGACGGCGCGCGGACCTCCTCCTTCGACCATCGCGATCTTCTGAACCTGCGCGTGCTCGTGGTGGACGAC
>FJVV01000028.1_pt1 | contig 14676 bp, 9 predicted proteins | sample 1011911 | NCBI WGS metagenome assembly FJVV01 (sample SAMEA3912450, study PRJEB9761) | metagenome | biome: forest; material: soil | place: USA | collected 2011-06-22 | depth 0.1 m
GGCCGCCAGCGCCAGCACCCAGGTTCGGCCTGACATGCCCAGGTACAGGCTTCCGGTGAGCAGTCGCCATGTCATCAAGACCGACCCCGTGGCCAGGATCGCCAGCATCCCGCCAGACCCCAGCGCCGGATGAAAGCTCGCCGCCCGCTCGAACATTTGCCTGACGAGCCGGCCGTCGCCGCAGCATCGTAGCCATAGCATGGTCAGCACGCCCAGGATGGCCCACGACGTGATCGCCGCGAGCGCCGCCGCTTTCATTTTGGCCGCGATGCGGTCGGCCATCGTGAGCGGCCGCGTCGCCAGGAACAACGATGGGACGGAAGAACTCGACCACAGATCCGTTTTCCCAAAACCCTTCCCCAAGGCGAAGGCCAGCAGCAGCGGAGTGAGCAAAATGATCGCCAGACACAGCATGGTCCATCGGGCGTCCAGCGGCCCCACGAAAATCGCCGGCCCCATGATCGCCAGGAGGACGACCGTCGTGATCGCGAGAAACGCCACTCCGTGTCGCCTCCACTCCCACCAGAGCTGCGCCGCACCCGGTGATGAAAATCGTTGCGCTCTCCGAGGGAGCACATCCTGCACCCGCTCCAGCCACCGGCGCCATCCACGCCATTCGCGACTGCGGCCACGGCGTTCGGATTCCACCGCCCGATAGGCCACGACCAGGGCGCCGGCGGCAACGAGCGCGAGGATCACGCCCAGGGCCTGGCGGGCCGGCATCCCGCCAATCGTCACGTTGGCCAGGACGTCGCGTGCAAATTCTTCTCGAAAGAGCATCCAGCACGAGGCCAGCAGCGCCCCGCCCAAACCGAGTGCAAAAAGACGCGCCACCCGAAAGCGCGCGAGCGCCCACAACAACGACTGATGGCAGACCATTCCGGCGGCCAGGTAGCCGCTCGGCCAAAGCCACGGCAATTGCCAGCCCGCTCTCGGGAGGACGAATTGGCTCCAGACCGCGTAGACCGCCAGGACCGCGGCGACGCCAAAAAGCATCGGCGCACCCACGAGCGTTCGCGTCTTCACCGGCAAGGAAAAGAGCCGGCTGGGATAGCCCTCGAGACGTGCCCTTCGATCCGGCTCGGTAAAACCGCAAAACGCAAACGTAACGAACAACGAGAGTCCCATCGGCAAATATCCCAGCCCCTCCCAGCCTTCGCGATGAGCAATGCGTGGCGCGGCGATTTGGAATACGCCGGCCCCCACCATGGCCAGCGCCAGCAGGCCCCAAAATCCGAGACGATGGCGCCACCAGATCGAGCGCACGATCATCCATCCGGGCTGGGTGCTGGCCCTCATGCTCCGTGTTCCACCTTTCCTGCCCGCGCCACGAAGATCTCATCCAGCGTCGGCGTCTGCTCCTCAATGATGACTCCGCCCAACTGGGCCGCCTGGGCGGTAACGCCCGCGACCGCGCCCCAGCACACCACCTTCCACTCCCGCCCAAAACCTTGCACGCTGAGCGCGCCTTCGATGCGGGGTGGCTCGGCTTGCGACGTCTCAAACTGAATCAACAGGCCGCGATGGCCCTGCCGCACCTGCTCCAGCGGCCCGCTGAACACCACCTGCCCGCGGTGCAGCATCGTCAGATAGTCCGAGACACGCTCCACTTCATCGAGCAGGTGCGAGGAGAAAAACACGGTCCGCCCCTCCTCGGCCACCGATCGGATAATCGCCTCCAGGATGTCCCGGCGCACCAGCGGATCGAGGCCGGAACTTGGCTCGTCCAGAATGAGCAACTCGGGACGATACGCCAGCGCCAGCAGCAGCCCCAATTTGGCCTGCTGGCCTTGCGACAGCGTGCGTACCCTCGCCGATCCGCTCAAGCCAAACTGCTGCCGCAACTGCTCGGCGTAACCGCGGTCCCAACGGGCGTGAAACCCCTCCGTATATCGCATCACTTCATCCACGCGCATCCACGCCGGAAAATCGCGCTCTTCGGAAAGATAGCCGACCCGGCTCAAGACCTCCACGTCCTCCGCAATCGGATCGCGCCCGAAAACTCTCACCGCGCCCGTTTCCGCCCGCAGCAGGCCGAGCAGATGCTTGATCAGCGTCGTCTTCCCGGCGCCATTTTCTCCGACCAATCCGAAGACACCCCCGCGCGGCACGAAGAGCGAAACATTCTCCAACGCCGCTCGCGTCCCGTAGTGCCGCGAAAGTCCGGTCACCGAGATTACCGCTTCCGCCGAAGACGGAGAGGGAAAGTTCATGGGCGCGCCTCCTTTTCCATCAGGGCGTCCCGCTCCCGCACGAGTTTGAGGACATCGTCCAAATCCACGTCGAGGTGCCGCGCCTCGGTGAGGAGGGCATCGACACGCTGGCCCAGAATTTTCAGGCGATCCTTGCGCCGCAACGGACTCTCGAGTTCCGCCACATACGTGCCGGAGCCATGCTGCTTGGTCACGATGCCGGCGCGCTCGAGTTCGAGATAGGCGCGCGCCACGGTATTTGGATTCACCAGGAGTTGCTGGGCCAGCACGCGGATAGGCGGAATCTCCTCGCCGGCGACCAGCCTTCCGCACACGGCGAGGTGTTTGATTTGGTTGAAGATCTGGAGGTAGATCGGCACCCCGTCGCTGGAAGTAATGTGGAGTTGCATGGTCGTTCGCGAATCGAGGGCTTAGCGCTTCCGTCCCATCATCGCCATTGTGCTTTTCACCGTGAATTTTGCCCGCTGCAATTGTTGGGCGTCCAATTCCCGCAGCAGCGCGACCTGTTCGGCCGAGAGCACGGTCTGCGCTCGCTGGGCGATGCGTTCGTTCAATTGGCCCATTTCCTGAAAATAGGTATTCACCCTGTCCTCGGTAAAATTGTCGTCCCAATGTTCGAAATCCAGCTGCATGGGGTCACCGAGTTCATGTTGAAAATGAAAGCTGGCTCGTTCCTCCGTCATCGCCGCGAGCAGTTGGCCTTGCTGGTCTCTACTCAGGCTCTGGCCGGCCTTCTCAAACTGCGGCGCGAACTGTTTCATCGTCTCCCGATCGGGCTGGGTCTTCTCAAACCACTGGTACGTCTCAAACCCCTGCGGGCCCGCGAGCGCCCGGATCTCCCCGCTGTTCCGTTCGAGTTCCTGTTTGGCGACGCTTCCCGCGGCGGCTTTGCCCGGCCCGTCCAATTCTCCCATCGTCATCGGCAGAAACATCTTCTCCCAGATGATGGTGCTCCGATCGGCCAGCAACTGCCGCAAGCGGTCGGTCTGCTCGCCGTCCAGTCCCAGCTGTTGCGCCAACCCCGCCTCGATCAGTGCGTTGGCCGATCTCGTGGCGGCGCTTTTCGCTTCATTCTTGATGACTTGGCGCATTTCCGGATCGCGCAGCCACGCTGCGCCCGGCCGCGGTTCCATCCCCCCGGCTTGCGCGGTCATTAGTTTCTGCTGCAGCTCTTGTGCTTTCGCCACTCCTTCCGCCGCCTCGGCCTTGGCGGCCCGCAATTCCGCCTGCCACCGGCCATCCGGTTCGCCCGTCGATCCGATTGGCCCCGGCGCGACCCCGGAAATCTCCTCCGGTTTCGCCGCCGTCCCGGATTGGGCTGGCGGTGTTTTCGAAGTTACGAGCCACAGCGCCACCGTGAGGGCGGCGCCGGCGATCCCGGCCACGCTAATTTTAACCAGGTGGCGGCGCCAGAACGGAGAGGAAGCACGTGTCATAGTGTATGTGTGTATTAATACACTTTATGGCGTCGTCAATCTTTTTTTCGCCGGGTCGGGTGCCTCCGGGCGTGCTTAAGGTTGCGGTCCCGCCGCTTGCCGGGCCCCGCTCGGTCCAGAATCGGGATCCCGCCGTGTGCGAAGGAGGAATGCGGATACAGCTTTTCAAACGCCCATTCCTGCGTAGCCATGGTCACCATGCACGCTGCACCTTCACGATGACCCTGGCCGATTTGGGATGGAACGAAGCCTATCAGGCGGAATTCGCTCCGTACTTGGAGCGTGGCTGGAAACCGGCGCGGTTGATTCGTGACAATAAGATCAGCTATGCGGCCGTGCTGGCCGATGGCGAAACCCTCGAAGTGGTGATGGCCGGGAAGATCATTCACGATGCGCGCTCCGATGCCGATCTCCCCGCGGTGGGAGACTGGGTCGCCTTGGAAGTCCGCGCGGGCGAAACCCACTCGGTGATCCGCGCGCGACTTCCCCGCCAGACCTGCCTTTCGCGGAAGGAGTCCGGTCGCGGCACCGCGGAGCAAGTGATCGCGGCGAATGTGGATGTCGTGATCGTGGTGACGGATGCCGGGCCCGACTTCAACCTGCGCCGGTTGGAGCGCTACTTGGCCATTGTCGGACGCAGCGGCGCGAAGGCGGTGGTCCTTGTGAATAAAGCCGATCTCTTCTCGAAGGAGAAAAATGAGGAGGCGGCCATGGCCATTCAGAAGCTAAGCCCGTCGGCGGACGTTCACATTACCAGCGCCGAGAAGAAGCGGACCCTGGCGGTCCTGAAGCCTTATCTCAAAAAGGGCGTCTCGGTGGCGNTGATTGGATCGAGCGGCGTNGGGAAGTCCTCGATCACGAATCAGTTGCTCGGAGACGACTACCAGTGGACCGACGAGGTGAATGAAGTGACCGGTCGCGGCCGGCATAGCACCACGGCGCGGGAACTGATCCTCCTCCCCAAGGGGGGCATCCTCATCGATAATCCTGGAATCCGCGAGGTCCACATGTGGACGGATGAGTCCTCGGTTCGCGAGCGGTTTGCGGACATCGAAGAGCTCGCCACGCAGTGCAAGTTTGACGACTGCAAGCATGGCACCGACGCCGGGTGCGCTATCCGCGCCGCCATCCAGGAAGGCTCCTTGAACGCGGCGCGCTACGAGAGTTACCTCAAGCTGGAAAGCGAATTGGCGAATCTTCGTCAACGTGTGAAGCAGCGTGACCAGACCGGAACCCGCCGCGCCAAACGCGATCAGCAGCGAGAGGACCGGAAATACAGTTCCCGGCAATCCCAGGACCATCCGGCCGAGCCCCGCTGGCGGCGCGAATAGCGACGACGCAAACAGCTCCTTTAAACGCCTGGCCCTCTTTCTATCGGCCACCCGACCGGTGTAACGTGCGGCGGCCTGGGAGCTCGGCTTGGCCAGGAGGGCCAGGCGCGGGAACCGACGATGGAAACAAGATATCTCTGCACCTTCCCCAACTCAACCCAGGTAGAACTGTCCGAAACGTCCGGGAATGTGCGACCGCAGAAATCCCGGCCCCTTCGGACGATAAAAACCAACCGCGCTCGAACTGGGCGTCTCGAGAGGTGAGCGCATAGCATGGAACTCTTGTCACGACGGCGCTGGTGACCGACACGGGCTTCAGACATCCAGCGGAGAATCGTCCCAGGATGCGACGGGGAAGGTGTGGCAAATCCCAATTCGGTCGATGCTCTATCCCCCCGGGCCATGCCATCGATCTGCGCTCCAGGTACGCAACGATAATTATAGAAAGGCCGAATGCTTGCATGTCTTCAAAACGTTACACGGATCTCATCGCTTCGATGGGTTTTGGGTTGACCCTTGAAAGGGCGCATCGCATCGATACGCAAATTCGTCAAAACTGGGCCGCCTAGCCGCCTCGCGTTCGGTCGGAAGGCGTTCCAAATCCACCGAAAGAACTGGGGTATATGGCTCCGGTGGTGGTCAAGATTTCTAACCATTATATTGTTCATGTCGCCACTACATGCCTCTGAGGCACCCTCGTCTCTCGTTACCAGAACGAAGCTAATTCATTTAACCGAATTATCCCCTACGCTCGGGCCGCAGGAAGTGCCCTTGGGCTCCCCGTCACCGCGGAGATTTACCGGCGCCCTCGGCCCTGTCGTCCTGTTTTTCCTCTTGGTAATACTCTCCCCGGCATGGGCTCAGGACGACTTCCCAGATACCGGAGTTGCGGTGCCGGACTCCGCCAACGACGGATTGACCTTTGGTTCCGATGAATTCACNGGGGCCTTCACCTATCAAGTGCCTGTGGTTTTGCCCCCGGCCCGTGGCGGGTTCACACCCACGGTGGGGTTGCATTATAGTTCATCGGGTGGCCCCTCCACTTGTGGGTATGGTTGGTCGTTGGGGGAATGCTATATCGAGCGGCAGACCAAGCACGGCTCGCCCTTGGTCTGGAACACGAGTGTTCCAGCCGTGGTCCAGAATCAATACGACGATCTTAAGGGCTTTGTGGTTTCACTCGATGGCTCGACCGGAAACCTCGTGAAGAGCACTGCCGGTGACTACTACGCGGAAGTCGAGCGGTCCTTCACGAAATTCACGTTTGACGTGGCCAACAATCAATGGATTGCCGTCGATACCGGCGGAAATAAATGTTATTTCGGTGATGCCGCCGGCGGGCACCCTGCGAATCAGACGTTCCGCTGGTGTTTAACCAAGCGGGTCGACCCCGACGGGAATCAGATCAGTTACACTTACGTCAGCGGAAGCCCGCTGCTCGGATTGTGGAATTCCGGAGCGGCTCAGTTCGCCCAGCTTCAAGAAATCCGTTATAATGAAAACGGAAATGCATCGGTGCCAAAAACATATTCCGTTCTTTTTAATTATGAATATTTCAACGGAGGCAGCGGGCATAACATTCAAGGGGTTCCTCCTTCGTACCGCGCGGGTTTCCTGATCTCCGGACCGTTCCGCCTCAGTTCAATCGCGGTGCGGGGCATGTCGGCCAATACGCCAGCCTTCGGCATTCGCACGTATTCGCTCTCCTACAACAATTCGTCGTTCTCGAATCGGGATCTGTTGAGTGTCGTGACCGAGCAGGACGATGCCGGATCTGCGCAGACCCGTGTGGTCGCCTCTCTACAGTATACGCAGAATAACATGACGTTTGGCCCGCTGACGGATTGGCCGGGGGTGGAGTTTCAAGGGGCTGCGACCGGTGATTGGACGAGCTTGGAATCGGCTGATGCCAACGGCGGTTTTGAGACCATGCTCATCGATATCGATGGCGACGGCCTCCCGGATCGCGTCATGCGCGAGCGTATCGCGAGTGGTAATTACAGCGGAGTTCTCAAGGTGCAGCGCAATACCGGCTCTGCGTTTGCGAAGCCCGTCACGTGGCCTGGTCTCGATGCCCAGGGATATCCCGGCAGCGCCAACTGGAATAGTCCGAAGGTGACGTACGGCGCTCAGACCGCCAGCCCCGCCACCCAGATCACGCTCCTGGACATGAATGGCGATGGATTACCGGATCGCGTCATGCGGCTCCCCAGTGCCGGGACCAATGGGTATATCAAATTGAAGGTCCAACTCAATACCGGCATTTCCTTTGCCGCTTCCCAAGATTGGACGATTGCCGCCCCCAACGATGCGGCGAGTGGATCCCCTTCGTCAGGGAATCCTATCGCCAATTCAGTCATCGATATCAATGGGGACGGCCTTCCGGATCGCGTTACTCGGATGGGGAGTGCCGGGGCCAACTATTTTCAAGTGCAGTTAAATACTGGCTCGGGTTTCGATTCGAAGTTGCGTCGCTACAGTTTCACCAACCCGGCTTCAAGTCTTGCCTGGAATAGTCTTTTTGGGTTTCAACCTTTCGTCCCTGCGCAAGCGGGTAGCTATGTCAATGGTGTGTATACCCCACCAAGGGCTGCCAGCGGTGGCAGTGGGTATGTAGCTTTGGCGGATATCAACGGCGACGGCATTCTGGACCGCGTTTATCGCAATGTGAGCTCCCCGTACGATTCTCTGAATGTCCAATATGGCACTGGCGCGGGCTTTCCTTCAACCGGTTCACTCACGCTGAGTAGCCAGGGCGACACCACGGATCGATGGAACAGCGTCACCGGCGAAGATGGGAACGGCATGACCACCTACATGGTGGATCTGGATGGCGACCATCTTCCCGACCGGGTCGAGCGCAAGATTCTGGGACCGTTTTCCTACTGGGCCGTGCAGTTCAATCGGGGCGGCAAGCTCTCCGGCACGACTCGGAATATTTCCATTCCCGTGCTCGATCCAGACTCCTTTTGGAGCAACGTCATCGTTGAGGATCCGTCGGCCAATCACACCACCGCGGTTACGCTGATCGATATGAACGGCGACGGTCTGCCCGACCGTGTCCTGCGGGGGCTCAGTCCGTTCACGTCGTTTCGTGTCCAATTCAACAATGGTCCGGTCCCGGATTTGTTGCAGCGGGTGACGAATGTTCATGGAGGCAGCATCATCGTCAATTATGTCCCCTCCACGATCTGGAACAATCGGACCGCCGCCTTGTCCGAGGATCCAAATCGTTCCACTCCGGAGGCCCCCGGAATGCTTCCGTTTGTCTTCCAGACGGTGGAAAGTATTTCGGTCGATCCGGGGACAACGGCGAACAGTCCTGTGCAGGTGACGCACTACTCATACGAGGGGGGATATTTCGATCCGGCCCGGCGCGAGTTTGCCGGCTTCCAAAAGGTGGCTGCGGTCGATGCCTTGGGAACCGTGACCATCGCCTATTTCCACCAAGGAGGCGGAAGGGACGCTGCCGCCCTCGGGGAATGGCTGGACAGCGGGTCAGTGGCGAAGAAGGGCCATCCTTATCGGGTGGAGATCCGCAACGATCAAGGCGGTCTCATGCGAGTGATCGCGAATAAATACGAGGAGGTGCCGGTCCACGGTGCCATCGGCTCATACTTTGCCTGCTGCACCAAGTCCGTGACGCAAGACTATGAAGGCACCAGTGGCTATCGGGCCTCCGCGCAGGAGTTCACTTACGACCCCTCCAATGGCAACCTGCTTACCAACGTGGATCGTGGCGAGGTGATGAATTTCAACCCCGCCACCTATGCCTACACGGTCGCGAATGATGAGGTGAAGACCACGACCCTGACGTATGATGCCACCGGACTGAATGCGGATATTCGCAATCGTGTGCATACCCAAACCATCAACTCAACCGGATGGTCCGGATGGGGCCTCTTGCGCCAAAGCCGAACGGAGTACTATTCCGATGGAAGGGTGAAGGATTCCTATGGCACGGCGACCTACCAAGGTGCTTCGACAGAAATTTTGCTGAGTCACAGTGAGTATTTCTCCAACGGCAATCTCCATACTCAGACGGATGCGGCCGGTGTGACCCTCGAATACCTCTACGACGACGCCGATTTTGCGCTGTTTCCGACGACGCTCAAAAAAACCTCCGGAACCCAGACGTTGACCACGACGAGGACCTATCAGCCCGCCAATGGTGCGTTACTGACTTCAACCGATCCGAAGGGTGTCACGTCTATCCAGGCCTATGGTGACTTTTTGCGGCCGACGGACTCTTTCATCTCATTCACGGAAGGCGGTACGCTGAAAACCGTCTGGAAAATAAAACGGGTGATCAACGGTAATGGAGACTGCGTCATCACTTCCGTGAATACGGGCGACGGTGGCGGCGGTCTTGTCACCTACTCGTACCAAGATGGATTGGGGCGCACGATTCAGACGCGCGTGCAGTCCGAGACGGTCGGCCAGTATCGAGTGACCGATACGGCCTACGATGAGCGTGGCGCCAAGTGCTACGTCACCTACCCGTACCTCAGCAGTGGCAGTGGCTATGTGGCGATCTCAGCGCAGACTCCGCCTCCGGGAATCAGCACGGAATTCGATTCACTGGGCCGCCCGACTTCCCAGACTCCAGCGGTCGGAGATACGGGTTCGCCGACGGTGACGTCGCACACCAGTTATCTCGCCAATGGGCAGATTTGGGCCACGCGCGTTTGGGACGACGCCAATCATGAGAAGATTCTTTACCACGATGGACATGGGCGGGTTCGCGTGATTAGCGAAATGCTGGCCGGTGGAGGCTCTACGGTCATCGGCATCAACGCGGACGCTGTCGGCCAGCTGCGGGGTTGCTCAGGTGGTTCGAGCCTGGAAACGACCGGGTTCGACTATGATACCCTGGGTCGGAAGCGGAAGATGACCGATACCAGCGCGGGCGTTTGGCTCTACGACTATGACAACGCCTCCCGTCTTGTTCTGCAAACGGCACCCAACGGCACGCAGACCAAATTCATCTACGAGGCCACCTTTGGCCGTTTGAGTGAGCGTCAATCCATCGTGGGCAGCACGGTGACTTCGCTGGCGCGCTACACTTACGATCAACATGCCTCCGGAGACCAGACGGAATTCACCGCCTATCCCGGCCAATTGGCAAAAGTCGAAGACCGGGAAGGTTGGATGAAAATCGGTTACGATCTCCGGGGCCGCAAGGTCCGCGTGCGCCGCTACCTCTCCAAGACGAATCAATCCTACACCATGGACTCCACGTTCGATGACGCGGACCATTTGGTGAACTACACCTATCCCTTNGCCGCCGCCCAGNTGCATTACGCGTATGATAGTTACGGGCATCTCGCCAGCGTCACCGACGTTCCGATTTCCGGGCACGGACAGACCAACTTTTTCACTGCCCAAGGCTACAATCAAGCCGGAGCCATGACGCAGGCGCTCTTCGGGGATGGTCAGACCACCACGTGGGAATATTTTCCCAATTCACGCCGCCTGAAAGGGATCAAAACCAGCCAGGCGGGTGGGGGGTATTGCCAGGATCTGCAATACACCTTCGATGGCGTCGCCAACCTCAAAACGGTGACCGACAACGTTTATACGGGGGCCGCCTCTTCGGGCATGACCAACATGCAGTACGATCGGCTGAACCGCTTGACCTCCATCACTACCGTCAGCGGCGGCACCTACAATTACCAGTATGACCCGGCTGGCAATATCATCAGCAATGGTGAGGATCCCTCCGGCGGGTCCTGTTTCTACGATGAAGACCACCCGAATCAGTTGCAATCCATCGGGAACCATTCCTATGCGTACGATGCGGCTGGGAACGTGGTGAGTCGCTCCACATCAACCGGCACCCAGACGCTCAATTACAACGACGAGAATCGACTGACCGAAGTTGTCGAGGGTTCCAGCGTGACGGCCTTTGGTTATGGCGACGGCGGCGAGCGTCTCTGGCGCCAGGCCCCGAATGGCGACGTGACGGTATGGATCGGTTCCAACTTTGAAATCCACACTGGTTCGGATCCACGCATCCTCTGCCATGTGCTCGCGGGTTCCACGCGGATTGCGACCTTCGAGCCCGCCGGCCTTTACGCGAGCAATACCGGCAATGGTCAGGTCTATGCGGCTTCCTTGTGGTGGCTCTCCCTCCAACCGTGGCTGCCCACCTCGCCCCTTCGTGCGCTGCTCTGGATGTTGGGGGTCGTACTGCTCGTGATGGTGGGCGCTTTGCACCTTTCCGGCACCCTCGGGTTTGGGCGGGCGTCCCGGCGCCGGGTCCCGGCGATGCCACGCACTTGGGCGTCCTCGCTCTTCGGCCGGGCCGTGGCCTCCCTGACCCTCGTTGCCACGCTCGGGGCCACCACCCATCTGGAGGCTGTAACCCCTCCGGCCCCCGTCGTCTTCTACTACTACCACTCCGACCATTTGGGCTCGGCTTCGGTTCTCACTGATTCCTCGGGTAATCTCATCCAGCACTTTGGCTACACCCCCTATGGCCGGCCTAATTACGAGCTGCCCGGTGCCAATGTGCTCAATCCGTCAAATCGGTATACCGATCAGGTTTACGACGCCGGGACGGGATTATACCAATTTGGCCCGCGTTACTATGATCCGAATGTCGGCCGCTTTATCCAGCCCGATTCGGTCACGTTCACGGGAGAGACTTCCCAAGGTTTCAATCGCTACGCCTATACGGGTAACAATCCGCTAACGCGCATCGATCCTTCCGGGCATTCCTGGGAGGATGTCTTCAACTTCCTGGGCGATGCGGTTAGTTTCGTGGCCGAGGTTTTCACTTCCACCATCGAATTTGCCGTCGATTACGCTGTTCCAATTGGAGCCGCTGCGTTCGGGATAGCACTCGGCTGGGAGTTCATTGCTGCTGCGGAGGTAGTATCCGTCGTTGAAGCGGATGGTTTGGCTGCTATCGGTGGTTTTGCTGAAGACGTCTCCGCGTCTTCCAGCGGTGGTGCGTTGGGGATCGATACGGCTCTTTCCGCCGAAATTGGTGGCGCAAGCTCCGTCGCGCCTGGAGGACTCATTCCGTCCTACGTCCCGACCTACGCCAGCCTCGGCTTCGATTCTGCAGTATTCCAATCTGTGGAGACTTACAGTGGAGTGACGTCTTCCTCAATCGATTCGATTGCGGAGGCAACTACCCTGGTGGGTGAGGATACAGGTGGAACCACGCTGATCGGAGGATCTCCGTTAGGGGATTCGGGTGGGACGAAGCTAGCGTTAGGTTCACGATTTTCCGGTTTACGAACGTTCGCCTCGGATATTGGGGCTGAGCATCTGTTGGGTGTTGCGGAGCACGAGTGGAAAGACGTTTTTCTCTCCCATGTGGGGAATCCGTCAACTTCGTTTCACGTGACCATGGGAGGCTTTTTTGGGGACACGACCCATGAAATGATCTTAAACGAGATCGGGAGTGGCTCGAATACCGGTTGGGAGTTGCTACAATTGCAAAATGCTGGCAGACTACCTCAAGTGAACTTCTACCTAGATGGCATATTGCGTCCCAACCCATTCCTTCCATGAATCCGGCAACATTATTCGAGTCTGATCGGAGTTTTGTGATTTTTAGTTATGCCATGAGTCATGGCCTTTTGCTTCTTCGAAGCCGAAAGAATGGAAGCGCTTCGACCAGGCTCGATATTTTGTTTCAGGACGTACGAGTCATGGAGGTTAGGAGTTGGTTTACCGGAGTCAAAATTGAAGAGGTGGAACCGCCTCTTTTGCAGGATCGAGAGAGCAGACCAATCGAGTTGATGGAGCCTGGCAACAAGGCTTACCGGTTGATTGGTTCTGGATGGGAGGGGTTTGTTATCGGCGGCATTATCTCCATTCACGAAGATGGCGAGGAGTTTTTCGCTCCCAGTACGTTGTTAGCTAGTCGTTCCTGAAAAACCGGTCCGTGCAAGGCTGGGAAAGGAAGGAAGAGAGTAAAGAGAGCTAAGAGAACGACCGGGAAGCGGATCGAAGAGCGCAAAAGCTGGTCGAAAATTCTATGCGTTCGCAAAGCCATCCCGGTCGCCAGCAGTCGTTCTTAATGCCCACGCTGCGCGAGTAACTCGATCCACGACAGCCGTTGTATCAACTGGCGGAGAAGCTGCCGTGGACGAGTTTCGAGGAGGCCTTTGCCGGGCGCTACAGCCCGGAGGGCCGGCCCGCGAAACCCGTGCGGTTGCTGGTGGGTTGCTCCTGCTCAAGCAACTGCATAACCTCGGCGACGAGACCGTGGTGGCGCAACCGGTGCAAAATCCGTATTGGCAGTTTTTCTGTGGGATGAGCGAGTTTCCATGGTCGCTGCCGTGCGATCCGAGCGACTTGGTGTATTTCCGGGCAGCGGATTGGGGCGGAAGGCGTGGCGGTGATTTTTGCGGCCTCGGCGCAGCTCCACGGGAAGAAGGCGGAGGAAGCGGAAGTGGTGATTGATTCGACGGGGCAGGAGAAAGCGGTGACCTATCCGACCCGATACCAACCTGTGCCGGCGGCTCATCGAGCGGTGCTGGAAACTGGCGGATCGGCAGGGCGTGAAGTTGCGGCAGCGCTATCGCAAGGCGGTGCGTGCGAGCTCGCTCGCGCAACGCTGGCGGCCGCATCCCAAGCGACGGCGGGAAGCGCAGCGCGGCGTCCGCCGGCTCAAAACCATCGTGGGGCGGTTGGTGCGGGAGTTAGAGCGCAAACTGCCGGCGGCCGTCGTGGCAGCCCAGGCGGAAAACTTTGCGCGCTATCGAAAAGTGCTGGCGCAACAGCCCAAGGACGCGGGCAAAATCTATGGCCTGCACGAGCCCGCACATCTCCTGCGTGGCCAAAGGCAAGGAGCACAAAAATTACGAATTCGGCACCAAGGCCTCGCTGGTGCTGACCAAAACCAGCGGCGTCCTGAATACTCCGAAACCCTGTGTTTATCGGAGAGCCAGAGACGGGGCTCGAACCCGTGACCTGCGGTTTACGAAACCGCTGCTCTACCACTGAGCTACTCTGGCGTTGAAAAGGGGCGGGATATATCGGTGCCAGCCGACCTTTTGGCAAGTGCGTTATTTCACCAATTTTTCCGGCAAAATCAATCGAGGAAGGAGCAGACGTATTCGCAGATTCCACTGGCCACCTCAATGGTGAAGCCGCTCTTGGCCGCCACGTCGAAGAAAGTGTCCGCGGCATACTCGGCTTTGGCAAACGCCCCATCGAGCACCACAGTGCATTCTCCACCGACGATCTCCATGCGTTCCGCCTTGTCCGTGGCAAAGTGATACTTGCCCGGGTAGATGAGGCCCAACGTCTTCTTGGAGCCGTCCAGAAAGACGATTTTGTGGGAGACCACTTTACCCTCAAAATAGACGTTGGCTTTCGCAAAGGCAGTAACGTTATGGAATTCCATGAGAGAACTAGCCTAGGGAAGTCCTTCGGCGGGCTCAAGAACGGAGGTGGGCGGGATGGACGATTTGCCTTTTTCTAAAAAACGGAGGTTTCCCCGGCGTCACACTCGGGCCGTGGGGCACGTATGCTCCGGGCTATTTGAGGTGCCAGCGCTTGCGCAGCAGCCATTCCGCACTGCCGACCAGCAGTAGCAAGGCGAAGTAGAGGGGTGAAGTCCACAGCTCCCCATCCACCGTGGTGGTGATGCGTTCCGCCTTTTTCGCTATCGTCTCGGGCAGCTGCCACAGGTTCTCCTCGCGGAAATACGCGCCGCCGCTGGCCTCGGCC
>FJVV01000754.1_pt1 | contig 14560 bp, 16 predicted proteins | sample 1011911 | NCBI WGS metagenome assembly FJVV01 (sample SAMEA3912450, study PRJEB9761) | metagenome | biome: forest; material: soil | place: USA | collected 2011-06-22 | depth 0.1 m
GCGTCGGCGAGGGCGGCGATTTTGTCGATGAGCACGCCCTCGTGGTTGGACTGGAAGAACTCGAGTTTCACCGATGAGCCGAACTCGGCGCGGAGCGAGGCTTCGAGGTCGGCGAGCGTGGCATGCCCGTAGATCTCCGGTTCACGTTTGCCGAGGCGGTCGAGGTTGGGGCCGTTGAGGATGGCGATGGTTTTCATCGGTGTCGCCAAGGCTTTACAGGACAACGCGGGCAGGCGTCACGCCTTCTTTCATGCAGGACTGATCCGGCAGCCGTGCGCGCTGAAGCCGGCGCCGAAGCTGACAAGCCACCAGTCGCGGTCGGTTTCGGGACGGCCGTCGCGGAGCGCCTCCTGCAACGCGAAGAGCACGGAGGGGCTGCTCATGTTGCCGCAATCGCGCAACACGCGGCGGGTGGCGTCGAGCGGATAGGCGGGCAGGGTGGTCTCGATGGCTTTGATAACCTCGCGTCCGCCGGGGTGGGCGATGATGCGGCTGATCGGCTTTGCACCGAACGGCTCGGCGGCGAGAAGGTGGGAGACGGCATCGGCGGCGAGGGCGGGCACGGTCTTGTGGAGAAGATTGCGGAGCTTTCCGTTGCGCGTCTCGAAGCGTAGTTTGTCGCGGTCGGCTGGGCGGTGGAGGGTGTTGAAGCTGTGGCAGCGGACTCCGAGGGGGCCGGGCGTGGATCTCCAGATGCTTGCGGCTGCGCCGTCGCTAAAAAGGCATGCGCTGATGAGCACGCCGGGATCATCGTCGAGGTAGAAGGCGGCAGAGCAAATCTCGACGGCAACGCAGGCGACGATGGCGTCGGGTTGGGCGGCGAGAACCGCGTTGACCGCACGCAAGGTGGGCACCGCGGCACCGCAACCGAGGCCGACGATGTCCTGAAGAAAAGCGTTGGAACGCAGGCCAAGTTGCTCGGCGACGTAACTGGTGACGCCGGGGCAGAGGTAGCCGGTGCAGGTGCAGATGAGCAGGGCGTCAAGTTGGTCGGGACGCAGGCCGGCTTGAGCGAGCGCGGCGGTGAGGGCGCGTCCGGCCAGCTCGGGAGCGGCGGTGCGAAAGAGATCGTTGAGCTGGTCGGGGGTGTAGTCGAAAACACGCGCCATGTCGGGCGCGGCGAAGTGGCGGTGATTGATGCCGCTGTCTCCGTTCAGCACGGATTCGAGCATCAAGAGCGAGCGATCGGAGAGGCGTTGGCGCGAACTGGAACCGTTGATGAGCTGCCAGCATTCCGGCTGCGTGAGGGCGGTCGGTGGCACGGCGGTGGCGAGGGCGTGGAGATACATGGGCGGGTCGGGACGGGCGGTCAGTGAGTGGCGTTGTAAAGCGGACGCAGGGGCAGCAGTCGAAGGCGGCTGGCGGTGGCGAGCCAGCGTTGGCGGGCGGGTTTGAAAAGGAACGGATGAAGGGCCGAGGCCGAGGCAAGACGGACGCGAAAAAGGGAGCGGAGGAGGCAATGGGTGGTGCGCAGGGTTGTTTCCCAGGATGCCTCGCCACGCGACCACGCGAGGAGCGGATCGAGGGATGTCTCCGCGCTTTGAAACGCCATGGCCATGCCGTTGCCGGTAAAGGGCGGAGTCATTGCGTAGGTGTCGCCGATTACGAGGCGGTCGGTTTGCACGGGTGGTTTGGAAAAGCCAAGTCCGGCGACGGCGGAAAAAGAGCCGGGGTCGATCTCGACGGCGGCGAGGCGGTCGGTGAGCGCGGCGAGACCTGCGGCGCGCAGATAGGCGGGCAGGGCGGTCTCGCGAGAAACATCGAGGCCGTCGCGCTGACGGAAAAGACCGGAGACGTTGACGCGGCCGTTTGCGACCGCGCAGAGGCCGACATAGGCGTTGTCGCCGAGGTGGAGCTCAAGTTCGGCGGTCAACGGGAGTTTTAATGCGTGGCATTTCAGGCCGATCCATTCGGGACGATCAGTACGGCGACCGGTGGCAAAAACGCGTCCGGCGGGAGCAGCGGTAAGGTCGGCGCGGGTTTGCGTGCGCAGGTGTCCGCCGGCGGATACGAAGGCGGTGGCGAGACGTTCGTCGAGGACGTGCCGGCTGATCGCGATGGCGGGATGGGGAAGCGTCTGCCGGCGGAGTGGCTGGTCGTGCCGGAACCAGGCGACTTCGCGGTGGTGAAGGGCGTCGGCAAGGAAAGGGGCGAGACCGAGGCGGTTGATGGTGGAGGACGCTAGGCCGGTGATGAACTCGCCGCAGACGCGATGTCGTGGATATACGCCCGCTTCGATGATGGTCACAGACACGCCGGCGTGGCGCAGGGCAAGCCCGAGTGAAAGCCCGGCGAGACCGCCGCCGATGATTTCAACGGGTTGCAGGGACGCGGGGTTCATGGTCTGCGTTCGGCGATCATCCGGTAGGCGCCCAGCCAGCTGTTGGTGATCTCCCAACTCCAGATGGACGGATCGAGCCCGAGGATGCGGGGCAATTCGTCGTCGCGAAAGCCGGCGGCGATGCTCACGCGGCCGTCGTGGCGGGTAACGTGGTTTGCACCACCGAGCGGGGCGGCGACGTTCCATATCCATTGATTGAAACGTTTGCGTGTGGGCTCCGAAAAGATGAGCAGGCGGGCGTGTGGACTTATCGCCGCGCCGAGCGTGTGCAGGGAGACGTCGTCGAAGTGGTGGAGGATGAGATTGCCGATCACGACAGGGTAATCGTTCCAGTCGGTGAAGGCTTGGATGTCGGCCTGATGCCAGCGGGCGTCGGCGGGCCAGGCGGGCGGGCGAGGCACGCGGTCGATGCTGTCGAACAACGGGGCGATGGGGCGGAGAACTGCGGCGAGTTCGCCGGTGCCGGAGCCGAGTTCGATCACGCGTTCACCGGGACGCACGCGGAAGGCAAGGGCCGAGCGAAACCACGGCGCATTGCCCATCACGCGGTTGATGACGCGCAGGTCGCGCCGGCTGTGAAGAGCGTCGGGGTGGTCGGGCGGGAGCGAGTCAAGAAGCTCGGGGACGAGTCGGCGTTGCACCCACCCACGATGCATGCGTCAGCGGCGAGGTCAACGGGCGGACTTGTCACTAGAGCGGATTGTCGGTGGCGATGAACTCCCAAGGAAGTCCGAACTTCGCGCTAAGCTCGGTGGCGAGGGCTTTCACGCCGTGGACTTCGGTGGCGTAGTGTCCGCAAAGGTAGAGATTGAGTTTCTGCTCCTGGGCGGTGTTGAACCATTCTTCGCGGAGTTCGCCGGTGACGAGCGTGTCCACGCCGGCGGGCAAAAGCTCGGGGACAGCGCTGTTGCCGCTGCCGCTGCAAAACGCGACGGCGGCGGGCGCGTCGCTGCCGTATTCGATGGCGATGACGCGCGGGTAGAGTTTTTCCAGTTGGGCGCGCAACGTGGCGCGCGGACCGGTGCGGCTGGCGATGCGGCCGATGGATTCACCGTCGCGGACGAGAAACGAGCGGTCGGGCACGAGGCCGAGTTGACGGGCGAGGAGGGCGTTGTTGCCCAACTCGAGGTGCCCGTCGAGAGGCAGGTGATTCGAATAGAGGGCGCAGTTGCCGCGCACGAGCGTGGAGACGCGGTCGTAGGCCGGGCCGGTGAGCGGGCGGGGCATGTCCCAATACATGCCGTGATGAACGATGAGGAAATCCACGCCGGCCGAGACGGCCTGCTGAAAAGGCGCGACGCCGGCATCGACCGCTGCGCCGATCTTGGTGACGCGGCCGTTGTTGGCGACTTGCAGTCCGTTGAACGCGCCGGGGTAGTCCTTGTAGGCGGTGCGGCGCGTGCGTTCGTCGCAATAGGTAACGAGGTCCTGAAGCGTGGGCATAGGCCCAACGTGGCAGGCGGGCGCGGCGGGTGCCAAGCGTTTATGGATCAGCCGCGATTCGGTGTGGCATTTTTCCGCGCGGGGGCTACCGATGCGTTCATGAGCGAAACGTGCTCCGCGGTCGACCTGATCGCCCAAGCCACCCAGCAATTTTCCGGACGTCCCTCGTGGGACGATTATTTCATGGCGACCACCATGCTCATCGCCACGCGTTCGCCTTGCGAGCGTCTGCATGTGGGCTGTGTCATCGTGAGCGGGGGAGACCGCAAAAACCGCATCATCGCGGCCGGCTACAACGGCTTTCTCCCGGGCACGCCGCACCACTCGCGGCTGCGCGACGGCCATGAGCAGGCGACGGTCCACGCCGAGCAAAACGCCATCGCCGATGCCGCCCGCCGCGGCAGCCCGGTCGAAGGGGGCATCGCCTATGTTTCCCATTTTCCGTGCATCAACTGCGCAAAGATCATGGCCGCCTCCGGCATCGCCGAAGTGCGCTACCGCATCGATTACAACAACGATCCGCTCGTCGAGCCGCTCCTGACCGACGCGGGCGTGAAGGTGCTCAAACTTTGAGAAACCGCCGTCGCCGTCCGATGAACGCCCGCCGCTCCGAATCCTCCGCCGTGCTCGCCGGTTCACTGCTGCTGGCGCACCCGGCGTTGAAAGATCCGCATTTCCGGCGCACGGTGATTTTACTTTCGACGCACGATGCCGACGGCGCGATGGGTGTGGTGCTGAACCGTCCGGCGAACAAATGCCTCGGAGAATTGGATCCCGCTTTTGCTTTCGGCGCGCTTGCGCAGGTGCCGCTTTTTGAGGGCGGGCCGGTGCAGACATCCCAGGTGATTCTTTGCGCCTGGCGTCCGCATCCCGAGCAGGACGGTTATCAGCTCATGTTTGGCATCGATCCCGAAAAGGCCACGGAGCTGAGCCAGGAAGAGGGCGTTTATCTGCGTGCCTTTCTTGGTTACGCCGGCTGGACGGGCGGGCAGTTGGACAATGAAATGAAGCAGAACACATGGGTGGTAAGTCCGTTGGTGGCGGACCTTTTGGACGACAAGCCGGACGAACGTCTTTGGCGCGATCTGCTCGGGCAGATTGATCACGAATGGAAGCTGCTCGCCAACGAACCCGAGGACCCGAGTCTCAACTGAGCGAAGCCAGCGAATTCATTCGCCAACATTTCCGTTGACAGGGGTCTTCGCAAACGGTGTTTTCGTCCCTTTTATGAAAGTCGTCTCCTCCATCAAATCCGCGAAGAAGCGTCACCCTGCCTGCCAAGTGGTTCGCCGCAAGGGCCGTATCTACGTGATCAACAAGGTCGAACCCCGCTACAAGGCGCGTCAGGGTTAATTAACTCCATTTCCAAGCCGTGAAAACCGAAGGCCATCCCTCTCTCAACAATGTTTGCTTCCTCGATGTTTCGAGCGGCAAGCGCTTCCTGACCAAGTCCACGATGAAATCCGCCCGCAAGGAAGTCATCGATGGCGAAGAGTTTTTCATCGTCCTCCGCGACGTGACGTCTGATTCGCACCCCGCCTACACCGGCGAGAAGCGCATTGTCGACACCGCCGGCCGCGTCGAGAAGTTCACCACGAAGTTCAAGCGCAGCTCGAAGGCGAAGTAAACCTTCGTCGCACGACGTTTTTCGAAAGCCCGCCGGCAACCGGCGGGCTTTTTTGTGGGCGGAATCAGGCTTTCGCCGCACTGCGCTTCACGACCCAGTCGATAATGGCCTGATCATTGTCGAGATTTCTCCAGACGAGGTTCAGGAATTCGACGGGGTTGATGTCGTGCGCCTTGAAGAATTTCCGGTCGCCACCGCAGCTATACATCATCGAGGCGGGAAGTTCGCCGAGGAGTTTTGCGCGAGCCTTTGGAAGAATGCGCGGGAGCCAGACGATGTCTTTGATGGCGATATCCTTGCCCGGCCATTTTTCGGGGTCGGAAATCTTGCCGGTGGGCTTTCCGTGCTGGACGTTCAGGAAATAGTCGCGGCGGACGAGCTCAATGCCGAGAGCGATGTCGTAGCCGGGCTCGCCGTAATTATTCTGATCCTCGGCGTAGTCGTAAAGGTATTGGGCGGTGAGGCCGTTGGCGGAGAGCCAGGCGGTTTCCTCGGGGGTGAAATAGGTCTCGGCACCGCGCGTGCCCTTTGCGTAGAGGGCGACGGCTTTGTCGTAGAGCGTGCGGAAAGTCTGGGCGAAGGCGTAGTGGGACATGGCGGGCGGAAAAATTGAGGGTTGAGAGATGAGAGTTGAGAGACGATGACGGAAGGAAACGGTCAGACGTGAAGATGCAAAGCGCCGGACGATTTTTTCAGGGGGAGAAAACTGTGCCGAACCGGACCGGGAGGTCCGGTTTCCAGTTCAGGCATTCGACACGGCGACGATTCGCCTCAACCGGCGAGGCGGAAGTCGATCATGCGTTTGAAGCGGTCAACCTTGTCCACGATGACGTCGATCTTGCCGCCCAGCTCGAAGGCTTTCTTGGTGCGGCGGCCGATGAGGGCGGTGACGGCGGAGTTGGGATTGTAGATATCATCGGGCAGCGAGTTGGTTGGGAGGAAGCCGAAGGTCATGGACTCGGTGAGCTCGATGAACAGGCCGTGCGGACGGACGTCGGTGATCACGGCGGCGAAGATCGTCTTCGTTTCCTTGGCGAGTTCGCGCTCGAAGAACTCGAGGAGTTTTATTTTGACACTCTCGCGCTCGGCCTCGGTCGAGTTGATTTCGGTGAGGCTCAGGTGTTCGCCGAGCGTGACCATCTTGGCGGAGGTGTAATCAAACCTGTAGCCTGCGGGCGCGGCGTAGCCTTCGAACTTGATGAGGTATTGATCCAGTACGCGGTGGACGACGAGGTCGGAGTAGCGGCGGATAGGCGACGTGAAGTGGGTGTAGTCGTTTTTCGCGAGGCCGAAGTGACCATCGGGCGTGCCGCGGTAGCAGGCTTTTTTCAGGCTGCGCAGGAGCTGGGTGCGAAGGGTGTAGCCCTGCGGGTGTTTTTCGAGGGTGCGGAGGAGCTGGACGATTTCTTCACGCTTCGTGAGGTCGCCGGTTTTGACATGGAACGTGGCGAGAAACTCGCGCAGCTCGGCGAGTTTTTCAGGGTCGGGTTCGTCGTGGACGCGGTAGAGCGACGGGAGGCTTTTGGTGCGGGAGAGGCGGGCGACGGCTTCGTTGGCCGCGAGCATGAACTCTTCGATGAGCTGGTGGCTTTCGTCGTGCTCGATTTTTTCGAGGCGGTCGGCGTAGCCCTCGGCGTCCACGAAGACTTTTGTCTCGGGCATGTCGAGGTCGAGGCTGCCGTTGGTCATGCGGTCGCGACGGAGTTTGCTCGCGAGTTTCCAGAGCAGGCGCACGCCGGCTTGGAGGTCGTTGAGTTCTTCGTCGGTGAGAGAGTTGAGCGCGCGTCCGGTCGAGCCGGTCTGGTGCTTGGGAGGGAGAGGGAAGGCGCGGATTTTTTCGAGGCTCTTCTCGAAGAGGAGGGCGTAGGCCTGTTTATAGGTGAGACGCTTGCGGCTGCGGATGACGGTGTTCGCGTAGGTGGTGGCCTCGGGCTTGAGGCGGCCTTTGGGGTCGAAGGTGAGGAGCGTGGCCTTCGTCAACCGGTCCTGGGCTTCGACGAGCGAGCAGAGGCCGTTGGAAAGTTTTTCGGGCAGCATCGGGATGACCGTGCCGACGAGGTAGGTGGAGTTGCCGCGGCGCTGGGCCTCCTTGTCGAGGGCGGTGCCGGTTTTGACGTAGGCGGAGACGTCGGCGATGTGGACGCCGATGCGGGTGTCACCGTTGGGGAGGCTTTCGATGGAGAGGGCGTCGTCGAAGTCCTTGGCGTCGTCGGGGTCGATCGTGAAGGTGGGGATCTCGCGGTAGTCTAAGCGACCGACGATGTCTTGCGGGCGGACGACGTCGGGCAGGGCAGCGACTTCGCGCTCCACTTCGACGGGGAAGGTCGGATCGAGGTTGAACTTGTGGTATATGCCGGCGAGTTCGGCGCGGGGCTCGAAGGTCTTGCCGAGGCGCTCGATGATTTCGCCTTCGATCATCTTGTTGCGCTGGGTCCACGGGGCGAGTTTGACGATGACTTTGTCGCCGGTTACGGGCGCGGGCTTGAGTTTTCCGGTGGCGGGATCGGCCACGCCAATGTCGTGGATGATGCGCGGATCGTCGGGGCGGACATAATAGGTGCTACGGATTTTTTGGAGGTTGCCGACGATGGTGGTGCGGGCGCTCTCGGTGACGCGCAGGACGCGTCCGGTGCGTTCGGTGCCCTTGCCGTCGCGTCGCTGGCGGATGCCGGGATTGACAGCGATCTCGACGGTGTCGCCGTGAAGGGCGAGGCCGGTGTCTTCGGGGAAAATCTGGATGGCTTCGGGGTCGGGATCATCGGTGGTTTTCGCGGGAATCACGAAGGCGGAGCCGCCTTGGCGAAACATGATGCGGCCGGTGAGGGTTTCGGTGTCGCGGTCGGCGCGTTCGCGGGGCTGACGGGAAGGCGAGAAGGTCGGGCGCGAGGCGTTGGAGGAGGCGGCGGACGGTTTGCCGCCGGGAAGGCCGATGCGGTCGCCTTTGACGAGCGTGAGGTCGCCCTTGGAGAGCAGGCCCTTGATTTCGTGGGCGAGCTGGGGACGCTGTTTTTTATTGAGGCCGAGGGCGCGGGAAAGGTCGAGGACGGTGCCGGGCCGGTAACCCGGCTGGCGAAGGAGCTCCAGAATGCGTTCGCGAAATTTCATGCCTTTTACAGGGGCGGCAAAACCTGAATCGGTCAGATTTTTGCAGTGGATATGAGGGAAGGCCGCCAGTTAGGGTGGGGCGATGAAAATCGTCCATGTCGCGAGTGAATTGTTCCCCTATGTGAAGACGGGAGGACTGGCGGATGCAGTGGGCGCGCTTTCTTCAACTCTGGCCGATCTGGGGCATGAGGTGGCGGTGTTCGTGCCGGGCTATCGCTCGGTGATCGACCACCCGCTTACGAGCGCGGCGAAGCGCACGCTCAAGCTGCGCATCGAGATGGGCGACACGTTCATGAGCGGGGAGGTGAAGTCGTTTTCACCTAAGCCAAACCTTACTGTTCACCTGGTGTGCCGGGAGGAGTTTTTCGACCGACGCTCTCCTTACGGCACGCCCGAGCGGGACTACGAGGACAACCACCACCGGTTCATTTTCTTCTGCAAGGGCGTGGTCGAGACGCTGCGCTTTCTGGAGTTCCGCGCGGATGTGGTGCACGGCCACGACTGGCAATGCGGGCTGTTGCCCCTGCTGCTGCGCCACGCGGAGCAACGCCATGAGGCGACGCTGGCGATGAAGACCGTTTTCACCATCCACAACATCGCGTTTCAAGGCGTGTTTCCGATGCGGTCGTTCTACCGGACGAACCTTCCTGATGAACTCATGGGCATCGATGGCGTGGAGTTCTACGGGCAGATGAGCATGATGAAGGCGGGTATCCTTTTTTCGGACCGCGTGACGACGGTGAGCCCTCGTTATGCGCGCGAAATCCAGACGCCCGAATTTGGCTGCGGCCTGGATGGTGTGGTGGGCACGCGGGCGGATGACATCGTGGGCTTGATCAACGGCATCGACACGGACACGTGGAATCCTGCGAAGGACGCCCTGATTCCGGCGACATATTCCGCTACTGATCTTACGGGCAAGGCGGCTTGCCGAGCCGATCTGCTCAAGCGCAACGGCTTTGACCCCAAGTTTACCGGTCCGGTCATCGGCATGGTGTGCCGGTTGACGGAGCAAAAGGGGCTGGACCTCGTGCTGGCAAACGAGGCGTTTTTTCGCACCGAGAACGTGCGTTTCATCGTGCTCGGCACCGGCGACAAACGCTTTGAGGAGGAACTGCGCAAGCTGTCCGCGCTAGCGCCGGATCGCGTGGCCCTTTGCGCACGCCATGACGAGGCCATGAGCCATCTCGTCGAGGCGGGCAGCGATTTTTTCCTGATGCCGTCGCGCTTCGAGCCCTGCGGACTCAACCAGATGTATTCACAGACCTACGGCACCGTGCCGCTCGTCACCCGCGTGGGCGGGCTGGCCGACACGGTGGTAGACATCGATTTGAATCCGGAGGAGGGCGCTGGCATCACCTTCGCGCCCACGATCGAGGGCGTGGCCGAGGGGTTGAAGAGAATGTTGAAACTTTACGCCGATGCGAAGCGCCTGAAGACCGCCCAGTTCAACGGCATGAAGCGCGACTTCAGCTGGCTCACGGCCGCGCGCGCCTACGAGCGGCTTTACAACGACGCGCTCTGAGCGGCCGCCGGCCTTTGTTGTCAGCGAATGTCGGTGATGTGATGGAGCGCCGGTCCGCTGCGACCGGGGAGCTGAACCGTGTCGCCCCGTTTGCGTCCGAGCAACTGGCGACCGAGCGGCGAGGTGGGTGTGACCACGACGAAATCGATATCGCCGACGCGCGTCTCCAAACCGCCGTTGCGCGGGCCAAGAAAATACACGCTTTGCCGGCCCTTGGCTTCGAGGGTGATGAGCGCGCCCACGGCGATGACGGAATCGATGGTGAAGTCAGGCAGCTCGAGCGTTTGATAAATCGAGACGCTCTCGGCGATCTCGGCGGCGAAACGGGCCTGGCCTTCGGCGAGGTAGGCGGCTTCCTGGCTGCGCATGTCGTATTGGCCCTCCGCCTTGTTTTCCACGCTGGTGGCCTCCTCGCGCGACTCGTGCGCGGCGCGGGCCTGCAATTCGAGTTCGCGGCGGAGCTGGGCCACGATGGCGTCGCGGATGGGGGCTTTCTGCATCCGGACAGATGTAGCCGACCGGACGCCTGAATCCAGCGAAACCATCAGGCCGTGACGGACGGCTGGCGCAGGCTGAGCAGGCGTTGCACGCGTTCGACGAGTTCGCGGGGGCTGAAGGGCTTGGTGAGGTAGTCGAGAGCACCGAGGTCGAGGCCGAGACTGCGCGCGTCGGTCGTGGCCCAGGCGGTGAGAATGACGATGGGGATCGCGGCGGTGTCGGGCTGGCGGCGCAGGATTTCGCACACGCCGAAGCCGTCGATATCGGGAAGCATCAGATCGAGCAGAATGAGATTGGGATGATGGCGCCGCACGAGTTCGACGGCCTCGCGTCCGGTGGCGGCGGTGAGCACTTCGAAGCCGGCCCGTGTGAGATGGAAACGCACCAGATCGGTCACGTCCTGCTCGTCGTCCACACTGAGAATCAAGGGTGTCACGGGCCGAGTCTGCCTGCCGCCCGTGGCGGACTGATGCCGCTTGCGTTACAACTTTGTTACAAGTGGAGTCTTAAACTGGATACGTCCGCTGCGAAAAAACCGTCAAAAGAGACTCCGGCGTGATACGCGCTCGCGCACGTTGCTTTTGGGCGCATGGTTGGGAAAGAAGCAGACGGCTGCTCCTCCGCCATGGCCCGCAAAATTTGCTTTATCAATTACAAGGGTGGGGTCGGGAAGACCTCTTTGATCGTCAACACGGCGTCGTGCCTGGCCAAGCTGGGGCGCCGGGTGTTGCTGTGTGATTTCGACACGCAGTCGAACAGCAGCATCTGGCTCATGCGGCTGGAGCGCTGGAACAAGCTCAACGCCGAGGGGAAGGGCTCGGTCTATTCCTTCTTCGAGCCGGGCGGCGTGCATCTCCGGGACCTCGTGGTGAAGGATGTGGTCGAGGACAAGAACGGCCAGCCCGTCCTGCCGGGCCTGGATCTGCTGCCGACGACCTTTAACCTGGTTGACCTGGAGAATGAATATATCGGCGATCCCAAGAAGCCGGCCTACCTGGTGTTTCAGGAGCAGCTGGCCGAGCTCGCGCTGGACTACGACTACGTGCTTTTCGACTGTCCGCCCAATCTGCTGCGCGCCTCGCAATGCGGCGTTTTTAGCGCCAACGAAATCTATGTGCCGGCCAATCCCGATGCGCTGAGCCTCATCGGTTTCACGCTGCTCGTGGAAAAGCTGGGGAAGTTCAACCAGCTCTCCGCGGGATTCCGCAGAGCGTCGATGGGGACGTCCGCTCAGGTGCACGGCATCATCTTCAACTCGATCAAGACCGGCACGGACATCGAGGTGCCGAAGATGCGGATGCAGCTCCGTCTAAACCAATTCAAGACGGCGAAGCGGGCCGCGCCCCAGGCGAAGATTTTCGAGACGCAGATACGCGACGCGATGGTTGTGCGGCGCGCGGTTACTCTCGGACTGCCCGTGAACCTGATCGGGTTGGAAGGCACCGACCCCACCCACGACAACGTCGTAAACGACTACCGCCGCCTCGCGGTGGAACTGGAGAGGCACGCCGCCTGAACCTTTAACCCCATACTCGCCATGATGACCGCAACTCCCTTCTCCCGATACACCGTGCGCGACTGGAACGAAGTGCGCGGCGCGTTTTCCTCATCCATCTTGGTGGACACGCCGCTCAGCAGTCTCGCGCAGAATCTCGAAGGCGTTGACTGGCCCATCAAGGGCGAGGACGAGATGCCGTCCTCTTACATCGACCTTGGTTTTGACGAGGTGAGGGAGCGGCTGGCCCTGGCCGGCCAGCCTCCGCGCATGGCAGACCACCTGATCGAGATTCTCAAGGAGACCCTGGCGTTTGACGCGCCTTTTGGCGAGATGGTGGCGCATGGCGAGCAGGCTGCGGTTCGTGAGAATCCACTGCTGAAGAACCTTGCGAAGCTGGGCATCCCGGAGGATTTCCCCATCGCGCTCACGGCGCTGGAACCCGAGACGCTGTCGTTTTGCCGGTTAGAAAACGTCTCCACTTTGCGTGAGTTTTCCGTCCTGGCCCAGCGCATGGCGCAAAGCATCATCGTGGGCGGCGATTTTCGCAGCCTGCTCAACGCTCTTTCCAACATCGATGAGAAGGCTCTTGCACGCCACCTGCCGTTTCGTCCGGGCGAGCGCGGTCTGCATATCATCGAAGGGCTGGCGCATGCGGTGCGCGCGCAGTCCATCCCCGTGCGGATTGCCCTGCGCAAGCGGCTTCACGAGCGTCTTTTGCCGGCCGAGCGGACCCTGGCTTTCCAAGTGTCGGGAGACCGGCTTGCGGATGTCCGCGCCGCGCTTGCGGATCGAGGGGAAGCTTTGCGCGAATGGTTCAAAGACGAGTGCCGGGAGCTGGAGCGGCGGATCGCCGCCGGTGAGGAGCCTGGCTATCTGGCGGCTGTCCTGAACGACCCGGCGGTCGAGGGAGTTGTCGCAGATTTGTTGAAATCAATCTTGGGGAAGGCACCTCAAACCGTGGCGCCGGGGTGGTTTGCCCGTCTTATGAAATGGAGGAAAAAACAATGATCATGACCGACAATCCGGGAGTTTCCAATTTCATCCGTCCCCCGGGACGTCCGCCCTGCCGTCCTTCCCCGCCGCTGCTCGCGCTGCCGAGACGCACAACGCCTTCGGTGCGGGTGGCGACGCGGTCTCCCTTTGCGCTGGTGGATGCCTCGCAAGAGGCGCGCCGGCAGATCGCGCAGGTGGTGGCGATGATCCGCGCGGCGGACGCCGCGGGCGACGGACTGGGCAATCATCGTTCGGCCGAGCTGATGAGTTCGCTGGAACAATTCGAGGCGCGTTTGGCCGAGCGCGAGCTGGCGCTGGACGAGTGGGAGTTTCGCAATTCCGACCGGCAGCGCGAACTGGCCGAGAACGAGGCGCTCCTTGCGGCCCGCGAAGAATTGCTGGCCGCAAGGAGCAAGCTCAAGCATCCGCGGCCCGCGCTTTCCCAGGAGGAGAAGGCGGCGATCCAGCGGCTGAAGGAAGAGCTCGACCGCCAGGAGGCGCTGCTGCTGGAGGGCAAGGAAGCCTTGCGCGTGCGGGAGGCTTTTCTTGAGCAAAGCGAAACCAAGCTTTTCGAGAAGGTGCAGGACCATCAGGAGAAGGAAACCGAACTGGAGCAGCGCGAGGAGGAGCTGAGATCGCGCGAGCAGGCGATACGCGTGCGGGAAAGCCGGCTCGATCCGGCGATGGCCGCAGTGCTTCAGGCGGAGGCGATGCCGAGACGCTTCGACGAATTTAACGAGTAACCTGTCCGACGGCTCAGGCGTCGGCGGCGATGCGGGCGTCGAGCTCGGACTGGACGGTCTCGATGGAGCGCAGGCCGTGTCCCGCGAAAAGGGTGTTGATGCGGGTGATGACCTGCTGGATGACGCCGTCGGGGCACGAGGCGCCGCCGGTGACGAGGATGCGCTTGGGCGTGCGCCGGTCGTCCGGCCAGAGTGGATGGACCTCGATGCAGCCGCCGTGCGAGCCGGGGCCGGGAAAGACGTAATGCTCGACTTCGGAGAGGGAGAGGATGTTGCCCTCGCTTTGAATGAAGTAGGCCTTGGCCCCGAGCTTTTGCGCGCAGAGGCGGTAGAGCTGATAGGTGTTGGAGGAATTTTTTCCGCCGATGATGAAGGCGGCGTCGAGCGGGTCGGAGAGGGCGCGGGCGAGGGCGTCCTGGTTGACCTGGGTCGCGTAGCAAAGCGTGTCGTTGCGTCCGCTGCCGCCGACGCGGGGCGGTTGTCCGGCGACATCGGCGCCGTATTTCCGGATGTAGAGATCGCGCAGGTGGGTGATGATCGCTCGCGTCTCGTTCATGAGGAGGGTGGTCTGGTTGACCACGGCGATGCGTTCGAGGTCGCGGTTGACGTCGAAACCCGAGGTGTAGCGTCCGGCGAAGTGGTCGTAGAAACGGGCGCGGACGAGCGGATCATCGCTGGCGATGATCTCGCCGAGGAGACGCGTCTCGGCGAGATCGCGCACGATGACGGCGGGCGCGTAACGGCGGGTGTTGGAGAAAGTGGCCTTGGTCTCCTCGTGCTCGTGTTT
>FJVV01000286.1_pt1 | contig 14467 bp, 16 predicted proteins | sample 1011911 | NCBI WGS metagenome assembly FJVV01 (sample SAMEA3912450, study PRJEB9761) | metagenome | biome: forest; material: soil | place: USA | collected 2011-06-22 | depth 0.1 m
GAACTCGCCGCGCAGGTCGAAACCGCGTTCCGCGACTTCGCCCGCTTCACGGATCTGCGCACGGTCGCCCTTTTCGGCGGCGTCGGTTACGGCGCCCAGCGCAACGAACTCAAAAAAGGCGTTGATGTTATCTCCGCCACGCCAGGCCGCTTGATGGACTACATCAAGGGCGGCGAGCTTTCGCTCGGCAGCATCGAGATCCTCGTCCTCGACGAAGTGGACCGCATGCTCGACATGGGATTCCTACCCGTCGTCAAAGACATCATCTCCCGCTGCCCGAAGGGTCGCCAGACACTGTTTTTCTCTGCCACCGTGCCGCCAGAAATCGCGGCCATCGCGTCGTTTGCGTTGAAGAACCCCGAGCGCGTTGAGTGTGGCGTTAATCGCTCCGTCAACCAGTCCGTCAACCATGCGCTCTATCCGGTCGCCTGGGCGCAGAAGTTCGACCTGCTCGTCGCGCTTCTGGAAAAAACTGATTTCCAGAGCGTGCTCATCTTCAGCCGCACCAAGCACGGCGCCGACAAGATTGCGAGCCGCCTCAAGTCCGCGAAGCACACGGTCGCCGTCCTGCACGCGAATCGTTCCCAAAATCAGCGCATCGAGGCGCTCGCAGGTTTCAAGAGCGGTAAATATGAGGTGATGGTTGCCACCGATATCGCCGCGCGCGGCATCGATGTAGCCGGCGTCACCCACGTCATCAACTACGACGTGCCCGAGAATCCCGAGGACTACGTGCATCGCATCGGCCGCACGGGCCGCGCGATGGCGGTGGGCGATGCGTTCACGCTCGTTTCGCCGGAAAATGCCGACGACATCCGGGACATCCAGCGCTTCATCGGCGCGAAGATTCCCGAGCTGCGTCTCGAAGGTTTCCCCTACCAGCCATTCGTGGTGAATCCCTCCTATCCTAAGAAGGGCCAGAACCAGCGTGGTGGCAGTCGCCCGCAGCAGGGCCGCTCATTTGGCGGCGGAGGAGGCGGTGGTGGTGGCGGAGGCGGAGGTGCCCGTCAGGGTGGCGGAGGGAATCGTAGCGGCGGCGGGGGCTTTCGCGGCCAGCGTTAACTGCCCGGGGCGGCGAAGAAGTTTTGACCGCCGCGCTCCTTCTTAGAGAAGCTGTCGTCGTCTCTATCATTTAATTCATGCGTTTCCTTAGCCTTTCTCTCTGGGTCCTCTTGTTGGTCGCTCCGCTCGCGCTGCACGCGCAGCGCGAGAAAATTCCCATGGAGGATCTTGAAATCATCACGAAGCAGTGGCCGGACGTGCAGCGCACGACTACCGGGCTTCGCACGCTGGTGCTCAGTCCCGGCGCTGGTGCCATGCCCAAGTCGGGAGACAGTGTCGTGGTGCGCTATAAGGGATCGTTGCTCAGCGGAAAGGTCTTCGACCAGAACCTCAATCGTGACCCCTTTACGTTTCGTGTCGGGAGGCACGAGGTCATCGAGGGCTGGGATGAGGGCCTCCAATTGATGAAAGTCGGTGAAAAACGCCTACTTATCATTCCGAGTGAGCTCGCCTATGGTGCCCGCGGGCGACCGCCGGTAATCCCGCGCAGCGCCACCTTGGTTTTCGAGGTCGAATTGCTCGAAATCAAGCCGCCGCTCATGCCTTCTGGAGGCAACTAACGTCGCGGTATCCAGTTTTATGTGAAAATATGGTTTCTCCTTTGGGAAAAGTTGCTATCCACGAGACCACCATATGAGCGACGAGCCCCAGCCTCCTCCCTTGCGCCTTCGGCCGCGCGCACGAAGCGAAGAAGCTGCGGCGACTCCACCAGCCGTTCCGGTCACGCCTCCGCCCTCGGTCGAGCCGCTGGTGCCGCCGGTCAGTCCTTCGGCGCCCTCCGAGTCCGAGCCTGCGATGAGGTTGCGCCTCAAGCCAAAGCTCGCGGTCGAAGCCGAACCAGAAACGGTGAGCCCAGTGCCTTCGCCTGAGCCCCTGTCCGCGCCCTCGCCGTTCGTGCAGCCCTTCTCTGTCATAGCGCCGCCTGCGCCTGCGACGGAAAATGGCGAGATTCCACGGCTGAAACTCAAGCCGCTGCCGGCCGGAACCCCTTCGGGCGAGCCCGCGCCCGCAGCGTCGGTTACCAGTTCATTGTCCGATTTGGCGGTTATTCCCGCGCCCCCGCCGCTACCACCGCCCATCCCCATGGAAATAGGCGGTATGCCTGTCGAGTCGGTGCCGCTGTTAAAGCCGCTGGCGGTGTTAAAAACGGATACCCTCGGAGAGGGCGGCGTTTTGGGGGATATTCTGGTAACTCCGCCGGGTGTGCCTTTCAAGCCGCCGGCGCGGGGCTCCGGTCTTAGTATTGGCCGGGTTCTTGGTGTGTGCGGCGCGATTCTGCTGGTGCTGGGAGGCGGCTATTATGCTTTCCGCATGTTCACAGCGGCTCCGCCCGCAGTATCTGCACCTGCTGCGGTTGTTTCCCCGAAGGTTCCGGTGCCGACACCTGTCGTGGTGGCACCGCCTGTGCCTGTTCCACCGGCGTCCGTAGTGCCGTCAGCGCCCGTTGTTCAAGCCCCGCCCGTTATGATGCCTCCGGTGCAGGCTCCGTCCTCCACGCCGCCGGTAAAGCCGCGTGCTGTGCCGGTCCGCGTGGTGCCCCAGCCCGGCCCGGATTTTCTTGTCTGGGTCGATTCGGTGAAGATCTCGGGTGTGATCAACAGCTCTCCCCCTCGGGCCATCGTCAATGGATTGCTCGTGCGTCCCGGTGACACGATTGATTCCGCCCGCGGCATTGTCTTCGACCATTTGGATGCAACCGGGAAGGAATTTTTCTTCCGGGATCGTTCGGGCGCGATAACTAGCAAGTCTTACTAGGTTGCTCCGTTGCCTGTCTGTCCGCGCGGGCCTACCACGTTTCCACCGGTCCTTTGGGCACCGGGATGGACTCACGGGAAAAAACGGGATCGTCGGGGTCGCGCATGAACGATGCGACCATAGGGCCGGGGTGGTATTGCGGGCGCAGCTCGCCACGTTCGTCGCAGAACTGGGTTCGCCACGCCAGATACTCTGCGAGCGCCGCCTCGAAATCCGCGCGTGAGTTGATGGTGATGATCTTCACCTTGAACGGTCGCGCGGGACCGAACCGCTTCGCATACCATGGCGCGACTTTTCGGAAATGTTTCGCGCCGTTTTCCTCGCCGTAGAATTCGCAATACCGCTCGAAGTGCCGGCGCATCACGCGCACGCGCTCCTCGAACGCCGGCTCCGGCAGCAGCTCGTCCGTGCGCAGGTAATGGTCGGAGCGGCGGAAAATCCACGGGTCGTAAAACGCGCCGCGCCCGATGGATACGCCGGTGCAGCCTGTCTCGTTGATCATGTGTTTGACGGCTTCGGGCGTGGTCACATCGCCATTGCCGATCACGGGAATCGCCTTAACTGCCTGCACCACGGAGCGAATGCCGGCGAGGTTCACCTGCCCGGCGAAACCCTGAGCCCGCGTGCGCCCGTGCACAAAAATAGCCGCGACGCCCACGTCCTCCAGCACGCGCGCGAGGTCGGGCGCGGTGAGATTGTCATCGTCCCAGCCGAGGCGCATCTTGGCGGTGACGGGAATTTTCACCGCGTTGATCATGCCGCGCACGAGGGCGGCGGTCTTGTCCAGCTCGGTCATCATCGCAGAACCGCCGCCGACCTTCACGACCTTCTTCACGGGACAACCCATGTTGATGTCGACGGACTGCGCGCCCATCTCCTCGCACATCACGGCGGCGTCACGCATCTCTTCCGGCACCGAGCCGAAAAGCTGGATCGCCAGCGGGCGGTCCTCCGCGCAGCTCTCGACCAGCTTGAGGGCGGTGCGGTTGCGCTCGATCAGTGAGCGGGCGTTTACGAGGTCGGTCGTGGCCCAGCCGAGTCCGCCGAGTTCACGCAGCGTCAGACGCATCGGCAGGTTGGTGTAACCTGCCAGCGGCGAGAGAAAGAGGTTGGACGAAAGAGTGTGCGGACCGATGCGCATGACGTGGAGCAAGTCGTAAATGCAGCGGTGCGATCCGGCAAGCGACGACAGATAATACCAGCACCTGCTTGCAATTTTCCGGTCAAACCAGAGGGTTTGTCTCGTGAGTGACGATGCGCCCCGCAACCCCCAAGCTGAGAACGGCTCCGTGCCGTCGCTGCTCGTGGTGGATGACGATGCGAATATTCGTCAGATCATGAGGTTCCTGCTTGAAGCCGCCGGTTATCGTGTGCTTTGCGCCGTCGACGGAAAGGAGGCCATGAAGCTTATCGAAGCACAGCCGTTTGATCTCATCCTGACCGATATGCTGATGCCGGGCAGCGACGGACTGGAGCTGTTGTCTGCCATGAAAAAAAGCCGTTCGACCGTCCGCGTGCTGGTGATGTCGGGTGGTGGGATGATCGGGGTCGCCGATTACCTCAAGGTGGCGAAGAAGCTTGGAGCCCACGGGGTGCTCGAAAAGCCTTTTACCGGCGAGACGCTGCTCGCGACCGTGGCGGATTTGTTGAAAAAGACGGATTGATCAACGCGCTGTGAGCGCGGCTTTCATCCGGCGCAGAGCCTCGGCAAGCGTGGTGCGAGGGCAGCCGAAGTTGACCCGCACGTGACGACCGCGCGGCGATCCGAAGAACGCGCCGTCGCTCAGGCCGACGCCGTGTTTTTCAAAGTGCGCGATGGGATCGGCGAGGCCGAGCACGGAGACGTTAAGCCATGCGAGGTAGGTGGCTTCGATGGGTGCCTCGACGCGGATACCGGGGAGCTCGCGAGCGATGAAATCGAGGAGGTAATCGCGGTTGCCGCGCAGGTAGACGAGCAGTTCCTGCCGCCAGGATTCGCTATCACGGTAGGCGGCCTCGCAGGCGGCGAAGCCGAGCGTGGTGACCTCGGCCACGATGCCGGCAGTGGCGCGCACGAAGCGGGCGCGCAACGCGGGGTCGGGGATGATGGCGAACGAGGTGCCGAGACCGGGAACGTTGTAGGTCTTGCTCGGCGCCATGAGTGTGATCGTTCGAGCGGCGTGGGCGGGCGCGACGAGTGCGGAGGGCAGATGAGGCAGGGCCGGATCAAGGATCAGATCGCAGTGGATCTCGTCTGAGCAGAGGATGAGGCCGTGCTTGGCGCAGAACTCTGCGAGGCGCACCAGCTCTTCGCGGCGGAAGACACGAGCGAGCGGGTTGTGCGGATTGCACAGGAAAAATAATTTTGTGCGCGGCGTAACGGCCTTTTCCAGTGCATCCCAATCGATTTCCCAGCGGTGTTCGGTGGTGTTGAGCGCGAACGGAACGGTGACGGAGACGCGACCGCTGTTCTTCGGCGCGGTCATGAACGGAGGATAAACCGGAGTGAGGCAGAGCACTTCCTCGCCGGGCTGGGCAAAGGCTTGCGAGGTGACGTTTAGGCCGCACACGAGGCCGGGAAGCCAAACGATCCAAGTCGGATCGATGGTCCAGCCATAACGTGCGGCGAGGGCGTCGGTCACGGCGGCCACGGTGGCCTTCGTCGGGCGGGCGTAGCCGAAGATGCCGTGCTCCACGCGCTCATGCAGAGCCGTCAGAATCGCGGGCGAGGAGCGGAAATCCATGTCGGCCACCCAGAGAGGGAGAATGTCCTGGCCGGCGTATTTCTGCCACTTTTGAGAATCGGTGCCGAGGCGCTGCGGGACGGTGTCGAAGTCGAAGCTCATGGATGGGTTTGCGGACGAATATCAAAGCATGGAACGAATTTCCCGTGGAGCGCGACGGTTTTTCCCGGTTGAGACGTCACACCAGGGGCCAGAATTTCCCAGCGGGTTTAGGCGGATAAATCTTAAGTGGGCTCTGTCTGCTCAGTTACTGCGGGCGCGCCTCCGGCATCCCGCATGCGAAAGGAGAGGCGTTCGTCATTCATCAACCCAATCAAACAAGAGATCATCACCATGAGAATCGTTCGTTACAACTATCCGTCCTATCGCAGCTTTGTTCCTTCCCGCAGTCCCTCGTCCGGCTTGGATGCCGAGATTGGTAGCCTCTTTGAATCTGTGCTTGGCGATTTCACGGGCGCGCCGCCGTCCGGTCGTTTTCCGGTCGATGTTTATGAGGACAAGGACAACGCCTATGTTCGCGCCGAGTTGCCGGGCATCGACCGTGCCGACATCAACGTTGAGCTGGCAGATGGTCAGCTCGATATCCGAGCCACGCGAAAAATCCGCCAAAGCGAGCAAGGGGAGTCGTTTGCGTTGAACCGTTCGGTCAGCGTGCCTGCCGCCGCCGTGCAGGCTGAAAAAATCAGCGCCACCTACGAAAACGGCGTCCTCACCGTCACTCTGCCGAAGGCCGAGGCAGCCAAACCACGCAATATTACGGTGATTTGAGTGAGGTTTCGCTTCCGGCGGAACTTCTTCGAGGCCGAAGGAAAAACCAAACAAGGCCGCCATCCCGCGAGGGGGCGGCCTTTTCCTTTTGCGCCGTGCGTGCGGTTTTATGACGGTATCTTGCTCCGTTTCCTTCTGATGAAAACCGCTTCCCTTACCAACACCGCCACCGTCTCCGGGCCGGTGCTGTTTTTTGATGCGGAGTGCGGGCTGTGCAACCGCTGCGTGCGGCTGTTGCTGCGGCTTGACCGGCGGGCGCGGTTGCGTTTCGCGCCGTTGCAGGGGACGACGGCTCAGGCTTATCTGCGCGACCACAGGCTGCCGACGGATGACTTTGACAGCATGGTGCTGGTGCCGGACTGGGAGGGCCGCGCACAGGGAGGTCATCTGTTGCGCACCGATGCGGCGCTTGCGGCGCTCCGCGAAGTTGGCGGCATCGGGCGGGTTTTGAGCGGTCTACGGATGGTGCCGGCGGGATGGCGCGATCCATTCTATCGCGGTATCGCGCGTTGCCGTTATGCGATCTTTGGGGGGTGGGAGCCGCGACCGTTGCCACGTCCGGAGTGGGCGTCTCGGTTTTTACCGTGAGTGGAAAGATCAGCGTTTTTTTGCCGGCTTCTTTTTGGTGATGGGCACGACGATGACCGGGCAGGGTGCTTTTTGGAGAACGGCGTGGGTGGTGCTGCCGACGAGCAGATCGTAGAAGGCAGTATGGCCGTGCGAGCCGAGGATGATGTAATCGGCGCCCAACTCGGCGGCTTGAGAGACGATGTTGGGTGCGGCTTGGCCGTTGACGAGCAGGGTGTCGGCCACGAGTCCCTTGGCGGTGAGCAGTTTTTTGAGATGTTCGAGCTGGCGGACGGCGGCTTTTTCGTTGATGGCGAGAGTCTCGTGGAGGACCTCGATGCCAATGCCGTAGTCGGTGGTGATCAGCGGCGGCTGGAGACTGTGGAGCAGCAAAACATGGGCGCCGAGAGGTGAAGCAAGGTCGACGGCCGCCTGCACGACGTCGCGCGTGGCCTGAGAAAAATCGACAGGGGCGAGGATCGTTTTCATGGGGAAACAGTAGCACAAGAGGCTGCGCTTAGCCTGCCCTATTTTGCTAAAAATGAGGCGGGGATGGAATGGGCCTGGAATCGTGAGAAAGGGATGAAGCGGCTGAAACTAGAAGCCTGCGTTCACCTCGTGCTGGTATCCGGGTTCCAGCGTAAGCGTGCCGACCGACGTGCACTCGGTCTGGTCGTTTTTGTAGAGCTTGGCGCGGATGGGTGCGGTGGCGTCGGCGGTTTCCCAGCGCCATTTGCCGATGGAGACAAACTGGAGGGCGACGCCTTTTTCCCAACTCAGGCCGGGGCCTTCGCCGCGGATGAAAAGTTTATTGCCGATGCCGATGTAGGCGGTGGCGACGAGGCGGGTGAAACCGTCGGAGGTGATTGCGCTTTCGGTGTCAGAAGCTTCGACCGCGAGACCGAGGTCGAAACCGGAATCTTCGGTGGGCTTGGGGTGGCGAGGAGCGCGCGGTTTTGGCGGTTCTGAGACGGGCACTTCCTCGGGCGAAGGATTGGCGGGGGTGGAAAGCGTTTCTTCCGTGGCAGGAACGGGGACGACGGGTGCCGGCTCGGGGTCGATGGAGCGTTCGGCGGCGGCGGGCTTTTCTTCGAGCGGGGCGGGGGCCACGGATTCTTCGACTGGAGCAGGTGTGGGCGTGGGTGGCTCTGACGGGGAAGCTTGAGCGGGTGTTTCGACGGAGAGCGTTTCCTCGGTGGGCTCGGGGGCAGGCTTGGGTCGTTTGCGCTTGGGGGTTTCGGCGAGGGAGTGCTCGGCTTGGGCAGTCACGCGGGTGACGGCGGCGGTGAGGTGCAGCTCGAACTCGGAGAGGGCGGTCGCTGCGGCTGTGGCCACTTGTTGACCAGCTTTGGCGGCGGCTTTTTCCGAGTGGGAGGGGAATTGGGCGAGCGCGTCGTTGACTGCGGCGAGGTGCTGGCGCGTGGACGTTTCGAGTTTGGCGAAATCGGCGATGGCCTGGGTGATGCGTTCAGAGGCCGCGTCGACGAGGGAGGCTTCTTCCTTGGCTGCGGCAGAGGCGGACTTCGCGGTGTCGGTGAGCTGTTTTTGAAGGCCTTTGACGTGATCCTGGAGTTGCGCCGGCAGTTGCTCGATAAGCTTGAGATTGTCGGAGGAGGCCTCGGCGATGCCGTGAAGGCTGGCGGCGGCGATGCTGAGCTGTTCGGCGGATTCGGAGGTGATGCGGGCGAGGGCGGCGATTTGGTTCTGGCGTTCGGTGAGCTCGGCGTCCTGGCGTTTGGCGTAGTTGACGACAAAGGGGATGGCGGCGAGCACGGCACCGGTGATCACGCAGAGGGATATACCGAGGAGGGGCCATGGGCCGATGGGAGCGGGACAGTAGCGGCCGATGAAAACGGCGGTGGCGATGAGGGCGGCATCGCCGACGAGAAAGGGAGCGAGGGGCAATTTCGGAGCTTCTTCAGGGAGGTTCATAGGGTGAGCACCGCGACGGGGCGTTTGTGGCGTGCGCTGCAAGGTTTCTCAAGGAGGAAGATCAAAGGCCTTCGAACTGAGGGTGGATTTTTTCATTTTATCCGGCTCGCTTTAGGCTACGTTGGACGCACCGAAAATGGATTTCGCACACTTCATGCGGATCGAGCGGGAGGTGGACGGGAGCACGCGCCACTACGTCGTGCATACCCATGACCCGAAGTTTTCCGTCGAGTTGGTGCCGGATCGCGACGCCCCCGACCACATCGGAAAGGGCGTGATCAAGGCGTTGCGATTGCCAAATTCGTGGGCGGGCAACTATGCGCAGTGCGGCAAGCTGATCGGGGCGGCGCAGGAGTTTTTTCGCCAGTCGTTCGCCGAGCCTGCGCCTAAGGGCGAGACGCGGCGGTTTCAGGTCTGAGCCACAACCATGCAGTCGAGAGGGTCGTATCGAGGTCATTTGACGGCACCTTTCGATGTTTCATTCGCGGCGAAATACCCTCCGGGTATTCCTTGGTCATTCACCACCGAAATCCGCTCGCCACCTCACCTCGCTACTCCGCCTTCGACTGCATGGTTACGGCTGGGGAAACTTTTTTCGGATGGCGGCGAGCAGCCGCGTCCATTCGGCCGGCTTGAGGTCGTCCTTCCGGCCGGGAGCGATCTGGCGGTGGTCGGTCATCCATGCAGATGTCCAGCTGTGGAGCGACCAGCGCGGGGCGAGCCAATCGAGGGTGCTGGCGAGTTGCGCGTCGGTGAGCGGAGTCACGTTGGTGTCGCCGGCGAATGACACGCCGAGGAGGAAGTCGTTGCAGCGGGTTCGTCCATGGAAACTCGACGCGCCGGCGTGCCAGGCGATGTGTTCGTCGGCCACGAGGCGGGCACGCGTGCCGTCGGGTGCGATGAGAATATGGTAACTCACCTGGCTTTCGGGGCGGAGCATGAGCGTGATGGTTTCCTCGAACGGCATCACGCTGTGGTGAAAGCACACGCCCAGGCATTCGTTCGCGGGAGCGGCTGTGAAGTTGGGCGAGGGGCGCGCTAGCTCAGGGAAAGGCATGGGTGTGCGGGCGGCGCGCGGGCCTACAGTTTCCCCCACGCATCATGGAGGATGGATATCATCATGCCGATGCGGAGGGCTCCTTCAAAGGTGAGGATCACGAGAATCCATTTGAGGGGAGAGTTCCGGCGCAGCGAATATCCCAGCAGGGATATGCCGAGCATGCATACGATTTGAATGCGTCCGGACGCAGGGATGAGCATTAAAATCATCCAGGCCCAGTAGAGAAAAATGCCCGTGCCCCAGAAGAAGGCTGCCGGCTCGCCAGGGCCGCGCGAGCGAGGATCGACGCCCTGCTCGATCTGTTTGATGCCGAGGTAGCGTTCGGCGACGACCAGTTGCCAAGCCTCAAAGACTATCCACAACGGTGAAAGATAAAGCAGGAGTTCCATGGCAGCTAGGGCGTGAAAGCTTTCTAGGCCGAACGGTTGGCGGGCCAATGCTGAAAATGGGTGCAAGCACCGGACAGGCTTCCGCGATTGCGTCGCAGACGGTCGAACCTATCGTTCCGAGGACATGAACCTCATTGTCGGCTGCACGCTTTCGTATGACGTGCTCACGCCCACCGCGAACTTCACTTTCAACATCCTCGCCAACCGCGACCCCTATCAGCACTTGGGCGAGGAAACCATCAGCGTTGTGCCCGAGGTGACGTTGGAACGCGCGGCGACTTCCAAGGGCAACCGGGTGTTTCGGGTCGAGGCCCCGGCCGGGCCGTTCCGGGTCGAGTATCGAGCGACGGTCGAGGTATCGCGTCCGTTTGCCCAGCCGGAGGTGAAGCCTGACAATCCGGGCCGCCTTCCGCTCACCACGCTTACCTACATGTTGCCTAGCCGCTACTGTGAGAGCGACCGGTTCACGCAAATCGCCTGGGATTTATTTGGGAAAATGCCCAACCGGGTCGAGCAGGTGCGAGAGATATGCCGCTGGGTTGATGCGAATCTCGCCTACGCGCCGGGAGCGACGGATTCGCGCACCTCGGCTTGGGACGTATGGCAGTTGAAGAAGGGTGTGTGCCGAGACTACGCGCATCTTTGCATTGCGCTGTGCCGGGCGCTTTCGATTCCGGCGCGGTATGTGGGCGGATACGCGGTCGGCTTGGATCCGATGGATTTTCATGCGTGCTTCGAGGCTTACCTCGGCGGGCAATGGTATCTCTTCGATCCGACCGACGGGATCGCGCCGGACAACATCGTGGTGATTGCAAGAGGCCGCGATGCCGCGAATTCGGCGCTCACCACGATCTTTGGCCGCGTGAATGCCGGTCCGGTGAAGGTGGAATGTATGATCGCTCCGCCGACGATGCCTGCGCCGGTCGTCTTGGAGCAGGCCGCCGAGTGAGGTCGGGCTTCGCGCAGGACGGAAGTTTGCCTTATTTGCCGGCTGGAATGAGGCGTGAGACGCGGTCGGGCAGCAGAACATAAAGGGCACCGTCGGGACCGGTGAGAACATCGCGGATGCGGCCGATATTTTTGAAAACGATTTCCTGTTTAACAACCTTGTCGTCCTTGATGACGACGCGGCGGAGTTCCTGGGCTTTCAACGAGGCGACGAAGAGGTTGCCCTTCCAATTGGGGAAGAGATCTCCCGTGTAAAAATCGATGCCGGAAACCGCGATCGAGGGAGTCCAGTAATCCACCGGAGGCTCCATGCCTTCCTTGCTGGTCGTGGCGGCGACGCGTTTACCGCTGGTGTCAGTATACATGAGGGGCAGCCCGCTGTAATCGATGCCGTAGGTGACGACGGGCCAGCCGTAGTTCAGGCCCTTGCGAATGAGGTTGATCTCGTCGCCTCCGCGCGGGCCGTGTTCGGTAGCCCAAAGCTCGCCGTTGGTGCGATTAAAGCAGAGGCCTTGCTGGTTGCGGTGGCCGTAGCTCCAGATGGATTTGTCGGCGCCGGGGGTGTTGATGAAGGGGTTGTCGGCGGGAAGGCGGCCGTCGTCATAGAGGCGGTGGGTTTTGCCGTTGGGGAGGTTGAGCTTTTGCGCGTCTTCCTTGGGGCCGCGGTCACCGATTGAGAAGAAAACATAGCCTTTTTCATCGAAGACGATGCGGCCGCCAAACTGCACGCCGCCGGATGGCCGGTAGGTTTCCAGCGGTGCGCGAAATATGGTTTCCTGATCAACAAAGGCGCCGTCGCGGAGGCGGCCGCGAATCACGGCGGTCATGGAAACGTTTTTGCCTTCGGCGCTTTTTTGAGGGTCCGCGAAGGCGAGGTAGATCCAGCCGTTGCGGGCGTAATCGGGGTGGGGAACGACGTCGAAGAGGCCGCCTTGACCGCTGTTATCCACGGGGGGAACGCCGGTGATCGGCTGTTCAGCGAGGCGGCCCTTTTCGATGAGGCGAAGGGTCCCTTTCTTTTCGGTGACCAAGGCGCGGCCATCGGGAAGAAAGGACATGGCCCAGGGTTCGTTCAGGCCGGCGACAACGGTTTCGAGACGGTAGGCGTAGAGTTCGCTTTGGGCGGTGAGATTATCGGCGGGTTTCGGGAAGGTGGCATGACCGTTCTCGTAGGAGGTGGTTTGTTCGTGGATGTAGACGACCATCGCCCGCACTTCCGCATCGGAAAGCACGGCCGCCCAGGCGGGCATGCCCGCCACGGGGTAGCCTTCGCGGATGCTTTTCGTAATGCTGGCGTCGCCGCCGCCGTGTTTCCATTTGCCGAGAACGAGGGAGGGGCCGGCGCCACCCTCAAAACCTGCGCCGTGGCAGTTGGCACAGAGTTCGGCGTAGATTTTTTTGACGTCGCGTGTCTGGCCGAGGGCCGAGGCGGTCGCGATAATGCCGACAATGAGCAAGGAGGGCAGGCGGGGAAGGGTGGGCATACCGGAGGCGAATGTGAGTATTGTGCCGTGCGGGGCAAGAGGACGTCGCAAAATTTGGAGGCTATTTGTCCGGCGGGCGCAGCGTTGACCAAGGCGGGCGGGCATGTCCAATCTGCGGGCTGGTTTGGCCCCTGTGGTGGAATGGTAGACACTTGAGACTTAAAATCTCCTGTCCGTAAGGACGTGCCGGTTCGAGTCCGGCCGGGGGCACCACCACGGCCTTGCGTGGCTGGAATGGGCGCGTTTTGCTGGTCGTGTGAAAATTGGTTTCCTCGGCGGGAGTTTTGATCCCGTGCATTTCGGTCATCTCATGGCGGCGCAGGATGCGCTGGAGCGCGGGGGGCTGGACCGGTTGATTTTCGTGCCTGCCGCCCAGGCGCCGTTAAAGTCAGGGATGGTGCAGGCATCGGCCGAACATCGGTTGGCCATGCTGCGGCTGGCCTTTGACGGTGACGGGCGTTTTGGCGTGTCCGACCACGAGTTGCGGCGCGGAGGGGTGAGCTACACGATTGATACGGTGAAGCATTTTCGTGCGGAGTTTCCCGGGGATGAGATTCACTGGGTCATCGGAGCTGATCAGTTGCCGGGGTTGCACCGGTGGAGGGAGATCGCCGAGCTTGTCCGGCTGGTTGAGTTTATCGTGCTGGCCCGACCCGGACATGAAGGCGCGGAACGTGCGGACATCCCGGGGCTGCGTATGCGCCGCTGCGAAGGGCATCCGCTGGAGATCAGCTCGACGGAGATTCGTGAACGGGTCCGTCTAGGGCTGAGCCTTGATTATTTTATGCCGCACAAGACGGTTGAGTATGTCCGCGAAACCCACCTCTATCTTTAAAAATGTCCACAAAGTCCTCCAGTGATTCCGCCCTTCCCCTGCTCAAGCAGATCGTCCTCGCCCTCGAAGAAAAAAAGGCGGGCGACCTCCGTGTGCTCCATGTGGCCGCGAAGTCCACGATCACCGACTACCTTGTGCTGGCCACCGGCACCTCGGAGCCGCATTTGCGCGCGTTGCGCGTCGAACTCGAGAAAGTACTCGATGCGGCGAAGGCGCCGATCGCCGGCATGGATGCGGGCACCTATGGCAGCGGTTGGACGGTGGTGGACGCTTACCAGATCATGATGCACCTGTTCACGCCCGAACAGCGTGAGAATTACGCCCTCGAAAAGCTTTGGCGGGACGCCGAAGACATCAACTTGGTGAAGCTCCTCGCGGAGCCCAAGCCGTCGGGCAAGATGGCGGCCTCCAAAAAAGCGCCGAAGTCCAAGGTGAAAAAGGCCGCTGCCAAGAAGTCCTTGGTTGTTCCCAAAACAAAGAAGCCTTCCGTGAAAAAGAAGGTTAAGTGAACGACTTCGAGAGCTTGGAGGGTGGGGGCAACCCCATAGGTGTTTTACAATTTGCTTACGAATTGTCACTTGCCTGATGTGGCGCGAGCCGCTCTCATCCTGAGCACTGCTCGCATTTGAGCCTTAACATACATTGTTATCGTTTGGAGAAATTATTACTATGAAACAGATCAAAACATCCAAGGGCTTCACCCTCGTTGAAATCATGATTGTCGTGGTCATCATCGGCCTTCTGGCCGCCATGGCCATTCCTGCGTTCCAAAAAGTTCGTCAGGCTTCCCAAGACAAGGCCGTTGCGAACAACATGCGCCAGCTCGGCGCCGCTGCGGACCAATACTTCTTGGAAAACGGCACGTCGACGGCCGGCATCGCCTCGCTGGTTGGTTCCTCGAACTACATCAAGGCTCTGAACACGGTGGCCAACGAGGCCTATCC
>FJVV01000469.1_pt1 | contig 14174 bp, 14 predicted proteins | sample 1011911 | NCBI WGS metagenome assembly FJVV01 (sample SAMEA3912450, study PRJEB9761) | metagenome | biome: forest; material: soil | place: USA | collected 2011-06-22 | depth 0.1 m
GCAGGTGCGCGCGGTCCCGCGGAATGCCGCCCTTGTCCGCCGTGTGGCCCATCGTGGCAATGACCTGCCCGCGCGCCACGGTGTCGCCGATTTTCAGGCCCGGCGCCGTGGCGCTCAGATGGGCGTAAAGCGTGTAGACCGCCGGCTGCATGTCGGAATGCTCCAGCACGATGTAGCGGCCGTAGTTGCTCTCCCCGGCCACCGGATTGATGTAGCAGACGACACCCGGCAGGGTCGCGAAGATCGGATCGGTGGGCTCGCCCTGGCGGTTGCGCGAAACCGGCTTGAGATCGACCCCCTCGTGAAACTGCGCCCCGCCGCTGCGCGCGCAGCCGAACAACCCCGACTCCGCCTCGCCCGAGGCCGTCGATTGGACGTAGGCCTCGATGGGTTTCCCCTCAAGGTAGGCCGTGTTGGGCGTGGGCCAAGCCAGCTCGATACGCGGCGCGGCGGCCCATAATCCAGGCGTCAGTAAAAAAAATCCCCAGACAAAACGGAGTCCCATCGCTTTGTGTTAGAGCTTGGCCGCCGCTTTTTGTATTTCCGCCGACGTGCCGTTCAGGTTTTTGAGCAGCAAGGGCAGTTGATCGTCGGGAACCTCGACAAACATGGCGATATATCCCCCGTTAAAAGGCGCGTCGATCTGCCGCGCGCCCAGCGGAATACCATTGATGGCAACCACAATGCGTCGGCCCTGGTTATTGCCTGTAAGCCGGTATAAATCACGTGCCGCCGAAGGCGTCAGCTGAAACACCAGATAGCGCCCCATGTCCGACACGGCCACGTCAACATGAACGATGTCGATTTCCGTGATGAACGGCTTGTTGCTGACCGAAACCCGGACGCCACTGACAGGCAGGACGGCCGAAGCGAACGCATCCCCATCCGAAGCTTCTATGTAAAAGCGGGCCGCAGTTGGCGTGTAATCTTTTTTAGACGAAAAACTATTGCAGCCCGCGACGGCAAAAATCGTGACCAGACCAAGCAGGAAAAAAGAGAGCCGAAAAACAGGGGTTTTCATAAGAATATCTACCGAGCGTCAAAAAAGGAAAAGGCCACGAGACCATTGCCAACGGGCAACTCGAATAGCAAGGGCTACCGGCATCACGCCGGAACCTCCTCGGAAAACGCATCCATGATGGTTGTTCCCACCGAATCCGCCAAAAGTCGCCCGCGCGGCGTCAGGCGCAAACAATCACCGATCAGCTCGGCCAGTTCCGCCTCAACAAGCCGCTCCGCTTCATCGTGCACCTTCGTCCACGGCGCGGAGGGAAACCGTTTCTTCAATGCCGTAAGGTCGACGCCGGCGTTCATGCGCACGCCAAAAATCAACGAATCCTCCGCCAGCAAGGCCGGCGTGAGCGCCACGCGGTCCTCGGTCACGCGTTCACCGCGCGCGACTCCCGCCAGCCATTGATCCAGATCGGCGATGTTACCACCGCGCACCCCGAACTGCTGCGAAGCGGCCGAGGGCCCGAGGCCGATCCACTCGTGCATCCGCCATGTGTTCAAGTTGTGCAGGCATGCGTGTCCCGGCCTAGCGAAATTCGATACCTCGTATTGGGCGTAACCGGACTGCTCCAGCCGCGCCCACGTGGTTTCGTAGAGCCGCGCCTCTTTCTCAGTGTCGAGCTTCACCTGTCCCTTGGACAATTTCACCCAGAGCTTCGTGTCCTCCTCGAACGTCAGGCAGTAAGTGGACAAATGGTCGGGCGCGAGCGCCAGCGCCTCGCCAAGATCCGCGAGCCACGCCGTCTCGTCCTGCCCGGGCAGCGCGAACATCATATCAATGTTCACGCTCGCGAAATCCGCCGCCCGGATGCGCTCGTAGGCGCGGAAAATCTGCTCCCGCGTGTGCTGGCGCCCCAACCCGTCGAGCAACACCGGTTGGAACGACTGCGCACCCATCGAGATGCGTGTGACGCCTATTTCCTTGAGCGCATCCAGCCGGGCCGCCGTCACCGAAGCCGGCGCCATCTCCACCGACCACTCGACCGGCGTGCCTCCGAGACGAGCCCGCACGGATTCACCCAGTTTCCGAATATGGTCCGGTGCCAACAAGCCCGGCGTGCCCCCGCCCCAGAAAACCGTCGTCACCGGCTTCGGCCAGACGACCAGCTCGGCTTCGTCGGATATTCCTTTGAGGAACCGATGCACCCCATCCGCGGTCGGTGCGGTCTGATAAAAGGCGCAGAAATCGCACGTCGACGCGCAAAACGGCACATGTACATATACTCCCAACGGCTCGGCGTTAGGCGCGATCTGCGGCGCGGAATTGATTTCGCTCATTGCCAAGGTGCGGTGTTTCTGTTGCCTATCGGTCGACTTTAAATCTGAAAAACCCAATGCAAAACAACCGCTTCTCCCACGCGAGACGAATCTTCCTGGCGATCAGCGCGGCGCTCGGCCTCTTCATCCTTTCCGGCTGCCAAACGGCCATCACCAATCTCACGCCCAGCGTGATCCCGGAAAATCCGTCGCAGATCTACACGATCTCGACCCGTGTCACCCCACGGTCTGGCAACATCATCCCGGACACGCTCACCACACGCATCATCATCGACGGCCAGAGCTTCGAGATGACGAAGAGCGACTTGGGTTCAGCCATCTACACGTTCGACTACCAGCTTCCCGCCGGCCGCGACGAGATCGCCTACTACTTCCTCGTTAACTACAAGTATGTGAGCAACGGCATCACTCGCTCCGCCGAGGAGTTCATCGAGACCGTTCACACCAAGATCGTCGGTCGTTACGTGCTGTCCCTTGAGACCAACCGCGGCCCCGTCGGCGCCCGCGTGAGCATCCTCGGCCGCGGCTTCACCGCGCAGGACGTCGTCAGCTTCGACGGCACCCCTGTTCGCACCGTCTTCGAGTCGCCCAACTCCATCAGCTTCTTCGTTCCCGCCATCGAGTCGGCCCGCAACTACAAGGTGGACATCTCCGGCGACAAGGGCACCTCCGCCGTCGGCACCTTCCGTGTCGATCCTACCTCGCTCACCGTGGCGCCCACCGAACTCAGCCTTACCCACGGCCAAGCCCAAGCGCTCACCTTCACCCTGCCCGCGCCCGCCCCCACTGGCGGCCTGCTGCTCGACGTCACCACTGACATCCCTGAGAGCGTGATCATGCCCGAGATCATCATCCCCGCAGGAGACACCAGCATCACCGTCAATGTCACCGGTGGAAAATCCGGCACCGGCAGCCTCGTCCTAAAGGGCTATGGCGCCGGACAGGTTTCCATCCCCGTGGCTGTAAAGTAAGCTTCGAACGCTTCGCTTTTCTCAAGCCGGCATCCTCACGGTGCCGGCTTTTTTACGCCCGCTTACTTCTTTAAATCCAGCACCACCACAAGCGGACGGTGATCGCTGGCCGTCCCCGTCTCGGACACATCGCAAATCCTACCCGCCTGCCCGCGCACCATGTGTAGAATCATCGGCGAAACCAGCATATGATCAACGCGTGTGTAAGAGTCATCGCGCTTGAACCAGTGTGTCCACCGCTCACCCCGGCTGTCCTCCGACGGCACCCATTCCGCGATCTTCGTTTTACCGCGCTCCAACATCGCGCGCACCGGCCGGCTCGTCCGCGTGTCGTTAAAATCTCCCACGATCAAAAACTTCGCCTGCGCCGGCTCGGGAAAAATCTTCAGCACCCGGTCGCGAACCACCGTCGCCTCACCCGCCCGCTGCAACGCCGACTCCGGATCATCCTTGCGGTCGGTGTAACGGCTTTTCAGATGCACCACGAAGAGCGTCACGTCTCCCGCCTCTGTCTCGAGGTGCAGCTCCAGCAATCCGCGTTTTACCGCTTCGGTGCCGTCGAAATACTTGAACGTCAGATCCGTATGTCGCACCACCGTCGCGAACGGCCGGCGCGATAGCACAGCCACATGCCGGTCCACATCCGCCGCGTCCAACACCTCGGCATAGGGATAATCCGTTCCCTCGTGAAGCAGGTCGCGCTGCAGCTCCTTTAAAAACGCCTCGCCCCCGATCTCCTGCAACGCAACGACATCGGCGTTCAGGCTGCGTATCACCGCGCGCAACGCCGTCTTCTCCGCCTCGGGCTTCGGGTAGGCCTTGCGATAAACGCCGTCCACCATGCGATCCGCCAGTGTGTAGTTTTCGACGTTGTAGGTCGCGACCGTCAGCGTCTCGGCGCGTCCGATGGCCAGCAGCAGAAAAAAACACCCGAGCGAAACAAGGCGTTCCAATCTCATGCGATCACGCGCCCTTCACCAGCGACGCCTCGCGCTCCACCAGCGTCGGGTGCGAATAATAAAACCCGCTGAACCACGGATGCGGCGTAAGGTTGCTCAGGTTTTTCTGGGCGAGCTTGCGCAAGGCCGCGACCAGAGGCGCGGGACCGCCCATGGCGTTGCGGGCAAAGGCGTCGGCCTCGTATTCGTGTTTGCGTGACATGATGTTCCCCAGCGGCGTGAACCAGAACATCGCCGCCCCGCCGAGCAGTCCGAAGAGCAGAAATGCCGGCGCCAGTTCGTGCGCCGAGAAACCGAATGCCGGGTTGAACCAATCGCTGCCCGCCAGCCACGCGATGACCGCGAAGCCTCCCAGTTGGATGATCGCCGTCATCGCCAGCATCTTCGGAATGTGCCCGCAGCGATAGTGCCCGACCTCGTGGGCCAGCACCGCCTCCAGTTCCTCGGGCGTGAGCTGGGCGATCAGCGTGTCGAACAACACGATGCGGCGGAAGCGCCCGAATCCCGTAAAAAACGCGTTGGAGTGCCCCGAACGCTTGCTGCCATCCATGACCTCAATGGTCGCAGCCTTGAAGCCGGTGCGATCCGCCAGAGCCATCAGCCGCGTTCGCAATTCGCCCTCGGGCAGCGGCGTGAGCTTGTTGAAAAGCGGCATGATCAGTTTCGGATAGAGCACCATCATCAAAAGCTGAAAGCCAAAAAGCAGCGCAAAGCCCCACACCCACCAGAGGCTCCCGACCGCTGTGACCAGCGATAGCAGCCCCCAAAGCAACGGAAACCCAATCACGAACATCAGTGCCGTGCCCTTGAGCTTGTCCATGATCCACAGCTTCGGCGTAGCCTTGTTGAACCCAAATTTCGCCTCCAACCGGAACTGCCCCCACCAGTCGAATGGCAGCGCGGGAATACTCAGCAGCACGCCGGCAAACAAGATGAACAACGCATCGTCCCACTTCCCTCCCGGCGCCCATACGCCCACGCGCGCAAACAGCCACGGCAGCACCCCGCTCGCGAGCACGATCAACAGCAGCCACGCGTCAAAAATCATCTCCAGCGCCCCGAACCGGTTTTTCGCCAGCGTGTAGTCCACCGCCTTGCGATAGGTTTCCGCGTCCATGATGGCCGCCACCGCTGCGGGTGCCCGGTCGGCATGACGGCGGACATTGGCCCGGTTAAGGGCCGCCAAGCCCAGCTCGGCCAGCAACTTGGCAACGATAAGAACCACCGCGATGACGAAAACAACCATCCTGCCACTCCAGCGGATTCCCCCCGCACGCCAACCTCAATTTGCACATCGTCCTCCTCCACTCACGCCGGCACCGCCGCCTCCACCCAACGCGGCTCCACTTCCACCGTCTGGCGAAATCCCGCGCTCGCCAGCGGCACGCGGCGCATCTTCAGCTCCAGCAGATTCACCGCCACGCGCCCCGTGTCCTCCAGCCGCAGATCCACTCCGCACATCCCGCGCTCCTCCGGCAGCAGACGCAGCGGCACGACCGGCACCGTCGCCGCCACCGCCTTCGTGCGCAGCAGACGCGCACGTTGCTTGCCATTGATAACGACCACCATGTCCGCCCGCTCCAGCCCTGTCGGCTTCCCCTCGGACCCCGCTCCCGAGTCCCCGCTACTCCACCACCAGCCGAGGCCCGCGCCGCCCGATGGATTCCGAAAGCGCCCGCGCCGCCCCGAGGATCGCGATGTCCGAATACAACCCGCGCTCCAGCTCCAAAAAACACCACCCGCCTCCCCTTCCTCCCGAACCGCCTCCACGTCAGGTTCACCGCCGCCGCCAGATCCGGCCTCACCGTGTCGCACGCCACATCCCGCAAAAACCCGCACTGCACCCGCGGCGGCTCACCCGCCGCGAACAACTCCGCCGGCAGATCCGTCCGCGACTGCCCAATCACCATCCCGCGCAGGTTGCGTTGCCGCACCACCCGCAGCAGCGCCGCCGCCGACGGATAATCCGTCAGCGAAAACACCTCCACGCCGTAACCCAGCAACGCCGACTGCCTCCTCACCCCGGCGAAATACGCGCAACTCCGGCTCCGCCGTGCACATGTCGTCGCACACGAACGCCAGCATCAGCCTCTTGTGGTCGCGCCGCCCCTGCCACCGCGCCGCCATGGACGCCGCCTTCGCCCGCCTCAACACCGCGTGGACGAAAAAGCTCTCGTCCTTCCAGGTCGCCCAGAGCCCCACGCCGTCGCCGCCCGCATGGCCAACACATGGAACCAGTATCAGTGCATGGCCACGTTCAACCTCTCCCGCCCCGCCTCCATGTATGAGACCGGCATCGGCCGCGGCATGGGCTACCGCGACAGCAACCAGGACATCCTCGGCTTCGTCCACATGCTGCCCGCCCGCGCCCGCGAGCGCATCCTCGACATCGCCGCCACCCAGCTCTCCGACGGCACCTGCTACCACCAATACCAACCGCTCACCAAGAAGGGTAACGCCGGGACTGGCGGCGACTTCTACGACGACCACCTCTGGCTCATCCTCAGCACCTGCTCCTACATCAAGGAAACCGGCGACCTCACCATCCTCGACGCCCCCGTCGGCTACGCCGACAAGCCCGGCAGCAAGGAAACCATCCTGCATCACCTGGAGACGAGCATCGCCCACACGATGAAGCAGCGCGGTCCGCACAAGCTTCCGCTCATCGGCCACGCCGACTGGAACGACTGCCTCAACCTCAACTGCTTCTCCACCGAGCCCAACGAATCCTTCCAGTGCGCCGGTGACGTCAATGACTCCATCGCCGAGTCCGTCATGATCGCCGGCCTCTTACTCTACGCCACCCGCGAACTCGAAGGCCTCTACACCTCGATGAAGCGCACCGACGACGCGAAGCGCATCGACGCCAACTACGCCGAAATGCTCGACGCCATCGAAACCCACGCGTGGGACGGCGAATGGTATATCCGCGCCTTCGACGCCAAGGGAAATCCCGTCGGCTCCAAGGTCTGCAAGGAGGGCAAGATCTTCATCGAAAGCCAGGCCTGGTGCGTCCTCGGCGGTGCCGGCGCCCCCGTCAGGCCTCGAGAGCGTGCACAAGCACCTCTACACGCCCAACGGCATCATCCTGCAACGGCCCGCCTACGAGACCTACTACCTCGAACTCGGCGAGGTCTCCAGCTACCCGCCCGGCTACAAGGAAAACGCCGGCATCTTCTGCCACAACAACACGTGGATCAACCTCGGCTGGTGCCAGCAGGGCGAAGGCGACCGCGCCCTTCGAATGCCACCTCAGCATCTGCCCCGCCGCCAAGGAATCGCAGATCGAGACCTACCGCTGCGAACCCTACGTCTACGCCCAGATGATCGCCGGCCGCGACGCCGCCCCCCCGGCGAAGTGAAAAAGGCCTGGCTCACCGGCACCGCCGCGTGGACGTTTGTCACCGTGTCGCAAGGCATCTTCGGCATCCAGCCCGGCTTCGACGGCCTGCGCATTGATCCGTGCATCCCGAAGACCTGGCCCGGCTTCAAGATCACCAGAGCCTACCGCGGCGCCAGCTACGACATCACCGTGACTAACCCCAAAGGCATCAGCAAAGGCGTCACCCGCATGAAGGTCGATGGCCGCGAGATCACCGGCAACGTCCTCCCCCTCGCCCCCGCCGGCACGACGGTAAAAGTCGAAATCGAGCCCGGCTGATCCAACGCCACCATCACAGATTCCTCAAAGGCGCTGCGCACTCCGCAGCGCCTTTTCACATCGCTGTCCGCGGCGTTGACCAGCTCCTTTGCCTGAGCGCCGATCACGGCACACGCTGGCAAAAATGCTTTTGCATGCTCCCCTTGCAGCTTTCATAGGAAGGCTTGGGCTGGTGATTGAGATCAAGCACCCCCCAGGCCGTTTCCACGGGACAACCGGGTTGCTTGCACTGTCAGCACACCGCCTGGTCGGTCCAACGGTAACAGGTGCCGCCCGATGACGAACGGTTTTCGCGCGAAGGCGTCAAAGGACTCCTGGATAAACCGGGCCTGGGTCTCCGGTGTATGCCCCCCGACCACCCGGGGAAAACCGCCACTTGCCCGCCTTGCAGGGATAAATCCCGCTCGCATCCTCTTCTGCCGTCACCACCTCGCCAGCGGACGAATAGCCAAATCCTGGATGATGATCGGCTTTTTCGTCAGCGCGTAAAATTCGTCCAGATGCGCATCCCAACTTTCTGCGCCGCCCTTTCTCCAAGTGCCGGGGTAGCTGTCGAAGCCCGCGTAATCGAGCTCCAGCTCCGGGTCGTGATAAGCCCCTTTCGCGATGTAAACGCGCACATGCAGCCGGTCGTGGATTGCGCATTGGACGGCGACTCGCACAAATTGATCGGCTCCTTCCAAAGGCGCGACCAACCCTATGCGTCTGCTTACCCTCATCCTGTTGCTTACGTCCCGTGTCTGGGCGGCGGACGTCTCTCCCGTTGCCACGGGCCCCAATGCGGATCTCGGCGGGCAGTTGCTGCTGCCGCCTGCCGACGCCTGGAATCGCGACATCTCCCGTGATCCGGTCGATCCCGACAGCAACGCCATCATCGCCCGCATCGGCAGGGACAAACCCTTGCACGAAGATTTCGGGACCGTGTGGAGAGGCGTGCCCGCCGGCATCCCTTACTGCGTGGTCCGCGGCTCGCAGCCCAAGGTTCCGGTGCGCTTTACCGGAGCCAAGGACGAGAGCGATCCCGGCCCCTACCCCATTCCTCCCAACGCGCCCATCGAGGGCGGCGCAGGCAGCGATGGTGATCGTCACGTGCTGGTGCTCGACCAGGATAACGGGAAACTTTACGAACTATACCACGCCTTTCCTGTGGATGGAGGCGCGGCATGGACCGCCTACAGCGGCGCGGTTTTCGACCTGCGCAATCCCCAGACACGGCCCGCCGGCTGGACGAGCGCCGATGCGGCGGGCCTGCCGATTCTTCCTGGCCTCGCACGCTACGACGAAATCTGCGGCACGAAGGAATTACGGCACGCCCTGCGTTTCACCGTGCAAAAATCACGACGGGCGTATGTGTCGCCCGCCTCGCATTTCGCGAGTTCGCTGCGGACGGAAGATCTGCCTCCCATGGGCGTGCGCGTGCGCCTGAAGGCGAGTTTCGACACGTCACGATTTACCGGCGCCACCCGTGTGATCCTCGAAGGACTCAAGAAATACGGCATGATTCTCGCCGACAACGGCAGCGACTGGTTCATCAGCGGCGCGCCCGACGACCGCTGGAAGCACGAGGAACTCACGCCGCTTCGCAAAGTCTCGGGCAACGATTTCGAAGTCGTGCAAATGGGCCCGCTCACGACAAAATAACCGTCTCCCGTCCGACGACCTGCATCAAAGCTCCCGTTAATGGATTGGTTGCCATTACAAGCCAGGAGCCTTGCCGAAACGACTGCTTCGGTCTTAGTCCGTCGGACAGATCATGCCACCCGTTCAGCCTCCCGCTTCCGCATCCGCTCCAACCCGGACGGCATCCGTGCGCGGACGTGTCAGCCGGACGCTGGTGTGGGCGTTGACGCTCGCAGGCGTCGTCCTTCTTATTCCATTCCTGATCATCGATTTGCCAAGCAAGCAATCGGCGCCTGCGGCAAAAGAAAATGCCTGGCTGGAATTCGTCAGCCCCGAGTTCGCGACCATCGTGTTTGATGAGGCGCCGGCCTTGGTGATCCCACGGGAGTTGATCCGGCCCGTGCCGTCAGACAACGATGAGTATGACGCGGCCCTGACAGCGGACGACGAAACGGAGAAGCCTGTGCTATTGCCCGCCACCGATCCGCTTCGCTGGCTTGATGGTCGGGCACCACCCCTTCGTTCGACGGTCGGGCCGAATCACCTCCGATACAAACTCGACCCCGACTTCGGCATTGAGAACCGCGCCCTGCGCCTGAACGGGATGATGATCCGTCTGCGTGTCGAATTCTAAAACCCAAACACCCTCAGGGGCGTATCGGACTGATCAGGTAATAGGCCGCACCTGGCAGAAGTTTTAAGTCCGCAGCCGTGCCGGCATCGCCGACAGGGTAACCGTTAAAATCAAGTGTGGTTACCTTTAGCCGTGCGGCATCAGGGCGTTTGAAGCGAATCGTCCCTTGGATTTCTTTGATCAACCACGGATCCTGCCCGATGTTGGTGATGCGAAAAACCCGGTCACCCGCCGGCACCGTGGCGAAGTTGGCCGGTTTGTCCTCCGTCATCGCCTGGACAAGAATGCGCGAAGACGAGGCCAGCGGTTTGCCATCAAGCGCCACAACCACGATGTGCCCCAACTCCAGGCCGGATGCGATGGACACGTCCCTCAAATCAACCGAGCCCGCAAGCCCGAGATTGCCGCTGACGCCCTGCGCCGCCGGTGCGTTCAGCGTCAGAACGCCCTTGCCGTAGTCGAGGCGAAGCTCGCCCGTTGAGCTGGTCACGATCTGTGCGCGGCGATTGATCAGCGAGGCCAAGTCTTTGATCTCCGCGCCGCCGCCCTTCCCATCGATGCGGACATTGGTCCGTCCGACAAAATGAATCAGCGGATCGATGCCCGTATCGGCAGTGTCCGCGACGCCCGCGAGAACATCCGTCTTGCGCAGCTCGTCGAGATTGGCTCGCTGGACCATTTTAGAACCCTTCAGCGCGAGCGCATCGTCCAGCTTGAGAGGCAGATCGGCCACGAGTTCGCCGGTTTTGATCAGGCCCAGCCGGTAGATGAGCGCGGCGGCGGGAAACTGACCCATCTGCGAAGGCGCCATCAAGGTCCACGGCTGCATGAAAAACCTCGGCTTTACCTGCCACCGGTCGCCATCGAACGCGAAATGCACGATACCATCCGTATCCTGCAAAGCCCCGTAAGCTGCTTCGAAAAGCGGCGCTTCGCCACGGTAGCGGTTGGGACGGTTCCAGGCGATTTCCGAAATCATGGACGGCCGGCCGTTATACATCGGGTCGATCACCGGATTGCTGAATACCTTGGCGCCGCCGGGAGTTTCGGAATCGAAACGCAGGGCGCTGACATTCGAAAACGTGTGTCCCTCGCGGATGGACCAACCCGCCTCGCCGCCCTTGTGGTTGGCGTCAACGTAACCGTGGTGATCAACGAAATCACCCGGCATGTAGCTGTATTTTTCCAGAGGACCGAGGATGTCGTTGTTGGCGGTCGTCCAATTCGAGGCGGTTACGAGACCCTTGTAGCCAAGCCCGCGGAGAAACTTCACCGTGTCGGCGTAGAACTTCATCTGCGTCTCCATCAGGAACGCGGCGGTGTCTTGGTCGCGCGGGGTTTTTCGCGTGAAAATATCATAGAGTGGCTCGAAGCCGAGCCGGCCTTCCTTTTCATCGTCGCGCGCGTGGCCACGGCCCTTCCAGGCAGCCAGCGCGTGCGGGATAGAGCCGTATTTTTTGGCCACCCAGTCGCCGAAGAATTTCTCCAGCTTGCGCATCTGCGGGTCAGGCACGTTATCGTAGTTGAACGTCCAGAAAAACAACGAGTCCTCGTTCACCAGCTCCACGCCCATGAGAGCGGGCTCATCGACCAAGGAAACGCCGGAAGATGTCTTCGCGGTGAGAATCGCCTTCCACCAGCTTTGATAGAGTTTTTGAAACCCGGGCTCGAAGTAGAGCAACGCGAATGGATTTTGCTTTCCGTTATAACCCTCTCGCCAGCCAGGGTCGTTTTCCGGCGCCATCCACAACGGAAAATAAATGGAAAGATGCGTGTAGATGCCCTCGGCCTTCATCGCCTCGATCATCTCCACCTTGTGTTTCACGGTGGCCGGGTTGAGGACGCCCGTCTTGTCGTCGAAGAGACCACCATGGAGACGGACAAGGTTCACGCCATACTTGGCCAGCACGCGTGCGCTGCGCTGCAGGTCTTTTCCATTGAGCTCGAAGGGCGGGCCGTTGACCGCCCAAAAGCGGACGGGCTCGCCGTTTCCCGCGTGGACGAATTGTTCTCCCTTGGCCTGGATGAAGCCGTTCGCTCCTGCAAATTTCTCGTTTAGTCGCCGCAGGTCGATCAGGCTTTCCTTAAAGTCATCCGCGGGTGGTGCCCACGGAATCCAGCCCTGATTGGCCGCGGCGGTTTCCTTGGCGGCAGCCTCCAGTTGATCGGGCTTGAGCACGCCCGAGGGAGTGAACGGCTCGTTGGTGAACACGAAGCAGTCGATGGCTCCATGGTTGCTGTTTGCGCTGTCCATCGTGAACGTGATGCGGTTAGCACCGGCCTTGAGGACCACCTTGCCGACCTCGCACCATGCGATGAAGCGCAGATCAGGGGCGTTGTTGGCGGCGATATTGATCACCCCTGTTTGATTGCTGGATAAGTCCACGCGAACAGCCGGGGTGTCATTAAGCGAATAGCGCATCGACGCCTGCACCGGATTGGCCCGAAGCCACAATGTGTAGGTTCCGGCGGACGGGGCGTTGAAGCGGTAGTCGGCTTCGCCCGGTTTGGATGCGTCGAAGTGGGCGATGAAATCGCCTCCGGAGAGCTGATCCTTTTTCACCTGACCATAATACCACGGGTGCTTGCCCATGTTGGTCGACGCGGCCTGCTCGCCCTCCACCCAAACCCAGGCGGCCGAAACTCGGCCGCCGAGGAGTGATTGAAAAACAAAAAACAGGGCCAGTATCCGGAATAAAGAGCGCATGGGGTTGACGGAAGAGCCAAACCATCTCTTGCAGGATGACACGCCGGGTCGAGCCGAAGAAAACACAGCCTTTATAACGGCACCAAAGCCCAAGCACACTTCAGCGCATCGCCGGCCTCAGCTCGCGGCGCAGCTCGCCCGCAAGGATGACTTGCTCGCGGCACGCCGCGTGAACCGCCTCCGCAGAGGCCTCGGCCAAGGTCGCGGCCTTGAAGGAAACCGTCAACGATGCGACCGGCGGCAGCTTGGCCGTTTGCAAGCGCTTCGCGCACTGACTGCGCAACTCGCCCGCGCGTGACTCAATCACCAGGAAAATTTTCTCAGGTCCCGCGCCCGTCGCTTGCGAATAAATCACCGCAACGCCCAACGCCTTCGAAGGCACTGCTTTTTCAATATCTACGGCGGAGCAGGTCGTCAGTCCAAAGCGTTCCTGCCATGTCGCGGGTTTAGTTTCCATCCGCGGTTTTCCCACCTCCGCGCGGACAACACAACGCGTTTGTTTCAAGGTTCCAATTCCCGCGAACCGGCATAGGCTGCCGATCAAGCCGGTTGGCCCTTCACCGCGCAATCCTTTGCCCGCAACCTTATGACCACGCCCGACTCAACCCACACGCTGGCGGTTTTTCTAGATCTGGAGAACATCGCCCTCGGCGCGCAGGACGCCCACTTTCCCCAGTTCGATATAGGCAAGGTCTTCGAGCGTCTCCTCATCAAGGGCAACATCGTCGTCAAAAAAGCCTACTGCGATTTCGCCCGCTACGAAGCCTTCAAGCGTCCGCTCCATGAGGCCGCCTTCGAGCTCATAGAGATTCCCCACGTCCGTCAGTCAGGCAAGAACTCCGCCGATATCCGCATGGTCGTCGACGCCCTCGACCTCTGCTACACCAACGAACACGTGGACGCATTTGCGATCATCAGCGGTGACTCCGATTTCTCCCCGCTCGTCAGCAAGCTTCGCGAAAACGGCAAGACCGTCATCGGCGTGGGCGTGAAAAACTCCACTTCCGACCTGTTCATCGCCAACTGCGACGAGTTCATCTACTATGACGACCTCGTGCGCGCCAATCCTCCGAAGGCTCGTCCGCGCGGCGTAACCGCCACCGCCACGGATGCCACGCCCAAGACCGCCGGACCGGATGCCAAGCGCCCGGACCCCGCCAAGGCCCTCGCACTCGTCATGGCGACGGTCAACGCCCTCATTGACGAACGCGGGGCCGACGAAAATATCTGGGCCTCGATGGTCAAACAGGCCATCAAGCGCCAGAACCCCGGCTTCAACGAGCGCGCCTACGGCTTCAGTGCCTTCACCGACCTGCTCCGCGAGGGTCAGAAA
>FJVV01000510.1_pt1 | contig 14127 bp, 13 predicted proteins | sample 1011911 | NCBI WGS metagenome assembly FJVV01 (sample SAMEA3912450, study PRJEB9761) | metagenome | biome: forest; material: soil | place: USA | collected 2011-06-22 | depth 0.1 m
ATGAAGACCGAGCAGGAGATGCTCAAGTATCGCAACTTCGGCAAGAAGTCTCTCAACGAAATCAAGGACAAGCTCGAGGCCCTCGGTCTCTCGCTTGGCATGAAGTTCGATGAGCGCCTCCTCGACGCAGCCGTTAAGAAAGAAGCCTGAGTTTTTAACACCTTTGCGGCTCTCGCGCCGTCCGTGTCGCCCAACGCTGCGACCGGATTGCCGATCGGGAGCCGCCTTTAACCTAAACACACCAATGCGCCATCAAAAGCACCGCCACTCCCTCGGAGTGACCATCGAGCACCGCGCCGCCATGTTGTCCAACATGGCCGCCTCGCTCATCAAGCACGACCGTATCGAGACGACCTTGGCCAAGGCCAAGGCCCTTCGCCCTTTCATTGAGAAGGTCATCACCAAGGCCAAGCAGGCTGCGGCCAAGACCGAGATCAAGGATTCCGTCCATCTCCGCCGCCTCGCCCTCAAGGTCGTGCGCGATGAAGATGCCGTCACCCTTCTCTTCAACGAAAAATATAAGGAGTTCGTCAACCGCACCGGCGGTTACACCCGCATCTACAAGCTCGCCCTTCCCCGTATCAGCGATGCCGCCGAAATGGCGTTCATCGAGTTCGTGAAGGCCGACGATCCCGGCTACAAGAAGATCAAGAAGTCCGCCAAGGGCAAAAAGGCTTCCGTCAAGACCGCCGAAGCGGCTCCTGCCGCCGAGGCTCCCGCAGCCCAAGCCTAAGCACGTAGCAAAGCGCCCCGGCGCTTGTCTCACGTTTCAAAACGCGCCGAAGTTTTTCTTCGGCGCGTTTTTTGTTTTCCGGTTGTAGGAGCCCGTTTACGGGCGATGATCGGGTCGAACCCGCTCGGTTTACCTACGCCATGGACGCCCTCAATATTTCCGCTCTTATCTACTGCCTGATCGTCGCGGCGGTATTTCTGAGCATGTGGCTTTATTACGACCATCGTGACCACGCCCGTTTCGAAATCGAACGTCGCAAGACCACCTTCCGCTGCCAGCACTGCGAACACCTTTATGCCGCCCAAGGCGTGCTGGACTTTGCGGTTTGCCCGCGTTGCGGGAAGGAAAATGCTCGCCTTAAATTTTAACGAGAGCGGGACGGTCGCGCCGCATTGACACTCCGCGCTCCGGTCGCGCACTTTTCCTGCTTTAATTCACGTCCACTCCGCGCCTTTGGCGCCTCTTTTCTTCATGTCCCAGACCATCGCCGTCATCGACTTCGGTTCCCAATACACGCAGATCATCGCGCGCCGCATTCGCGAGTGCCAAGTCTACTCCAAGCTCTACCACTACACGGTGACGGCCGAAGAGCTCCGCAAGGACAACATCATCGGCATCATCCTCTCCGGCGGCCCCAGCTCCGTTTTCGCCAAGACCGCTCCGATCCCCGACAAGGCGCTGTTTGACCTCGGAGTGCCCGTCCTTGGCATCTGCTACGGTATCCAGCTCATGGGTCATCTCCTCGGCGGCAAGGTCTCCAAGAGCGACCACCGCGAATACGGCAACGGCACCCTCACGATCCAGAAGCCCGGCCGTCTCTTCGCCAAGCTTCCCAAGAAGCTCAAAGTCTGGAACTCCCACGGCGACCGCCTCATCAAGCTGCCGCCCGGCTTCACCGCCATCGGCACCACGGACAACTCCGAGTATGCCGTGATCGAGGACGCCAAGCGCGGCCTCTATGGCATCCAGTTTCACCCCGAGGTTTTCCACAGCGAACGCGGCACCGATGTCATTCGCAACTTCCTCGTCGGCGTCTGCAAAGCCGCGCAGGACTGGACCACTGATGATTTCATCGCACAGTCCGTCTCCGGCATCCGTAAGACCGTTGGCAAGTCCCGCGTGCTCCTCGGCCTCTCCGGCGGTGTCGATTCCTCCGTGGCGGCCGCGCTCATCCACAAGGCCATCGGCAAGCAGCTCACCTGCGTATTCGTGGACAACGGCCTCCTCCGCAAAGGCGAGCGCGAGGTCGTCGAATCCCTCTACGCGCGGAACTTCAAGATCGACGTGCGTGTCGTTGATGCATCCGCCTTGTTCCTGCGCCGTCTGAAGGGGATAACCGATCCCGAACAGAAGCGCAAAATCATCGGAGTAACCTTCATCGAAGTGTTCGAAAAATCCCTCAAGTCCATCGGTGGGGCCGACTACCTCGCGCAAGGCACGCTCTATCCCGACGTGATCGAGAGCGTCGCCATTGCCGGCAATCCTGCCGCATTGATCAAGTCCCACCACAACGTCGGCGGCTTGCCTGCCCGCATGAGGCTCAAGCTCCTCGAGCCTCTTCGCGAACTCTTCAAGGACGAGGTTCGCGCCGTCGGCACCGCCTGCGGCTTGCCGAAGGAAGTCGTCTGGCGCCAGCCTTTCCCCGGTCCCGGTCTCGGCGTGCGTGTCATCGGCGAGATCACCAAGGAGCGCCTCGAAATCCTCCGCAACGCTGACTACATCCTCCAGGAAGAGATGATGGACAATGGCTGGTATTGGAAAGTTTGGCAGTCGTTTGCCGTCTTCATCCCGGTGAAGTCCGTCGGCGTCATCGGCGACGAGCGCAACTACGCATACGTGATCGGCCTGCGCATCGTTGAAAGTATCGACGCCATGACTGCCGACTGGACGCGCCTGCCCTACGATCTTCTCCAGAAAATCTCCTCCCGTATCACCAACGAAGTCCGTGGTGTCAGTCGTGTCGTCCTCGACATCAGTTCCAAGCCGCCTGCGACCATCGAGTGGGAGTGAGTAAACCCCGTTACCCATGACCCCCCCCCCGCGTTTTTTCATTGGGCTCATTGCTCTGCTCGTGTTGCTGCCATTGGGCGTGCGTGCAGCCGATGTCGATGCAGTGATCGCCAAGGCGCGGGCGGCGGTGGGTGACGAAGCCGCGCTTATCGCCCTCAAATCGGTGCACTACGCGGGCACCCTTGAAACCACGGGAACGGATGAAAAAGGACAGTCGAAGCCAGTGACTGTTGCGATCGAGATCATCTTCCAGAAACCCAGCCAGCAGCGCATCGTTGCCACGTCGGCCGACAAGATCGAGATCACCGCGCTGGATGGTTATGATGCCTGGCAACGCGAGCAGGACCCCAAGGATTCCGCCCGCTGGCGCATGGCCCTGCTCTCGAAAGATCAAATCGAGCGCCTCCGCGCAAACGCTTGGGAAAACCTCTTCTTTTATCGCAACATCGAGCGTGCTGGCGGCCGCATCGAAGACCTTGGAACGGTCGAAGCGGAAGGAAAGACCTGCCGAAAGCTGGGGTTCAACCACGGGACGAACATCGTTTTTTACCGCTATTTCGACCAAAAAACCGGGCAGCTTCTGCTTACCGAAACCGAGAATGGCGTTCGCATCCGGGAGCGGGATGAAATGGCCGTCGATGGGATCAAGTTCCCCCGCAAGATCATTACGGAAAGTAAATTACCCAGCGGTGAAACGCGCACAGTCACTATTATTTTCAACAAGATTACGGTGAATGAAACCTTTGCCGACAGCCTCTTCTCGGTCCCAATTTTGGAGCGTTGAGTTGAAGGAGGATGAGATGAGGATGGCCGGATTTCCGTCTCGCGCCCGAGGGCGGTTGCGGGTAATCCCTTTCCGAATATCCATTTAACCGTGCGAACACTGCAGTTTGCTTCCAAATCCTTCGACTCTGACCTAGCTGACTTTTGCCGCGGCGCCGCCGTGCCAAAGGAAATCCAAGATGCCGTCTCCGCCATTCTGGCGGACGTGCAGCAACGCGGCGACGAAGCCGTGGCCTACTACGCCGCCAAGTTCGACGGCGCCAAGCTCCGCGCCCGCGACTTCCGCGTGAAGCCGGCCGAGTTTGCCGCCGCCGTCAAACGCCTGCCCGCCGCCGAGCGCAAGGCCCTCGTGGCCGCCCACGAAAACATCGTCGCCTTTAACAAACAGAGCCTGCCCAAAGACTGGCTCGGCAAAAACAAGCATGGTGCCGAAGTCGGCGAAATCAACCACCCGATTCGCCGCGTCGGCCTTTACGTGCCCGGCGGCGAAGTTCCGCTCGTCTCGACCGTGCTTATGACGGCTACGCTCGCGAAGATCGCCGGTTGCCCTGAAATCGCCGTTTTCACCCCTTCAAATTCCCAAGGCAAAATCGCCGACGGCCTGCTGGCCGCCCTCGACCTGCTCGGCATCGACGAGGTTTACCGCATCGGCGGCGTTCAGGCCATTGGTGCCGCCGCCTTCGGCACGCTTACCGTGCCGGCGGTCGACAAGGTCTTCGGCCCCGGCAACGCCTACGTCTGCGAAGCCAAGCGCCAGGTTTTTGGCACGGTCGGCGTGGATTCGCTGCCCGGCCCTAGTGAGGTCATGATCATCGCCGATGAGACGGCTCGCGTTGATTTCGCCGCCGCCGATTTGCTTGCCCAGGCCGAACACGGTTCTGGCCGCGAGAAGATCTACCTCGTCGCGACTTCCGCACAGATTCTTAACGACATTCAGGCCGAGGTACAGGTGCAGTTGAAGTCGATTTCCCGCTCCGAGAAAACCCAACGTGTCCTCACCAACGGGTTTCTGGCCATTGAAGTGAAGAATCTCTCCGAGGCCGTGAGGATCGCCAACTACGTCGCGCCGGAGCATCTCGAACTCCTTGTCAAAGAATCCGCGCACAAGACGCTCCTCCGCGACATCACCACCGCCGGCGCAATCATGCTCGGTAACTACACGCCGACCGCGCTCGGTGACTTCACCGCTGGTCCGAGCCACGTGCTGCCGACCGGTCGTGCCGGTCGCTTTTTCAGCGGGCTGCGCGTGGCTGATTTCATGCGCCGCACGAGCGTCATCCACTACAGCAAGGCCGCCTTGAAAAAGGGCGAGCCGGTTGTCTCGGCCTTCGCGGCAATGGAGAAACTCGATGCCCACGGTCGCTCGGTGAAGATCCGCGCTCTCTAATCACGCGGGATATCCGCTCTATTTCCATGGCCGATCTTTCCTCTCTCGCGCTCCCTCATGTCGTAAAGCTCCACGCCTATACGCCCGGCTTGCAGCCCACCGACTCTGGCTGGGTGAAGCTTAATACCAACGAGTGCCCCTATCCGCCCAGCCCGCGTGTGGCCGCTGCGATCCGCGCCGAGCTCGCCGAGGACGGCGAACGCCTTCGCCTCTACCCGAATCCTAAGAGCACGCCCCTCCGTCAGCAGATCGCCAAAATCCATGGAGTCCGCGAGGAAAACGTCCTTATCGGCAACGGCTCGGACGATGTGCTCAACCTTCTCGTCCGCGTCTTCGGCGGCCCAGCAGCCGCGACCGGTTTTACGCTGCCGAGCTACTCGCTGTATCCCGTGCTCGTCGCGATTCAGGACGGCTCGACGTCCGTGATCGAGTTCGACCGGTCGATGAAATTGCCCGTTGAAAAAATCGCTGCGTCCGGCGCGCGCGCATTTTTCCTCACGTCGCCCAACGCGCCCACCGGTGTCGCCTTCAGCAACGCCGAGCTGGCCGATCTGCTCGCGCGTTTCCCCGGCCTGCTCGTGGTGGACGAGGCCTATGCGCCGTTCGCCAAAGAAAACGCCGTCCCGCTTCTCGCGAAACATCCGAATCTCGTGATCACGCGCACGCTCTCGAAGGCCCATGCACTCGCCGGCATTCGCGTCGGCTATGGGCTCGCCGATGCGGGCGTGATCGATCTGCTCGACCGTGTGCGTGACAGCTACAACGTTAACCGCCTCTCGCAGGCCGCCGCCTCGGCCGCGCTCGCCGATTCCGGTTACTACGATGCCATCATTGGAAAAATCATTCACACGCGCGACTACTGGCTGGGCGAGTGGGGTGTCCGTCTCGGCTGGTTTACCTACGAGTCACAGAGTAATTTTATCTTCACGGAGCCGAAAAGCGCCCGTGGCGAAAGCGGTCCGACGGTCGCCAAGGCGCTCTACGATTTCCTGCTTTCGCGCAAGATTCTCGTGCGGGCATTCCCCAACCACGCCTTGACCGCCTCTTTCCTCCGTATCAGCGTCGGCAGCGACGACGAGATGTTCGCCGTCAATTCAGCAATCGAAGCATGGCTCAAAATCGCACCGTAACCCTTTCGCGCAAAACTGCCGAAACCGACATCGCGCTCACTCTTGCGGTGGACGGCTCCGGCGTGTCCAAAATCGACACCGGTGTGCCGTTTTTCGACCACATGCTCACGCTGTTTGCGAAGCACGGCTTGTTCAACCTCGACGTGAAATGCGTGGGCGACATCGCGGTCGATTATCACCACACCGTCGAAGATGTCGGTCTTGTGCTTGGTGACGCCTTCAAGAAGGCGCTCGGCGACAAGCTCGGCATCAAGCGCTATGGGTTTTTCCTGCTGCCTATGGACGAGTCGCTCGCGCGAGTCGTCGTGGATATTGGCGGACGTCCGCACCTTGCCTATCAGGTCGAGGCACCCACGCAGTTCGTGCGTGATTTCAACATCATCCTAGTGAAGGAATTTTGCCGTGCGTTCAGCAACGCGCTCGGGGCCAACCTTCACGTCACGCTGATCTACGGCGAAGAGCCGCACCACGTCGCCGAGGCGATTTTCAAGGGCCTTGCACGCGCTCTCGATATTGCCACGCAGATCGAGCCGCGCGCGGCCGACCAGTTGCCTTCCACCAAAGGTAAGATTTAACTGGCAGTCATGTCCGCTCCCGTCATCGCCGTCATCGACAACGGCATTTGCAACCTTCGCAGCGTCACCAAGGCCCTTGAGGCTGTCGGTGCCGATGTGCGCGTCGTGCAGGTGCCGGCCGAAGTCGAGGCGGCGGATGCCGATGGTCTGGTGTTGCCGGGTGTTGGTGCGTTGGAAGATTGCGTGGCCTCGCTCAAAGCGAGCGGCCTCGCCGAAACCGTGCGCGAATGGATCAAGGCGGATCGCCCGTTTCTTGGCGTGTGCCTCGGCATGCAGGCCCTCTTCGATTGTTCTGAAGAGGGCGGAAAAACCGAGGGACTTGGCATTTTCGCGGGCAAGGTCGTGCGTTTTCAGCGTCCGCCGGAGCTTAAGATTCCGCACATGGGCTGGAATACCGTGCGTTTCACCCAGCCGAATTCGCCGCTGGCGGCCGGACTGCTGAACGATGGCGAAGCCTTTTATTTCGTGCACAGCTTTCACTGTGTTCCGGCCGATCCATCGCTGATTTTGGCCGAGTGTGATTACGGTGGCGTTTTCACCGCCGCGATCGCCCGCGGGCGGTGCTTCGCGACGCAGTTCCACCCCGAAAAAAGCCAGGCCAAGGGACTTCGGATTTACCGTAATTTCGCCGCGGTCGCCGCCGTGTCGGCCGAGCTTCCGGTTTAAGCGGGTAAGGCTGGGAAGGGAGAGGCAATACTTTTGCTAACCTTGCCCTCCGTCCGCACTTATTGATGCGCAGAAGTAACCCTTTTTGGTGATACTTTACTTTGCATCCGGTGCGGATTTTGCTCTGTTCACTTACATATGGCGAATTCTGCTACCCTGAAACTCGACGATAAAGAAGTTATCCTGCCCATCCTGATCGGTTCCGAGGGGGAACGAGCCATCGATACCCGGAAACTCCGCGCCGACACGGGCTACATTTGCTACGATCAAGGTTACGGCAACACCGGCTCCTGTGAGAGCACCATCACCTACTTGGATGGAGACAACGGTATCCTCCGCCATCGCGGTTATCCGATCGAGCAGCTTGCGGCCCATTCCAACTACGTCGAGACCGCGTATCTGGTCATCTACGGCGAATTGCCCAACGCCGACCAACGCGTCAAGTTTGGCAAACTTCTCCGTGAACACGCTGTCGTGGACACGCAGATGCAGAAGCTCTTCGAGGGCTTTCCCAAGGACGCCCCGCCGATGGTCATGCTGAGTTCCCTGGTCGGCGCCCTTGGAGCCTACCACCCCGAACTCGCCACGAATAATTTCGAAGAAGACCTCAAGAATTTCGACCAGTCGGCCGCCATCCTCATCTCGAAGATCCGAACCCTTGGCGCGATGATCTACCGCCACCAGAAGGGGCTGCCATACATTTTCCCGAAGGATCTGCCTTTCGCCGACAACTTCCTGCACATGATGTTTTCGGAGCCCTACGATGACTATAAGATCATCCCGGAGGTCTCCTACGCGCTCAACCTCCTCTTGCTCCTGCACGCCGATCACGAGCAGAACTGCTCCACTTCGACCGTGCGCATGGTCGGTTCCAGCGCGGCCAACGTCTTCACGGCTCTTTCCTCCGGCATCGGCGCGCTTTCCGGCCCGCTCCACGGCGGCGCGAACACCGCAGTGATGAACATGCTCCAGTCTATTCACGACGAGGGCGATGACGGCACGCGTTTTGTTGAATCCGCCAAATCGGGCAGCAAGAGCAACCGTCTGATGGGCTTCGGGCATCCGGTTTATCGCAACTACGATCCGCGCGCGAAAATCATCGGCAAGGCCTGTGACGATGTGCTCGCCAAACTCGGTATCAAAGATCCGCTGCTCGACATCGCCAAGCGCCTCGAAGAGGCCGCGCTCAACGAGGATTATTTCATCTCGCGCAAACTCTACCCGAACGTCGATTTCTACAGTGGTATCATCATGCGTGCGCTCGGCATTCCGACGAGCATGTTCACGGTGATTTTCGCCATGGGACGTTCGCCTGGTCAGATCGCCAACTGGCGTGAGGTCGCTTCGAATGCCAAGGGCCGCATCTACCGCCCGCGTCAGATTTTTGTGGGCTCGCCCAAGCGCGACTTCATTCCGATGAACCTGCGCTGAGTCCAGCGCGACTCCCGGGCGTTTCCAATAAAAGGCCGGACGATTTTCGTCCGGCCTTTTATTTAAAGTTTATCGGAGTCCTGAATGGCGGATGCCGTCTGTGGTTTTGGTTTTTCGGGCGGGGTCTTGAAGATTTCTTCAAGGCTCAGTCCGGTGAGCGCCTTGATGCCGCCGAGGAGCTTCCAGAGGGCAAACATCATCATGGCCATGCTGGGCACGGTGGCGACCGGGATGTCGAGCAGGTGCATCTTGGCCAGCTCGGCATTGAACTCGGGCGTGCCGCCTGGACTCTTGATGACGTAGCGGGCGAGGCCGAAGTTGAGCACGCCGCTGACCACAAACGTGGCCACCAGGAGCAGACTGGCGTTGTTGATGAGCCGGTCGAAGGCGGCGCGGTTGCCGCGTGCGTCGAGCGCCGCGTCCACCTTGGGCACGTCGATGACCTGTTCGTTGTAGAGGATTTCTTTGACGAGAGGCCGCTTTGTTCGCGACGAGGCCAGCACGGCCAACCCGATCAAGACGGGCACCGCGCCGCTTTTGATGGCGAACCAGAAGGGATCGATCTTGAGCAGGGCCAGCCCGCCGGAAGCCAGCACGCTGACCAGGCCGAGGATCGAGATGAAGTTGGCCTTGCGGCGAACCGCCAGATCCCAGGCCCCGTAGCCGAGTGGAAATGCGACGGCCACGACCAGCGCCCAGAGCGGGCCGAGACGTTCGGGCTTGCTGAGCAACGTGAGTGCGGCCCAAGGCACCGCGATGTTGAAAATCAGGTTGAGGAGCAGGTTCTCCGGTTTGGGGGCGGGCTTCGTCATTCAGGCCAACCAATCCGGAACTCGGGGACGCAGGAAGGAAAATTCAGGCCATATTCCTGATTTCCTGCTTTCCTTATTTCTGTTTGGCTGTCGCCTCACATGATTCTTCTCGGGGTAAACATCGACCATTGTGCGACCGTTCGGCAGGCCCGTTATCGGGGCTACGCGCAGATTGGGGGCGGACCGGTCGAGCCTGATCCCGTGCAGTTCGCGCTGCAGGCCGAGGCAGCGGGTGCGGACGGCATCACCTTGCATCTGAGGGAAGACCGCCGCCACATTCAGGACCACGATGTCTGGCTGCTTCGAGAAGTTGCGCGCACACCCATCAATCTGGAGATGGCCTGCACGCCCGCGATGATCGCCTTCGCCCTCAGGCTGAAGCCGCATGCCGTGTGCATCGTGCCCGAAAGCCGCGAGGAGATTTCCACCGAGGGCGGCCTCGATGTCGTGGGCAACCGCGACCGTGTCCGGGCCTGCGTCGATGCGATGAACGCCGCCGGCATCATTACCAGTCTTTTCATTGATCCCGTGCCTGCCCAGATCGAGTTGAGCGCTAAGTTGGGTGCTCCTTGGATCGAACTTCATACCGGAGCGTGGGCCAATGTCTGGCACACGCCGCAACGCGCGGCCGAGTTTGCCCGGTTGCACGAAGGAGCGCTCGCTGCTCATGCGGCCGGGCTCGTCGTCAACGCGGGGCACGGCATCAACTACGTCAACGTGGCGGAGATCCGGACGCTGCCGCACGTCCACGAACTCAACATCGGCCACACGATCGTCAGCCGCGCGCTTTCCACAGGCATCGTGGAGGCGGTGCAGACGATGAAAACCCTCATGAATCCGAAATCATGAGTGAGCCCGGCTTAATCACGCTTCCCCCCGGCGGTCTGTTGCTGGGTTTGGGCGCAGACCTGATCGATGTCGGGCGCATTGCCGGCGTGCTGGAGCGGCAGGGCGACCGGTTTCTCAACCGTGTCTTCACCGACGAGGAGCGTGCCTATTGTTTTGGGATGAAGTATCCGCACAAACATCTCGCCGCCCGTTTCGCGGCGAAGGAAGCGGTTTCGAAGGCTTTCACGACCGGCATTGGCGCGGAGCTCGGCTGGAAATCCGTCTCTGTTTATCACGGCGAACGTCATGAGCCGCTCGTGCGTCTCGACGAAAAAGGGCAGGCGTTGCTCAAGCAAGTGGGCGGCACAGCGATCATGCTCACGCTTTCGCATACGGACACGGCGGCGATGGCCGTTGCGGCCATCGTCAAGTCCGCCTAGGTTAGCTTTATGGTCGTCGCGCATCCCATCCTCACCTGCGTCGAAGCCAAAGGGTTTGAGGCGACGTTTTTCGCCGGTGATGAGGAACGCGAATGGGCGGCGATGAAAAAGGCGGGCACGGCGGTGGGTGAGGCCGTGTTGAAGGATTTTTTGGAGATGGGAGGCTTCCCGGCTGCCGGTCGTGTGCTGGTGTTGGCTGGCAAGGGACACAACGCCGGCGATGCGTTGATCGCTGCACGGCGGATTCAAGGACTGCATCCACAGGCGTGCATCGAAGTCCGTTTTGTATTTGGCGAGCGCACGCTGCGTCCACTCGCGCAACGCGCTTGGCGTGAACTATCTCCCGTGGCCACGGGCATTAACAAGTGGTCGGTCGACGGCTACGACCTCGTGCTGGACGGAGTGTTTGGCTACCAGTTCAGGCCGCCACTTGAAGCGAAGGTTTCGAGGCTGCTGGCCGAGGTAAACGTGCTGCCCATTCGGTTTCGTGCGGCCGTCGATCTACCGAGCGGGCTGGGCGAGCCGTCCGCGTTTCGGGCCGATTTCACTTATGCGACCGGCATCGTGAAGTCACCTTTGCTTGCGCTGCCGAATGCCGGACGCATCCGATACTTGGATCTAGGTTTTAATCTGCAATCGGACAAATCGGATCGGGTGCTCACGACGGACGTGCTTGATCCGCTTCGTGCATTGCGGTCTTCGCGGTCGGATAAGCGCACTTACGGGCATCTTTTTATCGTGGGTGGTTCGCGTAACTATCCAGGCGCCGTTTTAATGAGCGTGCTGGCGGCACTGCACAGCGGGACGGGGCTGGTCACGGCGTTCGTGCCGGAGTCGCTGGTGGCGGCGTTTGCGGCCCGTGTGCCCGAGGCCATGTGGGTCGGCTGGCCCGAAACTCCCGAGGGTGGTCTGGCGCTCGAAGGCACCCATTTGTTGCGCTCAAAAATCTCCCGCGCCAACGCACTGCTGATCGGGCCTGGCCTCGGGCGCGAGGCTGAGACACTCGCTCTCGTAAAGGACATCGTCACTCAGTCCGCCGTGCCGCTGGTGATCGACGCCGATGCCTTGCAGCCAGACATCGTGGCGGCGGGCAACGCACCGCGCATCTTAACTCCACACGAGGGGGAGTGGGCGCGCATTGAGCGCACGACGCTGTTGCCGGATGCGGTGACGGTGCTCAAGGGGCCGGTCACCCGAATTTTATCGGGCGCGACGATCTACCATAGTTTTTTTGGCGGACCGGTGCTGGCGCGTGGCGGCAGTGGCGACTTGCTGGCGGGTTTGACCGCCGGACTGCTGGCGCAAACTCCCGCTGATCCCACGGGCGCGGCGGCGCGCGGAGTGGTTTGGCACGGAATGGCCGCCGATGAATTGGCGCGGGCGCATGGGCAGGTTGCAGTCACCACGACACGGGTTCTCGATTTCCTGCCAGTAGTATTGAGGACGTAATTAACGATTTCTTCCGACTGGCGTGGCATTTGCAGATGCAGGCGGATGGCAAATTATACGGACGGAGCACTGAGACAACGGTTTATCCGGTTATGGTCGGTCGTGGCTTTGCTTTTTTTGCTCGTTCAGGCGATGGGAGCGGCGGACTCCGACGAACGGCTTCGCTGGTTGCACACGGAGATCGCGCGGCATGACGATCTCTATTTCAAGAAGGCCGCGCCCGAGATAAGCGACGCCGAGTATGATACGTTGAAGCGGGAGATGCGTGCGTTGGAAAAAACGCAGGCGCAGTCAGTGGGCGATGATCGCAGCAGGGCATTTCCGACTTACCGGCATCGCGAGCCGATGCTTAGTTTGGAAAAGGCTTACTCTGAGGCGGAGCTACGGTCGTTTATCGACCGCGTGCAGCGTGCAGCCGGTGGACGTCAGGAGATGACGTGGGTGATCGAACCGAAGTTCGACGGGCTGGCCGTCAGCGTGACCTACGAGGGAGGGAAACTCGTGCGCGCGGTGACGCGTGGCAACGGCTTGGAGGGCGATGATGTGACGGCCAACGTGCTGACGATTGCCGGTCTGCCGCGCACGCTTCCGGCGGGCTGTCCTGACGTGGTCGAGGCGCGTGGGGAGGTTTACATGAGTTATGCAGAGTATGACCGGATCAACGCGGAGCGGGCGGAAGTGGATGAGGAGATCTTTGCGCATCCGAGAAATCTCGCGGCAGGGACGTTAAAGCAGCGCGATCCTGTCGAGGTGGCGAAGCGACGGTTGAGTGTCGTGTTTTATGGATTAGGAGCGTGGAAGGGAGCTGCGGAGGCACCGGTTTCACAGCAGGCGTTGCACGTACAGTTGCGGGCTTGGGGGCTGCCCGGGGTCGAGTCGTTTGCCGTGGCATCAACGGCTGACGAAGTGTGGGCGGCGGTGGAGCGCGCGGGTCGTCAACGCGCGTCGCTTGGATTTCCGACGGACGGTGCGGTGGTGAAAATCGACTCGGTGGCCACACAGCGCGCACTGGGCGCGAGCGATGAAGCGCCTCGTTGGGCGGTGGCATATAAGTTTCCGCCGGAGCGGGTAACGACCCGGCTGAGGGCGATAACGTTGCAGGTCGGGCGCACGGGCGTGATTACGCCGGTCGCGGAACTGGAGCCGGTCAAGATTGGCGGCACGACGATCGCTCGGGCGACGTTGCACAATGCAGGCGAGATTGTGCGGCGTGATCTGCGGGTGGGTGATTTTGTCTATGTAGAAAAGGCGGGGGAGATCGTCCCGGCGATTGCGGGCGTTGATTTAGGCCGGCGTGCGACCGGGGTGGTGGCCTTTGGCTTTCCTCAAAAATGTCCGGCGTGCGAGACCCCGCTTGTGAGGGTAGATGGAGAGGCAGCGGTGAGGTGCCCGAACAGCCGGTGCGGGGCGCAGGTGCGGAGGCGGATCGAACACTTCGCCTCGCCGGATGGCGCGGGGATCAAAGGACTCGGGCCGGTGTTGATAGAGACGCTAGTGGCGGCGGAGAAGGTTGGCAGCGTAGCCGATCTTTATCGGTTGAGGAGCGAAGATAGCGTATCGGCATCGGTTTTAGTGGAGATTGAGCGCAGCAAGCGGGTTGAGTTGGGGCGGTTTATTTTTGGATTGGGGTTTCCGGGTGTCGGGCAAAAGGCGGCAGAGGCGATGGCGGCGCGTGTCGGGAGTCTGGCGGCGGTGATGAAAGAGGCAGGTCTGGGCGAGGAGAGTCGGGCGTTGATCGTCGAGTTGGTGGGGTTGGGTGTGAACCCGCAGGCAGAGGTGGCGGTTGTAAGCGGATTGCTGGCCGGGAAGACGGTGGTCTTGACCGGAACGCTGCCGACCTGGTCGAGGGCGGAGGCGACGCGGCGCATCGAGGCGGCGGGCGG
>FJVV01000280.1_pt1 | contig 13992 bp, 8 predicted proteins | sample 1011911 | NCBI WGS metagenome assembly FJVV01 (sample SAMEA3912450, study PRJEB9761) | metagenome | biome: forest; material: soil | place: USA | collected 2011-06-22 | depth 0.1 m
CGGAGCTGGTTGACCTTGATGGGGAACACGCCGCGGTATTCGCCCTTGTAGCCCTCTTCCTTGATGGCCTTGCGGAAAAGCTCGTTGAGCTGGGTGACGCGGTGGCGCAGGAGATCCTGAAAGCGGATGACCATGGGGGCCTTCAGGCCCATGCCGATGGCCTCGTCAACGACGTCCATGATGCGGATGCCGCGGCCGTCGGCCAGGGGTTCGACGTTGACGAAGCCGGTGTCGTCCACGCCGAGGTGGCCGGAACCCCAGCGTTTGAAGCCGTAGAGTTCTTCGGATTTTGCGGCGGACCAGGCGGAGGCGGATTTGCTTTTCAAAGCGTAAAAAGGCGGACGGGGTTATGGCTTGCGTTCAAGTGGATCAACGGAGTTGTATCGCTGTTTCATTTTTCAAAAACCACAACACGAAATAACAACCATGTCTTCTCCTATTGAAGTGCAGTCTTTCCTGGCCCAAGCAGCCGCCCCTTCTGCCGGCCCGATGCAGTTTTTGTTCCCCGTTTTAATGGTGGCCGCGATCTGGTTTCTGATCATCGCCCCCCAGCGCAAGAAGCAGAAGGAGCACGCCAAGATGTTGGATACCCTCGGCGCCGGCGACGAAATCATCACGGCCGGCGGCGTTTACGGCGAGATCACCAACAAGAAGGATGATCGTTTCGTGGTTCGCATTTCCGAAAACACCAAGATCGAGGTCGGCAAATCCTTCATCCACACGGTCGTCAAGAAGGCCAGCTGAAGTTTCTGCCATATCTACCCCGCCTCCGACCGGGTTTGCCGGGTCGGAGGTTTTGAGCGTATGGCGGCGGGTCATTTGCAACCGCGCCCGCTCTCTGTCCGACCCTGATCCCATCCCCTTTTAAACCAAATAACCCATGCTTAAACGCAATCTCTGGAAGCTGATCCTCAGCCTGGCCATCGTGCTCTGGGCGGTGTCATCACTGCTTCCCATCCAAGACCATAAATTCGGCCCCTACGTCGCCAGCAAGGCGCAGGCGAAGCAAACCGAGTTCAACGCTCTCATCAAGGAATCGAGCGATGCTGTCGCCTCCGGCAAATACTCCAGCGCATTCGTCGCCCTGAAGTCCATCGCCAACGAGCGTAAGATCGACCTCACCCAATACTTCCCCGAGCTCAAGCTCGAGGCGTCGCTGAAGAACATCCAAAAGCGCAACGACATCCTGCTGAACTACCTTCTCAAGAAGTCGAAGAGCCCGCTCCAGCTCGGCCTCGATCTCAAGGGCGGCATCGCCTTCACGCTGGAAGTTGACCAGGCCGCGTTTGCCAAGGAAGGCGAGTCCGCCCGCGCCGCGAAGCTCACCAAGGCCATCGAGATCATCGGCAACCGTATCAACGGCCTCGGAGTGTCCGAGCCGATCATCCGCCCCGTCGGCGACAATCGCATCGAGGTCCAGCTCGCCGGCGTGTCCACCAAGGACAACCCCGAGGTCGTGGACAACCTGAAAAAGCCCGCCCGTCTCGAGTTCTGTGTCGTTCACCCGACGCTGAGCCCGGACACCACGGCTCCGTCCGACGCCCCCCCCGGCTACCGCACGCTCACCCTCGATCAGGAAGGCCGCAACGGCCAGGAAACCACCAGCGAGCTGTTCGTGAAGCGCATCCCCGAAGCCACCGGCGAGATCATCTCCGACGCGTTCGTCTCGATGGATGAATACGGCAAGTTCCGCATCATACTCAAGTTCACCTCCGCCGGCAGCAAGCGCTTCGCCGATCTGACCCGCAAGATCGTCGAGGACAACCAGGGCACCGGCACCGTCGGCCGTCTCGCCATCGTTCTTGATGGAAAACTCTACTCCGCGCCCAGCGTCCAGAAGGAGATCGACAGTCCTTCCGCCGAGATCACCGGACAATTCACCCAGCGAGAGGCCATGGATCTCGCCAACGTCCTCAACAACCCCCTCGACCTGCCCATGCAGATCAAGGAGCAGTATGAGGTCGGTCCTTCGCTCGCCCAGGAAGCCATCGACAGCGGCGTGCGCGCCACCGTCATCGGCACCACTCTGGTGGCGGCGTTCATGATCACCTTCTACGCTACGGGCGGCTTTGTCGCCATCGGCACGCTGGCGATCAACATCGTCATCATCCTCGGCACCATGGCCAGCCTCGGCGCCACGCTCACGCTGCCCGGTCTCGCCGGTATCGTGCTCACCATCGGCATGGCGGTTGACGCGAACATCCTGATCTTCGAGCGCATGCGCGAAGAGCTCGCGGTGGGCAAGTCCCTCAGCACCGCCAACGAGAGCGGTTACATGAAGGCGCTCACGACCATTCTGGACGCCCACTTTGTGCAGCTCATCATCTGTGGCATCATGATCGGCCTCGGCACCGGACCCATCAAGGGCTTCGGCGTCACCCTCGCGATCGGTGTTATCTCCACGCTGTTCTCGGTGTTGATCACGGCCCACTTGGTGTTGGAAGTCCTTATCGAGTCGCAGTGGGTCAAGAAGATCACCATGCGCCGCATCCTGAAGGAAATCCACGTGGACTTTATCAAATACGGCAAGGCGGCCTTCATCGCCTCCTGGATGCTCGTGCTGCTCGGCGTCGCCGTCGTGGTCTACAAGGGCGACAAGATCTACGGCATCGACTTCGCCGGCGGCGACGTGATCACGGCTGAGTTTGCGCAACGCGTTGACCCCGTTAATATCCACAAGGTCGCCGTGGCCAGTGGCGCGGGCGAAGTCAGCACCACCTACGCCAGTGCGCTCGGCGGCGGCAAGGAAGTGCTCAAGCTCGAAACCGCCGAGGGCAAGTCGAAGGCCTTCTTCGCTGCGCTTCAGGCCGCCTATCCCGACGCCAAGCTGGTCTCGATCGGCGAAAGCCACATCGGCGCCGCCATCGGCAAGGAGATCGAATGGAACGCCCTGCTCGCCATCGGCGCCTCCATGGCGGTCATCCTCGTCTATATCGCCTTCCGCTTTGAATTCGGCTTCGGCGTCGGAGCGATGTTCTCATCGTTGCATGACATCCTGATGACCATCGGTATTTTCGTGCTCTTCGGGCACCAGTTCTCCGCCCCCATGGTCGCCGCCATCCTCTGTATCGCGGGTTACTCCATCAACGAAACCGTGGTCGTCTTCGACCGTATCCGCGAGGAGTTGAAGCTCAACCCCAACGGTTCGCTCCGCGTGGTGATCAACGCCGCCATCAACAAGGTTTTCGCCCGCACGATCATGACTTCGACGACCACCTTCCTGGCGGCCCTCTCGCTGTTCCTCTTCGGCGGCGGCGTCCTTCGCGACATCTCCTTCACGTTCCTCGTCGGCATCGTCACCAGCACGTTCTCCGCGATCTTCATCTCGTCGCAGGTGTTCTACTGGTGGCACAAGGGCGACCGCAAGCACGTCGAGGCGCATCAGGACTTGAAACCGGCCTACTCATGGGAAGCCGGCAGCAAGGCCTCGCAATAATCCGCGAGCTTCATCGCTGATGCGTTGGACCTACAAGCCGCTCCCGGCCGACGAGGTCGGGGCGCTGAGCCGGCACACGGGCGACAGCCCGGTGCTAGCGGAGCTTTTGCTCCGCAACGGTCTCGGCGATGGCGAAACCGCCGCGAAGTTCCTCCGGCCCGCGCTGGCGGAACTGAACGACCCGTTCCTGCTTCCCAACGTGGAAGCCGCCGCCGCGCGCCTGCGCGAGGCCATCGGCAACGGCGAGCAGATCGTCGTGCTCGGCGACTACGACGTGGACGGCGTGAGCAGCACCGCGCTCCTCGTGAGCGTGCTGCGCCGCTTCGGGCTGCATCCGCATTTCGTCGTGCCGCGCCGCATGGAAGACGGCTACGGCCTGTCGCGCAGTGCCATTGATCGCGCGTTGGAACGCGGGAAGCCCGACCTTTTCATCGCGCTCGACTGCGGCACCAACTCGCTCGACGAGGTCGCCTATCTGGTCGGGCAGGGGATCGACGTGCTGGTGATCGACCATCACCGCTCCAAGGAAAAGCCGCTAGAGCAGGGCATTCTCATCAATCCGCATGTGAACAACGTCGAGGGCGACGACACGTGGCGGAACCTCTGCACCGTCGGCCTCGTCTTCAAGCTCGCCCACGGCCTGCTGAAGCTCATGCGCGCTGACAACCATCCCGTCGCGCTGGCCATGAAGCTGCGCGACTACCTCGACCTCGCCGCGATGGGCACGGTGGCCGACCTCGTGCCGCTCACCGGCGAGAACCGCATCTTGGCACGCTACGGCCTGCGCATCCTGCAAAGCTGCGAGCGTCCCGGCGTGCGCGCGCTCATGGACGTCGCCGGCGTGAAGACCGACCATGCGATCATGCCGGTGGATATTTCGTTCCGCCTCGGACCGCGCATCAACGCCAGCGGACGCCTCGCCGATGCGGCGCTTTCCGTCGAACTGTTGCTCAGCGACGACGACCAGTTTTGCCGCGAGACCGCGCGCCAGCTCGATGTGTTCAATCGCGAGCGGCAGGACATCGAGCGCCAGATCACCGACGAGGCTGAGAAGATGATCGAGGAAAAATTCATGGACTGGCCGGGCGTCGTGCTCTTTGGCGAAAACTGGCACCCAGGCGTGGTCGGCATCGTGGCCGGCCGCGTGACGCGCAAATACAACCGTCCCTGCGTCGTGCTCGGCAACGAAGGCGAATTTGCCAAGGGCTCGGGCCGCAGCGTGAACGGCGTTAATCTCGTCGAGGTGCTCGGCACGTGCAGCGACAACCTGACGAGCTGGGGCGGCCACCCGATGGCGGTGGGCGTGTCGCTGATGAAAACGAATCTGGACGAATTCCGCAGGCGCTTCGCCGACGGCGTGCGCGCGGTGGCGGGCGGAGACCTGATCGAGGCGATCCTGACGATCTCCGCGTGGCTCACACCCGAGCAGATCAAGGAAAAGCTCATGGACGAGCTGGAGACGTTGCAACCCTTCGGCCAGGGCAACCCCGAGCCGGTCTTCGGCATTCGCGGCGTGGTGCTCCGCCAACGGCCGGATGTGTTCAAGCAGCTGCACTTCCGTTTTAATTTCGACGATGCGAACGGTCGCCGTCTCTTCGGCGTGGCGTGGAAGATGGCAAATCGCCTCCCTCCCACCGGCGTGCCGCTCGACTTCGCGGTGGAGCTGGCCTGGAACCACTTCAACGACCGAAAGCTGCTTCAGCTCGAACTGGTCGACTGGCGTCTGAGCGAGTGAGACTTTGAGTGTGGGGTGAACTATCCCGGTGGGTCGGGCCCGACGGATTCACATTCGGAAGAGGGGGGCTTGCTGATCAATGAGCAGGCGCCCGTTGCGAATCCGCCTTGGCTCAAGGCGACTTGCCTATAACCTGTGAAACAGTGAAACGCTGGCTTAAGACCTTGTTCGGTCGGGAAAATCACAGCCAAATCGATTTTGGATCAGTGTTTCACCCTGATCCAATGGATGGCTTGGTTTCGAAATGGGCATGCAGGGCGTTCCTTGCCGTCTTTTGCTTATGCGGGTTGGGCCTTGGTCGGACGTTTGCCGATGCGCCGATGCGCTACATTTACAACGGCCCCGAATCCAATCTCGATAAACGCTACCTTTATCACTGGACGATCCTGAAAACAGCCTTGGAGCGAACCGTGCCGAAATATGGGGCCTATGTGATGCAATCAGCCCCGGCCATGACGGAAAAACGCCAGGCGTTTGAGCTCAAGAACGCCACGGGGCAGCTGACGGTCATGTATCTGGGGACAACCCCGGAAATGGAAAAAAGCCTGGTCCCGATCCGTATCCCCGTGGACAAGAACCTTGGCGGGTATTGCATTTTCCTCATCTGCAAGAAAAACCAGCGCCTTTTTGATTCTGTCGGTTCTCTCGATGACCTGAGGAAGTTCAAATATGGCCTCGGGCAGGGCTGGATTGATGTGGATATCCTTCAGGCAAACCGGTTCCGCGTCGTCACGGCGTCCTGCTACGACTGTCTTTTCGACATGCTGGTGCATGAGCGGTCCGATCTGGCGTTGCGGTCGGCGGTGGAGGTTCTTGACGAATATGAGGAACGGAAGGCGGCGATGCCCGATTTGGGGATCGAGAAAAACCTCATCTTTTATTATCCCATGCCCATGTATTTTTGGTTTTCAAAAACCGACGAGGGCAGGCGTCTGGAGGCGAGGGCGGAGGAGGGGATGCGAATGATGATCGACGACGGAACGTATGATAAAATCTTCTCCGAGTTTCAGGATTCAAAAATCAAAAGGCTCAGACTCAAGGAACGGAAGGTGTTCAGGATAGACAATCCGCTCCTGGGGCCGGAAACACCGTTCCAGGACAAGAAACTATGGTTTGATCCGGCCACTTACGAATGACCATGCACCGACCCCGGAAAACATCCGTTGCCGTGACCGTCGGAATCTCCCTGGTGCTGATTACGACCCTGTCGTTGGGCATCTTTGGTGCGGTCAGCTACCGGCAACAGCGGAACCGGGAGCTGGAATACGTGCGGGTCGCGCTCGCCTTGGATGCGGACCAGATCGCGCCCGGCCTTGCCCTGCCGGTTTGGAATCTGGATCACACCCAGATCGACAAGATCGTTGAAAGCATGATGCTTGATCCCATCCTCAAGGGCATTGAGATCAAATCGGCGGATGACCAGTCCGTGATTTGCGCCCGGCAACGCAATGCCCAGGGCAACATCACGGCGGCGAACGGGGATTTCCCTGTGTCCGGAGGGCTGGTTGAAAAAAGAACCATCAGTTTCACCAATGAGACCATTGCCACGGTCACGCTTTGGGGCACGGCGCAAGTCGTGGACAAGAAGATGAGCGGCAACCTGCGCTGGATCATCTACAACATCCTGTGGGTGGATTCGGTTTTGTTCGTCGGCACTTATCTGCTGTTCCGTTTTTCGGTGTTCAAGCCCCTGCGGGAAATCGAAGCCTATGCGGCCGCCGTCAGCACCGGCGGGAATGCCGTCCAGGTGCGGCTGTTCAGCGGTGAACTGGAAAGCCTCCGTTTATCCATCGGGAAAACATTCAACCTTCTCAACGCGCGCTATCAGGCGTTGCGTGACAGCGAGGAGAAGTTCTCGAAGGCTTTTCAGGCCAATCCCAGCGGCATCGTCATCAGTGAGATGGCGACGGGGCGCTATATCGAGGTGAACGAGAGTTTTTGCACTCTTACCGGCTACGCGCCCGGGGAGTTGATCGGGCGCACCTCGCTGGAAATGGGCATCTGGAAAAGCAGGGAGGAGCGCCATCACGCGTTTAAGCCGGTGCTGACCGGCGGCTCAATGCGCGACGAGGAGGTGCAGATCCAGACGCGCGACGGCGCGCCCAAGACGGTTCGCCTCAGCGCCGAGTTGATCGAACTGGGGGGCAGGCGCTGCATCGTGTCGTTAATTGAGGACATCACCGGACAACGGAAACTCGAGGAACAGTTCAGGCAGGCGCAAAAAATGGAGGCCATCGGAACGCTGGCCGGAGGCATCGCCCACGACTTCAACAACATCCTGGCGGCCATCAACGGCTACACCGAGCTGGCCAAGATGCGCGTGACCGCCGATCCGGTCGCTAAAAAATACCTCGACGCCGTCCTGCAGGGCGGGGCGCGCGCCGTCGCCCTCGTGAGGCAGATACTTACCTTCAGCCACCGGCAGGAAGAGCAACGACTCCCCGTGCAGCTTCGCCATCTCGTGGCGGAGCCGCTCAATCTTCTGCGTGCGACGATTCCGAGCAGCATCGAGTTTGAAGTATCGCTCGCCTCCGACCTGCCGGCGGTGCTGGCCGATGCCACGCAAATCCACCAGATTGTGATGAATCTTTGCACCAACGCGGCGCATGCGATGAAGGGCCGTCCCGGGCGGCTCGGCGTGCGGCTGGAGAACTTCATTGTGGACGGTTTGATGGCCGCCCAATCCACCCCCGGCTTGAGAGCCGGTCCTTATGTGCGCCTGAGCATCAGCGACACCGGATGCGGTATGAGTCAGGCCACGCTCTCCCGCATCTTTGAGCCATTCTTTACCACCAAGGCTCCGGGCGAGGGCACCGGCCTCGGATTGTCCGTGGTGCATGGCATCATGCAGAGCCACGGCGGGGCCATCACGGTTTACAGCACGCCGGGCGAAGGCACCGTGTTTCATCTGTATTTTCCGATCACCGAGGACGAAGCCGTTCCCGTGGAGGATGCCGCCACGGCCACCCCTGCCGGGCATGGTGAGCGCATTCTCATCGTGGACGATGAAAAGCCGCTCGCGTTGCTCGGGCAGACGATCCTGCAGGAGCTCGGGTATGCGGTCGAAAACACCACCAGCGCGGTCGAGGCGCTCGCGCTCGTGCGCGATCAGCCGGCTTCCTACGATCTTGTCGTCACGGATTTGACCATGCCGGGCCTGCTTGGCACCGATTTGGTCCGTGAACTTCTCTTCATCCGGCCCGATTTACCCGTCATTATCATGACCGGCTATACTGCGACCCTCACCGAGCAGCGAGTGCTTGAAATGGGTGCGCGCGCCCTTTTGCTGAAACCACTAACCCTCCATTTGCTGGGTGTCGCGGTCCACCGCGCGCTGGCGAAGACCACCTGAACTCCCGCCATGCCCCACATCCTGCTGATTGATGATGACGAACTGTTTCGCTCCATGATCCGTGCGACTCTGGAAGAAATGGGCCACACGGTTTCAGAGGCGCGCAACGGGCAGGAAGGGCTCGTGCAATACGAGGCTTCCCCGGCTGATCTGGTGCTCACCGATCTCATCATGCCGGAAAAGGAGGGAATTGAGACCATTGTTGAACTCAGGAAAAAACACCCCTCCGTGAAAATCATCGCCATGTCCGGAGGCGGGCGGGTGACGCCGGCAAATTATTTGAACATCGCACAGCGGTTGGGTGCGGGGCGCGTGCTTTCAAAGCCTTTTCACTCCGAAGAATTGGCCGCGGCGATCAACGGTCTGCTGTCGGCTCAATGACCCTGAGGACGGCATCGCGCCGAAGCGGGTGAGCGAGTGAGCCGGGTTCGGAATCCCGCGTGGGGTGAACGGCTAAGGTTCACGAAGGAACGCCAAGGACGGAGATGTAACCACTTATTCTCACTGATCTCCACTGATCCGATCTGCCATAAGTGATGATCGGTGCGCATGGGTGGTTAAACTCCGGTTTTCTTGAAACCAGAGGGGGCTCATTTTTCGGTCTGAATCTCAGCTTTCGCTCAACTGTTTAGCATCCGGTTTCTTGCTCGTTTTGCAAGATGCCAGCATTTGAGGTCATCACGTTTTAGCCCCCACGATGCAGGTGCCATCGTCTATAAACGGAAAATGGAGAACCCCTCCGATGAAAGGAAGACCCCGAAATACCATGAAACCGAACCCCACCGGCCTGTATATGAATCGAACGCTCCGGCGTTTTTGTCCTGCTCATGCCGCCGCGCTCCTGGCTGTGGCGCCTTTCCTGATAGGCCTTAATCTTTCCGCCCAAACTCCCACCGTTGGAGGAGGCACGCTCGCCAGTCCGGCCGTCGGCCCCGCTCCGGCCTACAATTATGAATACGGATCGCTGATAAACGGAGCCGTTCTGGTTAAGAACTGGGACTTCGGCAGTGCCGCCGGCAGCACCGTCCATAACATCGGCGAGATGAGCGGTGAATTTTACTATCACGATCAATTCGGGCAGATCGCCAATAACGGCAGCTACGGCGCCAAAACCGTTTCGCCCGACGTGGCCAACCGGATCAACAGCAGTCAGCCGGTCGAAGGCGTTAACACCGCAACTCCAGTCCGAGAATTTCTGTCCTCGTCGCTCAAGACCTATTTGGTGCCCCTGAATGGCGCCACCACCATGGATTCGGCGCTGCAGAACGTCGGCAACGGCTCTTTCATGGCCAAATGGGCGGCGCCCAACGGCGGCTCGCTGCTGGGCATGGATATTATCTGGGAGACCAGGGTTCGTTATGTCACTCCGCCCTATTTCTGGTTCGCCATCTGGGCTTCGGGAAACAAATGGGGCAGCCCCAGCGGGGCGGAAATGGATATCATTGAAAGCTTCGGCTATAACAACGGAGGCGTTTACACAAACTACGACGGACATGCCTGGCACACGGATGTTGTCGGCAACGATACATCCCTCCCGACTCCCCGTTCCCAGGAAGAGTCGGATTATGTCAACGGGAGTTGGGGGAATTTGATGGCCAACAACGGCGTCACCGCATTCGACGCCACCCAATGGCATACCTGGACATGGGTCTACAAGGCCGACAACTCCTTCACGGTTTATCTGGACGGCAATCCTGTTCAGCGGGGACAGACCTGGTGGACCTTTGGCGCCTATACGCCGGATGCGACCCATGTTCCCATCAACATGAGCTTTCTCTTCGACGCCTCGTGGAGCAATAACCAGGTGAACGGCCTCAAGGGGTTCACGCTCCCGGCCTCGGGCTTGGTGGGCAAATACTACGAGTGGGATTACAGCCGCGTCTATTATCGCCAGACGACTCCGAACGATATGAAAAACCTGGCGCTCACTGCCACCGTCACCGGGTATTCAAGTCAGGAAGCCGCCAATCCGGTCAGCCACGCGATTAACAACACCTATAATACCAACGCGGATCGTTGGTCGCCGGTGAGCGCGGGTTATCCCAATTATTTTGAACTGGATCTCGGCGGTAACAAGCAAGTGGTCGGCACCGAGCTGGTCGACGTGGTCGGCGACTCTTTCAAATATAAGATCGAGGCCAAGCCCGATGGAGGGACGTATTCCACCGTGGTCGATAAAACCGCGGGCACTTCCACCAGCCCCATCCAGGCCGACAACTTTGCCGCCACCACCGCGCGCTTTGTAAAGTTGACGATCACGGGTTCCTCCAATGGCACAACTTGGATCGGCGTTCGCGAATTCAAGGTCCTGGGATCGGATGCGGTGGTGCCGCCTTCCTCCAACCTGGCCCTCAACAAGCCCGTGGTGGTCAGCAATGTTCAATCTGGCTCCAGTTATGTTGCCGCCAACGCGGTGGATGGAAATTCGACCACCCGCTGGAGCACCGATGCCTTGGACAACCAGTGGATCTATGTGGACTTGGGCTCCGTGCGTTCCATCGGTCGCGTCAAATTGAATTGGGAGAGTTCCTATGCCTCGGCTTACAAAATCCAGACCTCCACCAACGCCTCGACCTGGACGGACATCTACAGCACCACCACGGGGAATGGTGCCGTGGATGACCTGACCGGATTGATGGGATCGGGCCGTTATGTCCGCGTGCTGGGCGTTACCCGGGCAACCGCCTTCGGTATTTCCCTTTACGATTTCGAGGTCTACGGCAGCACGATCCTGTCGGTCGCCAACAGCGGCTTCGAATCCGGCGATCTTACGGGTTGGACGACCGTTGCCTCCGGCGGCTATGGCTCCGGCAACGGGGTGACGAACAATGTGCTCAATCAATCGGCCCAGTATCCGACATTTTCCAATCCCTTGCCTGGAACCGCGGCGGGGACCTTTTATGCCTCGGTCAAAGGTTATGACGGAAACAGCGCGCAAGTGCTTTACCAGGATATCTCCGCCAATGGTCTGGGAAATCTGCAATTGGAACCCGGCACCACCTACACCTTGACGGTCGCGATCGGCGAGGGGGCTTACGATTGGGCGGCCAACGATGGAACGATTGCCCTGATCAACGGGAACAACCCCGCCACCTGGACAATCCTGCAGAGCGCCAGCGTCAGCACCTTGGGATTCACCAGCTACGCGAACAACTTCAAGGATCTGACGGTGACCTTTACCACGGGAAGCACCGTTTCCGGAGATTTGACCATCGGGGTTTTCACCACCCATGGATATCCCTCCTCCGGCTCGGTGAAGCTTGATAACGTCCGGCTAACGAAAATGCCCTGATTCGTTTCAGGCGCCATCGCCATGCAAGCAGACTTCGCAGACGGGTTCCTGACTCACCCTGAGGGCCGGTGGCCCTCGTGGTCCGATCACTAGGCGATGAACACAGATGCCAACGGCTGGAACCGCCGTTGGTATCCTCAACTGCGGTTCACCGAATCGAAACCCATGAAGAAAATCATCACGACATCGAAAGGGTTGTCAGCGACGGCGGGAATCGTCGTCGGCATCGGGTTGGTCATTTGGAGTTATACTTACTTTTCCGATATAGCCTCCACGGACACGGCGACTCGCGTTGGACTCCGTGAGGGCCGTTCGTCCGACCCATCCCGGCAAACAAGTGTTTTTCTGGCCCAAGCAGAGGCGCTGAAGGAGAAGGCCAAAAAATCGCCGACGGGCGCCGCCTTCGACGGTCAGATCCGCCGGCTTCTGGCCGACTGGGCGCAAAGCGATCCGGAGGCGGCCCTGTCCTTTGCACTCAGCTCCCTTCGGGACGGAACCAACGAGGCGTTCTTCCGGGCCGCCGATGCCGCCCTCAGTGCTTGGGCTCAAAAAGAACCGGAAGAAGCGAGGGCCTACCTGGAAAACCTTTCGGATAATCCACGGGTGATCGCGGAACTCGCCCCGGCGTTGATGCGCACGTATGCGGAGCTCTCCACCGAAAAGGCGCAGGAATGGGTGCGAAGCGGCTTTGCCGACGACAGCGGGGAATTGCGCCCCGTGCTGGCCCGGGAACTGGTCTCGATCCTGATGGAAAAAGGCCGCGGCCAGGACGTGGAAAAATGGCTGGCCGACACTCAGGTCGCGGAAGCCGCCTATGCCCTGCCCGCAGTCAGCGAGTATTCCCGGCTGCTCGCGGCCAAAGACGTGAATGCGGCCCTGGCCTTTTCCCGGAAACTGCCGCCGGGCACCATGAGCCGCGGAGTGGCGATCCAGAATGCCGTGCAGGCTTGGGCTTCGCATGACGAGGGCAAAACCTACGCCTGGCTCGTCGGCAGGATTGCCGGCGAGCAATCACGGCAAGATCTCTTTGCCGCCTCCGGGAAATCCCCGTCGATTCCTGCGGGATACTACACGCCGGATGAACTCGATTATGCCATCAGCGGCTACGTCCTTGCTCTGGCTCCCACCTCGCGGAAAGAGGCCATGGAAAGCGCGGTGAGCATTCAGGATGCCGCTCTTCGCAGGAAAATCCAGCAACAGGTAAGCGCGCTGATTCCCCGGAAATCATCCTGAACCTCCACATGGATCAGGTTGATTGTGACGCAGAGTTCACGGGAAATGGCAGGGATTTCGCTTATGCCCGCTGATCCGCTCCGGCATCAGTGATGATCAGTGCCTCTGACTTCCCTTGTTTCATCCTCCCGTCACGGCGATGAGTGCCGAAACAATTTAATTTTTATCCCGGCCTGTCTCAATTTTTCCTCAACCGCTTTTGGGTGGAGTGGTTTGCTGAGATAATCGTCCATGCCGGCCGCCATGCATTTTTCGCGGTCTGCGTCCATGGCTGCGGCGGTGAGGGCGATAATCTGCAGTCCTTCGCCCATCGGATGACGGCGGCGGATTTCCCGGGTGGCTGTGATGCCGTCCATTTCCGGCATCTGCATATCCATCAAGATGACGTCGTAGTGCTGGCGTCCAATGGACTCCAGTGCTTCGATGCCGTTGGCCGCGAGGTCGCAGCGATAGCCCATGTGTTTCAGGAAATGGCTGGCGACCTTCTGGTTTACCACGTTGTCCTCGACCAGCAGGATGCGAAGCGGCAATTCGTCGGCCAGACGCTCGTGTGCAGTTGGGTGAAGAATGCCGGCGGTCGGTGCGCGCTGGCCCAAGCCCAGCAGAAGGGCGTTGAGCAACTGCGCCTGTTTGATCGGCTTCGTGAAGCATGCGGCGAAGTTCTTCCAGCGCGGATCGCTCCGTTCCCGAAGGCCCGCCGCGGAGCTGAACAATACCAAAGGAAGATGTGCGCCACGCACCGTCGCCCGGATGTGGGTGGAAAGCTCGAGCCCGTCCATTTCCGGCATCTGCATGTCGAGTGCGGCGATGTCGGCCTGGTGATGTTCAAGCCAGGCCAGCGCCTCCGCGCCCGAAGCCGCTTCATGCGGAATCATGTTCCACCGTTCGGCTTGAATGCGCAGGATACGCCGGTTGACCTCGTTGTCGTCCACGATGAGCAGGTG
>FJVV01000735.1_pt1 | contig 13701 bp, 10 predicted proteins | sample 1011911 | NCBI WGS metagenome assembly FJVV01 (sample SAMEA3912450, study PRJEB9761) | metagenome | biome: forest; material: soil | place: USA | collected 2011-06-22 | depth 0.1 m
CGACGATGGCGATCATCTGACTGAAGGGCGGTTGTTTCATCATGATTCATGAGCGGGATATCCCCGTCCGGGATGAGACCACTCTCGAAAAGAGGCCTTCCAGACCGTGAATGTAGTCTTCGAGGTTGAAGCGCCGGTCGGCCCATTGGCGTCCGCGTTCTCCCATTTCGCGGGCGATCAGCTTGTCTTTTAAAAGCATCTCGATGCATGCGGCGTAGCGGGTGCGGTCCATCCAGGGCACGAGATATCCGGTCACCCCATCAATCAGCCATTCGCGGATGCCGCCGGCGTCGAACGCCACCACCGGCAGGCCGTGGCTCATCGCCTCCAGACCGACCGCGCCGAACGGCTCGGGCCAGACCGAGCTCATTACGGCGACGCTGGCCTCGCGATAGTGTTCCGAGATTTTTTCCTGCGGGATGAAGCCGGTGAAACGCACGCGTCCGTCCAGTCCGAGTCTGCGGCTCAACCGTTCGCAGTGCGCGCGGTGATTGCCGTCGCCTATGATCACGCATTCGAACGGAACGCAGACCATGGCGAGCGACTCCAGCAGGACATCGACGCCCTTGCCGCGCACGATCTGGCCCGCATAGACGATGCGGTTGCAGGCGCCGAATGAGCTTGATCCCGCGTCGGAGTCCCGCAGCGGCACCGGCGCGTGGGTCTCGATCCGCTCGGGTGAAAATCCGTTGCGCAGGAGTTCTTCGCGCATGTAGTCCGTGGCCACGATCATGCGGTCAAAGCGGCGGTTGAGTTCGATTTCCCGGCGCTTGGCGGTGTAGCTGACCCACTTCAGCGGCAGGCCCGGGCCCGACCGGCGCGCCAGCGAGGCTCCGCAGGGAAACACGCAGAAAGGGGAGGTTGGCCGGGTGCAAACCTGACGGCTGAAATAGTGATATTTATAGCCGCGCATGCAGTAGAGATCGTGGTCATGAACCATCCGGACCACCGGTGTGCCGCAGTCGGACAGGGCTTCGACGACCGCGAGGTCTGGCATCTTGTGGACAAACACCGCCTCGGGGGAAAACTCGCCGACCGCCCGATTGACGACGACGGAGGCGGGCTCGCGGCCGTCGAGTGCGAACCGGGGGTGAAAAGTCTCCCGCCAGGTCTCCTCCGCCTTTCCGGTGGGCAGACCGTGCACGAGTGCGACTTGGTGTCCGCGCCTGCTCAGTTCGCCGGCGGTCAGCAGCACGTTGACCTCTGCGCCGGCGAGCGCGCCAAACTTTTCGTGGACAAAAAGAAGTCTCATGGCGGGTGGTTCCTTCGGTTGTTGACCGGTGTGATCCGGTCGTTTCCTGTTACATGAAGGTAACAGAAAACCTGGACTCGGCTTAGTAGGTGAAGACCGTAAACCGGCCCGGCGTAGGCCCTACAATCGTCCGCCGGTCGCGGTGAAGCTTGCCGTGGCGAACACCCGTTGTCCATCCGGCCACTGGGCCTCGGCCTCCACCCAGTGGGTTCCGCCGGCCTTCGGAACAAACGTGAACTCGCGGGCGAAAACAGGTTCCTGATCACGGGCCTCCCACACGATGAGGGCAGTGGAGAGGTCGAGTCCGGGAACGGTCAGCCGGGCCGTGACCGGCCGGCCCGTCGCGGCGGTGGCTGGTAGGACGGTGATGCTCGCGGCGGCGGCTTTCCATCGTTGCGAGCGCAGGGGCGTCTGCGCCATCAGCCAGGCGGTGGTGGCGAGCGCGCGCGCCTGGTTCACGATGACGAACTCGGTCTTCAGGTTGAAGCTGTCGCCCCAGCGGTCGTAGATCGGGTAAGGACTGTCTTTGGCTCCATCAAGCGGGTAGCACTCGGCGCCGAGTTGGCGTCCGTAGAGATCCATCCAGTCGAAACCATCCTGCAAGGCGCCGATCAGGATACCGTCGGGCGGGAGCACGCGGCGGTCATTTTGCGCATACTGGTGGACAATCTCCCGAGGCCGGTTCCAGCCGAGGCCGGTGATATAGGACACATTGACAGGATTGCAGCCGGCCGCGTAGTTGAGATTCGCGAGGATCGCCTCGCGGTAGGCGGACCGCTGGTCGTTGAATTTTGGGAAATCGAGCTGGCAGGCGACCGCGAGGTCGAAGGAGGGATCGGTCGGGAAATACCAGCCGGCGCTCAGCACGCGCTTGGTTTGCGCGGGGAAGCTGGTTCCGTAGGCGCTCTGCCGGGCGGCGAGCAGCCAGTCGTCGGCACAGGCGACGATTTCGTTTTCGCAGCGCGTGAGCAGTTGAGGATCCAGACGGTCGCGAGCGAGCCGGCCAGAGCGGACTGCGAAGGCATAGCTGCGGATCGCCCGGCCGTAGCCCTCGCACATCCGCCACCAGCCCCAGCGGCGCGTCGCCGGATCTTCCGGCCGGAGCCATTCGTGAAGCCGGTCGTGAAACGTCTCATCGCCGGTGGCGGCGAACAGTTCGCACGCGGCCCAGGCGAGTTCGTCGTCGTGCATGAACTCGTCGCCGTAGTGCGTGAGCTTTTGATAGGAGCCGTCGCGGCCGTGGCGCTCGATCGCCGCCATGAGAAAATTCCACCCGTGCCGCGCGGCTTGCAGGTAGCGGGCCGAGGCGGCGGGAAACTCCCGTCGGAAGCGAGGCGACGAGGCGCATTGGGCGAGGGCGGCGACGGCGGCGGCGGTGGCGGCGGTGTTTTTCGGCCACACGACCTGAGGGTCTCCGTGGTCGGGCAGGACGTCGTGCTCGTATTTTCGATCACGGGGATAGACGAGGAAGTAGAAGCCGCCGTCGTCGTCCTGCATTTTGACGAGAAAATCGGCCTCCTGTTTCGCCTCTTGCAGGAGGTCGCTCCGGCCGTCGCCGCTTTCAGGCAAGCCGAGGTTGTCCAGGTCGCCGGCCCCGGGAAACGCATCGACGGCGAACACGAGGTGATGGATCAGTCCCGCGCTGTTGATGGTGTATTTGCCATAGTCGCCGGCGTCGTGATGACCGCCGGCCACGTCGATTTTTCCGTGGCGGACAAACGGGTAAAGGCTGGCGTCGATGCGGGCAAGCGGTGGCGCCGTCTGGCGCGGGTTGGGATTTTCCGCGGCGACCCCGGCGAGGAATTGTTGCGTCATCTTGAACCCGTCCGTCGGCACTTCGGCCGGCACGGTGTGACAGGCGTCGTGGACGAATCGAGTGAAGGGGAGGGCGTTGTCGGTTCCGCAGCGCTGGTGGTAGAGCCCGAGCGCAAAGGTGCGCGCGTAGGCGCCGGCCAGCCCTTCATCGATGACGAACTGTTGAGAAACACCGAGGCCCGGCACGGCCAGGCGATAGGTTCCGGGCGTTTGGAACTCGCTGAAATCGGCCTCCAAGACCCGTTGATACCATGGGAAGGGAAAACCTTCGTCGGGCCGCGGTGTGAGTTTTCCGCGATAGACGACGTCGTCGGAGCGGGCGTCGATGAGTTGAAAGCCGGCCTCGGCGGGCACGTCCATTTCACCCAAGGTGCCGAGATAAAAGCCGATCATGGCGGTCTTGGGCCAGGTTGGAAAATAGCCGGCTTGATTGACATGAATAACGGGGCTGAGGCGGAGCGGAGAGGCCGTGGCCGAGAGACACCAGGGGCCGGGTAATCGGGGATTGCGGATCTCTGGAATCACGACGGCGACCTCTTGGTTTTCGGCCACCGGCCCGGCCAGTTGGAGGTAGAGGAAGTTTGCGATGCGCAGATCTCGCTGGAGCAGCGGAGCATAGACAGGCCGGCGTTTGAATCCGATGGCGATCACAGCCGCCGGACGACCCGCCACCGTCACCGACGGGATGGCTTTCGCGCCTTCCGTCGTCAGTCGCCTGAAGAAATCGAGTCCGTCCACAGGTCCGGGCTCGGCCGGGGTGGGCGGGCTGGAGGTGATCCAGCTGACTTCAAGCGTAACGGGGGAAAGGATGCGAAGGGCGTGTTCGCCGGGGGCGGGCACAGCCAGCGAGGGAAACACTTCTCTTTTTGCAAGGCACTTTTCAATAGGCATTAGCCAAACAAGGGCCGCCGCCGCAAGCCGGAGCGGGAAAGCGATTGGGAAGGGGAGGGACATCCGGTTATTGGACGCGTTAACCAACCCAAGCCGTATGGGGTATCCACCTACTTGGCTCCTTTGCGCTTACCCTATAAAAAAAGGATCAAACACGGCGATTCGCACGAACGATGCTGCCGCTATGCTGTCTTTTCCTCCACCAACACCATGCACAACCATTCCACGCTCCGCCCGCGTCGCATACCATGAAAAAGAAGGCCGAACTCAAGATTCAGAACATCACGCATCCGCACAAGCCGATGGCGGATTACAACGACCCCCTGCTGCGAGAGCTGGTCTCGCACTTGCGGCAGAACCGAACGCAGCTGCGCGAGGAGTGGGCGCGTCGCATCACCAATTCCCAATTGCTTACCGCGATGACCAAGGAGGAAATTTTCTCCGAGGCCACGTCGGTGTATGACAACTACGTGGAGGTGCTGGAGACCGGCAGCGTGGAGGCCCTCCAAGCCTACGCTCGAAATCTCTCGGAACGCATCATCCCACGCGGCGTCGAAACCCACGAGGTCGTCGGCATCGTGCTTCTGCTGCGCGACGTGCTCGCCCGTTCGCTCTTCAAAAAATACCAGGCCGACTTCGAATTGCTGAACCGCGTGCTCGACGTCTACGAGCCGGCCGCCAATCGCATCGCCAACACGGTGGCGGTGAGCTTCGTGCAGGAGCGCGAGCGCGTCATCCGCCAGCAACAGGAGGCCATTCGCGAGCTTTCCACGCCCGTGCTGCAGGTGCGCGAGCGTTTGCTGATTCTACCCATCATCGGCGTGATCGACGCGCAACGCGCCCGCCAGCTGACGGAGCAGCTCTTGCGCGGCATCCGCGGCAACCGCGCGAAGGTGGTCGTGGTGGACATCACCGGCGTGCCCACGATCGACCAGACGGTGGCCAACCATTTGGTGAAGACGGTGGAGGCATCGCGCCTGATGGGTGCGAGCGTGATCATCACGGGCCTTTCGGCGGAAATCGCGCAGACGCTGGTGACCATCGGTGTCGACCTGAGCAAGATGAACGCGGTCGGCGACCTGCAGGGCGGCATCGAGGAGGCCGAGCGGTTGCTCGGTTACAAGGTCATCATCACGCAGGAGCCGACACCAGGAAAGGAACCAAAGCCTTAAGCCATGCTCCAGGTTCCCATTCTGAAGCAGGGCGATTATCTCATCGCCAGCATCCAGTCGGTGCTTTCGGACGCCGACCTGCTGCAGCTGCGCGACAACCTGGGCGAACGCATCGGGCAGTTCCGCTCGCGCGGGGTGATCATCGATGTGACGGTGCTGGATGTCATCGATTCGTTCGCCACGCGCATGCTGCGCGCGATCGCCCACATGCTGAAGCTTCGCGGCGCGGAGACGGTGATCGTGGGCATACAGCCGGATGTCGCTTTCGCGATGGTCCAACTAGGCCTGACGCTCGAGGGAGTGGGCACCGCCCTAGACCTGGAAGAGGGGCTGGCCTATCTGGATACGAAAACGAAGCAGACTCCAGGTCATGGAAAATGAGACACTGACAGAGATACGCTCCGCCGTCGACATCGTGACCGCCCGACAGCGGGGGCGGGCGCTTGCGCTTGAGCTGGGGTTCAGCGGCGGCGAGGTGACGCTGATCGCCGCGGCCATTTCGGAGGTCGCCCGCAACATCGTCGATCATGCCAAGCGCGGACATATCGTTATGCACCAGCTGAACGGCCGGGGGGAGCCAGGCATACAGATCATCGCCGCCGACGAGGGGCCGGGCATCCCCGACGTCGTGCAGGCGATGCAATACGGTTATTCGACGCGCAAGGGCCTTGGCGTCGGCCTGCCCGGGGCCAAGTGGCTCATGGATGAATTTGACATCGTATCAAAGGTGGGAAAAGGGACAACCGTCACCATGACCAAGTGGCTGCGATGAATGAATCAGAATCCCTCCACTGTCAGCCGGTGCATTGAATGGGCGGTTGTTTCGCGGACGACCCCGGGAGAGGTGTTGTCCGGGGATCTCCACCTCGTTGCCACATTTCCGGACGGGGCCATGGCGGCGGTGGTGGACGGGCTGGGGCATGGAAGAGAGGCGGGCATGGCGGCCAAGGCGGCGATTGATGTCCTGGCCGCACAGGCCAGCGAGTCGCTCATCCCCCTGGTGCGACGCTGTCACCAGGCATTGAAAAACACGCGCGGCGCGGTCATGACCTTGGTGTCGTTCAACGCCGAGGACGACACGGTGACGGCCTTGGGAATCGGCAACGTCGAGGCGGTGCTGATGCGGGCCGATCGCACGGCCCGGCCTGCGCATGAAACCGTGCTGTTGCGCGGCGGCATTGTCGGTGACCAGCTGCCGGCGCTGCATGCGAGCCTTTTTCCGGTGCACGTGGGCGATGTCCTGATCCTCGCCACTGATGGGATCCGCGGGGATTTCTGGACGCAGGTGAACGTGGCCGATCCACTGCGGCAGCTGGTGGACCGGATTCTGGCCCGGAGTTGCCGGGGCACCGACGACGCGCTGGTGCTGGCGATCCGCTATCGGGGGATGCTCAATGCCTAAGCCTTGGTCCAGTCTGGTCGCCAAATACCATCGGGCGCTTCGCGATCATCTGGACTGCGAAGGCGAGACGCATTTGCAGCGCGCCTACGAGCTGGGGCGCATCGCGCTCAGCCGGGGGCTGGGTATTCTCGACATGTCCCGCCTGCACCAGGAGGCCCTGGTGAGCCTGGTGGTTTCCATCGGAGAGCCGGTCGCCACCGTGCAACGGACCAAGGCGGTGGAGACTTTTTTTCTGGAGGCGCTTTCGCCGTTCGAGGCCGCGCACCGGGGATTCCGAGACGCCTTTGAGCGCCTGCAAAAGCTCAATGGGACCCTTGGTCAGCGCAACTACGAGCTTGTGGCCATTAATGCGCGGCTGAAGCACGAAAGCGCCGAACGGGAGAAGGCCCGCGACGAACTGGTCAAACACGAGCGGCAGCTGGCCGAGGCGCAGCGGATGGCGAGCCTGGGCAGTTTCGAGTGGAACCTCCGCACCGGCCGGGTGCACTGGTCGGACGAGCTCTACCGTATCTACGGGCTCGATCCCTTGGAGCGCGCCACCACGTTCGGGGACTATCTGACCCGGGTGCATCCGGAGGACCGAAAACGGTCCCGGCGCTGCATCCAGGCGGCGGTCAGAAACCGCACGGCCTACGCGTTTGACGAGCGTATCATCCGGCCCAACGGCCAGGTCCGCACGCTGCATTCGCGGGGCGAGGTGATCGCCGGCGGGAGGGGGAAGAGCCGGACATTGCGGCTGATCGGCTTTTGCCAGGACATCACCGAACGTCGTCAGGCGGAGGCGATGTGGCGACGTTACGAAGACATCGTGAACACGGCGCGCGATTTTCTGACATTGGTGGCCCCGGGTTACCGCTACGAGGCCGTCAACGACGCCTACTGCATCGCGCATGGCATGGCGCGCGAGCAGATCATCGGTCGGAAGGTCGCCGAGCTGTGGGGCCGGACAACCTTTCGTTCAACGCTCAAGCGTCACCTAGACCTTTGTTTCTCCGGGCGGGACGTCCACTACCAGTGCTGGTTCGAGTTCGGCATCCTCGGGCGCCGTTACTACGACATCAACCACTACCCTCATCGGCACGATGGGGTGGTCACCCACGCCATTGTGGTGACACGAGACATCACCGAGCAGAAACAGGCGCAGGATGCCTTGCACGAAAGCAAGGAACACTACGTCCAGCTTTTCCGGCAGGCGCAGGCAATGGAGGAAAACCTGCGGCTGCTTTCCCACAAGGTGGTCTCCGCGCAGGAGGAGGAGCGCAAACACATCAGCCGAGAGCTGCATGACGAGGTCGGCCAGACGCTCACCGCCGTCAACGTCAGCATCGCGGTGCTCAGGAAGCACGCGGGTGGAGACCGGAAGCTGTGGGGGAAGGTGGCCGCGGCCCAGCGGCTGCTGGAGCAGAGTCTGGAGACCGTGCATCGGTTTGCGCGCGAACTCCGCCCGCCGATGCTCGACCAGCTCGGGCCTTATGCCGCGCTGCGTTCCTACATGAACGGTTTCTGGGAGCGGACTGGGATCAAGACGGTGCTGAAACCCGGCCCCGCCCTGGACGGCATCGACGGACAGCAGGCGATCGTCCTTTACCGGGTGGCGCAGGAAAGCCTGACGAATGTGTTCAAGCATGCCCGGGCCACGCAGGTGGAGGTGCGATTCCCTCGGTTCGCCAAGGGAATCTGCATGGAAATTTCGGACGATGGCCGGTCGTTTCGGGTGAGTGAGACGATGGATCGGAAGGGGAAACGACGGCTCGGTCTGCTCGGGATGCAGGAGCGGGTGCGGTTGGTCAACGGGACCTTCGCCATCGAGTCCGTCCCGGGGAGGGGAACAACCGTCCGTGTGAAGATACCTTTTCACGCAGGCTACCAGCCTGTGAAAAAACGCCCGCGAGCCCCGGCGGCACAACGGCGGATAAATCCAGAACATCATGAAAAAAATAAAAGTGTTATTGGCGGATGACCATACGCTCATGCGGCAGGGACTGCGTTCCCTGCTGGTGGCGGAATCTGACATTGAGGTGGTCGGCGAGGCCGAAAACGGACGGCAGGCGGTGCAGATGACGCGGCAACTCGGCCCCGATGTGGTGATCATGGACATCGCCATGCCGAAGCTTAATGGCATTGAGGCCACCCGGCAGATCATCAAGGAGGGTTACTCTTCCAAGGTGTTGATCCTGTCCTCCTACAGCGACGACGAGTTTGTAAACCAGCTGACAGAGGCGGGAGCCATTGGTTATTTGATCAAACAGACGGCGGCCAACGACCTCATCCGGGCCATTCGCGAGGCCTTCGCGGGCAATGCGTTCTTCAGTCCATCCATCTCCAAACGGCTGCTCGAACATTATCGGAATGCCTACCTGAATGGAAAGTCGCCGAAGCAGTACATCGCGCCGCTCACTTCGCGCGAGTTCGAGGTGGTCCAGCTGGTGGCCGAGGGGAAGGTGAACAAGCAGATCGCCGCCGAGCTGTGCCTCAGCGTGAAGACGGTGGAAAAGCACCGGCAGCAGGTGATGGACAAGCTGAATATCCACGACGTCGCGGGGTTGACCCGCTACGCCATCGCACGGGGCATCATCGAGAGCACGCCGAAGCTGTCTTAGGGACTCGGCCAATGCTAAAATGCCCATTCTACTTGATCTTGTCGCGCGATCCAGTGTCACCGACTTCGGTTATTTACCTCTGATAAACGCCCTCGTCGGCTCCTTGGCTGGCGCAACAATCCCGGCGTAGCTTTGGTATTTTAGCATCGTCCGAATCCCTTAGCGACGCAATGGGGTGTGTAGGGCCGACCGCTGGTCGGGCTCTCTGGAAAACCCCTCGGAATTTTAACCGCCAAGATTCGCCAAGGGACACGAAGGACGGAGAGGTAAGCGCCTGACGGGTTGACCTGAACAACGCGCCTGTGAGGGCCTTGGTGGGGGTAATACCTGCCGGTGTTCACGGGCGTTTTTGTTTCCGGGCGATCCGATTCAGAGTTTTTAACCACTGATGGAGTAACACCAAGGGGGCGGGGCGTTTTTCGTCATTTCATGGGGCGTCTTTAATTTAAAAGTGACAAAAAACGCCCCGACTCCCTACGGCTCGCCCTTCAACCAATGGCGCGAGGCCTACACCATGGACTGCCTTGGGCAAGTCCACCGCGCTGAATGCCTTTCTCCGCCAGATCAACTCGCCCGAGCTGCGGATCGTCATGAACGAGGACCCGATCGAATACGAGGTGCCCGGCACCAGCCAGGTGCACAGGTGCGGCCCGACATCGGGCTCAGTTTCGCCGGCACGTTGCGCCACGTGCTGCGCAAGGATCCCGATGTTCAGTTTGATGTAGGCGAATCTAGCGCCGCTTCAGGAGGGTTCGTAGCCGGGAAGCTTTCCAGTGACGATCATTCAAGAAGCCGCGCAGTCCGGCATCTGGCCCGCGCTCCCGCTATGGTTGGCGCGTGGGATTCAATTGGCCTGGCGGGGGCGTGCCCGACTTCCGCCCTGTCCGCACTCGGGTAGCAGCGGTCTCGCAAGACCAACATCGGAATTTCGATCAGGCGCGAAAGCACGGCGCCAGCGGCGATCGCCAAGGCGAGATAGGCGCCAGTGACCAGAAGCCACACCATGGCATCTGACCAGTCGCGACTCGCGAGCAACGCTCCGACTTTCTTCATCGGAGTTTGGGCGAGGTCGACGTGCCACAAGTAGATTCCATAGCTGAACACCCCGACCGTGGACAGCGCTCCAAGCGACCGACCGGCGAACAACCGACGGGCGCTGCCTTCCTCGAGCCAGACGACGCCGATGACAACGAAGGCGAATCCGAGATACATAACGGCCAGGCCCGGTCCTGCGGTCCAAGGGCTGCGATCCGGGGGCAGCAGCATCATGGGTATGGCCATGGCGGCGCCGAGCACGGTCGTGGCGAACGGGTGGCGGCGCAGGCCGGCGAGCCGTGTCGGCTCGAAATGGACAAGATACGCCAGCGCCGTGCCGACCAGCAGTCCGTCGAACCGCAGGTGCGTGGCGTAGAGGTTGAGCGACGCGGGCCCATGGGTGGCATATTCCACCGAGCGCGTCACGGCGAGGGCGGCGATGGCCACCCCCACCGCCGGGAAAAACCATCGCCGGACCACCGCCTCCCGGCCGGCGGTGAGGAACCAGCCGGCGGCAACGGCGCCGAGCAGGTAAAAATGCTCCTCGAGGGCCAGGCTCCAGGTGTGGATGCGCGGCGATCCGAGATAGTTCTGCAGATGCAGGAGATTCGGCCAGAGGGCCCCGACTGCCGTCATCCGTCCATCAGGGCTTTTCCACGCCAGCCAAGCGGCAAGAAAGCCCAGATAGGCGAAATAAAGCGGCCAGATCTTCAGGCCCCGCCGGATGAGGAAGCGCGGGACATCGACCCGGCCGCGGCGTCGAAACTCCCCCAGCAGCAAGCCGCTGACGAGAAACCCGCTGAGAACGAAAAACAGGTCGACGCCCGCCCAACCCACCCGGTGCCACGCTTCCGCCAGGGGCGCGAACGCGCCGGCCGAGGCCGGCGCGACCGCGAAATGACACCCGATCACGAGCAGGATCGCGACCGCACGCAAGGTATCGATCGCCCTCGATCGGGGGTAGGCCTCACCACCGCGGAGCGGAACCGCTGCAGGAAATTTCATGGGGAAATACTCCGGAAAAGGTCACCGGGGAACGATGGGGTTCCTATCCCCAATTCACCACGCGCGCTGACTGAGCGGCTGCTCGAAAAAGATAAGGCCGCCCGGGGGGCGACGGTTAGGTTGGCGACGCCACTCCATGCGACCCCATAGCTGTTACTGATCTGGCAATAGTAGCCGACGGCATCGATCGATTGGGCGTTCGCGATCGTGAAGACGGACGCATTTGCTCCGCCGATGTCGTTCCCGTCCTTCCGCCGCTGGTAGGCGAGAGGGTCGATGCCGCCGGCGGTAACACTGAAAGAGACGGTGCTGCCAGCGTTCACCGTCTGGTCCCATGTTTGCGCGGTGATCGTCGGGCTGGCAAAGGCGGTCCAGCCTAAGCTGGCCAAAAAAATGGCAACAAGACGCCGCACGAGTCGGGGGAAGTCGATTATGTTCATGGTTCTTGATGGCTGGCGCTCTGGCTCCCGCCCTGGTGCCGCTTCTGACAAGCCTAGAAGCGACCAAGCGAAACGTCATTGGGGTGAACAACCCTAAATACCGCGGACCGCGACCTATTGCGGGACGGTAGACCCTCGTCGCGGGACCGGGCTGGAAATGGGGTCGGGGCGAAACATGTTAACATTTTCCCGTTCGCAAGATCCTCGATGATCCGGAGCGGCACAAAGCCAGACCGGTCGGGTCTGCATTTTCATCGGCGCAAAAAAAACCGGCACCGCCGCGAGGCGGTGCCGGTCGCTATGAATCAGCGTCGGCTGATTCCGCCGATCATGTCAGTTGATCGGCGAAGTTTTCCCCGTGGCGTCCCAAGTGACGCGGCCACCGTAGGCGGAGAAGCACATGCCTTTGACGCTGCCGCCTTCCAGGGCGACGGCGCTGGCGGGGACTTCCAGACGGACCCATTGGCCTGCGGCCGGGAGCGCGCCCATGTAATAGCGGCTCGCGGTGCCGTAGGTGCCGTAACTGATGTTATTGGCCCCCCAGTAGGCGCGGTGTTCCCAAGTGCCGTCGTTCCAATGGAGCATGATTTCGGCGGGGACGTTGGCCGGGTCGAGATAGACGTAGGCGAAGAGTTTGTCGCCGACGCCGATCACGAGAGGTGCTGTGCTATCGTTGAACCCGTGCTCATGCAGGCCGGACGCGATCACGGACTGGTGGGCGACGGAGCCGGAGTAGGGAATGGGGCTTGAGCCGACCCAGGTCCAACCCCACGCATCGCCGCCGCTCGAGCTGGTGACGGCACCGGCTGGCAGCGCGTCGTCGATCCAGGTGACGACGGGGCTGTTGGCACTGAAGCTGCCGGTGGCGAACACGCGGCGGCCGTCCGGCCACTCGATCTCGGCCTCGACCCATTGCACGCCGGTGTTTTTCGGCGTGAAGACGAAGGTCGCGCCGTAGTCGGGCTGCTGGTCGCGGCCTTCCCACACGATGCGGGCGTTGGTGAGATCGAGGCCGGTCGTCACGAGGCTGAGCGTGATGGGTGCGTTGAGCGGCACGACGATGGACGGAACCACGATCTGGGCTGCGGCGGATTTCCACGGGGTGGACTTGGAGGAGGTCTGGTTGACCAGGCAGGCGAGCGCCATCACGCTGCGCGCCTGGTTGACCGAGATGAACTCGGTGGTGACGTTCCACGTGTCAGCCCAGCGGTCGTAAAACGGATAGGGCGAGTTGGATCCGCTGTCCGACGGGAAGCTGAGTTTGGCTAGTTCGTTGCCAAAGGAGCTACCGTAATTGGTCAGGTATTCGAAGCTCGACTGGATGTTGCCGAGCGGGATGCCGTCGGGCGGGAGCGCGCGGCGGTCGTTCTTCGCGTATTGGTTCACGATCTCATGCTGGCGCTTGAGGCCGAGGCCGGTGAGGTAGGTGACGTTCACGGGATTGCCGCCGCCTTCGTAGTTCATGTTGGCGACGAGGGCGTCGATGTATTCCGGACGGGGATTGAGCTGGTAGGCGGCGGCCATGTCGGACGCCTGGTCGAGCGAGAAATACCAGCCGGCGCTCATGACGTGCTTCGTCTCCATGGGGAACGAGCTGCCGTAGGCGTTTTGATTCGACCAGGTGAGGGCGTCGTCGCCGGCGGCCTTGATCTGCGTCTCGCAAGCGGTGAGATAGGCGGAGTCAAGCTGGCCGGCGGAGAGGCGGCCGGAGCGGGCGGCGAAGGCATAGCTGCGGATCGCGTTACCCCACGATTCCGAGCAGCGCCACCAGCCCCATTTGAACGTGTTCGGGTCGGAGGGGTTGGGGAACCACTCGAAGAGCTTCTGCTGATACTGGGTGTCGCCCGTGGCGAGGTAGAGTTCGCAGGCGGCCCAGGCGATCTCGTCGTTGTGGATCCAGTTGTCGCCATAGAAGGTGATCTTCTGGTAGGCGCCGTTCTTGCCGTATTTGGCGGTGGCGTTCATGAGGAACTGCCAGCCGAGCTTGGCCTTCGCGAGGTAGTTCGCGGCGACGGTCGGGTAGGCGGCCTTGAATTTCGGAGACGAGGCGCATTGCGCGAGCGCGGCGGTGGCGGCGGCGGTGGCGGCG
>FJVV01000087.1_pt1 | contig 13417 bp, 10 predicted proteins | sample 1011911 | NCBI WGS metagenome assembly FJVV01 (sample SAMEA3912450, study PRJEB9761) | metagenome | biome: forest; material: soil | place: USA | collected 2011-06-22 | depth 0.1 m
GCCGCTAGATGCTAGATTTGGGTTCTAGCGGTCCGACTGATTGAGTTGTTTGATATGGGCCCAGCGAACTGGAAGAGAGGCTCCTGAAAAGGGGTAGGGCGTTAGATGCTACTTTATTACAAGGAGGTTAGTCCAAGCGGCTATTCAGCGGGAGGTTTTCGCCGATTATCGAAGCAGCGGATCCGCCACGAAGTGGAACGGCTTGCCGCGTGAGTCGGGACGCCAGCCGGCGGCGATGGCTTTTGCGGTATACTCCTGGATTCTGATCGCTAGTTGCGCAGGGGCGGCGGGGCGTTTGGGCGGATAGTCTTGCGCATCAAATTCAATCACGAGTTCACGCGTGTTTTCTCCCGCCAGGCACACGCGCGCGGAGATCCCGCGGATGTGGGTGTTCACGGCGACTTCTCCCCCGTAATGTTTCACGCTCCATTTGAATTTATCCGCTCCCAGCTGAAATTGTCCTGACGAATCGAGTCGCGACATGGCCTTGGAGTAAGCTTCGCCTGCTGGACGACAATACTGAAGCCACGTGCGTAAGCGGAATACACTCGGAAAAGCCGAAGCAAGCTTCGGGGTATTAGACCCAAGGGAATAAAAAGGGCTACCCTTCCACACTTTTTGATAAGCAAGAGGCTCTAATCTAAAGTGGTGGGATTGGTTTTTATTTGGATTGGCGCGCACTCCAGACTGTCCATGAGCAATGAATTTGCTTTGCTCCGGCGCATGATTTTAAGCGACGGCATGATTTTCCGTGGAAGGCATTGGCAGTGGGTTTTGGCCATCATGCTGGGTTTTCTATTGGTGGCGGACTGTTTCGCGGCTACCGCCAAGCCGACCAAGCCCAAGATTACGGTGCAGCCGGTGAAACAAACCGTCGTGCTGGGTGGGGACGTGAGTTTTGAGATCTCGGTGCAATCGACCACCCCGGTGAGCTATCAGTGGCGGCTTAACAAAGTCGCGATTACAGGGGCAATCTCGCCCTCTTACTCCATCAATCCGGTAGCTTTTGAGAGTGGCGGCAAGTATGACGTGGTCATAACCAATGATGCTGGGGCGGTGACATCCCGTCAGGTTGCGCTCATCGTGGATTTAGTTCCGCCGAGATTGCCAGTGGGCACCGCTTTATACACGGACTTGACCGTGCATGGGGTAAGCGGGACGGGGACGGGAAATCGCGCATGGATGGTTTCGATCGGGTTCACGGTGATTGATCCCGAGAATCCTCAGTATGACCCGAATTCCCACTTCGCTTACCATCAGACTGGGGTGAACCAGGCGACTTTGATCATGTATCGTAAGTTCCACGATCCCCCGGCGGGGATTTATATATCCGAGCAGGCCAATTATACGCTGATTTTTACGGGCGTCTCCAGTGACGGCAAATTGGAGTGCACCTGTCGGGGCACAGTCATTGATACGCCTCCGGAGGGTTACAAGCCGACCAAAAAAGTTTTGGCGTTTTCTGGGACGACCTCGATCGACCTGCCCTGACTATCGGCCAGGGCTCAAGGAGCAGGCACTGTTCGGCCAAGCAGAAGGGGTCGGGCCGAGTATTGCTGTATTTTGATCGGAGCGCAATGGATTCGACCTGAGCTCAAGCCCATATCGCGCCGGCTTCAATGCAGGTCTGTAAGTGATCACGTCCTTTCATTAGATCACGCGTTCCCTTTTTACGGGAACTTGTGGCTTTCCGTGACGATGGGCGTGGGTAGATTGGCAAAATATTTATGGGCCTAAACATGCGAGCGGCTTTCATGGTTTCGATGGGGGTGAACCTTGTGCTGGCGATTGGGCTGGGGGTGAAAATGACCAGTGGGAACGGCAAGCTGATCGCAGGTGACGGGGCGAAGGCTGCGACCGCTGCTACGGCCGCCAGTGCTCAGACGAAGGAAGTCGGGATGGCGTCGTTGTCGGCGGGCGATGAGCCCAGGGCCGTGCGCGATGCGCTGCGGGCGGTCGGCGTGAGCGAGGTGTTGGTGCGTAATTTTGTGACGCAGGCGGTTTGGGCCAAGCATCATTGCGAAGAGTCACAAAAGGCGCGTGCGGAGTGGTGGAAGGAGAGCAACCATCCGAATCAAGTGGTGCCCGTTCCCCCGGCTACGGTGAGGGCGGTGAATGCCGAGGTGAGGGCTCTCATGGGAGACGACATAAGAGACTCGAGGCAGGGGGATCGCCTGGCATTCCTGCCGGAGGCCAAGCGTGCGGAGGCGATGCGCATCTACGGGGATTACGAGGAAATGTCCTCGGAGATATATTCGGACATGATGAGTTTCCAGATGCCGGAGGATCAGAAACGGTGTGAGTTGCTGAATCGGGAACGTGATCGCGACCTGCAGGCGCTGCTGACGCCGGAGGAATTCGCGGAGGTCACGCTCCTGCAGTCGCCGGCAGGCCAGCGTGCGCGGATGGTTGCGGGACAGTTGGATCTTACCGAGGCCGAATTTCGCGAGGTGGTGAAGATGCGGCAGGAGGCGGACCGGCTGGCCGCCGGCAATCCCACCACCGCGTCCAGCCAAAGCCAGGATGCCGAGGCGCGTTTTGAAGCGCAGCTGACGCAGTTGGTGGGCGAGGACCGCATGCGGGAGCAAAGCCTCAAAAATTCACGGGACTACGAGGTGCTGCAAAAAGCGCAGGCGCGCCTGGGGCTGTCGCAGGAGACGGTCGACGGAGTGCTGGCCCAGCGGTACTACGTGCGGGATGCAACGACGCAAATCATGACGTCGTCGGGGACGGCGGAAGAGAAGCGCGAGGCACTCAAAAAACTGGCCGCCGGAGTGAAGACGGAGGTTACGCGTTTGCTGGGACCGGCGGCGGCGCAGGGGTATTTTACGCAGAACGGGATGCCGTGGCTCAGAGATATGGAGCGGGGCCGGAGCGTGCATTTTACGGTGAGTGGCTGGGCCGAGACCATCGAAGTGAAGTAACCTGCGGCAGCTTGTGGCCACGCCCCTGACCAGCCAAGCCAGCAAGCTGAAGGGGTTAGGCCGAGTATGGTTGTGTTTTGGGCAAGATTTTCACTCGGAGGTCTGTGTTGGGGATGGAATCTCCTCTGTTTGGGACGGGCCGGACTCTGATTGGAATGGACCGACCTATACCCCGGCTTTGAGCGACTGATCCCTGCTTGTAGCGGCTCGGGCGCACGGCTTACCTACAGCCCATGGAAATCACCCCATGGGCTGATCTGAGCGACGAGTTGTTGCTCGAAAAAAAGATCTCCCAGCTTGGCCTGAGCCTGGCGGATACGCCGCTGCAAGCGCTGGTGCAGCAGCTCCATGACGAACTTTCCGCAAAGGGCCTGGTGTTTCATCCGCCCTGCCATGTGGGCGACGAATGGTTCGTGCCCGTGGGTATCCCGGCGATTTTTGTGCCGTTTTTCCTCACGCACGAGCGTCTGCGCAAGCTGGAGAAGACGATGATGCTCGAGGTGGAGGGCGAGAATCCGGAGTGGTTCATGCGGTTGATGCGGCATGAGGCGGCCCATGCGTATGCCTACGCCTATCAACTCACGAAGAAGCGGAAGTGGCAGCGACTGTTTGGGCGGACGTCCGCCGACACGACGCCGGAGTTCTACCGTCCGCGACCCTACAGCCGCTCGTTTGTCGTGCACCTCGACGACTGGTATGCCCAGAGCCACCCGGATGAGGATTTCGCCGAGACCTTCGCGGTGTGGCTCACGCCCGGGCTCGACTGGCGCACCCGCTTCAAGGGCTGGAGGGCGCTGGAGAAGCTCGAATACGTGGAAGAGCTGATGGGTTCTCTCAAGGGCCAGCCACCGCCCTACCAGCCGGGGTATCGGGAGCGGGACTTCAATTTCCTCAACATCAAGCTGAAGACCTACTACGCGCGGAAGCGGAAACAGTATGAGGACACTTATCCTGATTTCTACGACCGCGATCTCCGCCAGCTTTTCGCCGGCGCGCCGGAGGGCGGCTCTGCCTTGAAAGCGTCGCGCTACCTCCGCTTGCGTAAGCACGAATTGATTGACGCGGTGTGCGAACCGACGAACGAGAAGCGATACCGCGTCAACAAGCTGCTCTCCCGGTTGATCGAACGGTGCGACCAGCTCGACCTGCACCTCACGCCCGGTGCGCCGGCCCCGGACCTGCCGGTGGCGGCTTACGTCACGACGCTGGTGATGAACTATCTGTTCACGGGAAAATTCAAACGCACCAAGTGACCTGACCATGGCAAGAAAACTCAAAGTGCTCGCCCTCTTCGACGCCGTGCGGCCCACGGAGCTCAACCAGGACATGAGTGCCGAACTGAAGACGGCCGACTGGAAGACCGAGGCCGGCGTGCTCGCGGCGCTGAAGGAGCTCGGGTATCCGACCGAGCACCAGGCGATCTTCGACGATCTCGATCTCCTGCGCCAGAAGCTCCAGACCTTCAGCCCGGACGTGATCTTCAACCTGGCCGACCAGTTCCGGAACAACCGCGCGTTCGACCAGCACATCGTGTCCTTTCTCGCGATGACCGGCATCCCCTTCACCGGTTGCGGCCCCACGGGGCTTACGCTCTGCAAGAACAAGGGCATCTCCAAAAAAATCCTCAGCTACCATCGCATCCACACGGCGGACTTCGTGATCATCCCGCGCGGCAAGCGCATCGCACGCCCGAAGCGCCTGCGGTTTCCCATTCTCATCAAGCCGCTCAAGGAGGAGGCGTCCTTGGGCATTTCGCAGGCGTCATTCGTGGAGACCGACGAGCAATTTCAGGAGCGCGTCCAGTTCATCCACGAGAAGATGGACAACGACGTCATTGCCGAGGAATACATCGAAGGGCGTGAGTTGTATGTGGGCGTGATGGGCAACCACCGCCTGCAGGTGTTCCCGATCCGCGAGCTGGTCTTCCGGGAGGTGCCGCCGGACGAGCCGAAGATAGCGACCTACAAGGCGAAGTGGGACGAGGCCTACCGTGCGCGCTGGGGCCTGGAAAACCGCTTTGCCGAAGGACTGGAGCCGGCGGTGGTGAAGAACATCGAGGCGGTCTGCAAACGCGTCTATCATCTGCTGACGATCGACGGCTACGCGCGGATGGACCTGCGGCTGACCACCAAGAACGAAGTCTATGTGATCGAGGCGAACCCGAATCCGATGCTGGCGCCGGACGAAGACTTCGCGCAATCGGCGCTGAAGGCGGGGCTGAGTTTCCCGCAGTTGATCGACCGCATCACGCGGCTCGGGCTGAAGACGGTGCGGGATTGAGGAGGGAGATACACTATGGCCTTTTACAATCGCGGCCTTGCTGCAATTGTCATTCCAGCATGAACCCAAAGACCCTGCTCCACGGAAGCGACTACAACCCCGAACAATGGCTGCAGTATCCGGGTATCATCGATCAAGATTTCAAACTTCTTAAGGAAGCAAAACTCAACTGCCTGACCATCGGGGTCTTTTCCTGGGCATCTCTCGAGCCTGAGGAAGGAACCTATGCTTTCGGTTGGATGGACGACATTTTCGACCGGGCCGAGAAGCAGGGTGTTCGCATCATTCTTTCCACCCCCAGCGGAGGAAAGCCCAACTGGCTGGCCTTCCGCTACCCTGAAATCCGGCGCGTCAACCAAGAGGGCCGCCGTGACGATCAGGAACGCCGCCACAACCATTGCCTGACTTCATCCGTCTACCGGGAAAAGGTGCGAGCCATCAACGGGCAATTGGCCGGGCGCTATGGAAAGCGGGGTCCGCTGGCGATGTGGCACGTTTCAAACGAACTTAACGGATATTGTTACTGTGATTGTTGCCTGGGTGGCTTTCGCCAGTGGCTGAAGAAAAAATACCAGACGCTGGATGCGTTGAACGAGGCCTACTGGAGCCGGTTCTGGAGCCATACCTACACGTCTTGGGAAGAAATAAGGCGCATCGACCCGGGGCTGGGCGGCCTGGTGGTTGATTGGAAACGTTTCATGACGGCCCAATGCGCGAGTTTTATCCGCAACGAGTTGGAACCCGTGCGGCGGCATTCACCGGACGTTCCTTCCACCATCAACATGATGGGACTTGCGCCAAGCTACGACTACTGGGAACTGGCCAAGGAGGTGGACGTGATCAGCTGGGACACGTATCCGGCATGGAACAGCGCCGCTTCCGCTTCCGATGAAACCGCTCCCGCGATGGAGACGGCCTTTTCCCACGACATGTTCCGCAGCATGAAGAAGGGGCGCCCTTTCTACGTCATGGAAACAACGCCCAGCCAGGTTAACTGGAGGGACTGTTCGCCCTTGCGCCGTCCTGGCGTGCATCAACTGGGGGGCCTGCAGGCCCTGGCCCATGGATCTGATTCCATTTGTTATTTCCAGCTGAGAAAAAGCCGGGGCAGTTCCGAGCAGTTTCATGGGGCGGTCATCGACCATGTCGGTCATGGGAAAACTCGCGTCTTCCGGGAAGTCGCGGACCTGGGCCAGACGATGGAAAAGCTGGCGGGCCTGGCCGGTTCCACCGTTGAGGCACGGGTCGCGCTGGTCTTCGATTGGAATGTTTATTGGGCCTTGGATGCCGCCCAATGCCCCCAGAATGCCAATAAAAATTACGCGGCGGTCATCATGGCCCATTACCGTCCTTTTTGGGAAGCGGGCATCGCCGTGGATGTGATCAATGCAGAGGCCCCGCTCGATGCATACCGTTTGGTCATTGCGCCCCAATTATTTTTGCTCTCGGAGAAACATGCGGGACGGCTGGATACTTTCGTGAAAAATGGCGGCGCCTTGGTCGCCACCTACAATACAGGCATGGTCGAGGAAACCAATCTGGCGGTTTTGGGAGGAGTGCCCGGCCCCTTGAGAAAAGTGTTTGGGCTATGGGTGGAAGAATCCGACGCGCTTCCCCCCGCGTTCCGCCGCACGGTGGTTCCACGGAACGGCGCCTCCTGCGGATTGAACGGTTCTTACGAGGCTGGGCATATCCTGGATATCGTCCACACGGAAGGAGCGGACGTTCTGGCGGAATATGGGGACGATTTTTATAAAGGTTATCCCGCGCTGACGCGAAACCGCCGGGGCAAAGGCGAAGCTTGGTATATCACATCCAGGAACGACGACCGTTTCACGGGAGATTTCATGCGCCACCTAATCAGGGAGCTGGCCTTGCCGCAGGCACTGCAAGGCCCCCTTCCTCAAGGAATCACGGCCCATGCACGCAACGATGGTCATTCAAACTACCTGTTTGTTCTCAATTTCAATGCGGTTCCCGCCGCGTGCCCGTTGGATGGGGGGGATTATGTGGATGCGGTGACGGGACTGCCCGTTGTCGGTCCGCTCACGCTCCCCGCATACGGTTATGCCGTATTAAGGCGTTAGTATGATCTACCAATTTCAGATGAAGACTCCTGCAATGCCGCCCTGTGTTTGGAAAGCCGCCGAGAAAGTGATGACCATGAGAAACGTGCTTCTGGCGGTTGCGATGTTCTCAGTTGGCACCGTGAGAGGAGAGGTGGTCTTGAACCAGCTTGGCGGCGGGGATGATTTTACGGGCTCTCCCATCAGCGACTCTGCCAATTCCTCCATCACTTGGACGGCCGGATTTTCAGGTGAGTTGGATAGCGTAGTTTTGCGGATTTATAACACCTCCGCCGTCAGCCCCATCACCACCCTGGCGTTCGGTTTCTCGTTGGCGGATGACGCAGGGATTTCCGTGACCGGGACCAACACCTACGGCGGGGGCGCGGTAAGCGACATCTCGGATTACGCGTTCGATTTAAGCGCGTTGAATTTCTCTTTTGTGTCGGGTGAATCCGGGGCGTTGTTTTTCCATCTGGATACCGCCACGTCCGCCGGCGGCGCGGTTAACTGGAGCACGACTGACCGTGGGGTGGATGAATTTTCCGGTTGGACGGGCGGGATTACTCCCGGGGTGGACAATGGCCAGTTTCAGCTTTCCGCCGTCGCCATCCCGGAGCCGATGACCTGCGGCTATCTGGCCGGAGGCGCGGCTTTGGTCTGCGCCTTCATATCCAGGCGCCGTCGCGCCAGCTGAACGGGCCACGCCAAAGGGGGGAAGGCCGGATTTTGATGTGAGCGTAATCGCTTCGCCCCGCGCTCAAGCCAATCCCGCTCCGGCTTCAATTCAGGCCGCAGGGACTTAAGTCCGGAGAAGAGGGCCATAAGCCAAGTCTCCATTACCTCGAGCATTTTTCAGTGAGACGTTTTACGGCAGCCCATATTCTGGCCAAGTCCGGTGCGGGATCAGTCAGGCGGATGCCCAAGTCCGACCTAAACAAATACGGCAGGTAACTTCTCCAATGCCAGGGAGCTCGCACGAAGGTCGACCACCATCCGGCAATAAAGTAAAATTGGCAGGACCGCGAACCTGTCTGGCGGGGGAGGGGAAGCCCCAGAGTTTGTGCAAGTACCAGAGCCGGAAAATTGACCCCGGCCAAGTGTGATGCATAGAGGCTGCCCCAGAACCTGGGGTTGATCTCGATAAGCCGCACATCACCGGTTGCCGCATCGCAGCGCAAATCGCAGTTGGCCACGCCTTCAAATTCCAGCACCTTCATGGTCTTGGCGATCACGGCCAGCACGGTTTCGTCGTCGATAAAATCGATCGCCGACGGTGGCATGTAGGCTTTGGAACGGCTCAACAAGCCTCGCTGAATAGTCCATGCAACGATGAGACCTTGCTGGCACAATACGCTGCAATCCACATCGGCCCCCCCGACAATCTCCTGAACCACCCAGCGCCTTCCGGTCTTTGTGCGCCCGGCAAACAGCGTGAAGTCCGATTGTGTTTCCATTTTCTGGATGCCTTGTCCCGAGGTGCCGTCCACCGGCTTGACCAACACGGGGAAGCACAGGCTTTCCAGCGGCCCGTTCAAACCGGTCGCCGGATCATAAACCAAAGTCTTCGGAATGGGGATTCCCGCGATGGACGCAAACACCGCGAGGTAGCCCTTGTCCCCTGCGCGTTTCAATGTTTCAGGATCAGCCAGGGGAGCGATCATGACCCGTCCGGAAAAAACCTTACGATGCTCGGATAATTTCGAGATTCCAGCAAACGAAACGGGCATAAGCACATCAGGGGAAACCGCCGCCATGGCCTCATTCACCCGCTCCTCATATGAAGAACCCGGCCTGGCGTAGATGACACCTTGTTTATGGCGCGTCCAACGAACCGGCGAAGAGCCGCGCTCTGTCATCAGAAAAACATCCACCCCGGCTGATCGTAAACACTGACAAACGGGCAGGACGAAAATGCTGCCCCCGTCGGGAATGAGAACGCGCAGGCGGCGTTCCCTGCCATCAACAGTCACCGGTTTGATTTTAAACACGGAAAATTGATTTCCAGTCGTGGTTCCGACCGCAATCTTTGGTTCTTAATCAGGCGGGTTTTTCCAAACGGCCCCAATCCGAAGGGGGCGACGATGCACGCGCCAAGTCAAAGTGGTCAGGTCGCTGTTCGTTGACTTTTTGATCGGGGCGTAAGCGATTCGACCTACGCTCAAGCCAACCCCGCTCCGGCTTCAATTCAGGTCAAATGGACTCAAGTCCCCGGAAGGTGACCTTAAGAAAACGCTCTCCGGACTTAAGCCCGTGCTCCATTCACTTGAACGTTTTTAATGCCGACTGAAGTCCCTGTTAAAAGCATTCACGGGGGCGCCCAAAACTTAGGTCAAAACGCCAGAAAGCAGGGCGGGAATTTGAGGCAGGGACGATGGGCCCGTATTAAAGCCATCCGCGCGGCACACCCGATTCTGGCCTCGCACACCGACCGGACGCCCTAGGGCAAGTATCCGCAACCGTAGTCGATCCAAACACCAAGCCCGAGAACCAAGGGGCGGCCAGGGTGTTGGCGGATACTTCGTTTTTAGGCCGACTTGTGGTCCGGGTCCGTTCTCCACGGCGGACAACCAAGTCACCGGATTATTACATGGCCGTAATGTTTTCGTCATCACGCTGCGCCATGCTGGTTTCGTTCGTTAGTCATCAACCCTAACTCGGAATCAACAGTATGAAATATCAGCACCTCCTCTCGCTTGCACTCGCCTCCTCGCTCCTGGCGCCGCTCGTCCACGCCGTCGACTTGATCGCCATCGGCTCGATCAGCGGCGCTTACGAAGATCTCTCGTCCGCCACGGCGTCCCCCCTTGAAAATGGCGTGCCCGGCAATCGCTTCGGCGGCATCGGCTCGGGCCTCACCTACGCGGGTGGCACCACGTTCCTCGCGCTCCCTGACCGCGGACCGAATGCCAATCCCTACAATAGCGCGGTCGACGATACCGTCTCCTACATCTGCCGCTTCCAAACGCTGAACTTCAGCCTCGCTCCCTACACGGATCCGATCACTGCGCTGCCCTTTACGCTGACTCCCATGCTGACGGCCACCACGTTGCTTTCCAGCAAGTCGCCGCTGGTCTACGGTTCCGGCAACGGCCTCGGCAACCGGATCGACGGCACCACGCCCATCGGCTCCGGCGCACCCGCGCTCAATGCCACCGATCACACGAATTATTTCACCGGCCGCTCGGACAATTTCGATTCCGGCAAGTTCTCCACCGATCCGAAGAACGCCCGGCTTGATCCCGAGGGCATTCGCGTGTCGAACGACGGCAAGAGTGTGTTCATCTCGGACGAATACGGTCCGTATGTCTATGAGTTTGATCGCGCCACCGGCCGTCGCATCAAGGCCTTCAAGCTGCCCGACAACCTTGCGATCACCAACCTGAGTCCGCAGAAAGACGTTGAGATCGCGGGCAACACCGTGGGCCGCGTCACCAACAAGGGCATGGAGGGTCTCGCCCTTACGCCTGACGGGAAAACACTGGTCGGCATCATGCAGGCAAATCTCGAGCAAGACAAAAAGAAGAGCCTGCGCATCGTGACCATCAACCTGCGCAACGGCGCCACCCACGAGTATGCCTACCTGCTCACTGACGGTTCCGGCGTGAGTGAGATTCTTGCGGTCAACAATCACCAGTTCCTGGTCGACGAGCGCGACGGCTCCGGGCTGGGCGACACGCCGTTGCTCACCGACACTGCCTCCGCCGCCGCAGTAAAGAAGCTTTACCTGATCGACCTCGACGGCGCCACGGATGTCACGGGCATCACCGGGCCCAACGCCGATCTCTCCTCCTACGCGGTCAGCAAGACCCCCTTCCTCGACATCGTCGCCAAGCTCAATGATGCCGGTATCGACAGTTATCTGATCCCCTCGAAGATCGAGGGGATCGCGTTCGGGCAGGATGTAGACGTGGAGGGTGTCGCCATGCACACCCTGTATGTGGTCAACGACAACGATTTCCTCTCCACCGTTGCCGATCCGTTCAAACTGCCGAGCGACGGAACCCGAGGCGAGATCATCAACCCGAACCAGATCTACGTCTTCGCCTTCACCGACGACGAGCTGCCGGGATACGTCCCGCAGCCTTTCCGTAACAAATAGGCGACGGCCAAGCCGAAGGGGGGGGGCGGGATGCCAGACGCTGGATTTGGCCCGTGATCGCGTCCAAGACCGCCCCCTTTTTTTTGCCAACCGCTTAAAAATTTCCAGCACTTCGTTCCGATGGAACGGGAGGTTGTTTGCGGGTCTCCGTCAGCAGTTTCTCCCAGGCCGCTTCTGTCTTGGCACCCACTTCCAGCCGCTGATTGATAATCCAGCTGGGCGTTTGATCGATCTTGTTGCTCTCGGCCAAGGCACTGTTGCGCTGCAGGACTGCGGCGGCGGCGGGCTGGTCCAGTTCCATGCGCACCGAGGCCACTTGCTCCTTTCCGACGAGGCCTTCGACCACTTCCCAGATCAAGGCCTCATCGATCACGCGGTCTGCAAGCATGACGGCCTTGTAGTAGGGCCAAAAAAGTTTGCGGTTCTGCATGACCGCTCCGATCCGTGCCGCCAGGCAGACGGCCTGCGGGGGAACCCGGCCCGTTTCGTGACGGCAAGAGGACATGAGGATCGCGCAGCGCAGTTCCACCGCTCCGGGATGCCCGGCCATGAAACGATCCAGTTCGCGGGCGGAATACCGACAGGCGGGGCATTCAAAGTCGACAAACTCGGTGACATGCAGGACCGCACGATCCGAAGCGATCCGCGGCAATCCATCCTTGTCGTCCGAGAAAACTCCGGGACTTGAATTTGATGACGCGATCACTGGTGCCTGGGGCGCGGCCAGTTTCCGTTCCGCAAGAATAATGCCCGCGAACAGGACCAACGGCAGCGCCCAGACTTGGCAGAATTGGCGGATGGCCCCTTTAAGCCGCTGCCTGATATCCGAGGGCACTTCCATTCCCCAAAAGGCGAGCACCGCACTCAGTCCCACCAAAAAATAAAGGCCGCCGCAATAGAGGCAGAGGGCGTGCAGCACCAGGGCGGAAAGCGCGATATAGGCAAGGGTGACGCCTACTCCAGGCACGATGGCCCAAAACAGGGTCTGACATAGCTTCCGCCGCGGTTCCTTGCGCCACAGGCCGCCGACAAGCAACGCGAGGAGAAACCCAAACCAAGCCTCGGCGTAAATGCTGACCGGCAATCCCAGTATCTCGCTGTAACGGCCGCCCAGGGTGTCGGAGCAGTTCAGCCATCCGGCTCCGCCGCACGTTGCGCCGGCCATTCCCCCGATGGTGATACGCCAGTGAAGGGCGCCAAGAAAATGGCTGTAACCCGCTCCCATCCCCAGCGAGATCGCCAGCAAAGGCAGGAGGGTGGATTTTGTTTTCATCGTCTGTTGGATTTGTCCTAAAACGTAAAAGCGGTGGGAAACAGGGTTGTTTCCCACCGCCGTAAAATACCCGGGATCAGCCTTAGTGACTCAGGACCGTCATATCATCGATCACAGCGCCGCCGAGTTGGGCGTTGCTGCTATTCTTGGTGCCAATGATATCCAGGCTCCTGATGGGCACGCCGGCCAGGCCGGTCACGTTTACCCATGCGCCTGTGACGTTGCCGGTGCTGTGGCTTGGTATCGACGTATAAGGCACCGTGACTGTTATCACGGGGATGGTGTCCGTAACATTCGTATAACCCATGAGCACGACATCCTGCTGCCACCAATCCCAGTTGGTGACCCAGATCGAGGGGACCGTCACCGGCTGACTGAAATCGAGCGTCATGGAATTGCTCGCTCCGCTGCCACCGGTAGTCGTGCCGACATCAATGGATGGCGCGGATGAATTGCCGGCCTGGGTGTGATCCTGCAAACAATCATAGGAATACGTGCCGTAGCGCTTCGCGCCGGTCCAGGTGATCGTTGTCCCGGTGATCGGCTGGTAGGTGGATGGCACCGCGCTGTAATCGCCGACACTCAGATTGGAGAAGTTCAAGATCGTCGTGATGCCGCTGCGGGCGGCGCCCATGTCGTATCCGCCGCCGCCGGGAACGGCATTCCCGTAGTAGTCTCTGGTCGCATCCGCTATCGTTGCGCCGGCGTTAATGGCGGGAGAGCCTGCTGACAATAAATAGGCGGCCGGGGCGGGTTGCGGACCATTCTGCAA
>FJVV01000276.1_pt1 | contig 13396 bp, 11 predicted proteins | sample 1011911 | NCBI WGS metagenome assembly FJVV01 (sample SAMEA3912450, study PRJEB9761) | metagenome | biome: forest; material: soil | place: USA | collected 2011-06-22 | depth 0.1 m
CCCGCCGCTGACAGTTCAACCGGCTTTGACCGGCGCGGCTGCGGCTGCTCGTGCGAACACACCATACTCCTCGTCGTGAATAAAAACCTCGGTGAGTTCGAGCGCCTCGTTGTCCGTGTATTGGCGCGGAGGCGACTTCATGAAATAGCTCGACGGCCCCTCCAGCGCACCGGCGAGACCGCGATCCAGCGCGAGCTTGATGCAACGCACCGCATCGATCACCACGCCGGCCGAGTTCGGCGAATCCCAGACTTCGAGCTTCACTTCGCATTTCAACGGCACATTGCCGAAGGTCGTTCCCTCCATGTGAATGTGGCACCACTTGCGGTCCTTCAACCACGGCACGTAATCACTGGGCCCCACGTGAACGTCTTCGGGGGCCATCGGCTCGCCGAGCTGGCTCGTCACGGCGTTGGTCTTTGAGATTTTTTTGGAGTCGAGCCGCTCACGCTCAAGCATATTGAGGAAGTCGGTGTTGCCGCCGAAGTTGAGCTGGTAGGTTCTGTCGAGGCGCACGCCGCGTTCACGAAAGAGGTTCACGAGCATCCGATGCGTGATGGTCGCGCCAACCTGGGATTTGATGTCGTCGCCGATGATGGGCAGCCCCCGCTCTAGAAAGCGCCCCTGCCAGTAGGGCTGCGATGCGATGAAAACGGGGATGCAGTTGACGAACCCGCAGCCCGCCTCGAGCACCTGCTCGACATACCACTTCGTCGCCATCTCGGAGCCGACGGGAAGGTAGGACACGACCACATCGGTGCGCGTTTCCTTGAGAATGCTAACGATGTCGGCAGTCGGGCCGGGCGCCTTGGTGATTTTCAAGCTCAGGTATTTTCCGAGTCCGTCGTGAGTCATTCCGCGATGGACCGGCACGCCGAGCGGAGGAACCGTGGCGAACTGAATGGTATTGTTCGGCTCGGCCAGAATCGCCTCCGAGAGATCCTTGCCCACCTTGTTAACATCGATGTCAAAGGCGGCGCTGAACTCGATGTCGCTCACGTGATAGCCGCCAAGGTTGACGTTCATGAGGCCGGGCACGCGCTCATCCTCAGGCGCATTGCGGTAAAAATGGACACCTTGCACCAGCGAGGATGCGCAATTGCCCACGCCAATAAGAGCGACACGAACCTTCCGGCGGGCCGGACGGAAGGCGGAGGGAGCGGCGGATGCGAGAGCGGATTCGGAGGAGGAGATCATATTAAAATCGAGTTTGGCAGCCTGTGCTTCGGCCAGGGAGCATCACGGATCGACGAGAACGCAGACCTCGGGGGTGCTTGCGACGCTCGCGCAAGGCTTCGGAGGAGCGGCGTAACGGCGCACCATGCGCGCGCAAAAATGCGCGTATTCCTCCACTATCAGCGGAGCACTGGTGTGATGCGGCTGCACCCCGCGATGCTCGGGGGTGAAACAAAAAGTGAGCGTCACGTCGAATTCAGCGAGCGCCTCCATCTGGCGGTCGAACCAGGCCTCCGCATTCGGACGGAAGCTGTCCGCCCAGCTCAAGCCGGTGCGCACATGGCGGACGCCCAGCGAACGCATCCATTTGACCGCATTCTCCAAGCGGTGATCCTCAAAATGGAACCACTGGCAAATGCCCATCCCGGGGGTGTGCTTCTGAAAATGTTCGAGCGCGGGCTTCGGCGTGCCGTCTTCGCGGATGAGCCCCATGTCAAAGTGCCGGTAATATGAGGAGCCCTCGGCCTCGCGATGCCGGGTGGTCGCAGGCCACTCCTTGGGCAGGTCGTAGAGGCTATACCAATGGATGCGCGGCACGCGGCCGACGAGCAGTTCGGCGGTGCGGTTGACTCCGAACACCTGAACCTCGTCCGCCCCGAACGTCGACACGCCCACCTCTGTCACCCAGATGGGCAGTGTGGTCACGGCTTGGATTTCCTGAAGCTTGGCCGGCCAGTCGTTGATCTGCCAAAGATTCCAATCGAGCGGAAAGCCGTGAATCGCGACAACGTCGAGTTTTTCAAGAACACCAAAACCCGCCATGCGGCGGATAAACAACGGGTCGATCGGAGAGATGCCACCAAGCACGCGGAGGATGTGGGGGTTTTCCGCCGCGACCGCATCGGCAGCCGCTTTCACCATTGAGGCGAAGGCGCTCCACTCAGGATCAACCTCAAACGCCCAATGCGATTTGTTATTCGGCTCATTCCAGAACATCACTGCTTCGACCATAAATGAAGACGTCGCGGTTTATAAGATTAGGCGTGCCATCGCCCAAGTGGCGCGGACCCCAGTGTCTCAGGAAGGGAGCTCGCAACAAAGCAGGCTCGTTTCTGCCCGCTGAATGGGGAGATTTCCGAAATACCGTTGGAAAAAACCGCAGCCTGTTAACCGGTCTCCGTTTCGATCTTTTTTTGCTCCAACGTATCGCGGATATTTTTCGGAGATACGTCTTTTTGCTGATGTGCGAGTGAAGGTCCGAACGTTCACGAATGTCTGGAGCGGCCAGTGGCCGAAAGCAGTTCATCACGATTGTCTGCCTGGATCGCCGTGGAGGAAACGGAAGGAACGCACAGGTAAATCTCGTGCCCCGGGCGCGAAGTGATTTCCAACCCGGCGGAGCGCAACAGCGCATCAATGCATGCATGGTTGGGCGCCCACCAATTGGTGGCATCACCGGCGAGCGCGTGCTCGATGAAGGCCATCTTCGGCCAGCCGGGTCGCAGGAAAGCGCCGCGTTCATCCATCTCCAGATCCGCTGGCGCTGTCTCGATGTCATCGCAAGGCATCGTGAGGGTTTGAAACACGAGCAGGCGTTTCACCTTTTCCGCGACAATATCGAGCGCCAGCAAAGGATGACGCAGGTGGTAGAAAACTCCCATGAACAGCACGAGGTCGAAGCGCTCGTTCCAATGCGCGAGATCATAGATCTGCCCCTGGCGAAGCGTGATGNGGTCCTCCAGATTGAACTGTCGTGCGGCCCAGGCGGCCTGCCGAAGAAAATGCGGATCGATGTCGAGGCCGGTTACGCGAGCGCCGCGTTTCGCCAGCTCGATCGCGTAATAACCGGCATTACAGCCGATATCGAGGACGGTCCAACCGCTGAGATCCTCCGCCAGATGACCGGCGATCTGCCTCCATTTGAAATCAGGAAAGTCGCCCAGCGGATGGTCCGGGGCGGTCTGCGTGCCATCGGGAAGGTGCAGATTGTGAAACCAAGGACCATAGTCCGCCGCCTCCGCAGCCATGCCTCCGGCGTGACCATCCGAAGTGATCATGTAACGGGCCGTGCTCATGGGTGCAGGGAGAGCGAGTCGGGGAAGGCGGCCGAGAGAGGAACGGTCGAGGCTTCGAGCAAATAACCTTCCAATTCGGCCGCGCGGTGCGCCGCCGTGTGATGAGCGAGCACGCGCTGGCGGGCGGCATGACCGATTTGCGCCGCTTCTTCATCCGAAAGCTCCCACAACAGGTGCTCCACCTCCTGGCTCGTGCGGGCGATGAGGATTTCGCTTCCGGGCGTAAAGAACGTGTCGAGCCCCGGCCATTCGTCGCTGATGATGGGCGTGCCGCACGCGGCGGCCTCGAAGAGACGCACGCTCGGCGAATAGCCCGCCGTAACCATGTCAGCGCGCGTGAGATTGAGCGTGAAACGCTGCCGGTTATAAAAACGCCGGTGCGCCGCGGGCGGAAGGTGCTCGATGCGGGCGATGTTACGAGGCCAGGCGATGTCCGCCGGATACTGCGAGCCTGCGACGACGAAACGCCACGCGGACATATGCGCGGCCGGCTCCAGCATCAGACGCTCCAGCCCCGACTGGCGATCCTGGCTGTAAGTGCCGAGATAGCCAAGGTCCCATTGCGGCTCGCAGGCCTCGGGATAATACGCCGCCTGATCCACCGCGCAATAAAGCGGGCGCGCCGCCGGCGCCCCCCACTCCTTTTCCAAGTGGGCAAGCGTCGGGCCGCCGGTGAACGAAAGATACAGTTGATAACGGGGAATGAGCGCGGCGGAAAGATAGCCGGCATTTCCCTGGCGAAGCTTGGCCAGAGTTACGGGCGTATCGATGTCGTAGAATGCCGTCACGCCGCAGGCGTTCGCGATCACCCACTCGCCCACTTCGATGCCATCCGGGACGTAGGAGCCGACGATCACCGCGTCGGCGGTTCGCACTTCCTTCACGTAACGCGAAAGCTCGTCCAGTCCTTGATAGAGGCTCAGACGCGCCCCGGTGAGTTCGGTCAAATCGCGGTTGTCTGCATACCAAGGCATGTCGCGTTCGATAAAATGGACGTGATGCCCGCGCCGGGCCAGCTCGCGCACCAGCCCGCGATAGGTGGTCGCATGGCCGTTGCCCCAGGAGGACGTGATGGAAAGCCCGAAGATGACAATTTTCATCAGACCCGCACCTCCGCCGGTTCCATCTTCCATGTGTCACGGCCCTCCAGCAACCGCTCCAGTTGAATGACGCGATGCGTATACGTATGTTCTCGCTGGATACGGCGCATCGCCGCAGCGCCGATGATCCCGGCTTTGACGGGAGTAAGCGATTCCAGGTGTGCGACGACCTCGGCGGTGTCGTGCGCCACCAGAACCTCCTTGCCTGGCTCAAGAAAGAGTTCAATGCCCTCCCAGGCATCAGTGATCAGGCAGGCACAGGCGCCGGCCGCCTCGAAAACCCGCGTAGGCGGGGAGAAGCCGTAGCGGGCCATGCTCTCGCGATTGATGTTCAGCACGGCCGCGGAGCTCGAGTTGAAAGCGTTGTGGTCCTTGGTGTAAACGTGGCCGACATAGGTGATGTTGTCCGGGAGGGCGCGGTTTCCCCAGCCGCTGCCACCGAGAATGAACCGGCGCGAAGGGAGCGCGGCGGCCACGTTTATGAAGAACTCCTCCACACGGCGTTCGCGGTCAGGAAGACAATTGCCCAGGAAAGCAAGGTCACACGCGAACCGGGCTTCCACCGGCACGGGGAAATGCACATGCGGATCGAGCGCGTTATAAATGGGCACACACTGGGCGGCGCCGAATGCCTCGTAGGCATCGATCACCGGCCGCCCCCCGCCATAGGTCAGGATGAGATCGTATTGGGGCACGAGGGCGCGGAACGGATCGGTGGGATCGCCGCTCATGCGGTCGAGCGTGACGGGCGCATCCACGTCCCAAAAAATAACGGTGGTGCGCGGGCTCTTTAGCTCCAGGACGGCGGCTTCGAGAAGAGCGTCATGCACGCCGACGCCGCTGGCCTTCACGACCAGATCGGCGCCGCGTGCTTCTTTCAGCGTCGCGAGCACGTCGCCGGGGGACCCGGCGGGATATATCACGACCTTCGCCCAGTCGGGATCAGGGATGTCACGATGCGCCTGCCGGTCATAGGCATCAGGCTCGTAGAACGTGATCTGGTGCCCGCGCTCGGCGAGGGCGCGCAGGATGCCGCGATAGTAAGTGGCCGCGCCATTCCAATAGGCGGAGACCAGGCTCGATCCGAAGAAGGCAATGTGAAGACGACTTTTCATGGAATTTACAGGGGGGCGAAGGCAGGTGAGATCAGGACGGGCAAAGGAGACTCCGCCGCTTTGCGGCGCGGCTTGTGGACCGGTTTCGGTGGCGCGAGGGTTGAAAAAATGTCCAGCAACTCATCCGTGCGGTGGACGCACGTGTGACGGGTCTGGATCGTTTTAAGGCCGCTGCGCGCCATACGCCGGCGCAGGCTCGCTGAACCGAGCAGCAGCTCCAATTGCCCGGTCATTTCCTTGCCGTTCCTGGCGCGGCGAAAATCATTGTCGGAGAAAAGTCCCTCGGAATCCTGCCACGGCGAGCACACCATCGGCAGACCGCACGCAAGCGCCTCAAAAGGACGGATCGTGGGGATGCCGGGCAAGGCGTTCACATAAGGCCGGCGCGGCACATGCACGGTAAGTTTAAACCGGGAGAATACCTCCGGAACCTCGAAGTTCGGCAGCCAGCCGGCGTATTCGATGCCTGCATCGGCAAGGGCGGTGCGGGCATGATCCGGATACCGCACACCGTAAACCCGCGCCTTCAACCCGAGTGCCTTCACGGGTTCGAGGAGAAACTCCTTCAACTCCTCGGTGCGTTCCTCGTCACCCCAATTGCCGACCCAGACGAGGTCGCCCTCGTAGCGGTTCATTTCCATCGGACGGAAGCGGCGCGTGTCCGCCGCCTCGTGCCAGGTCCAGGCGCGCTTCGTGATGCCTTGCGAGAGATAGAGATCGCGCAGGATCCGGCCATAGGCGAGCACGCCATCGTAGTGGGTCAGGTCATACTTCTGGATGCTTTCGGGTGCGGTAACGAGGCGGTGATGCGTGTCATGAAACAGCGCGACAAAGGGACCCCGCCGGCGGGCGTTACCGATGCGCCTCACCAGCTCCGGGGCGTTCCATTCATGGACGATCACGAGGTCTGCGTCTGCAAGCACCTCGTTGGCATCAAAACGAGCAAGGTCATAGCTCACGCTCCGCAGCATCGGATAAGCAGCGTGAAACCGCTTGATAGGCTCGTCTCCATGCTTGGCGCGCAGGTTCTGCAAGCTCCAGCCATCCACCGGCTCGAAGACGATCACGTCATGACCGCGCTCAATCAGTTCGGTGGCAATGCCGCGAAGAAAATGAGCATTGCCATGATTCCAGTCGGATAAAAGTGAATGATAGAAGAGACGGATTTTCATGCGAAAGTGGGAGAGTAAATCGAATTTTTAGAAGGCAGCACGGGAGCCAGCAGATCGCCATAAGCGCGAAGATAGGCGGAGGTCATCCGCCTGAGCGTAAACGACCGCGCCCTCTGGCGCGCCGCACCAGCCATCTCCTCGCGAAGGGCGGGGTTGACGATCAAATCGGTGATGGCCTCGTGCAGCGCATCGGGATCGTCGGGCGGCACGAACACCGCGGTGGAGCCCCAGATCTCGCGCAGACTGGCAATGTCTCCCAACACCAGTGCGCAGCCGCCTAAGGCGGCTTCCAAAACCGAGAGACCAAACGGTTCGTAGCGGGCGGGAAGCGCATAAATCGCGGCGCGTCGATAATGCTCCTGCAACTCCTCCGCCGAGCGATAGCCAAGCAACTCGACTTTCGGCAGGAGAACATCGTCGCCTTGCGGGTGGCGGATGTCTCCGGCGACGCGCACCGGCCAGGACAGGCGTGGAGCGATCGCGGCGAGCCCGGCGGCATTCTTCGCCTCATCCCACAGGCGGCCCACGCTCAGGATGAACGGCTCCTTCTCCTCCACGAAGGCCTGGGCGCAGTCGTCACGTCCGTTGTAGATCACGCGGGCGTTTGCCGGCAGCCCATAGTGGCGGGCGATCTGCGCCAGCATCGCGCGGGATGGCGCGAGGACCACGCCGGCATGTTGGAGACCGGTGCGAACGGCTTGATGATACATGCTCCATTCCGGCGGAGGAGACTCCTTCTTAACCGCCTGCCACCAGGAAAACACACACGAATGGGCCACCACGACCGTCGGCGCCTTCCAGGGCAGCGCGGCGTGCACGTAGCCATTGAGATGAATGATATCCGGACAATGCTCACGCTCCAGCGCGAGCAGCCACTCGCCGGCGGCCGCGACGTCGCTCCAGGGATCATCCATCCACTCGAGCTTGAACTGGCTTTCGCACAGGTGAATGCCGGGCCCGAGCTTCGCCACCGCCTCGCGCTGGCGGGGTTGCACCGGAGCGCCCATCGTCGCCAGCACGACCTCGGCACCATGACTCAGAAGCCCGCGGCTCAGATCCAGCGCATAAGTCCAGACGCCGCCAATGGTGTCGGTCGTCATCAACACCCGGCGCGGAAAAAAATGGCGAACAGTCGTCATGGGCGGGCGGCGCATATATTCAATTGTAGGTTACGAGTGCTTTCAGGAATCCGTTTGCACGGCCCCGCATCGCATCGAGTGCCCCGGGCAAGTCGCCCAGCGCGAACATGTGCGTGTAGAGAGGTGTTGGATCGAGACGGCCGCCGGCCACGGCATTCACGGCGGCGGTCATGCCCTCGATGTAAACACGCGGGTCGCGTTCGTGCGCGTTGATCACGTCGAGGCCGCGCCAGTTCCAGAGCTGCATGTTGACCTGACGCGCACCATCCTGGTGATAGCCGGCGATGATCAGTCGGCCACGCTCGGCGGTCAGCTCTCCGGCGAGGTCGAGCGGCCACTGAAGCCCGGTCGCTTCGATCACGCGGTCGCAGCCGGCGCCCCCGGTCAACGCCTTCACTTCCTCGATAACACGGTGGTGGTCATCCATTGCGATCACCTCGGTCGCGCCCATGCGCCGCGCGATTTCCCGCGCAAACGGCCGGTGCGCGATGGCGTAGGTGCGCGCGCCTGCACGGGCGCAAAGCTGCGTCAGGAGCGCGCCGAGAAAACCGATGCCGATGATCGCCACCTGTTGATGAGGCTGGATGTCGCAGCGGCGAAACACATTGAGCGCACAGCCGAGCGCCTCGCCGGGAAAGGGCTGATCCTTCAACGCCTCCGGCAAGCGCACCACTTGGGCGGCGCCGCACACGTCGAATTCGGCAAAGGCGTTGTGCGAGAGCGCGGCGACGCGATCGCCGACCTGCACATGGGAAACAGCGTCCCCGACCGCGTCGATCACCCCCCACCCCTCGTGGCCCGGACCACCCGGAGGCAGCGGATAGGTGAACCACGGGCGTCCTTCCCACACCGGAAGATTCGAGCCGCACACACCGCAGCCCTGTAATCGCACGCGGACTTCACCCTCCCCCGGCGTGGCAAGCGGACGCTCCTCGAGCGCCACTCTGCCGGGAGCGGTGACCACCGCTGCCTGATAGGTTGACTTCATGCGAAACGCGCGACGGGTTCGAGCGCGGCACGTCCGTTGGATTCAGAAAGCCAGCGATAGAGACGGCTGACACCTTCGCGCACCCCGACCTTTGGAGACCACCCGGTAGCCCGGGTGAACCGCGAGATATCGGACACGTAGTAGCGTTGGTCGGCTGCGCGCCATTTTGAAAATTCGAGCTTCGGTGCGGTGCCGTGGAGCTCCTCGATCAAGTTCATAAGCTCCAGCAAACTGGTCGTGCGCTGCGGACCGCCTCCAATGTTGAAAGCCTTCCCGCTCAAGGAATCGATGCGGGTTTGAGCCAGCTTCAATGCGTCCACCAAATCGTCGACGTAGAGCACATCACGCACCTGGCAACCATCGCCATAAAGCGTGATGGGATGTCCCGAAAGCGCGCAGAGCAAAAAGTGAGCGACCCAGCCCTGATCCTCGTTACCGCATTGATGCGGGCCGTAGATGCAGCTCATGCGAAAGACCGTCGCAGGCACGCCAAAGGTGCGCGCATAATCCAGCACGTATTGGTCGGCCGCTCCCTTTGAGCAACCGTAGGGACTGTGGAAATCCGGGGCGCGTCGTTCGCTAAAGCCGGTGCGGCAAATCGGATCGGCGGGGAGATAGCGACCGCCGATGGTGGTGAGAGCAACATCATCGAGGTGTCCGTAGACCTTGTTCGTGGACGTGAAAACGAGACTGGGGCGATCGGGCCCGAGACGAATCGCCTCAAGGAGATTGAGTGTGCCGCGTGCGTTGATCTCAAAATCTTCCACCGGTTCGACCAGGCTGGTCGTCACGGCCACCTGGGCGGCGAAATGAAAAACCTGGGCCACTCCGCGCACGGCTTCGGCGACGGCATTGACGTCGCGTATGTCACCTTGGATGAATTGCAGGCGATCACAATGTTTCGCCCGTAACCAGGCGAGATTATGATCCACCCCGGCACGCGCGAGGTTGTCAAAAATCCGCACGCGCCGTCCTTCGGAAAGGAGCCGGTCAGCGAGATTGGTTCCGATAAAACCGGCGCCACCTGTAATGAGGGTAAGCTTTTCGAACGAGCCCGGCGCCGCGAAGGATGAAAGTTTGGCGGCGCTCATACGGTAAGCCCCCGGGAAGTGAGTTCATGACGGGCTTCGTCACCGCGATTGACGGCGATCCGCCCGTCAAGCCACCCGGCCAGTTCCTCCAAACCCTTTTCAAAGGTGATCCGTGGTGTGTAACCCAACACGCTTCGCGCCCGCGAAATATCCGCGAAACAATGTCGGATGTCACCGACCCGGTAATGCTGGGTGATCTCGGCCCCGATGTGCTCCTTGTCGAGCAAGCGCGAAAGCCGGTCCGCCACTTCGCACACCGTGAAATGCTGGCCGCTGCCGATGTTGAACACCTGATCCGCCGCCCCGGGCACTTCGAGCGCCAGCCGGCAGGCTTGGGCGACGTCGCGCACGTTGACGAAATCGCGCTGCTGCGCGCCGTCCTCAAAGATCGCGGGCGGAAGATTGTTGAGGAAACGCGACGCGAAAATCGCGAGCACGCCGGTGTAGGGATTGGAAAGGGCCTGGCGCGGACCGTAGACGTTGAAAAAACGCAACGCCACGGTGGGGATGTTATAGGCCTTGCCGACCAGCAGGCACATGCGTTCCTGATCGAACTTGGACAGCGCATAAATCGAGGAGAGCGCCGGCTCTTTCGTCTCGGGAGTGGGCACGGACAGCAGGATGTCGCCGGCCGGCGATTGCAGCTCCCACTCCCGTGCCTTCAATTGTTTCAAGGACCGGGCCTGCCCGGGCATCAATGTGCCCGCACGATCCCGGTAAAGGCCTTCGCCATAAATACTCATGCTGGAGGCAACGACCAGGCGCTCGACGGGATTTTGCACGAGCGCTTCCAGCAGAACCGACGTCGCTTCGTTATTTGCGCGGGTATACTCGGTTATCTGATACATGCTCTGGCCCACACCCACCTTGGCCGCCAAGTGAAAGACGGCATCCACATCCTCAAGCGCGGTGTTCACCGCGTTTGCATCCTCCACGTGGCCGACGATGAGCTCGACCTCGGGATCGAGATAGTCGGGGCGGCCGGCGCCCTCGCCGTGGACTTGGGGCGAGAGCGAGTCGAGCACACGCACATGGTAGCCGTGGTGCAGAAGTTCATCCGCGAGATGGGAACCGATGAAACCAGCCCCCCCTGTGATAAGAATTTTTTTCGACATAACGGTGAAGGCAAAGGGTGGCGTTTGTTGATGCGCTGGTGGCGCTTCCGATCACGGGCTGCGTCGCCGGCAGATACTACCAATCGGATCGGTCCTCGCCCATCGGGCCACCTTGCACTCTGCAACCCCGGAAATGCCACGACGCCCGCACGGGGAAATCCCGGGAAAGGCGTGGGGCGTCCCTGCAGTCGTTCCGGCTTACAGGCAGGCGCATGCTTGCAGACGCTCGCGGTGTGCGAAAACGTTAAGACCGGCGCAGCCCAAAATCACCTGCAAGCGGCTCCTGCATTCCGGACACGCCACACGGGCAGGCGCGGACTGCGGGCACAAAAAAACCTTCCCGGCCTAGGAAGGTAAACTGGTGGTGGAAGCCGGAGTCGAACCAGCGAACGCGTGAGCGGGAGGATTTACAGTCCCCATCCTTTGGCCACTTGGATATTCCACCAAACAGAACGGACAAAAAGGCGCTTCCCGGAGGTGAGTTCAAGTCCCAATTTGGGTAATTTAGATGCGGTCCGGCGACTTGCTTAAGGCTTTGCCCGCGACACTGTAACCTGCAACCGCACGCCTGCCCGCATAACGACAATGGACCCCGAGATGACCGAAGCCGTAGGCACAAGCCTCCATACTCACCTCCTCACGGTGGGCGGCTTCATGCTCGCCGTTTTTGCGATCGCCCGCCTCGTCGGGGAAAAACGCCCCCCCAGCAACACCGTCGCGTGGCTGCTCATGATCATCCTGGTCCCTTACGTCGGCGTGCCGCTCTTCCTTCTTTTCGGCGGTCGCAAAATCAAGCGCCTTGCCAAACGCAAGCGCCCGGTCATGCCCCGCGTGCCCGGCGTGCCCGCGGTCTCCCCGGCCATCGCCGCCCTGCCCACCGCGCACAGCCTCGCCTCGACCGGCGCGGGCGAACCCTCCGGCGGCAACACCGTGCGTCTTATCACCACTGGCGAACAGGCTTACACTGAACTCGAAGCCCTCATCAAAGGCGCCCGACACTCGATCCACATCGCGGCGTTTATCCTTGGGCGCGACGACACCGGCAAACGCCTCGTAAACCTGCTCGCGAAACGCGCCCGCGAGGGCGTGAAGGTGCGCCTGCAACTCGACGGCCTTGGCTGCCTTTTCTCCAGCCGCCACTTCGTCGATCCGATTCGCAAGGCGGGTGGCGAAGTCGTGCGCTTCATGCCGGTCATCCCCTTATCAACCCGGCGCTCGGCCAATCTGCGCAACCACCGTAAAATCGCCGTTTTCGACCAGCACACCGCGATGGTCGGCGGACATAACCTAGCCCGTGAATACATGGGTCCGACCGTGTTGAAAAAACGCTGGAACGATTTCGGTGCCGTCATCACCGGCCCGGCGGCCGCACTGCTCAATGAGGTGTTCCTCGCCGACTGGTCTTTTGCCAGCCGCCAGTCCATCGACACGCTTCACCGTGAACTCGATCCTTCCGCGGTGCGCGCCGAAGGCGAAAGCGCCGTGCAAGTCGTCGCCAGCGGACCGGACGTCGCCGGCGATGCGCTTTATGAGGGCATTCTCTCCATGATCCAGGAAGCCACGCAGAGCATTTGGATCATCACACCTTACTTCATTCCGGACGAGGTGCTGTTGCGGTCGCTCATCGTGAAAGCGCGCGCCGGCATCGACGTGACCCTGATCATTCCCGCCAAATCCAACCACCGCATCACGGATTTTGCCCGCCACCATTACGTGAGGCAATTGCTCAAGGCAGGCGCGCGCGTGCGCCTTCACACCGGCAAGATGATGCACTCGAAAGCCATCATTGTGGATGAACGCATCGGCCTGCTCGGCTCGGCCAATTTCGACCTGCGCAGCCTCTTCGTGAACTTCGAAATCGGCGTGTTCCTCTACTCTGAAACCGACGTGTGCGCGATGCGCATCTGGGCGGGCGAGTTGATGCGCGAATGCGTGCCGCCCAAACCCGAGACGCATCACCGCAACCGTCTCCTCGGCAATATTGCCGAGGACCTCAGCCGGCTGTTCGCTCCGTTGCTGTGAAAAAGTAGACGCGACGTCCCGCCGCGTGCGATCAAAGGCAACGCGGCAAGATGCCGTGCCTACTCATACCGCAACGCGTCGATCGGATCCAACTTCGACGCCTGCAGCGCCGGGTAAATGCCCGCGAGGATGCCCACCACCACGCTGAAGGTGAAACCCACCACAAATGCCGATGCCGAGAGCAACGGTGCCAGCCCCGGCGGCAGCATCGTTTTGAGCAACACGATCACGCCCACCGCCACGCCCACGCCGAGCACGCCGCCGAACAGGCTCAATGCCACCGCCTCCGCCACGAACTGGCTGAAGATGTTGCGCCCCGTCGCGCCGAGCGCCTTGCGGATGCCGATCTCGCGCACACGTTCGTTGATCGAGGCGAGCATAAGGTTCATGATGCCGATGCCGC
>FJVV01000611.1_pt1 | contig 13358 bp, 10 predicted proteins | sample 1011911 | NCBI WGS metagenome assembly FJVV01 (sample SAMEA3912450, study PRJEB9761) | metagenome | biome: forest; material: soil | place: USA | collected 2011-06-22 | depth 0.1 m
CGGCGGCGCTGGCGCTGGGCGATGCGGTCTACTTGATCGACGTCTATGGCGCGGGCGAGGCGGCGATCATGGGAGGCACGACGGCGGATGTTTATGCGGAGCTTCAACGCATCGCGCCGACCGTGCCCGTGGTTTACATCGAGGGCGACAACGCGGGATTGCTGCGGGCGCTGGAGCGGGGAAAGCAGGCGGGCGATTTTGTGGCGTTCGTCGGCGCCGGTGACATCGATGTGATGGCTCGCGATTGGCTGAAGTTGGTGTCGTTCCCCAAACACTGGGATCAGGTGGCGGAAAAGCTGCGTGCAGCGGTGTCCGCCGACACCAAGGTAAAACGCGAAGAATCTCTCGCCAAGAAAACCACCATCGGGATCGGCGGGGCCGCGCGCATTTATGCGGAGCCGGCGAGCGTGGCGGATTTGCAGGCTCTCGTGAGGGGAGCGAAATCACTGGCGCTGTCGGTCATCGCGCTCGGGCGCGGCTCGAATCTCATCGTGCCCGACGAAGGTGTGGATGCGTTGGTCGTCAGTTTGCGGCAGCCGGCGTGGGAGATTTTTGAGCCGCGTGCCGATGGTCGCGTGTGGGTGGGCGCGGGCTTGCGCCTGAAAAACCTTTGCGGACTGGCGGCCAAATCCGGACTGGTGGGTTTTGAATTTCTCGAAGGCATTCCGGGCAATCTGGGAGGGGCGTTGCGCATGAATGCGGGGGCGATGGGCGGCTGGATGTTCGATGTGGTCGAGGAAGTACAGGTGATGACGTTCGACGGAGATATTCGTGCTTTTAAAAAGGCCGAGATGCACGTGGACTATCGGCACTGCGCGGAGTTGCACGAGGCGATTGCGTTGGGGGCGTTGCTGCGGCCCGCGTCGCAGGCCGAGGCTGGCGCGATTGCCCGCCAGATCGATGCCTACAAGGAAAAGCGGCAGAAGTCCCAGCCGCGCGAACCGAGCGCGGGTTGCATTTTCAAGAATCCACCGGGGGATTCCGCCGGACGGCTTATCGATGCGAGCGGACTCAAAGGCGAGCGGGTGGGGGACGCCGAGGTGTCGGCCACGCATGCGAATTTTATCGTCAACCGAGGGCACGCTTCGGCGGCGGAAGTGATCGAGCTCGTGCGCCGCGTGCGTGCGCGGGTGGATCAGGCACAGGGCGTGCAGCTTGAGCCCGAGGTGCTGCTCTACGGGAAAAACTGGAAGGATGTTTTATGAATGAACCCATCATCGCGGTCCTCTGCGGAGGCACTTCGTCCGAACGCGAAGTCTCGCTCGGCTCCGGCCGCGCCTCGGCCATCGCGCTCGCGCGCAGTTATCCGACGCGGTTGTTTGAGATCGACGCCGATGAGCTGCCAGTCGGCCTCGATCCGGCGCGGCACGTGGTATTCTCGACGTTGCACGGGACGTTTGGCGAGGACGGCGGGATGCAGCGATTGCTCGATGTGGCCGGCGTGGCCTACGCGGGTTGCGACGCGGCGGGCAGTGCGCTCACCATGGACAAGACGCGCACCAAAGCCGCCGCCGCCGCGCGGGGCGTGAGCGTGGCGAAAGGCATCCATTTTTCGGCTTCCGAAAAGCCGTCGGCAGACGAAGTGATCGCGCAGCTCGGCGAACAGGTCGTGGTCAAACCCAACGCAGAGGGAAGCAGCGTGGGGTTAACCCTGGCGCTTGACCGGCCGGCTTTGGCGGATGCGCTTGCCGCTATCACGACGGGCAATTGGTTGATTGAGCAGCGCCTCGTCGGGCGGGAGCTTTCGGTGGGTGTGTTGCAGGGGCGGGCGATGGGCGTGGTGGAGATTCGGCCGAAGTCGGGCATCTATGATTTCGCGAGCAAATACACCAAAGGCGCGACCGAGTATTTCGCCCCGGCGCCGTTGGATGAGGCTAGCACCAAGATGGTCCAAAAGGCGGCCGAAACGGCCTTTGCGGCCTGCGGTTGCCGGGACTATGCGCGGGTGGACTTCATTCTCTGTGAGCAAAATGTGAATAACCCTCTTTATTTGCTGGAAATCAACACGCTACCGGGCATGAAAGAAACCAGCCTTTTGCCGATGAGCGCGCGCTGTGCGGGGTTGGATTTTACCGGATTGGTCCGAGAATTGGTTAGCCCTGCCGTGCAGCGTTTTAAGCAGGGCCCTATCACCGTTCAATGAGCCAGTTGACCGTCAATCCTCCGCCCACCCGCACTTGGCGTGACATTCCCCAGAACGTCACACCCAAGGCCATGACGCGCGAAGGCAAGAAGCGCCTGGCGTTCGCGGTGGGCAACATCGTCGGCTTGGTGCTCGTGATCGGTGCGGCCGGTTGGGGTATTTACGAACTGGTTTCGGTCTGGGAAACCAATCCGACCCGCATCACCGCTGCCGCCAGCAACGTGCCCATCCGTGACATCGTGCTGCGAACCGACGGCGTCCTCGACAAGGCTTGGGTTACGCGGACTTTGGATCTTCCCAAGAACGCTAGCCTCATGGAGCTTAATCTGTCCGTGTTGCAAGAGCGCCTGCTCGCGACCGGCCAGGTGCAGTCGGCTGTGGTGACGCGCAAGTTTCCCGACATCCTGGCGGTGACCATCCAGGAACGTTCGCCGGTGGCCCGCGTCATGGTGCGGAGCGGGGCGGTCGCGCCGCAGGCCTACATGGTTTCACGCGACGGGTCGGTGTATCAAGGGGTCGGATATGACCAGGCGTTGGCCGAGACGCTGCCGTTTCTGGACGGCGTGAAGCTGGTCCGCGAGGGCGAGGGTTTCGCCCGCATCGACGGCCTGGAGCAAGTCTCCGATCTGCTTGGGACGGCGCGCACCAACACTCCGGATATTTACCGCACCTTCCGCGTCGTGTCTCTGGCCCGCTTTTCCGTGGATGGAACCATCGCGGTCAAATCGACGGAGGTGGACGAGATCACCTTCGGCGTGGTGTCCGACGGCTTTTTCAAGCAGCTCGCCCGGCTCGATTACATCCTGAACGAAACGCGCCGGCAAACCCCGCCGCAGCCGCTCAAGGCCATCAACCTCGCCGTCGGCGGCAGCCAGGTGCCGGTCGCGTTCGACACGCCGACGGTCACGAGCGACGGACGTGCCTCGCATGTCGCCGCCAAGCCCACCATGCCTTTCGGAACAGCGCTTTTTTCTCCTCCTCCTCGCAACTCTTCTCCCTCGAAACGTGATTTCTAGAACCAAGTTCATCGGTGCCGTCGAGATCGGCACGTCCAAGGTTAGCGTGCTCATCGGCGAGCTTTCGCAAGATCGCTCCCTCCACATCATCGGCGTCGGCGAATGCCAGTCCCGCGGCGTCATCAAGGGTGCCGTCGCCGATTTCCGTGCCGCCAGCGACGCCACCCACACCGCGCTCATGGCGGCCGAGCAGAGCGCCGGCACGCGTATCGATGAGGTTTATCTGGCCCAGACGGGCGGGCATCTCGAAGGCTTTTACAACGAGGCTGCCGTCAACGTTTCCTCCGCCGACAACATGGTCAGCGCGCTCGACATCGACACCGTCTGCCGTCTCGCCAAATCCAAGAATCTTCCCGACGGCCGCATGGTGGTTCACCACCTCCGCCGTCCTTATCGCCTCGACGGACGCATCGTTCCCGATCCGCTTCATCTCGTCGGTCAACGGCTCGAAGCCGGTTACTGGACCGTTCACGGCCCCGAAGGAAAGATCGCCGACAACATCCATGTCATCCGCGGTTTTAACGTGCGCGTGGCCGAGCTCATTCTTTCCAGTCTGGCTTCGGGCACGGTGCTGGCCTCGCCCGAAGACCGGCAGAACGGCGCGCTCGTCATCGACATCGGCGCGGGCACGACCGACTTCGTGCTCTATCGCGATGGCAGCGCCCAGATGACGGGCGTCGTTCCAGTTGGTGGCGGTCATCTTACCAACGATCTCAGCCTCGGGCTTCGTCTCACTGAAGGTCAGGCCGAGAAACTCAAGCTCCGCTTCGGTCGCGCCACCATGGCGACCAAGGATCGTTCCGAAAAGGTCTGGCTCAACGGTGATTTCGCCATCGGGGACCGCCAGTTCTCGCGTTACAGCATCGAGCAGGTAACGTCGGCCCGCGTCTGGGAAATTTTCGAAGTGGTGAAGAAGAAACTCGGTCCCGCCTTCTCACCCGAGAAGACCGCCGCCGGCGTGATTCTCACCGGAGGCACGGCCAAGCTGCCCGGCATCGACGAGGCCGCCGCCAAGGTTTTTGGCGTGCAGGCCCGCCTTGGCGAGGCTCCCGGCTGGGTCGCTGAAAATCTGCGTGATCCCGGATTCAGCAGCGTGCTCGGCCTGCTTCAATACGGGCTTACCTCCCGCGCCGAGGCCGCCGCCGCGCCGCGCCGCAAAGCCGCCGGCTGGGTCAGCAAACTTTTCGCAACCGCCTAAACCAAGGTCGCCATGAATCCCTCCGAACTCCCGCTCTCGCACGAAATCCTCACCGACCGCACGATCGCGATCAAGGTCGTGGGCGTCGGCGGCGCCGGCTCCAACGCGGTCGACCGTCTCAAGATGGAGAACCTCGACCGCCTTCAGATGGCAGTCATCAACACCGATCATCAGGCGCTGGCCAACTCTCCGGTTCAGGACAAGGTGCTCATCGGTTCCTCCGTGACGCGTGGCCTTGGCGCCGGCGGCGATCCCGACCTTGGTCATGATGCGGCCGAGGCCGACCGCGAGAAAATCTCCGCCGTCGTGAAGGACTGTGATCTCGTGTTTCTCGTCGCCGGCATGGGTGGCGGCACGGGCAGCGGCGCGGCTCCGACGGTCGCCGAGATCGCCTCCGAATCCGGCGCGCTGGTCATCGCGTTTGTCACCATGCCGTTCAGCTTCGAGGGAGGCCGGCGCGTCAAGCAGGCCGAGGAAGGCCTCATCGCATTGCGCAAGGTCTGCGACGCGGTCATCCCTTTACCCAACGACATTCTGCTTCAGGAGGGCGCCGACGGTGAAACCGCTCTGGACTCTTTCGCCCGCGCCGACGAGTGGATCGGTCGTGGCGTGAAATCCATCTGGTCGATGCTGTTCCGCACCGGACTCATCAACATCGACTTCGCCACGCTGCGTCAGGCCTTTCACACGCGCAGCGGGAAAACCCTTTTCGGGCTCGGTTCCGGCTCCGGCGAGAACGCCGTCACGGAAGCCATCGAGAGCATCAAGCTCTGCCCGCTGCTCGCCACGCCGGAATTCGCGCGCAAGGCTGACCGTCTTCTCGTCAACATCGTTGGCGGCACCGATCTCACACTGCCGAAGGTCAACGAAATCATGACCGCCGTGACCGAGCGTTTTGGTCGCGAATCCCATGTCATCATGGGCGCGGTCATCGACGAGGACATGCAGGGCAAGGTCGAGTTGGTCGTGCTTGGCACGAGCGATGTCGGCGGACGTGGCGGCGGTGTGCGCCGGCCCTCCACGCTGGCGCGTCCGACCAGGCCGCTGGCCCAAACAGCGGCCCGCACCGACGAGCTGCCGATCACTTCGACCGCGCCGCTGGCTTCGTCCGGGGTTTTCCCGACGACCACCGCCGGGCCCGCCCAGCCGACCGATCCTGAGAGCAGCACGAGCACGGCGCAGGACGAATTTACTTTCGGTGAAATCGAACGTCGCGGCCATTTCGACAAGACTGACAGGAATCTTTTCGAAGGTCAGGACCTCGACGTTCCCACTTATTTGCGCAAAGGCATCAAGCTGGCGTTGTGAGCGCGCGTGTTTTGCTCGGGCTGGGCTTGTTTTTGTGCGCGGCAAGTGTCCGTGCGGTGCCTGGGCAATACAGTCCCTTTGAACCGGGTGAACATTTGCAACCGTCTCAGCTGATCGCGCTGGAGTCAGGGTTTGGCGAATATCCTGCGGTGCCGCGACACGATGACTTTGTTCAAAGGATGGATAAACTCATCAATCTGAGAATCGACTGGGCGGCAGACGGCACGGCTGGAGTGACCCTTTCACGCAATAAGGAGAAATTGTTTTCAGGGCCGCTCAAGGGCTATGGTAGTCCGGGGGCTGGAGCGGGCGTTTACACGGCTGACCTCAATGCAGACGGCCTTCCTGATTACGCCATTCTTACTCATTCCGGTGGCTGTGGCCTGGCTTCACAGGCGGCGTGGATCACGTTTCTGCTCTCGGTCCGGGGCGGTTATAGCAGCATCTGCGTGCTTTGCTGGGATGCGGAACCAACCGACTTCCTGAAAATCAAGGGGCGGCTCTATTTGGTGCACACCTCCTTCATTCAGGGAAACACGGGCAAGGACGGGAAGTCCCACAATTACTGGGTCTACAGCCTGCTCGGTTTTTCCGGCACGACGCTGACCTTGGCCAATGAGAATGACCGGAGATTTCCGAAATGGGTTTGGTATACTTTCGCCCCGAACCATCGGGATGCCGACCAGCTTACGGCCGTGCAGCGCCAGGTTTCATTGAAGCAGATATTGGAGTTGGACTAGCCCTGTTTGCGATTTACGGCCGTTTTCAAACGCACCCCTTGGCAAGCGCGTTTCTTTATGCACCATGGGCTTCATGTTTGTCGACGAGTGCGTGATCAAAGTTCAAGCCGGTGACGGTGGCCGCGGGTGCATAAGCTTCCGCCGGGAAAAATACGAGCCCTGGGGCGGACCCAACGGCGGCGACGGCGGCCGCGGCGGCGACGTCATTCTCGTGGGCGACGACGACGTCAACAACCTCATCGACTACAAATACAAGCCGCATTGGAAGGCCGAGCAGGGCGAGCACGGACAGGGCTCCGATTGTCACGGTAAAGAAGGCGAGCATTGCATCATGAAGATGCCGCTTGGCACTGTCGTGATCGACGAGGAGACCGGCAAGGTCGTCGCCGAGGTCATCGAAGACGGCCAGGAAATCATTCTTTGCAAAGGTGGCAACGGCGGCTGGGGCAACACCCACTTCAAGACGCCCACCAACCGCGCCCCGAAACGCGCCAACCCCGGACATGACGGCGAACTCGGCAAGTTCCGACTCGTGCTCAAGAGCATTGCCGACATCGGTCTCGTGGGTTTCCCCAACGCCGGCAAGTCTTCGCTCACCACGCGCATCACCAAGGCGCGTCCGAAGACCGCCGCCTATCCTTTTACGACGCTGCATCCGCAAATCGGCGTTATAGAATATCCCAAGACCTACGATCGCCTTCTTCTGGCCGACGTGCCCGGATTGATCGAGGGCGCCAGCGAAAACCGTGGGCTCGGCCACCGATTCCTGCGCCACATCGAGCGCTGCACGCTGCTCATGTTCCTGATCGACATGGCGGGCGTGGACGACCGCGATCCGCGCGAGGATTACGCGACTTTGATGAGTGAGCTTGAGTTGTATGACGCCTCGCTTTTGGAGAAGCCGCGCGTCGTCGTGGCTAACAAAATGGACGTCGCCAGCGCCAAGGCGAATCTGGCCAAGTTCAAGCGTCGCCATAAGGTCGATATCATCGAAATTTCCTGTCTCACCGGAGACGGCCTTGAGGAACTCAAGCAAGCCCTGCGCAAGCGGGTGATCGCCAACGGTGGAAAACCGAAGGCCATGAAAAAAGCCACGGCGGCCTGAACTGAATCATCATGAGTCCCGAACATCGTTCCCTTCTCATGCGCGCCAACCGCTTGTTGGGCGCAAATCTCGTCGAGTCTAATCTGGTGAAGATCGAGAGTCTGGAGGCGGCCAATGAGCGGCTGTTGGAACTTGTCGCGACCGATAGCCCGCGCCAAAGCACGGTGCTTGGCATCTTGGCCTATGAGTTGAAAGTGCTGCGCGAGGAGGATGTCCTTCAATATGTTGCCGAGGAACGCGGTGTCGGGCTGGTTGATTTGCGTTCCTACGATATGTCGGAAGAACTGCGGAAAACCTTGGATTTGGGCGCCTGCTGGGCCACTTGGACGCTGCCCTTTGACCGGGAGGAAGACATTTTTTTCGTGGCCACGGCCTACTACCTGAGTCCGGCGGTGCGCACTTACTGGGAAAAGCAGCTTGGCGGTCCCATCATCTGGTTTGGAACCACGCTGGAGATGCTTGCCGATTGCCTTGAGAAACTTGATGCTGAGCGCACCGGCGTTCCTCCCGCGAGATCTTCCGTCTAAACCTCATGCCTCTCGGAAAAATCCAAACACAGATCGTCGCCAAGTTGGTCGAGGCCGGCCGGCTCACGGAAGAACAGCGTTTGGCGCTCGTGCGTCATCCAGACGATCTCAGCGGAGACGCCCTCGACAAGCTCCTGCTGGATGAATACCGCCTGACAGAGTTGCAGCTTTTCGTCGCCCGTGCCCGGGCGGCGGGACTTGCCCCGTTCAACGTCGCCCGCTACCGGGTGACACCGCAGACCTTTGAGCGGATTCCGCAGGACTTCTGCCTTGAGCACCTGGTGATGCCCGTCGGGCAGGTTGGCGAAATCCTGCTGGTGGCCTTTGCCAATCCTTTCGAGGTGACGGTGCCGGCCAAGATTCAGGAGATGACCGGCAAGCGCGTCGTGCGACTGCTCGGTCGGGTGAAGGACATCCGCGAGAAATTCGTAAAGGACAACGCCCAGCAGCGATCCGCCGGCTTCGATGACGTTGTGAAGGAGATCGGCGTCGAATTTGGCACCGTCGAAGCTATAGAAGGTGAGGTCGAAGATATCACGGAAGACTCCGGCCCCATCCTGCAGCTTTCCAACCGCATCATCGAAGATGCTTATTATGCCGGCACCTCCGATATCCACATCGAGCCGCAGGAAAAGGATCTGGTCGTCCGCTACCGCATCGACGGTGTTTGCCAGGAAAAATTGCGTCTGCCCGCGAAGGTCGGCCCCGCGCTCGTTGCCCGTTTCAAGATCATGTGCAACCTGGACATCGCCGAGCGCCGGTTGCCGCAGGACGGACGTATCGTTTTCAAGCAATACACCAAGAAAGGCGTGGACATAGATTTGCGCGTTTCAACCGCGCCGCTCAACTACGGTGAAGGCGTGGTGATGCGTATTCTCGACAAGCAAAAATCCACTCTTCCGATGACGGCCCTGGGGTTTTCCGAGGAAAATCTTGCCAAATATCGCGCCGTCATCACCCAGCCCTATGGGATGATCCTGCATTGCGGACCGACGGGTTCGGGTAAGTCGATGACGCTTTACTCCGCGCTCAACGAGATTAACTCGCCTGAACTCGTGATCCGCACGGCCGAGGACCCCATCGAATACACCCTGGCCGGCATCAACCAGATGCAGATGCACCGGCAGATCGGGCTGACTTTTGCCAGCGCGCTGCGAGCTTTTCTCCGTCAGGATCCCGACATCATTCTCGTGGGCGAAATTCGAGACAAGGAAACCGCCAACATCGCCGTCGAGGCCGCGCTCACCGGTCACTTGCTCATCTCCACGTTGCATACCAACGACGCGCCGAGCACCGTCGCCCGTCTCACCGACATGGGAGTGGAGCCGTTCATGATCTCGTCGTCCCTGTTGTGCGTGTGCGCTCAGCGCCTGATGCGCCGCGTGTGCAAGCAGTGTAAACTCACCGTCGACCCTACGCCGCGCGAAATAGAAATTCTGGAGAAAGCCATCGGCTGGAGCGGACCCATTCCCAAGGCCAATCCCAAGGGCTGTCCCAAGTGCGGCAGCTCCGGCTACAAGGGCCGCGTGGGTATCCACGAACTGATGGTCACGAACGAGGAGATGATCGAAGGTATCAACAAGGGTATGGAGACATCCGAGCTCAAAAAAATCGCCATGCGCGGCGGGATGAAGACCCTGCACCAGGATTCTTTGCTCAAGGTGAAGATGGGATTGACCACGATCGAGGAGGCCATTTCCACCGTCCCTCCGGACATGTGAACGTGCTGATTTTCATGAAACGACTACCCCTGATTCTCTGTGTCGCCGTCGCCTTGTTGGGCGGCTGCAAAGGCAAGCCCAAGGAGATATCGAAGGCGGACCAGCTTCAGGCTGAGAACTTCGTCAGCGAGGCGCAGTTTTCCATGCAGATTCGCGAGTATTCACGGGCCGAGGAGCTCTATAAAAAGGCCATCGCGCTCCATGAGGATTATCCGGAATACTGGGTTGCCTTGGGGATGTCCTGCCGTCGACAGGACAACAAGGACGGCGCCCGGAAGGCCTATAAAAAGGCCATGGGTCTGATTGACGATCGTTATAAGAGCGAAAAAGACGAAAAGGATCTTGGCCAAAAAGCGTGGGTGATGGCCCTGCTTGGAAATACAGACGAGGCGGTCAAATTTTTGCAGAAGAGCCTCAAGGAACACCCCGACAGCGCCTATCTCCAAAAAATGGCCGACCCCCGCGGACTGCCTCATACCTTCCAGACCGCCGATTTTAAGGAGCTGATGCTTTAAGCTGTCGTCGTTTCGGACGCTGGTATTTGGATCGGAGCCGGTGGAGACATGGCCAACGCCATGGCGCTTAGTTCCGTGGCGATTTTTCCCAGTTGGAGATGAATGAGGTCGTGGCGACCGGTTGCGGACCCAACTTCCAGTTGGTCAAGCTCGGTCAGTCGCGCCGGGGTGTCGGCGGGCGGTTTGCCCTCGGTCTCGATCACGGCAGCCAGTGATTCCAGGATTTCGCCGGTCTTTACGGCGGCGAGTGAGAACTCTGCTGAGTCGAGACGTTCACCGATCCGGATGTTGGTCATGAGGACGGTGACGGCGCGGGTGATGCGGGTGTTGGAGTGGACGAGGGTGGCGGCCAGCTCGATGTTGTTCTGCTGGCTGGCGGGCTCGCCCAACATGCGCTGCAAGGATGCGGCGGCGGTGCTGTTGGCCGTCTCCGTCGTGCGTTTGGTATGCACCGCCTTGCCGTCAAACGCGGTGCCGGCGAAAAGCCGATCCGTTACTTTTTCCAGATAGTCGCGGTTGGACCGGATAGCCGCAGCCATGGTCAAGGGGAAGCGTTCACGCTCCCATGTAGGCCAGAAAAAGAGCGCCCCGATGAGGGCAAGGGCGCCGCCGCCCAGGCTGCAAAGCAGGCGATCAAGGGTGAAATCGAGATGCACGGCCGAGGAGGTTTCCGTGAGCAGGACGAGCATCAGGGTGATGCAAAAAACCGCGATGCCGTAGCGTTGCTTCTGATGGTAAGCGAAGCCGAAGACGGTGGCTGCGATGAGCAGATCGAGCAGGGGCAGGGGCATCCGCACCCAAAGAAATGCACTGGCCAGAAGGCTGCCCGCCAAGGTGCCGAGAATACGCTGGCCGGCGCGTTTGCGCGTGGCGCCGTAGTCTGGCTGGAGCACCACGATTACGCTCAGGGCGATCCAGTAACCGCGCGGAATCTCGAAACCCTTGTAAATGGCCATGCCTAGCATCGTCAGCATCATCATGCGCAGTGTGTGCCGCACGAGGACCGGATCGAAATCATGCGATGGATTCACCCAGGACGACAGCGTGCGAAGGGAAAATACGCTGAGATCGGGCAGGCGCAGCGGGAATCCGGGGCCGGAGCCGCCGCGGTCCACGGTTTCTTTCAACGCTTGCTCAATCACCGCGAGTTGAGCGCCGATCTGCCGGAGGATTTCCCGGGCCATCGCGGTCTCGGCAACGCCAGCGTCCATGGCATCAAAGTGTCCGGAGAGAACGCGGATCAAGCCGGAGCAACGGCGGAGCCGCACGTCCGATATCGCAAAGTTTTCCGGGCGGTGGGTGATGGTGGTTAGCGCGACCGAACGGGTGAGGTTGGTGAGGGCGAGCAGCAGAGAGTCGATGGACGCGGCGAGTTTGGAGGAATCCGGATGCGCCGACAGGCTTTCGAGCGATGCGTTGAGGGCGACGGCCCGCGTGCCGAGCCGGGCTCCCGCGAGGTGCAGCTCCTGGAGGTGGGTGACCAGGAGGGCGCTGCGGCCGCCTTGCGCTGCCGAGAGGACGCCATAGGTGCGGTCCAAAATACTGCGCAGCTCCAGTTCGCGTTGGGCAATGATTTCATCCTGCTCCTGTCTGGAGCGGGCCGGGGTGGGTTGCATCGCTGCAAAAAGTTCGGAGACGGCCATCCAGCTTTCCGCCACGGCGTGTCGCAGCGCGTGTTGCGGGCGAAAAGGCCAGAGCATCGCCTGCAAACAAATCCCCCACAGCGCGCCTGCGAGCGCGAAGGCGGCGTGTTGCCAGCCGGGCTCGTGACCTGGCGGCTGGGCGAGGGCGACGATGAAGAGCAACGCCGAGGCGACTCCGAGTCCGGGGCCGTAGTCCCAGCTCAGGTGTCGCCACAGGCCGGACAGCAGGGCGAGCACGCCCATTGCGAGCACGGCGGAGATGGCATGGGAACCGGTCAGCGAACCGAGGAACGTTGCCGCGGTGATGATCGCGGCGATGACGATAAGAATCACCAGCCGGAACCGGTAGGCACCTCGCACATCGGTGAGGGCGACGATTTGTGCGCCGATGGCTGCAAAGTAAGCATCGGCGGTGAGCCCGACAATCTGGCAAATCACGAGTGGAGCGACGAAGGCGATCATACCGCGCAGCGCCCGGGTCAGCTCGGGGTTGAGCGATTCGCGCTGGATCAATTTTTCCGTTTCGGCGGAGAGCCGAGCCGTATTCATCGGGCGGAAGTGTCGCCGAGGTCCGTCGGCGGGGTCACGCTTTTAAGCTCAAGCATACACGCCGCCGCCCAGGAGACGTTCGCCGTCGTGGATCGCGAGGATTTGGCCGGCGGCGAGCCCGCGTTGCGGCTCGTCGAAGCGGACGCGTGCGGTTTCTCCGCTGGCGGAGTCGGGGATGAATTCCATGACAACGCGCGGATCTCGGTAGCGCACGCGGCCTTCGAGCCGGCACGGCGTGGTGATGGGAGCGGCGTTCCATTGGAGCGAATGGACGCGCACCTCCGTTTGAAAGAGACCGGGCGCGTCGGGTTGGTCGAAGGCGACGAGGAGGGCGTTGTCGGCGGAGCGCTTGCCCACGACGACGTAAGCGAGGTTGTCGGTGTTGGAGGGAACTCCGATGCCTTTGCGCTGGCCGAGCGTATAATAATGAAGGCCGGGATGGCGGCCGAGTTCCTTGTTGTCGGTGGCGCGCACAATGGGGCCGGGCTGGTCGGGCACGTATTGACGGAGGAAGTCCTGCATCTTCACCTCGCCGATGAAGCAGATGCCTTGGCTGTCTTTTTTGGCGGCGGTGGTGAGACCGGCTTCGGTGGCAAGGCGGCGCAGCTCGGGCTTGGGCAGGTGGCCGATGGGGAAGCGGGCGTCGGCGAGCTGTTCCTGGGAGAGCAACGCGAGAAAGTAGGATTGGTCCTTGTTTTTGTCAGCACCCTCGATGAGGGCGAAGCTGCCATCGGCAAGCGTTTCGCGGCGGGCGTAGTGGCCGGTGGCGACGGCGGAGAAACCGTGGTCCTTGGCCCAGGCGCGGAACACGCCGAACTTGATCTCGCGGTTGCACATGATGTCGGGGTTGGGCGTAAGTCCGCGGCGGTAGCCGTCGAGCAGATAGGCGACCA
>FJVV01000641.1_pt1 | contig 13349 bp, 5 predicted proteins | sample 1011911 | NCBI WGS metagenome assembly FJVV01 (sample SAMEA3912450, study PRJEB9761) | metagenome | biome: forest; material: soil | place: USA | collected 2011-06-22 | depth 0.1 m
ATCATCCTCTTCATCGACGAACTCCATACCATCGTCGGCGCCGGAAAATCCGAAGGCGCGATGGACGCGGGAAACCTTCTCAAGCCCATGCTCGCGCGCGGCGAACTCCACTGCATCGGCGCGACCACGCTCGACGAATACCGCCAGCACATCGAGAAGGACGCCGCGCTCGAACGCCGCTTCCAGCCCGTGCTCGTCGAGCCGCCGTCCGTCGAGGACGCGATCTCGATCCTGCGCGGCATCCGCGAGCGCTTCGAAGTTCACCACGGCGTGCGCATTCAGGACAACGCGCTCGTCGCCGCCGTCACGCTTTCGAACCGCTACATCAGCGATCGCTTCCTGCCCGACAAGGCCATCGATCTCATGGACGAGGCCTGCGCGATGATCCGCACCGAGATGGATTCCGCGCCGCAAGAACTCGACGCGCTCCAGCGCCGCGTGCTCCAGCTCGAAATCGAGGAAGCCGCGTTGAAACTCGAAAAGGACAACGCCTCCAAGCACCGCCTCGAAACCTTGCGCAAGGAACTCGCCGACGCCCGCACCCAGGCCGCCGCGCTCCGCTCGAAATGGGAAAAGGAAAAAGCCTCCGTCGACCGCGTGCGCAAGGTGCGCGAGGAACTCGACGCCACCCGCATCGAGCTTGAAAAAGCCGAGCGCGCCTACGACCTCAACAAGCTCGCCGAACTCCGCCACGGGAAAATCCCGCAGCTCGAGGCCGAGTTGAAAAAACTCGAGGCCAACGAGGCGAAAACAGAACTCTTCAAGGAGGAGGTTTCCGCCGAGGAAATCGCCGAGATCGTTTCCAAGTGGAGCGGCGTTCCCGTGACGCGCCTCATCGAAGGGGAAAAAGACAAATTACTCCGTCTCGCCGATGTGCTTCACGAACGCGTGATCGGACAGGAAGAGGCGGTGCAACTGGTGACCGACGCCATCCTGCGCGCGCGCGCGGGTATCAAGGATCCGCGCCGCCCGGTCGGCAGTTTTCTTTTTCTCGGACCGACAGGCGTGGGCAAGACCGAGCTCGCGAAGACGCTAGCCGAAACGCTCTTCGACACCGAGGCGGCGATGATCCGCATCGACATGTCCGAATACATGGAGAAGCACAGCGTCTCGCGTCTCATCGGCGCGCCTCCCGGCTATGTTGGCTACGACGAAGGCGGCCAGCTCAGCGAAGCCGTGCGCCGCAAACCTTATGCCGTCGTCCTATTCGACGAGATCGAGAAGGCGCACCCCGACGTTTTTAACGTTCTTTTACAAGTGCTCGATGACGGGCGGATTACGGACTCCCAAGGCCGCACGATCGACTTCAAAAACACGATCATCATCATGACGTCGAATCTCGGAAGCCGCTTCCTGATCGAAGGCGTCACGGGTGACACAATTCCAGAAACCGTGCGCGAGTCGGTCATGGCGGAATTGCGCAAGGCGTTCCGTCCGGAGTTCCTCAACCGCATCGACGAGACCATCCTCTTCAAGCCGCTCACCCTTGAGGAGATCACCAAGATCGTCGACCTGCTTCTGGCTGACTTAAATAAGCGCATGACAGAGAAAAGGGTAACTATTGTGCTCGATGAAAAAGCCAGGGAATGGGCCGCCGAAAAGGGCTACGATCCGGTGTTTGGCGCACGTCCGCTCAAGCGTTTTCTGCAACGCCAGATCGAGACAAAACTCGCGCGTGCGCTCATCGCGGGCGATGTGAAAGAGGGCGCGACCGTCACCTTCAAGGTGAAGGAAGACGAACTCGTGATGACGAGCTGACGCGGTCGTTTTCATCGGATGTTTTTCGCGAGGCCGGTTCCTTTTTTGGAATCGGCCTCCGTGCCTTCCGCGACATGGGAGCGTGCAGGTCCGTGACATGAGTTATTTTTATATTGCGACTCCTTTGCCGCCGACATCGTTTGGTCATGCGCTTTTACCCCCAAGCGCTTAACCCCCATACCCTCTGTGTCTGCTAGAATTCTTCTGGTCAAAACAGGCGTAGGCGCCGCGTCGTTCCAAGCCAAGGCGGTTGTGGTCGTGCCGACGGGTCTTTATGCGCGCATCATTGGAAACGAAGAGGAACTCGATGCGGTGCTCCAATCGGAGAAGTTTGATCTCATCGTTCACGACGGGCGACTGATGGCGGACACGCCGCTGGCGTTCATTGAAAAGGCGCGGTCGCACCAGTCTGTCGCCCCGATCATCCTCGTCTGCGCCAAGCCGGAGCTCGACGTGATCGTGAAGGCGATCCGTCTCGGCGTGCGCGACCTCTTCCATCCGCCGGTGAACCTGAGCGGACTTTTTACCTGCGCCACCGAGCTCCTGCAGGCGCGCTTCGAGGGAAATTCCGCCGGGATGATGCAGTGCTGCCGCTCGGAGTTGACGCATTTTCTCACCGAGGCCGTCGCTCCCGCCGCCGGAGTGTCTGCCGCAGCCGTCACGGCTTCCGCTTCCATCAACAAGGAGGAACTGCATGCGTTGCACGCGGAGTGCGACCGCCTCGCTTCGCAGTTCAAGGAGGAAAACGAAAAGCGCCTCGCGGCCGAGTCCGCGCTGGCCTCGCGCCAAGGCGAGCTGGATGAGCGGGAGAAAAAACTCGCCGAGACCGAGGCGGAGCTGGTGGGCGGGCAGGCCCGTATCAAGGCGGAGCGCGAGACGGTGGCCAGCCAGATGGCCTCGCTGGAAAAAGAACGCGCCCGACTGGCCGCTTCCGCGACCGAACACGACGAACGCGAACGGGCCCTTGCATCGTCAAAGGAGGAACTTTCGAAAGCGCAGCTGGCCGTCGAGGAGCAGCAGGCTGAACTCGAGGCGGACCGGCTCGCTCTGACCAGCAAGGAGCGGCAGTTTGCCGCCACGATCAAGGGTCTTGAGGCCCGCGAGGCGGCGTTGTCGGGAGACGGCGTGAAATTGGCGGCAGAGACACTCGGGCTTGAGAAGGCGCGGCAGGCGCTCGCCGCCGAGGAATCCGCGCAGGCCGCCGACCGGGAAAAAATAAAGGCCGACCAGTCTGCGCTTCTGAAAAAACTCACCCAGTTTGACGCCGACGCGTCCGGACTCGAAGCCGCGCAGGCGGAGGCGGCGTCAGCGCAAGCCGGGCAGGCCCGGCGCGAAGGTCTGCTGGTCGAGCGCGACCGCGTCTTGGTTCAGCGTGAGACGGCGGTTGCCACTGCGGAGGAATCCATCCGTGCGGCGGTGGTCGAGCAGGAAAAAGCTTTGACGGATATCCGCGCACGCATCGTTTCCGAAACGGCCCGGTTGGAAAAACTGCAGGAGACGCTGGCCGAAGAGGAGGCGTCGATGATGGGCGCGCGCACGGCCTTGAAGGCGGAGACCGCCGCGCTGGCGAAGGATCGTGCCGTTCTGCAGTCCGAGGTGGAGGGGTTTGCGGCCGAGCGCGCCGCCGCCGCGGATTCACTCAGGCAGGCCGCCGTGCGCGAAGCCGGGCTGGCCGAGCGCGAAAAAGGCATAGTGGCCGGTGAAGAAATCCTGGCTGGCACGCAGAAAAAAATCTCCGAAGAAGAGGCGCGCATCCGGCAGGCTACCGCCGATGCGGCCGCCGCCGTGCGAATGATCGAGGGACGCGAGCAGGCGCTGGCGGCGGCCAACGCCGAACTCAAGACGGCCCAGCGCGCCCTGGCCGTTGAGCGCGCCGAGCTTGATGCCGAGAGCGCCAACGTGGCTGACATCCAGACGTCGCTTGAGAAATCCGAAACGCAGTTCCGCAAACAATCCGACGAGCTGGGCAAGCGCGAGAAGGCCCTGATGACATTGGGAGCGCAGCAGACGGTCGCGGCCGGCCAGCTTGCGAAGGAGCAGGTCGCGTTGCAGAACGCCCGCTCCCTGCTGGAAGCCGAGCAGGGAGCACTCGAGGCCGAGGCAACCGCTTTCGCCGCAAAAGAAAAAGAATTTGAATCGAAACGCCGGCTATTTCAGGACCAGATGAAAAACCTCCTCAGCGTCGGCTGATAATCCACCTCCTGCCATGTCCACTGCCAATCATGTTTTTGTAGAGATTTCCCCGCACTCGCTGCAACTTGCGGTTATCGACGGCCGCCGGCTGGTCGCCTGCGGCGATTATTCGCTAGATGACAAGGATGCGCTGGCTGCGTTTCTGACCACGCATGCGGTCAGGCAAGTGGCCCTGGCGCTCGTGTCGCCCCGGCAGCCGTTTGCCCGTCTTGCCGGCCAGGAGGCCGTCAGTGTTCGTTCGGAAGAGGGGCTGCTGGCCTGCGCGCAGACCCTGTGCGCGAATCCAACCGCCCCGCTTTCCGCCGTGGCGTGCGATGCGGCCACTGGAAAACCGGTCGATCCGGCCGGGCAGGAGCCTTGGTTGATGGCAGGCACGACGGCCGAAAGTTTGACGGCGGCGCGAGACCAATTGACGGCGTTGGGGCTGCCGGTTCCTTCGTTGACCGCACTCGCGTTGCCGGCGCAGCTCGGTTCCGTGGTCGCGGCTTTGCAGGACATGTCCGAGTCGGCCCGCGTGGTGGTGCTGGCGATGGGGGAAAACGAATCGGTGCTCGGCCTCGTGTCCGCCGCCGGTGTCGAGGCGGTGGGACCGGTGGCCGTCGGCTTCACCCAGATTTACGAGGCGGTCCAACTGGGTCTCGGCCTCAAGTTCCGCGCGGCCGCGCCCAAGTTGTTTTTCAACGCTTCGTATGATTTCGCCGATGCGGCGGAGAAGATCGCCGCCCAGCTGGCGGTTCCGGTGCAGGCGGCGCTGAGTGAATTTACCGATCATCCCGGCATCTTGCATGTGGTGGGACTTCCCGAGAAGCAGGAATGGCTCAGCCGGTCGCTCGGACAGGCGCTGGGCCTGACCCGTTGGGCTCCTGATGCGGCCAAAATTTGCTCTCAGCTCGAGATGGAAGTGTCCGCCGGAATCACGCCGACGGCGAACACGCTTCGGCTCATCCAGCTGGCCGCAACCAACGACGCGACGCAGGCCGCATGGCTGCCGTTTTCGCTGGGCGACCGCCCCAAGCCCGCGCCGGTGACTCCGGTCGCGGTCAAGCCTGCGTCCGCACCTGTCGCCCCTTCTCCGGCGGCCCCCGCTCCCAAGAAGGCCGTGGTCGCGCCGCCTGCCAAGGCGGTGGCTCCCGTCATCAAACCCGCCGCACCGGTGCAGTCCCGCCCGGCGCCGAAACCGGTGCAGGCGGCCTCTCCTGCGCCCGTTCCAGTGAAACCCCTGGCGCCCAAGGTTGTGCCTGCGACCAAGGTGGCATCTGCACCTGTGGCGGCGACCGGGCATGTCGAGCCGGTTGCCGCTCACCCGGCAATCCCGGCCAAGGCCGCGGCCCATCCCGTGCCGGCGACCGCCGCGCCCAAACGCTCGTGGGGCGTGTATGGCGTGATCGCCGTGGTGGTGATCGTCGCGACGGTGGTGAGCGTGAAGTTTTATCAGGACGGACGGAAGCAGGCGCAGGAACTGAAAGTGCGGCAGGACGCCGACAACGCTCGCCAGCTCGCGATCGACAAGGCCGAGGCGTCGCTGAAAGTCGATTCTGTCACAGGCCTGCCGAGCGCGTGGATTTCCGCGGACATCGGTGCGGGGACATCCCCGGGTTCCGCGATTTTCAAACAGTCGGAATTCCGGCTGAAGGGATTTGGCCGTGAAATCGGCAGCACCAAGGACAGCTTCCTTTTCACCTACATCCCGCTGGCGGGCGACGGGGTGATCACCGTGCGTGTCATCACGCTTACGGGCGCGAATCGCGTGGCCAAGGTCGGCCTGATGATGCGCGGCGCCTTGGATGACGGCTCCAACCATGTTTCCCTGCTGATCCAGAACGAGGGAAAGGATCTCAAGACCGTCTGGCGTGAAAAAGCGGGCGAAAAGACATCGACCTTCGATGCCTCCGGAGACATGGCGATGAGCGTGCCGGTCTGGCTGCGCCTGGTGCGGGCGGGAAACTCGATCGCGGCCTATCATTCGGACAATGGCAGGGCATGGCGTCTCGTGTCCGGCACCCCGTTGACCGTCGACATGCCGGGCAAGATCTATGCCGGTCTGGCGGTGTGTTCACGCGAGGACAGCGCCACGGTGACGACGTTCGACCATGTGAGCGTGCCGGGCTGGGAATCCGCCCCGCCAATCCTCGGGGGCGCCGACCAGTAAATCGTCTTTCCCGGCTACGCTATTTGGGGAATGGACTCCGGTTCGGAGTCTCCCTTCAGGTCATTTGTCCATTTCGGGCTGGGCCAGCGGAGGCAGGAAATTGTCTTTTCCGCCGAGCTTTTTCCATTCGCGGTAGAGCAGGAACAGGAAGAAGGCGGAGCACGCCTGAAACGTGGCATTCCAGACGGAGATGAAACGGTAACAATACTCCGGCGCGGGGTTCAGTTGTTTTACCGCATCGAGGAACACGCCGCAGGCCACGCCGCCCACGATCAGCGCCAGTGAGCGCACGAGGGCGTTGGCGGAGCAAAACTGGCCGTAGCGACTCTTGGGGAACAACGTCATCAAGGTCGGAAGCTCGGCGGCGCCATACAGCGTGCCAAGGGGCAGGCTGATGGCGCTGAGGCCAAGATATATCCAGGTGACCGTCTCCATGGACATCCCCGGTCTCATCATGGCGAACGCAATGCCGAGCGGCGCCATGCAGACCTGGATGCAGGTGACGAGGAGCAGTACCCGGACAGGGCGCACGCGGTCGGCCAGGATGCCTGCGGGGTAGAGAAGGATCATGCTGATCACGCCGCATGCGGCGGCAACCTTGCCGACGAAGTCGAAACTGAATCCCAGATACTTGGTTTGGTAGAGCAGTCCGTAGGAGCCGGTGACCCAGGTCATGGCCACGCTGGCATTGGCCAGAAACAGGAACCAATAAAACCGATGCGTGAAGCACTCGTCTATGTAGGTTCTCAGGGCGGCCACGAAGCCCTTTTTTTCGCCGACATAGGGAGGAGGCGGCGGATAGCCGCCCTCCTTGACCTTCCAGCACATCATCGTGAAGGCGATGAAGTAGAGCACGCCGGCCCCGAGGAAAATTTCCTGCATGTGGGTGGTGGCATACTTCAGGAGGAAAAAATTGAAGCCGGCGCCGGCGGCGCCGCCGACGATGCGGAACAACGCCATGAACCGCGCCAGGAAGGCCTGCGGCACCACGTCGTTGAAGAGGTAGTAGTAGGCCGTGACGATGAAGAGATTGAAGAACTGGAAGCAGACCATGAAAATGCCGATCATCACGATCAACACGGTCGTTTCTGAAAATCGTCCGGCAAGGACCGAAGCCTGGACCCAGCGGCCGATGGGCTCGACGTAACCCAGCAGGACCAGGAAAAACACGAGAAGCGGGGTGGCGCCCGCGAGGAAAGGGATGCGCCGTCCCCATTTGCTGCGGAAGCGGTCGCTGCGAACGCTGATCATCGGGTTGATCAGCGAGTTCATGATGTTGGGGATCGTCGTCATGATCAGCCCGAGCACCCAGTTGGGCGCGCCGATGGCGTTGAACTTCAGCGGCAGGATGACGGGCCCCACCATCTCCATGAGCGCGAAGCAGAAGTCGCCCCACAGGAGGAAGAGGAAAAGCGTGAGCAGGCTCGCCTTGGTGTAGGTGAGCGTGCCGACCTTGAACCGGTTTGGATCAAGGGCTGGATGAAGTCCGGAGGGGGGGGGGGCCGTGGGTGGTTGGCTCATCAAGAATGGGTGGGGCGAGTGGTAAAAAAGGGGGGAGCCTGATGCTTGGGGAAAGAGGGCGGATAACGACAGTTTATTCGGTGGACAGTTCACCGACGGGCGGTGGCGGCCGATGAAGCGTTCGGGCCGGCACGTTTCACGCGATCAGGCCCAACGCGCGCAAAAGGTCGCGGTCGGGAACGCGGATATTGTTTTCCTTGAGGACCACGGCGAAGTCGCCCGCGTAGTCCCACATGGTCCAGCCGATGGCGTTGGCGGACAGGGTGGAGGAGACATCGTGCACCCACGCCAGGCGCGAGGCGCGGGGGCTGAATTTTTTATACACACCGAATTCGTTGCAGGTGAGGCAGAGGCCGTGGCGGCGTCCCCACTCGACGGCGGGTTGGATGAAGTCGTGGTAGATGCGTGCGCTCCAGTTCATCGTAACATATTCGGCCAACTGGCGGCGTGCGCCGTGATCGGTGACGGTTTTCAGGAATTCGACAATGAACGACGGATCTGCGGGATAGGTGAGGCCCTTGGTAAACATGGCCCAGGGCGGCGACCAGCCCGCGCCTTGATGGGTAAAAGCGATGGGATCGTAGAGATGGAAGTTGGCGATGAGATTGCGGTCGTCCGGAGGCGTGAGCTTGAGGAGTTCAGGGAGCTGGGACCACTGGTCTCCGGAGATGATGATCGTATGGTGCGGCGCGACGGCGCGGATGGCGTCGACGATGGTATTTTGGATGCGGTTCCAGCGGGTGGCGTCGTGGATGCAGGGTTCGTTGAGAATCTCGAAGAAGGTGCGCTCCGGATCGAAGCGGACGAGGGCACCGGACAATTGCACCCAGAAATCGACGAAGGTGGCGACGGCATCGTCGGAGAGAGCGAGTTGCTTTTTGAAGGGGTCCTCGGGGTGGATGTCCACGATGACGGCGAGACCGTGGTCATGGAGTTCGCAGATGCGCGCGCAGATGCGGTCGATGGTGTCAGCGGGCAGTTTGCCACCGGTCGCGGCGTCGATGATGGGTTCGCAGTTGATCGCGAAGCGCACGTGGTCGAAGCCCATGTCCCGGATGAGGGCGAAGTCGGATGTGCCGATGTAGGTGTCGAAGTGGGCGGGCACGTAGCCCGACTGCACGTAGACCTGGGAGAACCAGTGGCTGAGATTGATGCCGCGGCGAAGGTGGCGGGAGCGGGCGGCGGCGAGTGGAAGAATCTCGGGTGAAGGGACGGAATTCAGATCGGACATAGGGGACGGGCTGCTATTGGACGTGCTGAACGCCTTTATCATCCGTGATGATGGTTTCTCGGATCCTTCGGGCGACAATGCCTTTGGGGTCGGGGTCGCGTACGGAGGGAGCGATGTCCACGAGAAAAATGGTGGTTCTGGAGTTGGTGCCCACCGGCTGGGCACTGCTGCTTACCAACAGCCAGCCGGCTTCCTTTTCATCAGCGGCGACCTGAAGCCAGGCCTTGCGGGTATCCGGGTAGGGTGCTTTTTCGTTTTGGCCGGTCGCGAGTATCAAGTTTTTGTCGGCCACGTGGACGGCCAGTCGCCGCTTGGAGAAATTGAAGATGCGATAGGTATTGTCGGGGTAAGCCTCGAGGGAATTGTCGATGACGAGCGCGCTGAACTTGAGCTCGGCGCCGGCCGGGTTTTTGTTCAGCAGGATGAGAAACGGGCCCGGGTTTTGGGCGGGGAGAATAGCCTTGGCGAGCGGCACCTTGACGGGCGGCAGCTTGGGGTCGGTGTTGGGGACTTCCGTATAAAACATGATCTCCCGGCTTTTGGGGGCGGGGTAAAGACGGGAAAACGAACCGACGCAGGCGTTGAGCTCCTCCTTTTTTTTATCCACGTCGAAAAAGAAAGTCGCTAGCCCAGACATGGCGGCCACGCGGAATTGCGGCGCCGGCTCGGCGGCGACCGGAGACTGCGCGCGCGAAGGGGCCGCGGCGGGTGGCATCAGGCCGAGGATGGCCAAGATCAGATATCGTTGGGCGAAAGCCATCGGAAGGAGACGATTTTGAATTTGCGGCCGAACGCCTGGTTGGTGGCGTTGGTTTTTGCGGGAGCGGTGGCATTGCCTAAGGCGACGGGTGTCACGCCGGCGGGGAAGACGGTCGTATCGGTGACAGCAGTGAGATTGGAGTCGGTTTGGTCCACGTATTCAGGCAGTCGCTGGACGACGGCCTCGCACCAGGCGCGGCCGGTGATGTAACCGGCGTCCGTCGCGGAGAGCGCGGGGTTAACGCTTTCACCGTAGGTGCGGATGGTGAAGGTGTCGGAGCGGGCGGAGAGGCCCGCGCCGATCTTGGCGAGGATGTCGGCCTGCGTGATGTATTTCGGGGCGAAGGCGCAGCGGTCACCGTAGGGTGCGACGGCGGCGGTGGTGCTGTTCAGCCGGCCTTCGAGCTGCGGCCGGCTATACATGCCTATGAAGTTCGAAATGGGTGTTCCTCCATACTGATTTGACTGGTTTATGAAGCTTCCGCTCGAAGTGATGAGCAAGTCATGGCTCCAAAAGGTGCCGGCTGCATCGTTGGCCGGATACTGGCCGCTGACGGCGGAGGTCGCAGTGCTGTCGATGGCGGCCTGAATCGGGCCGCGGAAAGTCTCGTCCTCTGCGGAGGTGGCCGTGTTGTCGACGAGGCGCCGGTTTACGAAATCGGCGAGGGAGACGAAGGGCCCGCGGTTGCGGATCTCCGTGACGATGTTGCGCGCGAGCTGGGCAATCTGGTTGGCGTTGAGGGTGCGGTAGCCTTTCCAGACATCGTTGGGGTCGTCGCCGGCGTTGGGGCGGGTGAAGCGGGGGAAGGAGGCTTGGAGGATGTTGGCGGATGAGGTGTCGGGATTTTGAGGATCGAAGGTCAGTTGATTGCCTCCGCCGAGCACCGCGCGCCAAGCTTGTTCGGAGGTGGAGTTGATGTTGAAGCCGCCGGCGAGGACCAGGCCTGTGGCAGAAAGATTGGCGTCTTGGAGATTCACGCTCGCGTTGTAGCGAAGGTGGCGCGGATTGGGCAGGGTGGTTGGCACCGTTCCTGTGGCTGGAACCGTGGAGAAATAATACCGGTCCCAGAGCGTGCGGTTGAGCAGGTAGGAAATGTCGTAGTAACCGTTCATATCCGCCCCGACAAAACTGATGCCTTGGTTGCCCGACCCCCTGTCAACCCGCGCAAGTTGCCAACCCGGGGGTTGAGGGTTGGGGAAGGCCGAGCCCGGCAAGCCGTGTAGCCGGAAGTCCGCGAGGCTGTTTCCGATGGGGTAGGAGGGATAGGCACCGACCAAAGCCAGGTTGGCGTGCTGGAGTTGGCCGATCGATTGCAGCGGCTGGTTGTCGTAGGGGAACTCGAAAAGCGTGACATCGACGGGTGCGCCGTTGATCCAATCGTGACCTTGGCCGGCGGAAGTGCGGTTACTGGCCGAGCCCGGGCCGTTGTCGAATTTTTGCCAGGGGAACCCGGTTGCGCTAAAGGGTTGGCCGGCGGTGGCGGTGAATAGCACGTTGTAATTGCTGTCGCGGCGGGTGCGGCCGGAGCGGGTGCCGCGCATGTTGCCTTGGGCGAGCCAGCGGGTTGAGAACATATACTGGTTGGCGTTGAGCTGGGCGTTGTGCCCCAGGCCGGAGAAGAGCGCCTGACACTGAAAGACGTAGGCGGGTTCGGAGGTATTGAGATCGTAGACGAGGGGCCCGGGTTCCTGAAACGGGGGGGTGACGACAAGGCCCGACCAGTCCATCTCCTGATGGGTGTTATACCAATGCCGCGTAGTGCTGGACGGGTTATAGCAAGCTCGGGTTGCGACCTGAGTGCCGCCGCCTGCAGCAATCACGGAGATATCGTCGGGTTGTCCCAGATAGGTGCCTATGCCACCACCGCCCTTGAAGCTGGAGCTGCCGCTGCCTGCGACCTCATTGAGACGGTAGTCAATGGTGGTTCCATCGGATTTGATGTCACTGGCTTGGACGGTCACGGGGCTCCCGCTACTTAGAATCGGGATCGATACGTAGGAGCCTGCCTCCGGCTCGATGTTCTCCAAGATGTTTTTTTGGTTGTAAAGCTGCCCGCTGGACGTGGTGGGCAGAGAAAAAATCAGGCTTTGCCCGGGGGGAATATCGGGGCACTTGAGTCTAAAGCGGATGAATTTGACGCCTGCGGGGCTGGCCACGGTTGATTGTTGGAAGTCAAACGAGGCTTTGGATGTCCATGTGCCGGCTACATTGGCTTCAAGCTGGATTCTGAGATTGTAGGTTGGGAAAACACCCGCCTCATAGGTGCTGCCGTCGGGCTGGGCCGGGGGTGCCTTGAGGGTGAAATTGTAGGGATTCCAAATGACGACCAGCGGGTAGAGGTTCATATCGATCTGAACTCCTGGTGCCGGCGGCCCAGCTAGAGCCGCGCGATAGCCAACGGAAAAATAGGTGATGACGGGGCCGATGCCGACGTCGTCGGTGTAACCATCCTTGTCGTTGACCGGAAGACGGGCGGTCAGTTTGAACTTGTCTGCACCCGTAGTGGGTATGCGCGTCTGCGCATACGAGCGCAGGTGTTGCCACGTCGGAATTCCGAAGCCGGGCAAGAAGCAGGCGGCGTCGCTGCCGTCGTCGCCATGCGGAACCCACATTTTTTTTGCGTTGGCGGTGGCGTCGCTGCTTTTTGGGGAAAAACTTGAGTCGAGGAGTTTGCTCAGGTCGCGCTTGAGGCCGCCGGCGTAGGTGTCGGAGAGGACGGAGAGGGATTGGGTGGTGATGTCGTGGAAGCGGTATTTGAGCGCGGCCGACATCGAGGACGGGCTGCTTGAGGCAAGCGGGGCCTGGCTCGGTGACATGATGCCCGTGACGGTCTGGTCGGGGGTGTAGAGCGTGTCTATGCGGGAGGCGTTGAACTCGGGCATCGTGGTCGCCCAGTTCGGTGTATTGCTCGCCATCAATTCAATGGCGTCGCGCGTGGAGTTGGAGAAGGCGTTCCGTTGCTGCGTCAATTTATCGGCGGCGGACAGTGCCGGATCGGTGCCGGCGAGGGGGAGGTTGACGCGGGCCTTCATCCCTTCGTCGCCGACCCACCAGGCGTAGCGGCCGATGGTGGGACTGCCGGAGATGCCGGGCACCGATCCCGAGGATGCGGTGATGTCCACGGTGGGCGCGATGACGTAGTCGATGGGATTGTTACTGGCGTCGAGCGAGGAGGTGACGCTGTTACCGCCTACCAACAGGCGGGCGCGTTTGGTGGTGCCGGCGGCGTTGGTAATGGTTAGGGTGGTGTCGGTGGCGGCGGTGGTGGCCGTGAGATTGGTGACGGTGCCGGCCGGCTTGAAGGGGCTCGCGAGGGCGCTTGCCAGTGCAGTGATCTGGCCGGACGACCCCACGTCGCCGGTGCTCCATGCGGGGTTGAAGGCGGCGGTTTCATTGCCGCTGACGAGCCAGTTTAGCAGGCGGGCGGGAGAGCCGGTGGTCGTGAGGTTGGCTGCCGTGGTCAGATCCGTCGCGATGGTGACGGGCGTGGCGGTGGTGTAATCGGCGCTCACTGAACTGCCGTAGACGCCGATCCATTGGGAATTGTTTTTACCGGCCCCATTTTCGAGGTCGGCTCGGGCGGTGGTGCGCTGGTCGGGACCGGCGTATTTCTGGAGCTGGCCGATCGCGATGTTGAGCGCCATGAGCGCGTTTTGGCGGGCTTGCGCGAGCTGCTGGCTGTTGCTCGCCACCTGCGTCTCCACGCGGGTGAGCGAGGCGAGCGATACGAGCAGCAG
>FJVV01000827.1_pt1 | contig 13306 bp, 8 predicted proteins | sample 1011911 | NCBI WGS metagenome assembly FJVV01 (sample SAMEA3912450, study PRJEB9761) | metagenome | biome: forest; material: soil | place: USA | collected 2011-06-22 | depth 0.1 m
GCCCGCGCCGCCCGCGCCGCTTCAGCAGGCAATCCGAGTTCCAGCAAACAGCGCGCAAGCTCCAACGCCCGTTCGGGCGACTCAGGATCCGCCAGCGCCGCTTCGTGCAGCCACGGCAAAGCATCTTCCGCACGCCCTAAGTCTCGCAGCGCAAAGCCAACGTGTTCGCGATTTTGGTCCGCCACTTGTTCGCCACCACCGCCGGCCTGCACCGACAGGTCGAGGTAACCCAACTCGATGAATCGCCTTGTCAGCCGCGCTTGCTCGTTCGCCTCCGGAACGAGAGCCGGCGGTGGTGCGGCAGTCGCCGCAGGCTCGGTTTCCCACGACGGGATCTTCGCCGGCTCGCTGGCAGTCTCAAACATCTCCGCAAGCACCCGACCGGGCATATCTTCACCCACCGGCAAGCCCAGCCAATGGAGCACGGTCGGCGCGATATCATGCGGCTTCACCCCATTCATGCGGCCTCCGCGCACCACGCCCGGACCGCGCGCAGCCGCGATGCCTTCGCGCCAAAGCCATGTCGTCAAACCGGTTTCCGTCCGCGGCCCGTGCAGCGGACGCCGTGCGCCTGTGGTGAATCCGTGGTCGGAAACCAACAACACGCCCGTGTCCGGCGCACAGTGCCGCAGCAGATCGCCCAAGAGTGCGTCTTGCACGCGATACGCCGCCCCGACGACTTCTTTGTAGCGCTCATACTCCGCCGTGGTCGCCCGCGGATGGCGGGGCGGATGATACATCACGAACTCGTGGCAAATCAGATCGAGAAAGTGAAAATAGACCGCCAGAAAATCAGGCTGCTTACGAGCCACCAGTGCCACCGCGGCATTGTGCAACGAATACAACTGCGCCAGACGCGACAGGAGTCGCAGCGCCGAGGGATCTTTCGCGAGTTCGTGGGCGTTCATCCCGGGCAGGAACAACCCGAGGAGCCCCGCGTCGACGTCTTGAGGCCGCAACCGCAGGTCTCCCAACTCGTCGACGAGCGCCGGCGGGTAGACACTGCCGGGCGTCACCAGCCAGGGGTCCGCCGGATCGGACGGCGCGTGGGCAAACGACTCCGTCACGATTTCTCCGTGAATCGCCTCCGCCGGAAACGATGCCATCCAGCCGACCACGCCTGCGCTCCGTCCTTGCTCAGACAGGATATTCCAAAGTGCTTTCGTGCGTCGCGTCGCACTCCCGACTGCCTGCGCGTTTCCCGTCTTCGGGTCGACGTCCGCGAAACCGTGCACGCCATGCCGGTCCGGATGATGCCCCGTGGCAATCGTCGTCCACAGCATCGGTGACAACAACGGAGCGTAACTGCTCAACTCGCCCGCCGTGCCGTTCGCCACCAACGAAGAGAGGCAGGGCATGTGCCCTGCCTCCATCAAAGGACGCGCTATATCCCAATCCGCGCCATCCCAACCGATCAGAACAACTTTTGACGCACGCAAACGATCAGAGCCTCTTCAGGCCGGGAGGGCTTCCTCAAGCGGCCTGCGCTGCCTCGATCTTTTGACGACGGCGCATCCATACGGCCGCGGATCCCGCCAGCAAAGCCGCTGCCACACCAGTGGTGGCGGGCTCGGGAATCTCCGAGATCTGACCCGCCATGATGCTCGCGCCCGTATCGTCGTAGGCCCACTCATCAACCGATCCCGTGCCGCCGGCCCCAAAGCCGCTGACGTGAGTAGCCTTGAGCCAGCCATACAGCGTGGTCCCGCCCGAAAGCGAAAATCCAAAATACTGCGTGCCGGTCACGTAAGAATAACCCGTCGTATATGCAGCACTACCGTCGATCGTGGATCCAAAAGTGACTGCAGCCGCCGTGATTTGTGCTCCCGAAAGTGGCGACAAGCTCACAGAGGAAGGAAACGGCATCGGTGGTTTGTAGCCTGGATCGCCTGGAGTGCCAAACCCGGGGGAGGTGGATCCCGGCGTAACGGTCAGCTGGAAATCATCGCCCGGATCGATCGCAAACGTCTGCGAACCACTGATGGGCGTGCCATTGTAAATAATCGCGGCGGACAGGGAGCCGGCCGAAGTCAACGCAAGGCCAGCGGCCAGCGGACGAACCAGAGAAGAAGCGAACGAGGTGTCACTCGGAGAAGAAGCGGTGCGCATGGTGGTCTCCTTACAGTCCGGTTAATCGTCCTGCTCAAGAGGAAATCACACGACAGGCATAAGACCCTATTCGAAGACCACCTCAAAATGGCTAGTCGGCCGTAATACCTGCCTCCACCCGGCATCCGCACACCTGATTACGCGCATGGAGGGAAGACGCACAAACTCACGTAGCGCGAGCACGCCACTGAGTCGCGCCAGACTTGCCCCGAGGCAGGCATGCACGCCATCGCCGAACACCAGGTGCGGGCATGGCGAGCGACCCAAGTCCAGCCTGTGCGGGTCGGCAAAAACCGCAGGATCTCGATTCACCGCTTCGAGCAGCACGGTCACTAGCTGCCCACGCGCGACAACATGCCCGCCCATCTCGATGTCCCCGACTGCTTCGCGAGAAACCAACGCGACCGCACTGGTGTAGCGCAACAACTCCTCCACTGCAGTCTCGTCAGACACGCAGCCATCCCGCCAGCGCTCTCGTTCCCCTGCCTCCGCCAGCAAGGCCCGGATCGATCTGCTCAAAAATGTCGCCGTCGTATCCAGTCCGACGACGAACAGGAAGAAGGCACGCGCCACCACCACGCGCTCGTCCAGACCGGCCTCCAGCCGGGCTTGGTCCAACATCCGGGACAAGCCGTCGTCCCGCGGCGAAGCCCGACGTTCGGCGCATAGCCCCGCCAGGAGATCAAATGCCATCGCCACTTGGGAATTCAGTTCCACGAACCGTTTTAGATTCAACCCTCGCTCGAACACCTCGGTGACCTCCTCGGCGCACGCCGTTAAAAACTCCATCTCCGCCTCTGGCACGCCCAGCAGCCCACCCATCACTCGCAAAGGTAGGCGTCGTGCGAAGCCACTCACCAGATCCCCGCCGCCTGCACGTCGGAGCGCGTCGCTCAGTTCCGTCACGATTCCCTCAATCGCCGGCTTCAATGCCGCCACGGGTTGCTGGTTGAGCACCCGGCCCAGAAACCGCCTCGCCTGCATGTGCGCCGGCCCCGATTGAAAGAACACCATTTCACGCGCCAGTTGCCATAACGCCGGCAGTGGTTGCCCGCTCTCCCGTTCCGCGAACTCGACGCGTGCGCACATATCAAACGGCATTAATGCCGGGTGTCGCAGCACGACCTTCGCATCCGCATGCCGCGTGACAATCCACTCCCTCACCTTGGGCGCCCAGTGCCACGGTTCCTCCGTCCGTAAACGGTCGTAGACCGTGTGGGCGCGATCAGCAAAATCGGGAGCCGAAGGATCATAGATAATGAACGGATCGGACGACATAGGGCGTCCACTAGGACGAAGAACCGAAAGAGGGCAACGCCAAGACCAAGCCATCTCTTCGCCCTGTGCCGCGCCGCTCACCCTGCGGTTACTCGCGCCACAGCTCATGCGAGGTGCCCGAGAAACAGCGCCCCGACCATCGCGAGATAACCCAAAGCACACCAACTCTGCCGGCGAATCACAGGGTAGAGCTCCATGCCGGGGCGCTCGTGATGCTTTTGTAATCCGCCGCAGGGCTCACCATCGACGCGGTCATTCACAATGACATGGACGACCTCGTCACGGGAGACGCCCGTCCTTTCCATGCCTGGCGCGCCGATTCGCCCACACCCGAGCCACTCGCCGGCATCGAGGCGCTGACGGGTTGGTTGCACGCGTTCGTGATGACGTAGACCGGCCGGCGGGGAGCGACAGCCACACTCCTTCCCTATGGCGCATGCGGAGGCAGAACATCGCCCGCGAGCGCCGCTTTTTTCCATTCCGCCGCACGGCGGAAATACGCGGCCTGCGCACCGCCCGTGCCGTGATGATTCGACAGCGGCAGGATCAACGCCTCCTTCGGCCCCTTGAGTGCATTGACCGCCGCGGCGACACCCGTGGGACGGGAGGTTTCATCGGCCAGCCCGTAGGCGATTAACGCGGGACTGTGAATGCGCGCTGCGAAATTAATGCCGTCAAAGTAACCGGCGGTCGTCTCGACCTTTTTCATGTCTCGGTCGCGCGGTCCCCAATTGGACAACCAGTAGGGCCAGCCAAAAGCGCGGTTGGCGAGAGGCGCGTAGTTGTCACAACCGGCGGGCACCATCGCCATCAGTCCGGTGACCTTCGGTGACAGCGCGGCCGTGGCCAGCGCTTGAAGGCCGCCCTGCGACGCACCGGTGACGATCAACGTTTCGCCGTCCCATTCCGGCCGCGTGGCGAGGTATTCGGCCGCGCGAACGCACCCCAGAAACATCCGCAGGAAATAGGATGTCTCGCGATCCTCGCTGCCCAGATAAACGTAATTCTTCAGCGCGCCTTCCTTCTGGTTCTTGTAGAACTCGGGCGACTCGTCGATCGGCAGGTCGTGCGCGCTTATATTCAAGACGAGCCAGCCAGCCTTGGCATCGTTGATCACCGTCGACTGATCGAGCGCGTAAACGCCCGCATATTGAACGACGAGCAAGGCCGGGGATTTTCCTCCGGTCGATGGGCGGGCGAGTTGCCCGCGAACTTTGGCCCCGCGAATGTTGTCGAGCGTCACCTTGTAGTAAGTGACGCCCTCCGTGTTTTTGGCGTCGGGTGTTTTCTCCAGCACGGGGTTCATCGGAACCTGCGCAAGTTCGGCGAGCTTCGCTTTCCAAAACGCATCGAAGTCCTTCGGCTCGGGCGCGGCGGGCGTGATCTTATCGGGCGCGTAAATTGCCCCGCCCACGGCGAGAGGCAGCGCATTTTTTTCGGGGGGCAACACCTGCACGACGAGCGCACCGGCATCCTCTCGGGCGGCTGAAAGCGTGACCGGGCCGGCGGACAAATCGAGCGGACCCTCGGCGACAACCACCTGGCCGTCCTTCTTGATTTTGTAGATCAACTCGGGCACGGGCGCACCCGCCTCGCGCTTGATATCGACCGTCCACGTCGCCTTTTCACCGGGTGAATACACGCCGGACGAAGTTCCCGGCATGACCGTCACAGTCGGTGCGGCGCACAGGCGGAACGGACTGACAAAAACCAGGAGGATGGCCGCGCACAACGCGGAGCAGTGAGGATGGAGTATTTTCATTACAGGAAAAGATGAGCAGGCTCCGACGATCAGGGGGAAAGCGCTCTCGTCATGGCCAGAAAACCGGAAGCACACCAGCTCTGCCGGCGAATCACCGGGTAGATTTCCATGCCGGAGCGTTCGTGGTGCTCTTGCAAGCCACCGTAGGGCTGACCCGTGACGGGATGATAGACTTCGATGAAGCCGCCATCGCGGCATGCCTTGGCGGCGAGCAGGTCGAGCTCGCGCCGGGCAAGGTCGGGGCGGCCCCGCGCTACGCAGGCGAGCGCCCACGCGGCGTTCACCTGCGGCCAGATCGGCCCGGAGTGGCGTCCGTATTCGCCACGCTCAGCATAACGCGGATAGGTCGGCCACACGCACGGAATGCCGTGTGCCGTGAGGTGAACGTTCTCGAACATGCGCCGCGCCTGGTCGTCATCGGCGACGCCGAAGAGCAGCGCAAACGCGAGCCCGAGTCCCTCCTGCCGGTCGTCGTCTCCCGGTGCATCGACGAGGTAACGATAGCGCCCGAGCGCGTCGCTCCAGAAACGGACGTTGATCGCCGCGTGCAAGGCTTGCGCTTTGTTGTTCCACGACGGATCCGGCGCGACACCAAGCGTCTCAGCCATGAGCAGCGCCACGCAATACGCGCGATAGTAGAGGCAATTGGTCGAGAGAGCCTTGCAAGGCATGCCGCCGCCGGTGGGATGTCGTTTATCCTTGGCGAGCTCGACCCACGCGTGAATGCCGCTGAACGGTGGCTGGCCGCGAGCAGGCGCATAAAAATCGGGGTAGCCCGCCACGCCATCTTGAAAACAGGCGCCCCCGCGAAAGAGTCCGTCTGCAAAGTCGAACTCTTCGATCTCGAAACGCACGAGGGAGTTTTTCACCGCCTCAAACGCAACGACGAGGAACTCACGATCTTTGGTGACGGAATAATATTCCCACGCGCCCTGCGCCCAGATGATCGCATCCCAATATTGTCCGCCGATGTGCACGCGTCCCGCGGAGTCGCGATCGAGGACGGCCAGCAACGTGTTGCGGGCGACCTCGGGCGCGAGACGCGCCAACCCAAACCACGCATTAAACGCAGCGTCGCGCGTCCAAGGTGTGACATACTCCAGTCCTGCGATGAGACACGGCGCTAGCGCATCCAACAAGCCGTCTTGAAACGGTTGCACGTTGCCGAGCAGGTCTCCGACCGCGATGCGAAACGCCTGGTCAATCTGAGGATCGCCCGAATGCAGGCACGGTGTGTCCGATGAAAACAGGACCGGCATGAGTCGCTGGTTTACGGTGCGGTGATACTGAGCGTAATCACGGCGGTGGTGACCGGCGCATTCAGATTAATGCCGAGGCGTCGGACTTTTCCGGCGCGCGCTTCGTTTTTCAGAAGCTCATTGGTCACGGTGAACGGCAGTCCGCCTGTGGTGATCACGACCCGCACGCTTTCCCCATTTTGAGAAATCGTCCAGGTCCCCGGCTTGTCCTCGGTCGCTTCGCCGAAGGTGCTCAGCGCGGTGCCGAAAGACTGGGGCGAGGAAAACTCCACGCGATCCGTCACCGTGAGGGAGCCGTGGCCGGCGCGCAAATAATCCAACCGGCGTGCAAGGCTGCGCAGCGAAGGAACATCGTAGGCCTTCGTGAGATCCAGGAGCAGACGATCGCCGGCATCCGTGAAGTCCTTCGCCTGCACGACGGCCGCATAGGCTGAGCCTTGCTTCTGGAGTTGTCCCGCGACCACGGGAACCGGGTGTCCATAAGAACCGATCACCTGGTTTTCGAAACGATGCGGCCCGAAGGTCGACGCGTCGTAAACGGTCGCACCCGGATCGACGAGCAGCGGTTGCTTGTTCCGCACGACCACAAATGTGCCGACGTCGTTGTGCCCATGGCTCACGCCGTTGTTGCCGCCCTTTACAGATATGCCCAGGCCCGTCTGCCCTTCGGCTAATCGTGCCACGAGGATCTGGCTTTGCTCGAACCAATCGCGGAGCCGATGCACGGGAAGAACTTCGCCCGTGAGACCGGCGACCGGCTGCGTCGACGAGTCAAACGCCAGGTTGATCCCCCACGCATAGAGAAAGCTGCTGAACATGCTGTCCATCGTCACGCTGCGGGGCGACCGGTCGCCAAGGCCGTAGCGGCGGTCGATGATGTGAAACAACCATGAAGTGGGCTCTTCCATGAAGACCGCATCGGCGTAAGCAGGGTAAACCTCCCTGGTGATCTCGAAGCGGCGGGGAAATTGCGCAACGAGGCGAATGTTATCGCGGGCATAGAAACTCACCTTTCCGTGGGTCGCGGCCTGCACCGCCTCGGACATCAGCACGTAGTGGCCGAATCCATATTTCCAATACCCCATGCCTTCGGTGGAGTAGCCATCCGCAGGAAAGCCGCGGATGTAGAACTGAGTGCCGATTTCCGCGGCTGCGATGATCTCGGCGCGTTCCTCGACCGACTCGTCGAGGGCGAGCGCGGCACCCACGATGCCTCCGTGGACCACGGCATTCCAGTTGTTCGCGTCGTAGCTCCACCACTCGGGCTTGGTCTTGCCACGGATGGCATCAAGGTAGTGCGAGAGGACGCGTTTTCGAACCTCGTCACGCACGGTTCGCTGCGTGGCCGCAGGCAGGCGGTCGCCGAGCAAGGTGACGGCGGTGGCGAGATTCCAGGCCGTCATCGCGGTGCCGAGGTCGTTACGCCCGTTGCTGAACTTCACATGACCACATAAGATCCAGCTCTCCTCCGTGCAGATCGCGTCGATTTCCTGAGCGATCGCGCCGAGGAAGCGGCCTTGGTTTTCCATGCCCTCGGCGAGCACGAAGGTCGCGAGTCGGAACCGGCGCTGGCTCACGAGCGCATCGNCCTTGCGGTCGCCATTGCGGACGGAAGCAGCGTAGGCCTCTGCGACGTCGGGGATCGCCTCGTTCAGGTAGCGACCGGCGCGGGCGAGGATCCTGGTGCTGTTCTCGGTATCGGCTTTGAGCGCGTTCCAAGCGGCGCGATTATCGAGCGACGCTCCGATCCCGCGGGGCCTGGCGTCGAGGAATGAGGCAATTTCCTTCACGCGCGCCGGAGCTGGCGTAAGCACGGGAGTGGTAACGGCGGCGGGAGCGGCGACGGCGGCAACCGCGGGCGCCTGTTTTTCCACGGCAAGGATCTGCGTGATCGAGAAGTCGTCGAAATCGGCAAGCGTGGGGCGCTTGCTGTAGCAATGGACGGCCAGCGTCATGCTGGTCGCGCCCGCCGGCACCTGCACATCGAGGTGATACGCCGTCCACTCGGGGGCGCTCTGCGGAACCTGGATGGCGAGCTGGTTCTGCCCGGGGACTTTGATCTCCGTGCGGTCATCGGCCAAAAACTGCACCCACACGCCGATGCCGCTGGTCTCGACGGTGCGTGCCCAGAATTCAATCCGGTAGCGGGCGTCGGCCTCCACGGGCGTGCGCACGCTTTGAAACCACGAGCCCGGACCGCCCTCGGCTTGTTTGACTCGCAAACCCGCTGTGCCCGAGTGCGCGGCCTCGGTGGTGACTTTGCTCAAGCCGAGGTTGGTATCGGCGTCTGAAGAGACCCAGCCCGAGGTTTCTTCTTCAAAACCAGGATTGGCCAGGGGGAGCACGGCGCCGGCCCAGAGGGAGGGTGCGGCAAGAGAGAGACTGGCGATGAGAGAAAGGCGCATGATGTTATTTCGCCTGTTGATCCGCGATGTGGGCGAGCACGAGCTTGCGCATGTCGCCCCAGATTTGAGGCCCGATGTCATGGCCGCGATCCGGGTGCGTGATCATCTCTTTTTTGCCGGGCAGATTGTTGTAGGCGGCGTAGGTGGAGGTGGGCGGACATGTCACGTCGATGAACCCCACCTCGGCGTGAACCGGCGCTTTGATACGTGCGGCGAAGTTCACCGAATCGTAATAGCGAACGGCCTCCAGCACCTTGGGATCGGGCTTACCGTCGGCGCCTTTCGGAATCAACTTGGGCCAGCCGGCGATGCGATTCGCCACCATGCCAGTGTGATCGGTCAATCCCGGCACGCAGCAGATCATATAGCTTACGCGGGGTTCGAGCGCGGCTCCGGCCAGTGCAAGCCCGCCACCCTGGCTGACGCCGATGAGGACGAGCGTCTTGCCATCCCACTCGGGCTGGGTGGCCAGAAACTCCAAGGCGCGCAGCATGCGGAAATATACTCCCATGAAGTAATAGGTGTCCCGCGATTCACGACCGCGCACGCGATAGTCCTTCAATTCACCGGCGTCCAACGCGGCGTAAAACTCGCGGGTCTCGCCGTTGGGAATGCCGTGCGCGTTGATCTCCGCGACGAGCATGCCGGCGTTGGCCCAGCCAGCCATCGAATCGAGATTGGCACTGCGCACGCCGGCACCCGGCACGAAGAGCACTGCAGGCAGGCTCTTCGGTTTGGCTCCGATCGGCCGGCCATAAAAACCAGTCGAGGGCGCCCCGATGCTGTCCACTTGAAAGCTGAACGTTTCGACCCCAGTGCGATTGGGAGGAACAGGGACGGAGGTGAGCTTCGTGTTCAGCGGCACGGCGGCGAGGCGCTTTTTTTGTGCAGCCCAAAACACATCGAAATCCGCGGGGACCGGCATGCTGGGCTTGATTGCCGCGAGATCGATACCGCCGGCGGAAAGCGCCGTGATGGGCTTGGGCGTGCCCGTGAAGGTGACCTTGCATTGAAGGAAGCCCGGCTCTTTGAGGTTGCCCGTAACCACACCACGACCCTCTTTCAGGACGAGCTTGCCGGTTTGAATCGGCGCCACGCCGTCCTTGGAGATCGTCCATTCGATCTCCTCGGCACCGGCGGGTTGCTGGCTGTGCTGCAACTCCACATTGAACATCACGAGTTCGCCCTGGCGATAAAGTGCGTCGTCCCGGTCCGTCTCGACGGAGAGGACATACTCGACCGGCGCTTTGCCGTCCCACGAGGAGGCGGCATTCACGGATGAGCCGCCGAACAACAAAGACGCGCCCAGTAACGGAACGCACAAACGGAGGAGAGGGCTACGCATAATCGACATAAATCAAAGGCACAGGTGNCAGGACGAGGAACGNGGGTAAGGACGTCCGAGGTAACCGGGCCGTCGCGTGTGCAGTATTCGGGAGACGCGGAGGCGAAAACAAACCCACCGCGGTTCTACCAATAGAACCAAAGGTGCCGCCACCGACTCCGGGCGAGTGAATCANGCGGAGATTTTGCGCGGTCTTTTTTGGATGTGCAGTGTTTTGCCGTCGACCCATTCGCCCTCGATGAGGAACTGAAAGCGATGGGGCGGGATGCCNCGTTCGTTGCGATGGATCATGTCGATGAGGAAATCCACCGCCTTGCGACCGATGATCGGGTCGTTCTGGTAGATGCCGGCGATGCCGTCCATTTTGGTATCCAGAGCGAGCGAGGCCTGGCCGCACACCTGGGTGTCTAGGCCCACGTGCTGCATCAACGTCGGCACCGTCGCGTGCAAAAACACGACGCAGTCGGGCTTGTGCTCGCGATACCAGCGGGTGAATTCGGTGATTTCCTCCTGCCTGGAGCCGCTCATTAACCCCAGAATGGGCAGCCGGTTCTCCGGCTCGAATCGGCGTTGTTCGGACAGATAACCGGAGCTGAAATTCTGGTCCGTGCGTTCGTCGCTTTCCGAGGCGGTGACGAAACCGATGCGCCGATAGCCGTAGGTTTCGCGCAGGGCGCGCACGGCGATTCGCGTGGAGCTGTATTGGGCGTTGGTGATCAGGTGAAGGCGGGGCTCCGTGAGAGTGAACCCAAAGCAGATTGAGGAAAAAAGTTCCCAGTCGAAGTCGAGGTGAACCCGGCTGTGGGCTTGGGGCGGCAGGAGGATCCCGGTGATGTTGCGAGCCTGAAGGACCTTGGACAGGCGCGGTCCGCCGAGGTCGGAAAAATAGAAATTTTCCAACCGGTAGCCGAGCTCCGCGCAGCGTTCTTCCGCGCCGCGACGGTAGGCGGGAAACGCCGGCTGTTTCTCGCCTTTGGCCACAGGCGGGCAGACCCAGGCCAGCGTGCCTTGGTGGTGCACGCGCTTCATCCGGTTTCGATACACCGTGAGGGCGGACAGCATGGGATCGGGCGAATAGCCCATCTCTTTTGCNAGGTCCTGGATCCGCTTGCGNGTCGTCTCNGGCAGGCGGGGATCGTTGCGCAGCGCGAGGGAGACCGTGGTGATGTGGACACCCGCGCGCTCCGCGATGTCCTGCTGCCTGACGTGGTTGGGGTTAACCATTGTTCAATAACTAGAATACGCTCCTTGAAAAACCACCTCAATCCGGTGGCTGCAATAAAAAGGCCGGTGGATTGCTCCACCGGCCTCGTTTGGAGCCACCAGCTCGCAGCTCTGAATTTTTTGAGAACCCGATCAAACCCTCTTCGCNCGGCGGCGATGGATTGCGGTCCCGGCGAGCGCCAGCGCGCCGAAGATTGTCGCGTAGGTGGAAGGCTCGGGGATGGCGGACACCGAAAGGATACCTGCATTAACGCCCGAGGTCGCAAAGGTGAAGTCCAGTCCGCCCGTCGTGCCGGTCCAAATGCCCGAACCGTTGTTCGTCAAAGACGCGATATACGTGCCTGTCAGGCTTACGTTGCCCGCAGTGATGCCAAAATTTCCCGCAAGAACGCCGCCGCTTGCGGTGAACAGATTGAAGCTTTCACCGCCCGCCAGCGATGCCGTTACGTTAATCCCCAAGGTGCCGCCGAAGGTCAGCGTGCCGCCCGTGCTGCTGACGGTGGCATAGTTCGTTCCCGCTACGCCGGTCGCCGCGATCGCGATCTGATTGGCGCCGCTCATCGTGAAGTTATTAGCGATGTTCAGGGTGCCTGCGTTGACCGTCGTGCCGCCCGTGTAGGTGTTGAGGCCGGAGAGCGTCCAGGTGCCGGTGCCGGATTTCACGACCGAGGTCGCTTTTTGTCCGACAGTGCCCGCAACGCTGTCACCGATGTTACCGGAAAATTCACCGGTGCCGCTGGTGGAACCTTGCAAGGTGAGCGTCTTGCGTTGATCGGTGGCGGCGGCGCCCGTGGAAGCCAGATTCGAGGTGAACTTGAGCAAGCCCGTGCCCGACTGGTCAATGGTCGCGCCACCGGTGCCTACGGCGAGGCTGATGATGCGCTCGGTGGTCTGAGCCGAACCGGTGTAAACGAGCTTTGCACTCGTTGCGCCGGAACCGATGGAGATCGTGCCGAGTGCCGACGTGGCGGGCGCACCGAGCGCACTGGCCGCAGGAGCCGCCACGGTGCCGATGCTGTTAACGCTCAGGGTGCCGGCACTAATCGCCGTCGCCCCGGCGTAGGTGTTAGCGCCCGAAAGGGTCAGCGTGCCTGCGCCGATTTTGGTCAGGGTGGCGGTGGAGGCGCCCGAGACAACTGCACCGATGGCAAGATCACCGCTGCCACCGACAGAAGACGAGGCGGTCATGGCGACCGATGAAAGATTAGCCGTGGTGGCCGAGACCACTGTGCCGGACGAGAACGTGATGGTGGGTGCGGTGGTGTAGCCGCTACCTGCGTTCGTGACCTGCAGAGCCTGCAAGATGAAGCTGGTTGCGTTGCCCGTTGCGGTCGCGTTACCAGCACTGAACGTGAGCGTGGGTGCGCTCGTATAACCCACACCCGGATTGGTGATGGTAATCGCGGTGACGGCGCCACCCGATATGGTCGCCGTGGCGACCGCGCCGGTGCCGCCGCCGCCGCTGATAGTTACAGTGGGGGCGGTGACATAACCCGTATTGGTTCCACCAATGGTAAAGCTCTGCGCAGACAGGCCCAACGAGGCCGTGGCCGTTGCGGTGGTTCCGCTGACAGGAGCGGAGACGATCACGGTCGGGACCGCGCTTAGTCCCGTCAGCGTTCCGCCGGTCAGGGAGGAGACTGTGCCGCCTGCAATGCTGGCCGGGGTTGCGCTATTATTAACGAGTGCACCGGCTCCGTTCACTCCGGAGCCCGCAATGGAAATCACTTCGCTCACGCCTGTCTTGCCGTTGATATCCAAGGTCGCGCCGGAAGCCACAGTCGTTCCGCCGTTGCCGCTGCTGTTCACAATAGAGCCGTTTAATTTGGGCCCGATTGATGCGCCTCCGTTACCCAATCCAGCCGCGTTGCCCAATTTCACCGTGCCGGCGGTGACGGTGGTGACGCCGGTGTAGGTATTGGCG
>FJVV01000081.1_pt1 | contig 13299 bp, 9 predicted proteins | sample 1011911 | NCBI WGS metagenome assembly FJVV01 (sample SAMEA3912450, study PRJEB9761) | metagenome | biome: forest; material: soil | place: USA | collected 2011-06-22 | depth 0.1 m
CCGTAGCGGTCGTAGAAGCGCCTTCCAGGCGCTTTCCTCCGGAGCCACCACACTCCTGTCGTGTTGCGCCGTTTCCGCACGACAAGAGTGTCGTGCCTCCCCAGCACCCTCCTGACTGCTGTCCGCTGGTCCTGCCCGCCGGGCCAGCGCTGGGGCGCTGCGGCGCTCGGAAACGTGCCGAGACCGTAGTCCCCACCGCAATACTTCGGTGGATTTCATTTCACCGCCCAATCCTCGAAAACAGTCCCGTTCCTTTTCTTCCCCGAACACCAGATTCGGCTCCGACTCCTGACCGCGAGCCATGGTTTGGGCTTTCTCCGTCCCGTATTTCGATTTGCCCTTCGACGGCTCGACCAATGGCCCATCCTCCTGGTCTTCGTCTAGGATAGCGGCGTAGAGACCGACCATAACCGCATCGAAGCGGAGCGAATCAACAGGGAAAACCCACGCCCTCAGGAGCGTATCGAATTTGAACGAGGCGTTCCCCTCCATGCGAGACGCGGTAACCGTGAGCAAGGGTATACCGAACTTCCGGGAGTGGCACGGGCTAGGTGATTTGGCTTTTGAAGCGTTCCTGTGCCGCAATCATGGGACTAATCACGTAGGTGCGGCCCAGGTTTTGCAAGCCCTTGGCCAGCGCCACATCGGCTTCGGCGGGGACGGTTTCCAAGGCGGCGATGGCAAGGTCGAAAGCATCCGCGTGGTAAAGAATGGCGTGATTGGCCCACACCTTGTCGGCTTTCACCAGGTGGGGGCTAATCGTCATGGCGCGGCCAAAGAGTTGCCCACCCAGATAGAGCTGGAGCCAACGGGCAGGCAAATCGCGCTGGGCGGAGGCCAGGATTTTCCGCCAGTTGGGCGCAAAGGTAATGTCGTCTTCAAAAATGGCGACCGACGAGACGCCGCGCTCTTTGGCCAGGCGGAGGGCTTTGACGTGGCTTTGCCGGCAACCGATCACGGCACAAATGTAGCCGGGATTTCTAAAGTATTCCCAGCGGCCGTTGTAAAAGTCCATTTCGCGGATATCGCTGTAGCGAACGTCTTCCACGCGGGCGCGGATAGCGTCGACAAATTCAAACGGGATCTCCTCGCGGGCCATCACGTTCGAGACGTACTGCCGACGCTCGAGATTGTCCGGGAGGCTGACGACAAGGGCTAGTTCAAAAGGCGAATGGTGCATGGCGGAGGCGACTTACGGGGGGAGAGGTGAGGCCCATGGCCTGGGCGAACTCCCGCAGCAAAGTTTCGCAGAGATCGCGATAGAGCTCGGGGAGAACGCTGGAGTGGACGCTCCCTCCGGAAGACCGCATGATGTGGCTTTCGTCCCACGTGTTGTGCCCGTGGTAAAAGCGGACGTAGAGCGACGCGACATTGTCGGCGACGATGCGACGGGCAAACTGATGAAGAAATTCCGTGTCTTCCGCCTTGCCCTTGGAGGGATACCGCCAGGGGATCCGACGGTGATGCAAAATCGTTCCGTGGATACCTTGCGGATCGTAGTAAACGAATCCCCTCCTCGCCTCGAGATGCAGCCGAATCTGGCGGTTGAGGACGCAAGCCGCATCCCGCTCGGCCATTTTCATTTGCTCTTCGATGCGCCGCGGGTGGTGCCAATCATCGTCGTCCCATTGAATGATCCACTCGCCCGCCGCCTCACCCAAACCGATGTTTCGAAGTTCACCCAAGGTATATGAACTATCGGGCAAATGAAGCTCCCGGATCCCGGGGCCGGGGGCCTCCACGCGCTCCACATTGGTATTCACGATGAGGAGCTCCCGGGAGCCGTACGTTTGCTGGCAAAAGGCTGCGGCCGTGAGGCGGGCCAAGGGAAGCCGTTCCGCGGTCTTTCCGGTCACCATCACCGCCGTCACGTGTGGAAGCTCCGCGGTTGAAGTCGGATGACGAGTGGGCTGGAAATCAGGCGCTGGTAGAGTGGATTGCATTCGTGAATAACTCGCAGAAAAGAGGCTAAAAGGCGGAGCTACATGGAATATTCCGTCACCGGACGCCACCCGAGCCGCAACAGTTTCCGAAGGAACAATTCGCGCGACGGAAACCGCAATTCTTCTGAAGATTTACTCTTCGCGATCTCCAGGGAACTGACCGCGGAACGTTTGGAGAGTGGCCGGAGGGCGCAAGGGCGACCCGTGATATACTGCAAGGCTGCCGAAATCAGCAAATCCCAAGGGCAATCGTCAAGACGCAGTTGGAACTGTTCGATGAAGGAAAAAACCCGTGTGAGATCCTTGGCCCGAACCAGCATGGCACGGGACAAAAAGTCCGTGGGGACCCAAGCTCTCGTATCCGACCTTTGCGCATTCAGGGCTTCGCCCTTGGGTCCGAGGTTAAATCCCGCGTCTCCAATGGCGGCAAAGCTCTCCAAAGCGCTGGTGTTTGCCAACAGCGCGCCAGCGAGATCCTCGCCAGGAATGGCTAAGCCGGAATGGAGGTAAACATATTCTGAAAAGCTCCCGAAGCCGAGCACCAGGGGAACCACGGTGGCCGCACACCCAGAAACCTGGAAAGCCCGGTCCGCAAACTGGAGGGTGTCAGCCGACAAGGCATGGCGGGACCCGGCCACGGCGTCGACCAAGGTCAGACTAAATTGGTAACGGCGGGAGAGCAGTCTTTCCAAAATCACGGAAACCGAGTCCGGCGCGCCAAAGTTGAACACCACAATGTTCAGCGCCTTCCACGTCTCGGTGGTGAGAAGCTGTTGGTCTTTATGGGGATGGGTAACGGCGAATCTGCCATCCTCGTTGGGTGGCGCCGGTGGTTTCCATTTTGATCCGATTTCCGGACAAATGCTGGGGCGGCGCCCAAGCATTTTTGCCATGACGATGATGACCGCGTCCGTGGAGAGATAGCCGGAGGGAAGGGCGGAAACGGCTTTCTCGTGGGCCTCGTCGAGAATCCAGCTTCGCACTTGTTTGAAGTGATCGTCCAAGGCGATGCCCGAAGCAACCAGCTCTTGGGCAAAGGTCCGGCTGAATCCCTGGCAGCCGCCCTGAACCAATTCGTGAGTGGTTCCTTCATTTTCCAGGGTGCCAAAAAAATCATCGGCCGGCCGGCTGGAAAAGCGGCGCCAAACGCGTGCATCCGGATCCAACTTGAAGATGATCTGAGCCCCCGTTTGCAGCCCTGCCATAAAGAACCGATGCCACCACCGGGCTCCCTCGTCGCTAACCTTCAATCGTTCACCCGCCTGGAATCTGGCGCCGAATCTCCGCGCGGTCCCCGCAAGCTGAGGATCGCAAGGGCCATCCGACACCACGGTGACGGGCGCTTCCGGGTACGAAAGACGCAGATGGTGAAGGCACCACGCGAGTTCTCCGGGACCTTCTTCGGCCACCGTTATGACGAAGGCGATCTCCTTATCGTGGATATGGTCGTTCACAGATGATTCGAATCAAGAGAAGTGCCATCCCCACTTGCCAGCATCGCAGGGAGTCCAGTGCTGGCAGGCCTCGGCGAGGGCCTCGCGCAGCGCAACTTCCAGCGAAGGAGTGCGAAGAACCGTGGCCGGGAGATGGGAGAGACACGCTTCGAGGGTGGCCAAGTGGACCCGGGCAATGAGCGGCGCGGCGGGAGGCCGCCACCATTGGTGGAAGCGATCTTTCTGAATCACGGAATCCGGGGGCCGGGGGGCATGCAGGACCAAGGCGGAATCAAGGTAGGCGGCCGGTCGAAAAAGATCGGTCCCAGGGGTTGCGCCGGCCTTGGGCGACAAGAAAGTCACCGTTTCCAAGCCGTGGGCGCGCGCTTCGGCGAGAATTTCGCGCAAGACCAACTCAAACGTGCTGGCCTCCATCGGACGCCATTGACAGTTCGGGAGTTCATACGGCAGCCAGAGCTCCTCCAGCTTGAGCCGGTGAAGGATGTGCAACTGCGCCGCTTCAGGAAATCGCCAAGTGAGACACGAGCGCTCGAAGTGGGGCGCGGTCTCTTCATCGACGATAGAAAAAATGAGCGCCGGGGTCTCCACGGCAATCTCGAGGGCGGCTTCGCGGATGATCGCCGCCTCCATCCGGGACCACACTTGCCAGGAGGATTCGGACCACCGTGCCGGGTCGCCGAGAAAGAGAATCACCGACGCGTCTTCGCCAGCATAGTCTTCCGCAAAGACCACGGGGACTTGGTACCGGCGCCCGTCTTCGAAATATTCCAACCCAAAAATTCGGTGACGGGTCTCAAATCTCGAAACGAGGGAATCCTCCAGAGGCCCGGCGAACAAGGTGCCGCTCGCAACAAGCAAGACCCTAGAAAAAGGTTGCAGCTCTTTGGCCTCACGCCAGCGCACGGCAGCGTCCTCCCGGGATTCGTAACCGGACGCAAACGAAAAGCAGGGGATCGCCAGTTTCGCAGCCAGCAATCGGAGGTGCTCCGGAACGAGGCCCCAACAGAAAAGGTGAATCGACCCCGACCACGCTTCCCGAGTGGAAAGCATCGTCATCACCAACCGATCGTCGATCTCGGTTGCTCCGCAAACGATCACTACTCCGAAGGTCGTCCCCGGGGGAAGAGCCGGTGGCCAGCTCGGAAAGAGATCACGGGAGCGTTCCGCCAACCTTTCTGGATGCGGGCAACGCTTGGCCCAAAAACCATCTTCCCGGCTTAGATCGGGCGCGCCGACGGTGTTTAGAAGGGTGAGCGTCGGCATCTGCCAGAGGGTCCGGCCAAAACAGTCACCGCAGAGCAGGCCGCCGGGGCGCACTTGCCCCGCCCAGGCTAGGAGCAGTTCCAACTCCCAAAACTCCCGCAACTCTCCCGCAAAATAGACGGCATCCAAGGGGGCCGCCGCCCAGGAAACCGCCTGGGCGGAATCTCCAGCGAGTCGAATGAGGCGCGGATGAGCTTCGGAATCGTCGAAGTTTGGGGTATCAAACCTTTCGAATGCGTAAACGTCGTCGAAATGGCGCAACCATCCCTCCAACTCGAGTGCATCACGGCAGCCGATCAAAAGCGCGATCGTGCGAGCGGGATTCGGACCACTCGACAGGATGGTGCGGACTTCTTCGCCGCGACGGGGCAACTTCTGAAAATCGGGACAAGCAAATGGTGGAGAAACACGGCCGGCATTGTCGACCTTGGTCTCTCCGGCATGGAGCACCACACAAGGCAGGATCTGGAGGTTTGGTGGGGCAAATTGTTTGGCAAACAGGCGGTCGTCCGTTTCCGATTCCGCCATATCACGGAGGGGATAGCGGGTATCTCGGGGGATGAAAATAGAGACGCAGGCCTGGGTCGCCCCCCGGGAGGTTTCAGTGCGCCAAGGCTCCAGGCGACTGAGTTGAGCGAAAAGCATGGCGGAGGCGCAGATCCGCCGGTTTGCCACAAAGTAGAGGGAGCCAGAATCCAACGAGGCCTGCTGAAGAAAATGGCGAAAATCCGACGGCAATAACACATCCGCATCCAGTAGCACGGTCCATTCATCGGCGGGCAAAACGTCCAATCCCTCGTTGACCGGGACAGCCTTGCGGACCTTGGGATCAAAATCCCATCCATCGGGTTGGAGGACTGTGCTCGTGAGGCATTCCAAAGAGTTCCGCTGACAGAAAGCGATCGTTTCCCGATCGTCCGGAACGGTGACAATTAACCATCGGTCGAAATGACGCCGATTAGCGACGGTGGCCGCCAGATAGTCCGAGTAATAGATGCAAACCGTGAGCGCTTGTAACTTCATGAGGCGAGCACCTCCTGTGGCGGCAGCCAATTGTAGATGAAGCGTTCATCCCGGTAGGCGACATTGCCCGGGTAGGGATGTAACACCGGGTTCGAAGGGTGGTCGGGGAGATTCTGCGGCAGATAAATCTCCCTGGCTCGGCCAAGGAAAGCGGCCCACCAAAAAAAGTGGCTTCGGCTGATACCTACTTTTTGAAAAGCTCCGATTTCCACCAAGCTACGCCAACCGTCGAGGACGATTAATTCCGGTTGCAAAGGGCCCAGGTTTTCAAAGTCCGGATGCCATGGATCACTGGTGAAAAGGGACAGTTTTGTATGGGGCACGGCCCGCGCCAAGGCGATGATTTCCCGAGCTTGCAAACGGGCGTGAGCGGACGCCCCATGGTCGACACAAATGGCCAATTCTCCGAAGGGCCGCAAGGAGGGGACGTCGGATACGGCGAACCAATCCTGACGAATCGCCTCGCCTCTTTCCGCAAACAGTTCGCTCCTCCGAAAGGTCCCGTTTAACTCCAAGCGGCAGTTGGGGGGGACCTGTAATTCCGACTCGTCGATCGGCTGCCGCCGAGTTTCGTCGAAAGGCCAATCGCCGGACCATTTACGGTGCGGGCACTTCAGCTCTTTCCCAGGGAGCGCCCTCCGCGTATTGGGAAAAAAGGCGAGCGGGGCGGAACGCAAGGTGTACCCCCACCGCTCCGCCAGCGTCCTGGCGAAGCAGTATTGAAAGAGAAGATCGGCGAAAGAGCCTTTGAGGTGCAAATCAACCATACAAGGCGCAAAGGGCTAGCCTGGGAGGCCCTCGGACAGGCCGTCGGCGCCGACTGGAGGCAACAATGGGAGTGGGATCATGGTCGGAAAAAGTGAAAGCGGGGGATGCCCCCAATCCTGTGGCCCTGTCAAGCCATACGGCCGGTGGAAGACGGTTTGNTCCATGCTCGTGCCGCCGAGGCCGGTGGAGACCTCACCAATGTGCTGCGCGAGAAAACGGTGAGTGCAATAAACACGGTCACGCATGAATTCTCCGACGAGAAGGTCGCCCGGGAGCCGATAGTGCTCGAGGCCGTGTCGCTCCACGTGTTCGGCGATCTGGGGCGCGATGTGCCGGGGGTAGTACATTGCCTGGGTGGCGGAAAAGGGGGCATCGAAGCGGCAAAAGCGACGCCCCACACAGCCATTTTCGCGACTCTCGAAATCGTGAATCGCAAATAGTGCGAGGGCGTAATCGCGTAGTCCATGCTCCCCCTCCATCTCATCAATGGTCGCCAGCAGGTTTTTGAAGAACCCGTCGCGAAAAATCACATCGTCTTCCAGCACCAGGACCCCGCGATGGTCACTGAGCGGCAAGCGGAGACTGCGGCAGCGATTCAGGGCGGCCCGTGATTTGCGGCGGTCCATTCCGGCAAGCCGTTTTGACTCTTCGGGTGTGAGCGGTAGAATACGCAACCGTTCGTGGTGCAGGTAGGGCGCCAAATAGTTACCATCGTCCCCGCCGACGAGGAGCAGCACCTCCCCCGCCCTCGACACCAAGGGATCGCTGGCAAACAAGCTGGCCAGAGTCTGGTGGATGTATTGAGGCTCGCGATGCACCGTCTTTACCGCGATGACAATTTCCTCCGCTTCGCATCGCGCGGAAACCGTTTCTGGAGTGGAGAGGCGGACATGGTGGTCCAGGTTTCCCGGGAACTTGGAAAAAACTTCTCTCATGCGCTCTTCACAGGATTTCCGCCAAGCGTCGGGAGCCCAGCCCGGTCTGGGGCGCGCGGTGAGCTCCATGATGCTCTCGATCCATTGGATAGCGGCCGGGTGACCCGCCTCCATCCCCACAACCGCACCGTGCTCGCCCCACCCAAAGCAATCGCTGCGTGCGATAAGCTCATCCACGGATTGGAGGCATTCCACATCCCCCCGGACGACGACGCCCCCAAATCCGGCCAGCAATTCCGGGCGCAAGATTTCCTCTCGGGCGGCCGGCTCCGTTGCGCGGAAAAAGAGATGCGAATTTCGAAGCGCAGGCAAAAGCCGCGCCGTCCAAAGAAGGTGCTGCCAATCGGGGTGGCGATCCCGCCAAGAATGCAGGTTGCGGAGGAAGCGCGCCGGCATGGGGGGCGCACCAAGATAGAGATGATGGAGAATTTTGGGGATCACAAAACGCGGAATCTCAGGCAATATTTCGGGCCACTTGCTGCACGAGGCGCAGGACCTGTTCGGGCGGCACAGCGGCCAGAGCCGTACATCCCGTTTCGCAAACGGAATGGTAACCTCGATCCGGGCACCAGCGGCAGAACGTGCATTGGGCGGTGGGCGTGACGCTATGCACTTCAGTACACTGCCAGAGCAGTTCCGGCGGGAGTTGGGCATGCACGGCGATCGTGGGCACGCCCAGCAAGCCACCGAGGTGAGCCATGCCGCTATCATTCGCGACGACCGCCGCCGCTCCGAGCATGGCGTCAGTAATCCACTCCGGGGGATGATCGACGACCCAGAAGGCGGACGAGACATCGCAGATGGTGGCCAGCACCTCCTCATCTCGCTTGGTCCCAATGCCGACTACTTCGTAACCGGAAGTCTTGAGAAGATAGATCAACCGCTGCCAATGTCCCGAAGGCCAGTCGCGGACCTTCCACGCGCTACATGGCGCGACGAGGACGTACTTCCGAAAATCGAAACGAGGGATCTTTTGTTCCTGGCAAATGGAGACCGGCCGCTGCGGTTCGAGATCCGGGGCAAGATTCGACGCATACCAGCGGGCGCGGCTACTTCCGTAACGAATCTGCTGCAGGTAGTTGCGGTTGACGTCAACCACTTCACCACTCTGGATGGCTGCTTCAAGATTAGCCGGAATGGTGGGGACGATCTTCAGCCCGGGGTGCTGAACTCGGTTCAGCCAAGCGTGGTGGCCCGTGTGAAAGGTCACCTCAAGACCAGTATTGGCAGCTGCCGTGGCGGCGTAGATGGCCGCAATGTGGTCGCCGATGCCAGCCGCCGAATTGACGATAGCCAATTGTCCGCCGTGGCGCCGCTTGAGTAAACGAGGCGCTACGATGGATGGCGCCCAACGGCGCCGCCGACCGGGGGCCGCATGCCCCGGGGCTGGCTCCATGCTCACCAAGCGTTCCTGCCCATTGAAATGAAAGACCCCATCCCAACGATGGCGATTTACCCGCTGGAGAACCAAGCGGACAAAAGACTCCGACTCCGGACTATGAATTTTGATCTGCGCCCGCGGCCCAGGGATAACGTCCCAGAAGGTGAGGAAGCGGTCCGACCACCCCCCCAAGGTTCCATCCTCGAAAAACCGCAATTCATGCCAAGGGTGACCCCAGACCGTCTCGGCGCTCGGGGTGAGAGGCGGATTTGGCGCGCCACTCTCCTGCGGCGGAGCTGGCGGTGAAAAGGTAGGCACGGCAGGGCGGGAAGAAGGGAACCTATTTTCCGTTCCGAGTTTTTCGGTAATCCAAACGGTTTGCAGCAACTCCTCCAGGACCTCCCCGGCGAGTTTAGAGGCAACCTCTGGAGCAACGCCAATCCGGCCATTCCAGCCCTTTCGCAATTCCCCGATAAATCCACGGCATTGCGGCTCAAAAAGGGAGCCCGCAATCGGAGGGGTCGTGGCAAAAAGATGCCAACGAAGGGAGCGACGGTGTTGAAAAATCTGCTGGCCGTCCAAGTCAGACTGGCAAAGGATTCCCGAGCCGGTTTTTCCATCCGGGCCGCGCACTTCCAAAACTTGAGGCCGTGTTTGCGGCATAAGCACGGGTAATCCAAATTTGTGCCACGCGAAGCGAAAACTAGGATTGGAGCCGTGATAAAATCGGGAGAGTTCGGGATCTGTTTCCAGCCATCGGGCCAGATGCAGGGCTTCCCAGCAATGCTCCTTCAGGAAGATCGCCTGGCCGGTATCGAATTCCGTTTCGACGCGGCGCGGTACATCCATGACCATCCATAAGGGAGTTTGCAGAAACGCTTGGCATGATTGCGGCCAAAACAAGGCCCCGGCAAAAGTGAGCTGCCGGGCCTCGAACAGGTATTCGGGATTGCAGATGGGAATATTGTCGGAATCAAGCCAGAGCACCCCTTCGAAATTGGAGTGGAGGACGGCAAAGGATTTGAGGCGATTTGGTATGGGTGGAACGACCTGGCGTTCTTCCGCCACCTTATAAACGTCGACGAATTCAACATGGTAGGGCGCCAAGAGCTGGCGCATATGCGGGTCAAGCTCTGCTTCACCGAAATGCCAAAGCTCGATCGGGAGGTTGCAGCCGTGGTAACGAAGCATCCGAATCAGAACCCAAGCGTTCGTAAAGTTTCGGAAGCCGCCCCCACCCGTTACGATCCCTCGGCCGTGAAAATGGCCCGGGTATTCCAGAATGGAATTTACGGCTTGCGCCACTCGTGCACGCAGATCGCTTAAGTGCAGATGAATAACGTTTTCGCTTTGCATACGGTTTGGGCGGTCAGCGGTCAGCGACGGGAAGCGCCTTCCGCTCCAAGACGATGGAGCGGGCGGGGTGGGGCCGGGCGAAAGCAAGTTACGGTGGGAGTTTGCTGCAATAGTGCCCGCAGCACTTCGCGCTGCGCCTCTTCCAAGGCCGACCGCAAATCCTCGGGGGAAGCTTCGGCGCGAAGATTTACCGTAATCTCTCCGGCGCTCACCGGCACCGACAATCGTCGCGTGGGCTCTGGCTCGCCGTCGCTCCGGCTCCATTGAACGACACTAATCTGTTCCGTTGCAAACCCTCGTGGTTGAAACGTGATTTTCAAGTGAGCGACTTCCTTTCCGCTGGCGCGCAAGCGAGCGGCTAGATTCGAAGCCAATTCCGCGAGAACCCGATCCGCGTCAATCTGCCGGTCTTTGGCGTCCACCACCAATGACGCGTTCAACCAACCCAATTGAGCCTCTCCTTCCGCATAGCGCTGGTAATCAATCGTGGCCAGCGCTCGAGGTTGGTGTTCACGTTCAAGCAAAAGTCTCCACCATTCGTCCGCCGGCGAACCATCGCGGGCGGAAGTCGTTAAAATCAGGGCCTCGGGAAATGCCGCGCCAAGGCGCTGCTTGAGGGCTGCCAATTTCTCGCCGGGCAAAAGGTCGCATTTGTTAATCACGATGATCTCCGCTTCCTCCAGTTGTTTGAGATAAATGTAATTTACGTCCTCGGAAAACCCGCCTGCTTCCGGCGTGATTGACGGCAGCTTTTCGGCCGCCGCCATGACGCGTTGCGCCCGAAACGGGTCGACTACGACACTTAGCGGCGCGATTCGGTATGCTTTCTGATAAACCGTCCGTAACGGCAGGGCGACGGTCGCGATCAAGTCCGTGCAACTGCCAACTGGCTCTGCAATCAACACGTCCAATGCGCCCTTCTGTAAGAGGGCCTCCGTGGCCTGAATGAGGGAGTCGCTTTTGCAGCAGAAGCAGCCCCCCGCGATTTCCTCGGTGATGACACCAGAACTCCGGGTGAGCGTCGTATCCACCAGTCCCGCCGCCTGATCGTTGGTGATGACCCCCGCGTTCATACCGTGATCTTTCAACCAACGCGCAAAGCGAATGACGGACGTCGTCTTGCCGGCGCCGAGGAACCCTCCAATCATCACAAAATGGATTTCGTTTGTTTTCATTGAGTCGTCTGAAGAACGAGAAAGGAGCCCGCCAGAGCGTTGCGGCAAAGGCTGGACGGAAAGTCGCCGTGTGTTTTTCTACGTAGAGGGATCCACGAAACGGGGAGTGTCATTTCTCGTTTGGCCATCAGGTGCACGCGCTATTTCAAGGCCGCTGCGAGAGCCGTCTGCTTGTCCGGAGAAAGGGTCCTGGCCCCTTCCGCCAGAATCGATTGCCGGTCTGCTGGCGACAATCCCTTACGCCAGGCGGCCGCTTGATTTCTCCCCACCGAATCGCTGATGGCTGGAAGCATCGCATGCAAGAGATCGGAATTGTTCCCGGAGGCCGCCGCTGAGGTCGCATAGGCGACAGCCTCTCCTGGAGCGCGGTTTATCCATTGCCGGCTGGCGGTGGTGAGGGCGCTGTGCCGAGTCACAGGATCGGTAATTTGGCTGGCCCATTGCACCGCCTCCTTTGGACGCCTCCCATAGACCGAACTAACGATATTCGTCGCCACTTGATTGCGCTGCCGCTCGCCGGGAAGCCCATTCACGATATCGGCGGCGATTTGTGGCGATTTATAGACGGCCTTCTGCGCGGCGATGGCCACGGCATCAATCAACATGTTGTCGCCCTTGGATTGCTCAATGAGCTTACCGACCGCATCGGGTGATTTGGCCAGCAAGTCGCTGCTCAGCGTAGTATATAGGTATTTCCGAAAGCTTGAAGAGGGCATGCTCTCCAACGTTTGCAGCATGAGTTCGGGGGGAAATTTCCCCATCGTTCCAAAAGAGGCGATCAACGACAATTTTGTCCCCCGGCTGGTGCGAAGTTGGGCCTCCGGAGTATCGAGCAACATCCGCAAGGCTGCCGCCGGATCATTTTTCGACAAAACTGTGAGCATTCCCTTCACGACATCCGCATCGAGGACTCTCGACGTAGCCAGCAGTTGAGCCCACGCCTTGGGACCCAAGCGGTTTGCCAGGCGGGTGCCCATTTCTTCGCCGAGAGAAAACCGGAGCCGCGCCGGGACCGCATCAAGAGCGCGCAGGGCCACCTCGGGGCTTTCATGTTCGGCCAGACGCACGATCGCCGTCTTAAAAATCCAGTCGTGGATTTTGCTATCTTCAACCTGATTCGCCAGCCGAAGCAGACTCATCGGGTCTTTCCTCGCGGCGGCTTCGAGGGCGTCCGCGAGGGCCTGATTATCAATCAGAGAGAGGCAGGACATCTCGGACAGACGATTCAGACACTCCACTGGGTCGGAGAGAAGCCAGGCGTTGACGTTTTCTTCCAAGAGTTCCCGTTCAGCGGAGGTCAGCGTCCCGCGCTCTTGCAATCGGCTGAGGGTCCGATTGACCACCGAAGCGTACTCGGATTGGTTTTTCGGAGAGGTGCCGAGTTTATCGGCAAAGAGCGGTCGAGTCATATCCGGCGGTGCCGGGGATCGCCGGGGCAGGAATGAATAACCGGAAATCAAGCCGACCATCGTTCCCAGAATTGCGGCGAAAAGCCTAGTATCGCCGGTGAAAGGTAAGAAGCGAGAAGCGAAAGACATTTTTGGATAGAACCGCTACTTTTTGGGAGAAGTCGTTTTCTGCGGTGGAGGGTTCTTGGAAAGTTCGGCGACGTCTTCATCCGAAAGACTGGAATTGGCCAGCAATTGAAGGGCTTCAGCCGAATCAAGCGCTTTCCACGCAGAAATTACCCCGCGGGCGGCTTCGAGACGGAGCTTGCGATCAGAGATCGCCGCAGCATTGGACAAAGCCAGGTCGGGAACGTCCCGGGAACTCAATACTAACTCTTTGGCCGCCACATCCCGTAGGGGTCCGGGGGCCATTTCGGCGATCCAATCCGACGCCGCTGCGGGATCTCTTTCCGCCCAGCTATGAACAAACGATTGAGTGGCGGCATTTTGCAAAGAGCCCGTTGGAATTCTCTGCAACACCTCGGCCCCTTTTGAGACATCCAAGTCCGCGTAATCGTGCAACAATCGAGCGGCGAGGGGCGCGCATTCATTC
>FJVV01000219.1_pt1 | contig 13196 bp, 8 predicted proteins | sample 1011911 | NCBI WGS metagenome assembly FJVV01 (sample SAMEA3912450, study PRJEB9761) | metagenome | biome: forest; material: soil | place: USA | collected 2011-06-22 | depth 0.1 m
GGCTGTAGGTAACGAGCGTCAGCGAGGCGATCAACACCGCCATACCCAGCTTGCGCGCCAGTTTTGAAACGAAGGTTAAAACGGGGTTTGCCATGGATGCGCCCGATCAAGCGCGAAACACCAGGGGATTTCAACCGCCCATGCGCCCGTCCATGGAAATTTGCTATTCGCTTACGAACGACCCGCCGGTGCCCCCCAGGCTCGTCCGGGCCGGTGACCTAACCGTGGCGCCAACTCCAGTCAGTCGCCGCTTCGCCGGAGGAGCCGGGGGGCTTTTCCCTTAAACTCGCGTCCGGAGATTGCCCGGGTTCGATGCCACGAACCGTCGTTCATATCTTGCTCCACGTATTCGATTTCCGATACATGCCATGCCAAGGTATTTATTACCCGTCAGTAAAGCTACTAATAAGGGCATGATTTCACGCCCTGCAACGACGTAAGCGAAACCTTCAAAAAGACATCTGAATGTGCCGGAGACTGCGTGCGCTTCAGGCTTTCGGGAACCGCGCGGGGGGATTCCTGACCGTGATTGCATGCCCACCTCGCCACCCTCCTCCCCCGTTGCCTTTGATTTCCTTTCCCCCGTCAGCTCTTCAAAAAAACCGCCTGCAAATCCCTGGCCTTCGAGCCACTCGCCTAACAGTAAACAAGGTCGTCCGCTCATCGCCATCTGTCATCTGAGTTGGGACTGGGTGTGGCAGCGGCCCCAACAGTTTCTCTCCCGCCTCTCCAAAACCCATCCGGTGCTCTTCGTGGAGACGCATTGCACCCACACACCCGTGAGCTTCACCCGGACGCGGGTCGCAAGGCATCACCCCGAGGTCACCATCCTGGAATTGCACCTGCCCTCCCAGCACTGGTCCGACGGTTCGTTTATAGACATGGAGCGGCGTCGCGTTCTACAAGACCGGCTGACGGGTGAGTTTAACGGTCGCTTCGACGACGCCATCCTCTGGTTCAACGATCCCATGGCCGTCACCGCCTATGCCGGCCACCTCGGCGAACGCATGATCGTTTACGACTGCATGGATGAACTTTCCCAGTTTCAGGACGCCCCGGCCGGGCTGGCCGAACGCGAACGCGAACTTACCCGCCGCGCCGATCTCATTTTCTGCGGCGGCCGCAAAATGCGCGAAAAACGTCTGCCGCTCAATGCCAACACTCATTTCTATGGCACGGGTGTGGACTGCGATCACTTTGGCGCGGCCCTCTCTGCGAAACTGCCCGTCGATCCTGATATTGCCGCTTTGAAAGGGCCCGTGCTCGGCTACTTCGGCGTCGTGGATGAAAGGATCGACTACAAACTCCTCACGGCGCTCGCCGACGCCCATGACGATTGGAGTATCGCGATGGTCGGGCCCCTCGCCAAGGTCAGTCCCGCGTCATTGCCCCACCGTCCCAACTTGCACTGGCTCGGCGCGCGTCCCTACGAACAGCTGCCGGCCATCACCAAGGGATTTACGGTGAGCCTGATGCCTTTCGCGATCAATGCCGCGACCGAATACATCAATCCCACCAAGGCGCTCGAATATATGGCCGCCGGACGACCGATCGTCGCCACCGCCCTCAACGAGGTCCGCAGCAACTTCCGCACCGTTTCCCGCATCGCCCGGACGCACGCGGAATTCATCAAGATGTGCCATCGGGAGGCGCGCTCCCCTTCGCGTCTTCGTGTTCAGCGGGGCCTCAAGCTCGCCGCCGAAAACACATGGGAGGTGATCACCGCCAAAATGGATGACCATATCAACGGCATGCTGGCCTGTCGCCGCGGGGTGCGCGCAGGAGCCACTGCGGCTCCCGCAATCGCTCCGCTTTCCAACAGTCAACCTGCTTATGTTTGATTATCTCATCGTCGGGGCGGGCTTTGCCGGCAGCGTGCTGGCCGAACGCCTCGCCCGCGGCTCAGACAAACGCGTGCTCATCGTAGATCGGCGCTCCCACATAGGCGGCAACGCCTATGATTGCCATGATCAGCACGGCGTTCTCATCCACCGCTACGGCCCTCACATCTTCCACACCAACTCGGCGGATATTTTCGATTATCTCTCCCGGTTCACCGAGTGGCGGCAATATCAACATCGCGTGCGCGCCTGCGTCGATGGCCGCCTCGTCCCGATCCCGATCAACCTCGATACCATCAACACCCTCTACGGTCTCAATCTCGACTTCGCCGGCATGCGGCAATTTCTCGATTCTGTTGCCGAAAAACGCGATCCGATCGTCACCTCCGAGGATGTCGTCGTGAACAGCGTGGGACGCGAACTCTACAAGAAATTTTTCCGCGGCTACACCCGCAAGCAGTGGGGTCTCGATCCGTCCGAACTCGACGCCCAGGTCACCGCCCGGGTGCCCGTCCGTTTCAATCGCGATGATCGCTACTTCACCGATTCCTACCAGGCGATGCCCGCGCGCGGCTTCACCCACATGTTCGGCAACATGCTCGATCACCCAAACATCAAGATCATGCTCAACACCGATTACCGCGAGGTGCGCGACATGATCGCTCACGATCAGATCATCTTCACCGGTCCGGTGGACGAATTTTTCGACTACCGGTTCGGCAAGCTCCCCTACCGTTGCCTCGAATTCAAACACGAGACTCATCACAAACCGGTGTTCCAGGAGGCGCCCGTCGTGAATTACCCAAACGAGTATGCCTATACGCGTGTCACCGAGTTCAAATACCTCACCGGCCAGACCCACCCGTTCACCAGCATCGTCTACGAATTCCCCCGTGCCGATGGCGACCCCTACTACCCGATTCCACGCCCGGATAACGCCACCCTTTATAAAAAATATCGTGATCTCGCCGAGGCCACTCCCGATGTCCACTTCGTCGGCCGCCTCGCAACCTATCGTTACTACAACATGGACCAGGTCGTCGGTCAGGCGCTCACGCTTTTCTCCAAACTCTCCGGCATGAATCGCGCCGGAACAATGGCCGTCGCCTGAGTTCACAACGCCCATCCCACCATGTTCCCCTGCTCCTCCATTCCCCGTCCCGAATATCCCCGCCCCGAACGCCAGCGTGGTCGGGTTGAGGGGACTGACTGGCTGAACCTTAATGGCCCCTGGCAATTCCGCTTCGATCCCCACCGCGCCGGCATCGACCAAAATTGGGCCGCTCCCGGAGGCGCGGACTGGCGCGAACAGATCATCGTCCCGTTTTGTTGGGAATCCCTCGCCGCNTGGGGTGAAGGCGACGCCGCCGGNAACGACAATTATTACGCAACCCGCGTCTTCATCAATCCAGTCGAAGTCACGCGTGAAAATCACCGCACCGCGCCGCGCTACGAAGTCGGCTGGTATCGCCGGATCATCGAGATCCCCAACACCCGCGCTTGGCGCAAAAAACGCATTATCCTGACCGTCGGTGCGGCGGACTTTTTCACCGACTGCTGGTGCAATGGCGTCCACCTCGGCCGCCATGAAGGCGGCTACGTGCCCTTCGAGTTTGACCTGACCGACACGCTCGGTGAGGCCAAGGACGGCGAGCCATCGCGCGCGCTCATCGTCATCCGCGTCGAGGACCCGATGGACAATCACGAGCAACCCGTGGGCAAGCAATGGGGCTGGTATACGCCCACCAGCGGCATCTGGCAGACCGTTTTCATCGAGCCGCGCTCGGCCGCGCACATCGAATCATTTCGTATCGTTACCGATATCGATCACAGCCAGGTGCATTTCGAGGTGTTTTGCGAGGGCGTCGAAGGCGATGCCGATATCGCCATCGAAATCATCCCTCCAGAAGCATCCCCTCACACGCTCGTGCTTGGCGGTCACGGTGGCACCGCCACCGGGTCCACCGAGCTGCATCCGTTGTCATTGTGGGACCCCGGCGATCCAAAGCTCTACCCGATCATTCTCAGGCTGCGCCATAACGACGGTCATGTGCTCGACGAAGTGCACAGTTATTTCGGCATGCGCAAGATCAGCACCGCGCCCGCCAGCGATGTGAACGCCCCGGCCATGCTTTGTCTCAACAACAAGCCCATCTACCTGCGCGGTGCGCTCTACCAGTCGTATCACCCCGACGGTGTTTACACCGCCCGCGACGCCTCAACCCTGCGCAGCGACATCGCCTATGCGCGCAAAGTCGGGTTCGATTTTCTGCGCATCCATATCAAGCTCGATGACCCTCTTGTCCTTTATTACGCGGACACGCTGGGCATCCTCCTCATGCAGGACTTCCCCAACTTCGGCGAAGGTGGCGACACCCCGACCGGACGCAGGCGTTTCGAGGAAATGATGCGCCTCGGATTCAAACGCGACTTCAACCACCCATCGATCATCGCCTGGTGCATTTTCAACGAAACATGGGGCTTCGGCGGGCAGACCGAGTTGATAAAAGTCATCAAGCCGAACATGTCGGCTTCGAATGTCCAAAGCGCCATCGAGAAGATCGCCAACACCTCCTCCTTCAAGTGGGTTCATGAGATGTGGACTATCGCCAAATCATTGGATTCCACCCGCTTGATTGAGGACATGAGTGTGGTCGCCTGGGAGCACCTCGCCGCCTACGGCCACGTCGATACGGACATCAACTCGTGGCATTTCTACATCGACGACTACACCCGCGCCCGCGCGCACATCGAGAACGTCGTCGCCAAGACCTACCGCGGTTCAAACTTCAACTATATCGAGGGCTTCACCCAGAGCGGTGCGCCGCTGATCAACAGCGAATATGGCGGCATCGGTGCGCTGGACGGCGACGTCGATGTAAGCTGGAGCTTTAAGTTTCTTACCAATGAACTCCGCCGCCACGGCCAGCTCTCCGCCTACATCTATACCGAGCTCACCGACGTCGAATGGGAATGTAACGGTTTCCTCAATTACGACCGCACACCGAAGGAATTCGGCTATGTCCCGAATATCGTCAACCAAGGTGATGTCCTGCCAATCGACGCCCCGCCGATCAGTCGCGTTCCGGTCGGTGGGACCATCGATGTCGATGTGCTCTCATCGCATTTCTCACGCCGCCGCCACGAGGCCATCACGTTTCACTGGCTCTATTCCGGGATCGATACGCTCGGCCGGCTCCACTCACAACTTCTGCGCGGGAGCACGAGAATCCCCTTCACTCATCATCGGGTGGAGCTCGCACGGCACATCAGCATCCCGCTGCCCACCGAGCCCATGCTCTGCACTCTCTCTGTCGCCGCCGTGACGCCCGATGGCCAGACCGTCGCCGGCAATTTCGTGCAACACCTCGTCGGCGACGGCCCTCCGCCGCTGCGCGATGGGCGAGGCAATACGCTCGTGCTCCGAAAGCCCATTCAGTCGTGGCATAAAGCAGAATGGAGCGGCGGAGCGAGCACACGGGAGGGAGCGCAAACCCTTGGTCGATGCTATGGAGAAGGCGCAGGCTACTTCGAGTGGTGCTTCGAGGACGAAGTCTTGCTGCGGATCGGCAAGGCACGGCGCCTGCGGTTGCTTTGCGAGGTGTCCGCCCGTCGGGACGACACACCGCAGACCGGCAGCCTGCGGTTTCCCACGCGCTTCGAGTTGCTCGTCAATGATCTGCCTGTGCACCGCGCGCTGCTTCCCGATCATCCCCATGATACGCGCGGCTCGCTCAGTTATCTACGCGGCGGTCGTGGCGGCTATGGTTATCTCATGCGCACCTCGATCGAGGACGGCGTTCTCCAGCGTGTCTCCGAACTCGTCGCCCAAGAAGGCGTGCTTCGCTTCCGCTGCGCAGTTCCCGCCAATGCCACGCCACACGGCGGCCTCACCGTCTACGACCACGACTGCGGACGGTTCCCGATCGGTCTCACTTTGATTGTCGAATGGGAAACCGCGGAGGACGCCACGCCATGACTGCCGCCAGCCACGCGGCGATGCCAGCATCCTCGCGACAACCCCTCGCGCCGAGCTGATCCAAGCACACAACCTGTCAAGCCGCGCGCATTCCTCACCCCGTGCCGCGCCTGTCCCATGATTGTTGTCGCTCGACAAACGTGCGCTCCAGCCTTTGCGCATTACGCAGCGCATCAAACATTGGCCCATAGGGCTCCCGCCTCAGTCTGCCATTCTTCGGCACCAAGTCCCACAACCCCATGCGCGTCCACACCTCAGGCTCGTGCCACTCCGGCATGCCCAGGATCGGGTAAAGGCACACTCCGCGCAACGGAATGCCCTCATTGAGCAGCGCCTCGCACTCGTCCGCCAGCGTCCTCAACCAAATCGGCCGCATGTCATCGATGTGCGACGTCTCGGTTACAACAAAGTCACCCCCATAACGTTTCCAAACTTGACGCAATAACCGCCCAAATGACCATCCCCGCGGATCGTCGCACGCCAGCGGACATTCCTCGCTCCCAATCTCCCATTGGTTGGTCCAATAGTAATTCACCCCTACGATATCGAGATGACGGCGGCTTCCACCCAGTTCCGGACAGCTGCGTCCGCACAACATATCCCACGACTCGAAAACCGCCCGATTGTTAAAATCTTCTGCATGCGCATGGGGGTTTTGATTGTCCTGCGGAGGCACCACGCGACAAAGCGGATCGGCGTTCACGATGCGCGCTTCCGGCATCACCATGCGAATGGCATCGATCCCTGCGATCGCCGCCCGAATCAATACTATCTTCAACTCCGGACCGCGTCCGGTGCAATGTGGGGAGAATCGCGCCGCCTCGCCCCCGGCCCACGCAAGGAACGACGGTTCGTTCACCGGCGTGAAGTAAGCCGGCCCCGGTCCGTCCTGATATTCCGCCACCAACTCCGCCGCTGCGCCGCAATACGCGGCAAACCTTCGCACAAACCGGTCGCCGAACGGATCAAGATCGCTCGGATAACCGTAGTGAAAAAGATCCCAGATTAGTTGAATACCATGCCTCCGGCTGGCTTCCAGAAAGGGCCGCACCGAGCTGAAATCGAGCTTGCCCCCTCGGTCCACCAACGGCCAGCGGATCGCCTCGCGGGCCGCCAGCAGCCCGGCCTCGCGCAAGCGCCGGTAGTCCCCGTCGACCTGCCGGTCATGCTCCGTCGCGACAATCTGGTCTATCCACTCGCGCCGGACGTTATAGGTCGCGGCNGCCTCGAATCCCCCGAAGAAAAAACTGTTGAACAAAGGTCCGTGCCGCCGCCGGTTCACCCGTCGCTCCTCCATCGACAAAAAGGGCGCGCCATCTAGGCAACTCGGAACGACCAGCCGGTTTGGGCGCGCCACAGGCGCCGGGTGAAGGTGTGAGTTCATAGTCAAGATTGCGCCGGTGCAAACGCAGATGCCGCCGCCTCCCGCTCCAACCGCCCGACGGTTTCGGTGCCACCGTCAGCCAGCGCGCGGAACCGGTCCACCAACGGAGTTCGCACCCGCCGCAGTTCACCGTCGAGATCCCAGAGGCCCATTTGTTTCAGATAAAAATCCGGGGGATGGCTCCCCTGGCGGTAAGCCCATGTCACCAACGCGAACAGCGGCCACCACGTGTAGCCCACGAGCGGCACCCCGCGCTTACGCAGCCGTCCCACTGCCGCCACCGAATCCTGCAGCCATGCTGCGCGTCGCCTGATCGAACCGACCGACGCCGTCTCCGACACAAACACCGGTGCCTGATACCGCTCCCAATATAATGCCCCGAGTTTCTCCACGATGTCTCCCCCTGCATAGGTCATCGCCCAACGCATCCCACCCGCCTGCGTCGGTCGCGCAATCTTTTGGGTGAACATCGGGTAGAGGTTGATTCCCACCAGCGGCAGGTCCACCGCTCGGTCGTGAAACCATGCCAGGTCCGCCTCCGTCGCACCGTGTTTCAACAACCACGGCCACAAACTATGCGCGGGATCGATACGACCGCTCACCAAGTCGAGCGCGAGAAACACGATGTCCTGCCGGTGACGCGCCTCGACCGCGAACGCCGGCTCCTCCGCGATATAGAGATCGGTGGCGTCCACATGCGCGATGAGGATATCCGGATCGACCCCGCGCAACGCATGGACGGTTTCCACGATGCCGCGGCACGCGCCGAGCATCACGGCGACGAACCCGCGCCAACCCCTCCGATGCGGAGGCCACCATCCCAGCCGCCCGCAATACCACGCGGTGATACGCGGCTCGTTAAGCGGCGTATAGGCGAACACCCGTCCGCGGAAACGCTCGGCCACGCGCGCCGCATACTCCGCCATGAACTTTGAAAAGTCCGGGTTGAGATAAGCATCTTTGATCCACGGCGGCAGGCCGTAGTGAACGAGGTCCACAATGGGCTCGATGCCCAATTCGATCAACCGGTCCAGCGCCCGGTCGATAAAGTCCCATTCCCAAACGCCGCCGCTCGGCTGAATCCGGTGCCAGGGTATCCCGTAGCGCGCGCAATTCACATTGAGGTCACGCATCAGGCCGAGGTCGTCATGCCACCGCTCATAGTGGCCGGTAAGCTCGTATTCATCGAGCGTGCGGCCGGTCTTGGGCCAAGGCGCGGTGATGAACGTATCCTCGATGCCAGTGGCCCAGAGGAAGATGTCAGGCTCGACCAGCCGATGACGTTGGGAATCGCACAGCAAAGTCATGGGGTCAGCGAGTTCATCCTTCCGCACCATAGCCCTACCCGATCACCCACACCATGGGGGTGCATACGGACAACCCCATGGTGCCACTCCCGTAATGAGTTAATATGAAAGCCATAAGCATGCAAAAGGCCGGAATTTTACCTGCATTACCTGCACAGTCTGTGTTCCCCTCGCATCATCGCACCGTAACCAACCGTTCCACCGAAGCCGAGTTGGCACTCAAAGCGGCTTGGGCGCGAAGAAGCGCTCTCGCGGTCGGCTCGTGCAGCACGCGTCCATGCTCCCCTCCAGGCATGGGATCGCGGTCCCACAGGCCGGCTTGGTGCCAGGTGTCCAAGTCGTTCCAGTCGGGACGATCAATAATCGGATACCAGCAGACCCCGAAAAGAGGGATCCCCATTGTCAAAGCCACGCGGCATTCCCTCGTGATCATATCCATCCACAGCGGCCGGTCTTCCTTGGGATGGCTGGTCTCGCTCAAGACCAGCGGGCGACCATAGCGCTGATGCACCTGCTTGAGCAACTGATGCAAAGGCACCCACCTCGTGTCATCGGCGCGCCAGCCTACAAATTCATGCGTATTCACCAACCATTGATTGTTGTAGTAGAAGTTGAGTCCCACGAGATCGATGTATTCGGGCCGCCCGCGCAGTTCCGGACATATGCGCCCGGCCAAAATATCGAGCGCCTGAAACTGCATTTCGTTTTCGTTCCGCGCATCGTTTCGAATGGCTTGCTGAGCGCCCGCCGGAGCCCGGATGTTAACCAAGGGCTCGGTCGTCAGGATGCGCACGCCAGCGTCCACCTCTTTCAATGCCTCCACACCTTCGATGTAGGCCTTCATCAGGCGATATTTCACCTCCCAACCCTGGCCAACGCAGAAAGGCGAGGTGCCCCGGACCTGACCCCCGAGCCACGATAAAAAACTCACCTCGTTGATTGGAGTTACAATCAACGGACTCGTCGCATCCAAAGAGCGATAAAATCGAGCAAAACCTCTACACAACGCCGCAAAGCGACGCGGAAACAACGGATGCAGAGGCGTGAGGTCGTCAGGAAATCCAAAGTGGCAGATGTCCCATATTTGTTGGATGCCCTGCGCCTGCCCGATCTCCATCATACGCGCGACCACCGACCAGTCATAGATATAAGGCGCTTTCTCAATCTGGCTCCAACGAATGCCTTCGCGCACCGTGCTGATGCTGAACAACTCGAGATTGAGATAATCGGTGTGAAGTAAATTCAGATGCCCCGTAAGCGGGAGGAAATCCACCCGATTGCCGAAGGCGTTGAGTTTGTCCGTGCATTCAAAGCCCCCCATCCAAAATGAACGAAAGGGCGATGAAGCCAAAACAGGCATGGTCATCGGGGCGGCGAGACCGAAAAAAATGCTGCCGGTTCCGCCGCCGCCCGATCCAAGCCCAGCGCGGTGCTCCGCCTGCCTACAAGAACAGCCAGCCCGCCAGCGCGAGGATCGGCAGCAGGATCGGAAGGCTGAACTTCGTAATATAAGCAAAAAAGCTGGGCGTTTTAACCCCCATGCCGTCCGCGATGGATTTCACCATGAAGTTAGGACCATTGCCGATATAGGTCATCGCCCCGAAAAACACCGCACCGAGGCTCACTGCGATGACCAGGGCCGCTCTTTTGGACAACAACACCTTCACCGTGGCGATTTCGTCGTCACCCGCCGCGGCGAACTCCTCCGGGTGCTCCGCCGTGGCGCTCACCTCGGCGAGTTTCAGGAAATTTACGTAGGTAGGCGCGTTATCCAGCACCGCCGAGAGAGAGCCCGTGGCGAAGTAATACTGGATCGGCTTGGTGAAACCGAGCTCCTTGCCATGCTGCTCCAGATAACCCAGCGCGGGCATCATCGTGATGAAAATTCCCACGAACAGGAACGCCACCTCCTTGATCGGCCCGAACGAGAAATGGTTCTCCACATGCACGACCTTGGGCGTAAAAAAATAGGAGGCCACCGCCGCGCCGAGCATCACGATCTCCCGCAAGAAAAACACCTCCGGGAGAAATACGGCTCCGATGATCACGAACAGAAACAGCACGTTGACCCCGCCTTCGAAACGGAAGGTATCCGGAGCTTTGATCTCCTCTTGAATCGCCTTGGGCACATGTTTGAAGCTGCGCCGGTCAAACATGTAAAATGCCGCCAGCAACGCGCCAATAACCGTCAACCAGACGAGTAAGACGTGCTCGGTGAGCCAGAAAAACGGCACTCCGCGAAGGTAGCCAAGGAACAAGGGAGGATCGCCGATCGGCGTGAGCGACCCGCCGCAGTTCGAAACGATGAAGATGAAAAATACGATGTGATAGGAACTGATACGGATCTTGTTCATGCGGATGAACGGACGGATGAGCACCATCGACGCCCCGGTGGTGCCGATGAAGTTGGCCATGACCGCCCCGATGAGCAGCAGTACCACGTTGTCCAGCGGAGTGGCCTCGCCCTTTGCCTTGATGTGAATGCCGCCCGCCACGACGAACAGAGAGCCGATGAGCGCGATGAACGACATATATTCATGCGCGGTGTGAGCCAGCACGTGCCCGCCATCAGGAACTTTCAGCAGATAAAACACCGCCACGAGCCCCGCTAGCGCGATGGAGACCTTGGGATAATTATGCTCCCACCAGTGCTTCACGCGGTCGTGTGTGAGGGGCATCGTGGCGATGAGCAAAAGCAGCAACGCAAAGGGTGCGATCAACAGGGATGGAATCTCTGTGGTGGCAACGGCAAGAAACCGGACGGAAGTCATATGCGAAAAGGGCAATGCAAAGTCCATGCCGCCCGGCCCTACAATAACAGAAGAAAGCACACCGCCATCACGGCGGTCGGTCCAATCGCGCCAGCCAGCAGCCCCAAAGGTGAAATGCCGTCAGGGAAAAATCGCTGCAAGATCGACTGCCCCGCCGGGTTCGGGGCATTGGCAATGACCGTGAGGCCGCCGCCTGTCACCGCACCCGCCACCACCATGTATTTCAAGCTCTCGGTGAAGCTTGGCACCAACGTCGCGAGGTAGGTGATCGCCGCGTTATCGTTGAACGCCGTCAACACTGTCGCGCTCAAAAACAGAGGGACCGCCCCCAAGCTCTTCAGCACCGGCTCGATCCACCAACCTTGCAGCCCTCCATGAATTACAAGACCGGCGAGGAAAAATCCAACCAGCAGTGGCGGCCTCAGATCGAGCTGACTCTGGTGGTGGGAAGTCGCCTGACTGAAGGCGAGGAAGAACAAAAATCCGCCCACAAATAGCGCAGGGTAATGCGAAAAATACACCACGACTGCCATGAAGCAGAGCTGCACCCCCGTCACCCAGGCGGGCACTGGCCTGCCGTCATTCTTAGCCGCACCGCCTTCCTGCCGGCCACGCATGGCCTGTAACGCCGTAAATTCCTTTCGGAAGACCAGGTAGTAACCGAGCGTGGAGATCACGATTCCGACCACGGCCTTCCAGCCAAAATGAATGAACATGTGGGAAAAGTTCCATTCCCAGGGACCCGTCACCATCAGCACGGGTGGCGCGGCGAAATGGGTGAGTGTGCCCCCCACCGAGATATTGACGAATAACAAACCGAGTGTCGCGTATGCAAAACGTGGCGACGGCTTGAGCGCGTAAAACTGGCGCGCCAGCAACAACGCCGCGATCGTCATCGCCGCCGGCTCGGTCATGAACGATCCAAGAATGGGTGCGAGGATCAGAATCGACAGCCACCATGCGGCGACCGAGCCGCGCCCAAGCGAAGCCACCGCGCGCAGGCATTGCTCCGCCACGCGCAGCACCGGCCGTGTCGAGGCAATTGCCATGATCACCACCACGAACATCGGCTCGGTGAAATTCACCCGGTGCCCGATGTAGTCCAGCACCGTGGGCCAGCTCTTGAACGCGGTCACCGCGGCTGCCAGCACCAGCACCCAGATACCGAAGATCGCTTCAATTTCGCCGAAGAAGTGCAGCACCTGCCCCTTGAAACTCACCTCGTCGGGATACCCATTCTCGTCGGCGTCCTGCGCGGCCTCACCGAGCCGGTTCTTGAGCCGGGTATGGTGCGCTTTCTCGACGTCGTGCGCCCAATGCCGGAACTTGCCCGCCAAAAACGTGTGCACGATCGCCAGCAAAAAAATCAGCGTGGCCACGGCGTTGAACGGCTCCGCCTGCACGCGGGACACGAGCACATCCAAAACTCCTGCGTCCACCGCATCGGCGTAAGTCGACAACGCACGCGGGAACTCCTCCGTTAACGCCGGAGCCTCCGCCGCCGCGAGCGGAACCACTCCGAATCCGATGCCCGCCGGTATCCAAAAGCACATGCGGTGTTTCATGGGTAAAAACCCAACGCTGCGCAACCACCCACCGCAAGCGCGCGATTATGGCAGGATCGCCGGCAAATCGGCGAGCCGGGTGATGAATGCCGCCGCGTCTCGCCGCACTTTTTCGCGCGCCATGTAACGACCGAATCCCACGAACAAATCAACCACCGGTTTCGTCTCCAAGTCACTCACGCCGTCGCCAATCATGACGATGCGCGCCGGTGCCAGCTCGCGGCGCAAGCGATTGACCACCTCCGGCTTTCCACCCGAGCGCGTCGTCGGGTAACTTTCGTCGAAACCGCGATAGCGCCCCTGCTCATCAAAAAACAAATCCACCGCCTCGACGCGCTCGATGCCAAGG
>FJVV01000338.1_pt1 | contig 13133 bp, 5 predicted proteins | sample 1011911 | NCBI WGS metagenome assembly FJVV01 (sample SAMEA3912450, study PRJEB9761) | metagenome | biome: forest; material: soil | place: USA | collected 2011-06-22 | depth 0.1 m
ACGCCGTCTGGGTCGGCGCCAAGGGTGGCCGGGCCACGCTCAGCCATGGGCACATGGACGCCGGTTCTTTCGTCCTGGAGGCCGGAGGCGTGCGCTGGGCCATCGACCCCGGCATGGAGGAATATCACCGGCTCGAGGCGATGGGAGTGGACCTCTGGCACAAGGAGCGCTGGAGCCTTTTCCGGCTTGGAGCGGAAGGACACTCCCTGCCGCGCATTGATGATGCCGCGCCCAATATCGAGGGAGATTGCCCGCGTCTCAAGTGGTCCGATACGCCATTTCCCTCCGTCGCGTTTGATTTGTCCGCGCTTTATCCCGGGGTTGTCTCGAGGTTGCACCGCACGATCTCTGCCGGACCGGCCGGGCTCACGCGGTGGCGCGACGACGTCCGCGGACTCGCGGCGGGGCGTCGTTACCGTTTCACCTGGGTGACTACTGCCGAGGTGAAGACCGAGGAGAACGGAGTCGTGCTTTCCCAGGACGGTCGCAATCTGCGCATCGTCGTGAAGTGTGCGCAACCTGTGGAGGTGTATGCGTTGGATGGCGCCGTTTTGCTAAAGCCGAACGACGCTCCTTTGCCGGGGCTTAAGCGGCTTGAGTTTGCGGTCGTGTCCACCGGCGCGGAGTTTTCGATCGAAGTGGAGGCCGCGCTCGTCGCGTCATAAGCCCCAGCGGCAGTGGAGACTGGACAGGGAAGGAGCCGGAGGGTTTGCTGACGTTTTCCCCTCAGGGAAGTGTCAGCTGCTTCAATACTCCCCCCTCATCCCGTGAATATTATCCAAGGCCTTGCCGAAGGTCAGGTGTTGCAACGCATAGGTAATCGCGGCGCGACCGTGCGCGTGATTGGTGGTTCCGTGGAAACCGGTCCGGTTTTCGCCACGATCACCGGGAAGCGCGGCGCGCTCAAGGGTTGGAAAGAACGCCGCGTGGGCGAGTCGGTGCGCGGGAAGTTTTTCGCGGTGCTCGCCGGCATCCCGGCGGGCGGACCCTACCGGCTCGTGCTGCGCTGCGCGAAGGCGCAGGCGCAGGCGCGCGTGAAGGCGTTTTACTCCGGTGATGTCTGGCTCATGGCCGGGCAGAGCAACATGGAAGGCGTGGGCGACATGACCTCTCCGGCGAAGCCGCATCCGTTGATCCGCACATTCTCGATGCGCCGCGAGTGGCGGCTGGCGACCGATCCGCTGCACGTCCTCGGCGAGTCTCCCGACTCCTGCCACGCGGGCCTGCGCCAGCTTTCCCGGGAGCAGGGTGAGTCTATCCGCCACACCTCAAAAAAAGGCGTGGGCGTCGGCGTGTTTTTCGGCCGCGAAATGCTGGCGCGTTCGGGCGTGCCTCAGGGGCTCATTGCCACGGCGCATGGCGGCACCTCAATGGCGCAGTGGGACCCGGCTCTCAAGGACGAGGGCGGCGCTTCACAATATGGTTCGATGCTGCTTTCGATGCGCGCCACCAGCCAGCCCGTCGCCGGCGTGTTGTGGTATCAGGGCGAGAGCGAGACCGCCCGCCCGCCGTCCGACGTCTACACGGAGAAGATGCGCGCGCTGGTCGCGGCGGTGCGCCGCGACCTCAAGCAGCCCGCCTTGCCATGGATCACGGTGCAGATCGCCACGGTCTATGGAGAGTGGGGCGGTTCGGAGTGGAACCGCATCCAGGAGCAGCAGCGCCTGCTGCCCGTGAAGATCAGGAATCTTGAAACCGTCTCGGCCGTCGATTTGCCGCTGGACGACAGAATCCACATCGGCGCGACGGCCTTCCCTGTGCTGGCGGCGAGGATGGCGCGCGCGGCCGACCGGCTGGCGTATGGCAACCGTCGCGAGGAACCGATGCCCCGTCTGCGTGCGATCATACCTCCGCACCCCAAAAAATCCCCGTCTCACATCGACGTGGTATTCGACCATGTGCCCGGGGGGCTGCGGTCGGCCGGACTGCCGCGTGGCTTCGCGCTGCTCGACAACGAAGGCCGTGATGCCGGCGCGATTTTCAAGACGACGCTGCATGGCGCCACCGCGCGCCTGCATTTCCAGCTTGGGGTCAAGCTGACAGGTGACACCAGGCTCTCCTACGGCCACGGGCGCATGCCGGTGTGTACGATCACCGATGCCCGTGGCTGTGCGCTGCCGGCTTTTGGGCCGCTGCCCTTCATCAGGCCCGATGCATTTTCCCCGTTCGTCATGACGTGGCGGGTGAGCCCGGTCGTGGCCAGCCCGGTCGCGCCGCTGGCGACGCTCGCCCCTCCCGACCCGGACGCCTACGGAGCCGAGCCCCGCACCTACAACGCCGAGGGCTTCATCAACGAGCACCCCCGCTGGCAGAAAGCCGCCGGCCACGGCTACTTTTCCTCCAAACTCACGCTTTCGGAGCCGATGAAGCTCGAGTTCATGCTCGGCTACGACGGTCCCTTCCGGATGTGGATCGGCGACGAGGATTTCTACAATGGGATCGACGGCGTGAACCCGTGCATTCCCGACGAGTTTTCCAAGACGGTGACGCTCCCCGCCGGCGTGCACATGCTCACCGTGGCGATGGACCTGAACCACGGCGTCTCCTGGGGCTTTTTCCTGCGCATGCGGCGGCGCGATCTTTCCGCCGCTGACATCCGGAGGGGCGCGTTTGCCCGTCCGGTTTATTCCATCTAATAAAATATCGCATGGCCTCTCCTCCCACCATGCGCGAACTCGCCGCGCTCGCCGGCTGCTCGCAGACGACCGTGTCGCTGGCCCTGCGCAACCATCCGCGCATCTCGCCGGCCATGAGGGAGCGGATTCTCGCGATTGCCCAGCGGATAGGCTATACGCGTGACCCGCTGGTCTCGACGCTGATGACGCAGCTGCGTTCTTCGCGCAAGGTCCGCGCGGTGGAAAAACTTGCGATGCTCACCTGGTGGGACACTCCCGGTGCGCGGCATACCTCCCGCGGGAGGGCCCTGCACGACGGCATCTACGGGCGCGCCCACCATCTCGGTTACGAGATCGAGGAATTTTGGGCGCGCGAGCCGCGCATGACGCTCGCCCGCTTGGGACGCATCCTGCACGCGCGCTCCATTCGCGGACTTATCTTCATGTCCATGCTGCATGCGCGCGGACGCGTGACGATGGATTGGAAACATTTCGCGTCGGCCGTCGTAGGGCATACTATCCTGAAGCCCGGGCTCCATCACGTCGCCCACGGTTTGTATCACGGCATGATGCTCACGCTGCGCAACCTCAAGCGCCTCGGTTACACCCGCGTCGGCTACGTCAATCTCATCGACCAGGACGACATGAACAACAACGTCTCACTGTCGGCCTACATGGGATATCAATCCCGCGTAAAGCCGGACGAGATCATCCCGCCGCTGCTCACGCCGGTCTGGGACAAGCGTCGGCTCGCGGCTTGGATCAAAAAATACAAAATACAGGCTGTCGTGAGCAACATGCACGACGTGCTCGATCTGTTGCGGCAGATCGGACTCCGCGTGCCGGACGACATCGGCTTTTCCAGTCTCGATTGCCTGCCGTCGGAGGACGCGTGCGCAGGCATTGACCTGCGACGGGGGGAGATCGGCGCCAAGCTGGTGGACCTCGTGGTCGAGCAGCTGCAAAATAACGAATTCGGCCTGCCGGCGGTTCCGAAGACCGTCACGATCGAGGCCGTGTGGTGCGACGGCAATACGCTGAAGTCGAGGGTGGGGTAGGCGGTTTTCGAGTCCGGTCATCTGTAAACCGGAATGTTGCTAGCGGGGCCGGCGGCGAGGAATAGCCTGCGGACTTATCAAGAGGCTGTCCCCAAACGTCTAGTATCCCCATTCGCCCCCAGTTCCCCATGAAAATGTCCCCGTTGCTTCGCATCGCTATTTCACAATGCGGTCTGTACGTCGTCTTGTTGTTGCTTGTGTTGGCCGGCACACCCTCCGCGCAGGCGGCCAATACCAGCCATACGCTCACCTCGACCGGGGCGAACAACCTGAGCGCGGCGACTTGGACGGGTGGCGCGCCAACGAACACGACTATCGGCGACATGGCGATTTATGCCACCGCCGCCACGGCTTCTACGACGACCATCGATGTGAACACGACCCTGGGTGGTTTTCGCACCAACGGCACTGGCGTTTGGACGATCTCGGCCGGCGCGGGCACTCTTACGCTGGATGCCACGGGCCTCACTTCCGCCAACTCACCTTTTTCCAATGCCGGGGTGGCTTTTCTTGCCAACACGAGCACGGCGGCGGGTGGTCTCACGTTTAATTCTGACATTTCCCTGGCCAATACGAATCTGGACATCGGCACCACCAGCACGGGTTCGATTCTGGTTGGCGGTGCGATCACGGCAACCACGGCTCAGAATCTTAACTTCCGTGCCAACGCCGCCGGTGTGATTACGGATAGCGCCAATATCGGGGCGAGCGGCAGCAACATCGCCATCTCCAATCTCGGCACGGGCGCCGGAGCGACCACCTTGAGCGGCATTCTAGGGACCAGCGTCACCACGGTAACGCAAAATTCATCGACCTCGTCGCTCACGCTTTCCGGCGCGAATACCTACACCGGCGCGACCACGATTGGAACGGCTGGATCTTCGGCGAGCGGCGGCACGTTGACGGTGAGCGGCGCGAGCGGAACCATCAACGCCTCTTCCGGCGTCACCATTGTCGGCAGTGGCAGCAAGCTGCTTCTGGACAATACCGCGGGCAACGTGGATCGTGTGAAAAACACCGGCAACGTAAGTTTGAGCCTGGGCGCCGAATTCAGCCTCACCGGCAACGCCACCGCCGACACCACGGAAACGGTCGCGGCAGTGGGGCTCGGCGCCGGCAACTCGATCATGACGGTCACGTCGGCGACCGGTCGCGTGACCACTCTGGCGGCCGATTCGCTTGCCCGCACCGGTAACGGCACCGCCTTGGTGCGCGCCACGGCTTTGGATCAAAGCGTGGCGACCAACGTCAGCCGCATCACTCTGGTCACCGCTCCCACGGGCGCTGATTTTGTTGGCACCAACACCTTGGCCAACGGTGCAACCAACGACGCCACCCAGGCTCTCAAAATTGTGCCGTGGTTGATTGGTGACACCGCGGTCGCGGGCACCGGCACCACGACGGGAGGCTTTGTCACCTACGACTCCACGTTGGGGCTGCGGCTCCTCAATGCCACCGAATATACCACGCTGGCTGCCGGCAGCACGACGGCCGCAAATCCGATCAATGCCGTGGCATTCAACGGAACCATCACCACCTCAGGGCTCACGGTCAATTCACTGCTTTTCAAGACCGCAAGCCAGACCCTCAACGGCAGTGGTGCGCTCACGGTCAACAGTGGCGCAGTGGCGGCCGTGACGAACACGGAAGTGATTGGCAGCGGATTTAGCAGTCTGTCCTTGGGCAACGGAGAGGGGATTGTGACGGCGACCTCTGGCAATACTCTTACCATCAACACCCCGGTCAATGTGACCAGCAGCGGCGGACTTACAAAATCGGGCGCGGGCACCGTGGTGCTCGGCGCGAGCAATCTCTACACCGGCCAGACGACGGTGAACCAAGGCACATTGCAAATCGGCACCGGCACCGCCGGCGACCTGGGTTCCAATACCTCGAGCATCGTGCTGAATGGCGGCAATCTCTCCTTTGGTCGCACGAACGCAGGCCTGACAATCGCCAACAATATCAGCGGCACCGGTGCGGTCACCCAGAGCGGAGTGGGTGGGACCACGGTCCTCTCCGGGGCGAACAGCTACAGCGGCGCAACCACGGTGGGCAATGGTTCTACCCTGCAGGCGGTAGCCAATGTCGGCAATACGATCTCCAATGTTTCCACCGCCCTGAGTCCAAACTCCGGCCTGACGCTCAGTAACGGTGCCGGCACGACGACACTCAAACTGCGTGCCGACAGCGACACGACTTTCACCACAGGCACGGCCAGTGTAAACGCGGGTGCGGTTGTCAGCGGTAATGTCCTCATGGCCGGCGGCTCTGGCACCTCGTCTTATACGTTTGACGTGGGGGCGGCTACGACGGCGTCCAATCATATCCTCACTCTTGGGAACATCGTCTATGATAACAGTGCTACGAGCATCAATAGCGTTAACGTTACCAGCGGCAGCACAGGCTATACGCTTCAGGTTGGCTCGATGAGCTCTTCCAACCGCGCCGGCGTGGCATCCAGCTTCACCTTCAATCCTACCACCGCGAATCTGATTGTGAGTTCCTTTTCGGGTTCGACCGCCACCAGCTCAACACTGACCTTTACAGGCGGAGGCAATACGACATTCACCGGTAACATGACTGCTGCTTCGACCCGGCCTATTAGTTTGGTGATGAACCAGACTGGCACCGTCACATTCAACGGCGTGAATAACTTTCGCCAAACCCTCTCGCCGTTTGGCACCACGGCGCTGAACAACGGAACCCTGGTTCTTAATAACAGCAGTGCGCTGAACGGAGCGAGCTCGGGAGCCGCCACCGCAGTCGTGAACTTGGGCACCACGACTGCAACCAGCAACAATGTGACGGTGCTTCTTGGCGGCACGAACGCCACTGGAACGGTCTTGGGCACCAACGGCGGCATCACCATCGCGACCAGCTTCGTTGCTCAGGACACCGATACCGGAACGTTGATCATCGGTGGTCAGAACACCAGCAACACCAACACCTACAGCGGCACGATCACCTTGGGCGCGACCTCCGGTGCGGGCAAGGATGTGACCTTGGTTTCGGCCACAGGTGGCACCGCAGCCTTTACTGGCGCCATCCTTATCAACCCGACCGGGACGGTCACGACAGGAGGCATCACCGTCGGCGACGCCAGCGGCAACAATAACGGCACGGTCAGGCTGACGGCCCAGAATACCTTTCCCGGCGCAACGACCCTGCGCAGTGGCACCTTGGATTTATCGCCCACGATCGGCACCACCAACGTGCTCAGCGGCGGCGGCAACCTGACTTTCACCGGTGGCACCCTGAAATATGGCAACGCCAGCGCGGTCTCGGCGACCAACAGCCTGGGTGACTACTCCTCCCGCATCAAGAACAGCACTGGCGCGATCTCGGTCGACACCACCGGCGCGGGCTCGACCGTCACCTACGCCGGCGTGCTCGATGCCACCAACACCGGAGGCCTCACCAAGCTTGGCACCGGCACGCTGAATCTGAATGCGGCACATCTCTACAGCGGCACCACGACGGTTTCCGCGGGCACTTTGGCGCTCGGGGCCTCCGGTTCGATCGGCAGCAGCGCGCTCGTCAAAGTGGCGGGCGGCGCGACGTTTGATGTAAGCGCGGTGTCCGGCTATGCGCTGGGTTCAACCCAGACGCTGCGCGGCGCGGGCAATGTGACAGGCGCGGTTGCCTTGGCCTCCGGGTCGACCGTGGCGGGCGGCGTCGATGCCAGCACCCTCGGCACACTTACTTTCAGCAGCACGCTCACCTCATCCTCGGGCGGAACGTTCTCGCTCAAGCTGAACAGCGGCGGTACGCCGGCTTCGGATGAACTTGTGGCCACCGGCTTCGTCCTCGGGGCTGGCACCGCCACCCTCTCCCTCTCGGATCTTGGCAGCACGGTTTTGACCGGAGGAACCACCTTTACCCTTCTCCATAGCACGTCCACCAGCATTAGCGGCACTTTCTTTGGTATGAACGAGGGCGCCACATTTGCGGTGGGCGCGAACACTTACACCATCAGTTATCTGGCCAACAGCGGCCTCGATGTCACGCTCACCGCCACCGCCATTCCCGAGCCTTCCACTTGCGCCGCGCTCTTCGGCGTGCTCGCGTTCGGTGGCGTTCTCATCGCTCGCCGCCGCCGGGCCTGAGTATCCCATTTCGTAGGATCAAGGGCCCGGGAATTCGTTTCCCGGGCCGTTTTTTTGCCCCGCTTTCTCATCATGAAAACCTCCTTGAAATCCACCGTGTGGTTACTCGCGTTGCTCTCTTCTGGCGTCTTGCACGCGCAGAGCGGCCCCACGCCTTATCCTGATCCCAAAAACGACGCCGCGTGGCCCGGCAAGGGCGCGATCCGCTCCTTCCCGTGGATGGTCGAAAACCGCGCTTCGTTCTGGACCAAGCGCACGCAGGATCAGGGTGCCGTGGTCTTCGTGGGGGACTCTCTCACGGGCCAGTGGAAACTCTCTCAGCTCGCAGCGGCGTTTCCCAAACTCAAGGTCGCCAATCGCGGCATCGGCGGCGATGTCACGCGCGGCCTGCTGTTCCGCTTCAAGGAAGACGTGCTGGACCTCAACCCGCGCGCCATCGTCGTGTGCATCGGCACAAACGACCTCAGCACCCACACGGAGCCGGCCATCGCCGCGGGAAACATCACGCTTTTGCTCGACCAGGCCACCGCCCGCAACCCGGCGATGCCGATCATCCTTTGCACGATCCCTCCTCGCGCCGATCCCAAGTCTCCTCTGAAGCGTCCCACTGTCGTCACCGAGCTCAACGCCCTTATTGTGAAACTGGCCGAAGGCCGGAAAAACGTCGTCGTGGTTGATCTCTTTTCCGCACTGGCCACACCTGAGGGCGGGCCCAAACCCGAATACTTCCGCGCCGACCAACTTCATCTCGCTCCCGCCGGCTACGAGCAATGGGTGGCGCGGCTGACTCCCGTGATGACTTCCCTCCACTTGCAGCCTTGACGATCCGAATGTGGTTCGTGTCGTGCCCCTGACCCAAATGAACATTACCCCAGTCCTTCACGGCTTTGCATTTCTACTGATCACCGCCGTGCCGCGAGTCATGGCCGAGTCCGCCGCGCCGGCTGTTCCTTCGGAAACTTTCAGCTCCGGAGGTGCGCTCGCGCCCGACCAGGCTCGCGCCGACCAGGGAGCCGTGCTCGGCATCACGCAGCAAAACGACGCCCCTGCGCTCAAGGTCGATCTGCCCGCCAGCCGTGGTTATCCGGGGGTTACTTTTACTGCGCCTGCCGATGGCTGGAATCTTTCGGACTACTCGGGAGTCCAGATTGATCTGACCAATCCGGGCACAGAGGAAGTGGCCATGACCATGCGCGTCGATAATGCAGGCGATCATGCCCAATCTCCGTGGAGCGTGCAGGTGTTCCGCATCAAGCCCGGCAAGACCGAGACCCTCAAGGTTCGCTTCGGGCAGGCGTATGGCGGCCAGGGTTTCGCGTTGGATTCGGCGCACATCACCGCAATCAAACTCTTTCCGAATCCGCCCAAGGCTCCCTTCACCGTGCTGCTGGCCAATCTCAAGGCCTACAAGTCGGCCGCCTCGGCGGCATCCGTTCCGGTGTCGCTCGAGACCGCGCTCGTGGTGGTGGAACCACTCCCGCCGTCCCTCCCGGTCTTTCCGCCCACGCCCATCGTCGATATTTCCGGCAAACACGATTTTCCCGATGTGAAGAGCATCAACGACGACGCGGCCGCGCAGCTCGCGGGATTGTGTCCGCTGGCGGAGTTCCGCGCCCTGCCGGAAGTGGACCGGCATGTTTACTCCTTCGATCCCTGGCCCGGCGAAAAAGACGACTTGGGGCAAAAATCCTACAGCTTCAATTTCTTCCTCGGGACCGAAGGCGTGACCAGCCAGAAGGTCGCTTTCATCCCCACCGGCGGCGGTCCTGGCGGAGGCAATCGCACATTCACGCGTTCCAAAGATCCCGCGACTTCCCAGACAGTGCTCTCGGGGTTTGGCAACCTCAGCTGGAGCGGTCGGGCCGATCATGTTTTTAAATTCAACAAACCGGTGATCGCGTTTGGCATCGTCTTGAAGTCCTCCGGCGATGCGGAACTGCGGCGCTTTGCCTGGGCCACGGCGAAGGAGATCAACGGCTATCCGTTGTCCTACACGCTGGCCGACGGCACCACGATTCAGGTGGGCCAACGGGAGCTGCGCGGCGCGCTTCTCAAGGCCGGAACCAATGCATTCGTCGGCGTCATCGACCGGTCTGGCACCGGGATCGTCTCCGTCTCCTATATGATCAGGGGGCTGGCCGGAAATGTCGCGCAGAGCATCAGCCTGTGCAATCTGGCCTTTGTCACCCTGCCGAAGCCGGCGGCGTCTGCGGTCATCAATCTCAAGGGCAGCTGTGATTTTGATTCACCTGAAGGCATCGCGCCCACGCCGGTGCCCGCGTTGCCAGGCCTGGCTTCGCTCGCCGACTTCCGCTTCATCGTCGGCAATCATCGCTACGTTTACCGTTTCGATACCTGGCCGCAGAAAAACCCATCGTTTGGTTCCAACGCCGCTGCGTTCTCCTTCGACCTTAAAGGCAAGGGTGTCGCGGGTCAGAAGGTGACGGTGACGGCGACGAACGCCGCGAATGACGCGAAGCTCACCCAAGCCACGCTAAAAAACGAAGAGGCTTTGCCGTATCATGCGCTGGGCGGCTTGGGCGACATCGGCAAGGGTGCATGGGCCGGGCAGACCTTCACGTTCGAGAAGCCGGTCTGGAGTTTTGGCGTCACCTACCGATCGCCTCATGACGCGAAAATCAATGCGCTCTCCTACACGTTGTCCGATGGCACCGTGGTCAATCTCGGCGCGGCGGGCGCGTCCGGCGGTATCATCGCGGCGAACGGAAAAACGTTCGTCGGTGTGATCGACGACACCGACAAGGGCATCTCTTCCGTCACGCTGCGCGTTCAAGGCACGGTGCCCGGCGCGCAACCGGTGTTCATCGAGGACTTGGCGTTCGCCATGGCCGGACCTCCTCCCGGCGATTGGAAACTCACGCTGAACGAGAACTTCGACGGCGACAGACTCGATCCGAAAATCTGGACGCCCGGCTACACGTTCCCCGATGTCATCAACAGCGAGATGCAGGGTTACGTCCCTGAAAATATCACGGTCGCGAACGGGCTTTGCACGATCAAGATCGAGGAGCGCGACTGTCGTAATACCGACCGCACCGGCCGTCTCGGCCCCACGCAGAAATTCGCCTCCGGCGCCTTCACGAGCTACGACAAATTCACGCAGACCTACGGCTATTTCGAGGCGCGTCTCAAGATGCCCAAGGCGCGCGCCGCCGGTCTCTGGCCGGCGTTCTGGATGCTGCCTGATCGTGGACGCGATTATCCGCAGAAGATCCGCAGCACCTACAGAACCAAGGACTACGGCCAGGGTATCGAGATCGACATCTTTGAATTCCAGCCCTGGTGGAAGCGCGCGGATGGCACGTTCCCGATCCATGTCGGCTGCATCTGGAGCTACGGCAAGGTCACCGAAAAAGATCCGGCGCCGCATGGCTACGGAGCCTATGCAAAGGACAACGATGGATGGGGCCCCGCCGAGGTCTACTTTCCCGCGCTCGATACCAAGTTCCACACGTATGGCCTCTACTGGTCGCCCGAACGGCTGATCTACTACGTGGACGGCAAGCCCGTGTTTCGCGTGAGGGACCCGAAGAATGTGCCGGATGTCCCGGAATACTTCATGTTCAACGTCGCGATGACCGGCAATGGTTGGGGCAAAGGCCCCGGCAAAAAAAATCCCACCCGCGAACAGATCGTCGCCGACCTGCCCAACGCGATGGAGATCGATTATTTCCGCGCCTATTCGGGCACGCTGGAGGAGGCTATCCCGCCGGCTCCCTCGGATATTCCCCGGCCCGTGACCAAGTATTCGCCACCCGCGAAGGATGCGGTGATCGAACCTTGGGCACCGCCCGCTGCCAACCCTGCACCCGCGGCTCCGACCACAGGTACTCCCGCCGCTCCGGCGAATGTAGGCATCTCAACCCCGTCGAATGGTTGATGAGTGTAAGCGATTTTGCTGAAATGAAGCTTTCCGCAGCCTTTCGCCTCTCGCTCATTGTCGCCGTTTCCACCGGTAGCGCATGGGCGGAGGTCACACTCCCGGCCATCTTTTCCGACCACATGGTCTTGAGGCGCACGGCCAAGGTGCCCATTTGGGGCAAGGCGGCTCCGAGCGAGGCCGTCACCGTCTCCTTGGGCGGACAGACGGCGAAGGCCAAGGCGGATGACGTCGGCAGGTGGATCACCTTCCTTAACCTGAAAGACTCCGGACCGGGCCCGTTTGAAATGACGGTGGCCGGGACGAATCAATTGACCGTCTCCGACATCGTGGTCGGCGAGGTCTGGCTCGCCTCCGGCCAGTCCAACATGGCGATGTCGGTCGGAGCTACGATTGATGCAGACAAGGAAATCGCCGGGTCGGCCAACCCCCAGCTTCGTCAGTTTACTGTGGCAAGGAATGCGACGACGAAAATTCAGGACGATACCCATGGCTCATGGACGATCGCTTCTCCCCAAACCGCTGGACGCTTTAGTGCGGCGGGATACTTTTTCATCAAAAAACTTAACGGTGAATTGAAGGTTCCGGTCGGGTTGATCAATGCGTCCTGGGGCGGCACCCCTATTGAGGGCTGGATTAGCATGGAGGGCACGGACAGCGTGCCAGATCTCAAGCGGATCCGTGAACAGAATTATGCCAGCATCGATGGATATCCGGCCCAAAAGAGCGCGTTCATCGGCGCACTGGGTGCATGGATCAAGGACACCGGGCGCGAGGATAAACCGGTTGCCGATGCCTCCGCCTATGCCGGCATGGATGTTTCCACCGAGGGTTGGATTTCGGTGAAAATCCCCGGCGCGGTGACAGGCTCGGGTCTTGCTCAGGCGGGTGCGGTCTGGCTTCGCAACGAGATCACGTTTTCCACCAAGAGGAGCAACTCCCTCTCTCTCTCGCTGCCGATTGACGGTTACGATAGCGTCTACTGGAACGGCAAACTGCTCAGGCAGGTCAGTTACAAGGACTTTGACGGCTTGGGCTCGGTTCGTCGCAACGGCCCTTACAACATCCCTCCCGCCGATATCAAGGAGGGCAAAAACGTTCTCGCCATCCGGTTCTACGAACCTGTCGGCCCGGCCAAAATCAGCGATGTGCCCATGATTGCGTGGGCCACCCCTATCAAGGGAGAATGGCTGGCCAAAACTGAATTCGAGTTCCCTGCCTTGGACGCCGCCAAGGTCGCGTCCGCTCCCCAGCCTCCCGCCAAGAACTCGCTTACACCTGAATGGATGAGCGGTTGTCTTTACAACGGCATGATCAATCCGCTGCGCCCCTATGCGATCAGCGGCGTCATCTGGTATCAGGGCGAAGCCAACGCGGGGAATGCCCGCAAATATCGCAGCACCTTCCCGCTCCTGATCGCCGACTGGCGCAGGCAATGGAACCAGGGAGA
>FJVV01000670.1_pt1 | contig 13133 bp, 8 predicted proteins | sample 1011911 | NCBI WGS metagenome assembly FJVV01 (sample SAMEA3912450, study PRJEB9761) | metagenome | biome: forest; material: soil | place: USA | collected 2011-06-22 | depth 0.1 m
CCANCCAGCACCTCGAAACCGCCAGCGACCTCCTCAACAAGCAGGCTGAGAAACTCGCCGCCGCCGAAGCCGCCAAGCCGCCCGAGACCCCCGCCACCCAGACCGCCGAAGCCGACCAGCTCGCCCTCTTCGCCCGCGAAGCCCTCGTCCTCCAAAAAAACCAGGAACAACTGAACGCCAGCGCCGCCACCGCCACGCCTCCGCCTGTTGCCAACATTGACCGCGATCAGACCGATCTCGTCCGCCGCACCGCCGCGCTTCAACAGCAAGTCCAGCAAGCCGGCAACATCGCCGCCTCCTCCCTCGGCCAGGCCGCCGTGCGCATGTCCGAGGCCTTGTCCACCGCCAACCCCGCCCCCACCGTCCAACTCGCCGGCGCCTCCCGCCAGACCGCCGTCGAACGTCTCGCCGAAGCCGTCGCCCTCCTCACCGCCGCCGCCAAGGATCAGCAGTCAGTCGCCGCGCTTGGACAAGCCGGCCAGGCCGCCTCCTCGCTCGCCACCGCCGAAAAAGCCCTTGGGCAAGCCCAGACCGCCGCCACCCCCGAGGCCGCCCAACTGGCCACCCAAACCGCCCAGCAGGCGCTTCAAGATGCGCAGCAGGCGCTCACTCAAGCCGGCCAGGCCGCAGGCCAGCTCCCGCCGGAAGCCCAGCAAGCCATGTCACAAAGCTGGCAGGCCACTCAAGAGGCCCAAAAACAAGCGCAACAAGGCAACGCCCAGGCTGCCCAGGCCGCCGCTCAAGCCGCCGCCCAGGCCCTCGGAAAGGCCCAAGGCCAGCTCGCCCAGCAGTCCAGCCAGCCACCGCCACCCAACACTCCGGGCGGTGACACTCCCTCGACCGCCGAAATCAACGTCTCCCTCGGTGGCTCCGGCGCCGGTGCCGACGCCGGCTCCGCCAACGCCGTGGGCTCCCTCTCGCGTGCCGAACGCGAAGCCCTCGCCTCCGCGCACCACCAACCCGTTGCCCGCGCCTACACCACGCAAGTCGAAGCCTACCTCGACAACCTCGCCGAGGCCTCCGATTCCCGCTGACCGGATCGTGTCCGTTTTAATGCTCTCCGAAGCTCTATCCTCCAAGCTCTCACGTGCCCTGCGACGCGTCCAACGTAGCCTCGGCGAAGCAGGGGCTCTCAGCTCTAGCCTCTTAGCTCTCAGCTTCGCCGCCCTGCTGGCGGCGACTGCAGCCCGCGCTCAGGACGCCGCCTTCGGCTCCGCCGACAAACAAGGCCAAGCCGCCCTCATCGGCATCCTCTACGACCTCAAGCAGACCCAGCAGCGCGAACCTACCAAGGAAACCGAACGCACCTATCGCACCGTCATCGCCGAGTTCCTCCAGTCCAATTGGGACGAAGACATCCTCAACCGCTACTTCCGCGTCACCCGTCCCGTCTACACGACCCAGATTTTCATCCCCACCATCAACGCCGACCAGGCCCCCAAGGCCTTCGGCGTGAGCGATGTCGTCAAACCCCGCATGTGGGTCGTCCACTACAAAGGTCAGGTCGCCCCGCCCGAAGGCGGCGTATACCGCTTCAGCGGCAACGCCGACGACATCATCGCCGTAAGTATAAATAATCGCACCGTCCTCGTCGCCGGCCGCCCGGATTGCCTGCCGCCCAAATCCGTCTGGCATTCCTCCGTCCCTGACGAACGCGAAACCAGTTTCGGAGATTGGATATCCCTCAAGGCCGGCGAAGTCGTGGATTTCGACGTCATCATCGGCGAACGCCCCGGCGGCCAGTTCCGCGCCCTCCTCTGGATTGAAAAAGAGGGTGCATCCGGCCGCCGGCCCATTTTCAAACTCGCCCCCACCACCGAGCCCCGTAACGGCGACTTTGGCCCCGACACCAGCTGGTCCATCTGGACCGCCAAACAGTAAATCACGTCAACGGGCCGGTGGGTAAATCGTCGTGGTGCTCGTCGGCGCCTGCGGAGCGGCCATCAGGCGGCCTATGAATTCATCATTCTCATAAGCATCCACCGGCTGCGGATTCCACACGATATAGGATGCCCACTTTTGTGGAGTCGTTGACATAAACCATCGAGGTGGGGCTCGTCGTGTGGCCTGCGGCCAGACGACAGGAACTCAGCCTTTGACGGCACCGGCGGTGAGGCCGGCGATGAACTCCTTTTGCAGCAAAAGGAACAACGCCAGCACCGGCGCAATCGAGACCAGCGTGCCGGCCATGATCATGCCGTAATCCACGCCGTAGAGTCCGCGCAGCTGGTTGATCGCCACCGAGAGGGGAAACTGGTCGGGGCTCTGCATGATGATCTGCGGGCCGATGAAGTTGTTCCAGGTGCCGAGGAACGTGATCATCAGATACGCGCCGATCATCGGGCGCACGAGCGGCAGCACGATGGTGAAGAAGATGCGGATCTCCCCCGCCCCGTCGATGCGCGCGCTCTCGATGAGCGTGGTCGGCACCGCGTTCATCATGGCCTGGCGGAAGAGGAAGATGCCGAACGCCGGCGCGATGCCAGGCAGGATGAGGCCCGCGTAGGAGTCGAGCAGCCCGAGCTGGTAGATGAGCTTGTAACCCGGCGCGAGCAGCAGCGGGCCGGGAATGACGAGCGCGGCGAACACGAGCGCGAGCACCCACTCGCGTCCGGCGAAGCGGAACTTCGCCAGCGCATAACCGCCCAGCGCCGAGCAGAAGGTCGCGACCAACGCCATGACCGACGCCAGGAAGACCGAGTTCATGATGGCGTTTCCGATGCCGATCTCGGTGAAAAGTTTCTTGAAGTTGGCGAGCGTCAGCCGTGCCCAGTCGACGCCGAGAAAGCCGTCGCCACCCGGTAGGAACAGCGAGGAGAAAAAGTCCGCGTTGGACTTGAACGCGGCGCAGATCAGCCACGCGAACGGGATCAGCGTGATGGCGGCGAAGACCGCCAGCATGCTGTAAACCGGGATCAGCATGAGCTTCTGCCGGCGCGCCATTGAAAGGGAGGGAGTGCTCATGACGCCTCCTCCTTCCGCAGCCACAGACGGTGGATCAGCGCGAACGTGCCGAGGATGAAGGCGAGCATCCAGCCGATGGCGCTGGCATAGCCGAGGTCCCCGGTGACAAAGCCCGTTTGGTAGAGATACATGACGATGGTGAGGCCGCGATTATCAGGCCCCGGTCCGCCCAGCAGGATGAAGGGCAGCTCGAAAAGCTGGAAACTGCCGAGCAGCGAAAGCAGGACGACGAAAGAAACCACCGGCAAAATTTCCGGCAGCACGACGTGGCGGAAACGCTGCCACGGGCCCGCGCCGTCGAGACTCGCCGCCTCCATGAGTTCCTCGGGCACGTTTTGAAGCGCGGCGAGGAAGTAGACCATGTTGAAGCCGACGTAGAGCCAGAGCGCGGCGATGATGAGCGACGGCATAACGTATTCCTGAAGCCACGCGAACTCGGGGTTGAACGCGGGAAACACCGCGTGAAGCAGCGTGTTCACGAGTCCGCTGCGTTTTTCAAACATGAGCCCGAAGAGCAGACCCACGAAGACGAGGCCCACGAGCGATGGCGCGAAAAAGATCAGGCGGAAGAAGGCGCGACCGCGCAGGCCGGGGCGGTTGAGCAGCAGCGCGAGCGCAAGCGAAAGCGGGAGTTGCAGGAAAACCGATCCGCAGGCGAACAGCACGGTGTTGCGCAACGCCTTCCAGAAAAGCGGATCGTGCAGGAGGAAATTAAAATTGGCGAAGCCGACCCAGGCCGAGGTTTTCGGACCATAGGTCTGCTGCATGGAGAGCAGGACCGACTGCAGCAAGGGCCACGCGAGGAAGACCGCGAGCGTCAGCAGAAACGGCGAGAGGAAGAGCCATGGAATCCACCTGGGTTCGGCGCGATAGGGTTTCATGGGGCTTTGTTCAAAAAGACGTTTCGGTTGATGAGCCGGCTGACCTGAAGCTGCTGCTCGGCGAGAAGCCGGTGAGCCTCGGGCATCAGCTTCTCGGGATCGGAGATATTCTCGGCGGTGACGCGATCCGTGAGGGCGATGAGAACGTTGGCCGCGCGGTCCAGCGCGAGCGTGTTGTAGGGCGACGAAGTGCGGGCGGGAACGTTGGGCGCCTGATTAATATACAGGCGGCCGACGGGCTGGCCGGAAAAATACTTGTCCGGCTCGTCGAAAACGGGGAGCGACCACGAGTCGCTCCAGGGAGAGATGATGTTGCTCTGGCGGTAGAACGCCGCGATGCGATTCGGATCGAAATACAGCTTCTTGGCGAGAGTCCAGGCGGTTTCAAAGTCGCGCGTGGTCTTGGGAATGCCGAGCATCGAGCCACCCTGCACCGAGGTCCTGCGGCCGCCGGGTTCCCATGCGGGCAGCGGCATGAGTTTCCATTTGCCGGAGAGATTGGTGAGGTCGGTTTTCCAAACTCCGGCCAGCCAGTCGGGCACGAGCGAGGAGAGGACCACGCCCTTGAGCTTGAGGGCGTTGCCCGCCGCGGAAAATTCCGGCGCGTCCACCGCGATGCGCGACGGACCCGCGCTCCAGGTGGCGAGTGTCGCCAGCACGCGGGCGTTGATCTCGGTATCCAGCGTCGGACGTTCCTGGGCGTCGAAGAAGCCGCCGCCAGCCTGGAGGAGGAGCACCTCGATCGAAATGGTGTTGGTCGGCCAGAAATTCAGGATATAGCGGTCGGGCCGGCCGTCGCCATCGGTGTCGGTCATCAGCGGCCTCATCGCGGCGAAAAACTTGGGCCAGGTATCGGCGCCGCTCAGGTCGATGCCGGCGGCCTCGACGATATCCGCGCGGTAGGCGAGCAGTACCGGATGCACGTCATGGGGCAGGCCGAAGATATGTCCGCGCGAGGTCCACGGGCTGAAGGAGGGGGCGTTGAGCTTGTCCAGCAGGCCCTCGGCCTTGAGGCGTTCGGTGATGTCGACGAAGCCCACGTCGTTGAGCGGACCGGTGAAGGCTCGGGCCGCGATGTTGCGCTCGACCTCCATCAGGTTCGCCACGGGCGTGCCGGAGAGGAATCCGGAGAGCATGCGGTTTTGCAGCGCGTTGTAATCGAGCAGCACGAGCTCGTAGGTCTTGTCGGGATGCTCGCGGTTCCATTCGGCCAGCACCGGCACGTAGCCGGGCGAGTGCGGGCGGGAGAACGTCCAGAAAACGCCGCCCGCGAGCTGGTGGCGATGCCGTGCGGCTACGAACATCGAGGCAACCACGGCCAGCACCAGCAGCACCCACACGGCTGGCGTGGTGAGCTGAAGAAAGGCGCGAATGCGTTCGCAAAATTTGGCCATGGGAAAAGAGGTGGCGGACTGCTTGGCGGGCCGCCGTCGCGGATAATCGCGATTACCGGATGGGTTGAGGGGCGCGGTTCAGAAAAACGCACCCCCGGCAAATCGCAATCAAGCAGGAATCCGGGGATTCTTACTGGGCCGCGTCAAACTCAAGGGCCTTCACGCGCCCGCGGGCGGCGTCGGCCGGGCTCCAGAACCAGCCCTTCGTATCCCAGCACTTGGAGTAGGCGAGTTTCTCGGCCACGGTCTTGTAGGCCTTGATCGCATCGGACGCCTGGTTCGCTTTTTCCAAGGCTTGGCCGAGGATGAAATAGCAGGTGCCGACATCGTTGAGCGCCCAGTTGGCGTGAACGACCGCCGGATCGGAAGTCGGAGGCGGCGCGGTCAGCGCACCCTGCTGGGTCAGCGCGGTGGCCTGATAGAGCTCGATGCAGCGGCCGGTGTAGGCCTTGACGGCGTCAAGATCGTTGGCTTCGGAGGCCTTCCAAGCCTTGGTGGTAAGGGTCGAGGAAACCTGGTCGCCGAAATCATATTTGGGCGCAGCGGGTGCGGGGGCCGGCGCGGCCGGCGCGGCGGGGGCGGGCGCAGGGGTTGCCGGAGTCGCTTCCGCCCGAAGACCGGAGGTGAACACAGCGGTCGCGGCTGCGCAGGATAAACAAAGAACCAATGGGAGTTTTTTCATGGGAAACACGGGGGGATGTTAACGTTGAGGACTTCACGGAAAGGGGCCGTCCTGATTCAAAACCACCTTCTTGAAAGGAAAGCACGGGTCAATTTCAAAATGCAATTTTATGCAATCATTGTTGATGACAGATGCAGGAGAAGAAGATCTTTGGTTGAATTCGATTTCACGCGCGGGCCGCGATCGCCGCCGTCGGGACGGGCCCGATCGTCTCGCCCGCGCGCAATTCACAATCCAGCAGGATGTGCTGCGCGGCATCAAAACGCTTGTTCACCAGATCGAGCAGCCGCTTGCCGCCGATGACTCCGATATGGTGATAAGGGATCTCGACCGTCGTGATCGCCGGCAGGGTGACCGGACTGGCCAGGCCGTCGAAACCAGCGACAGACACGTCCCTCGGAACGGCCAGTCCCTGCGATTGCAAATAAGGAATCAGTTCAAACACCTGGTGATCGGCCGCGCAGAGCCAGGCGGTCACGCCCGCCTTCGTGCGCTCGGCAACGCGCGCATGCGCCACCGGTGCGTCGACTCCGCCGTGCGGGCCGACGTTGATGATGTCACGCGCGTCGACGGGCAGGCCCAGCGCGGTCATGCGTTCGACAAACGCACTGAAACGGCGCAACGCCCAGCTCGCCTCGACGCCGTAGCGCCAGGTGAAGAAACCGATCTTCCGATGCCCGAGCGCATGCAAACGCTCCACCAGCCGGCTGATGCCGCGGTGATGGTCCACGTCAACGCAATTGAGCGGCGTCGTGCCGTATTGCTCGACCAACGACACCACCGGATAACGCGCCATCAGCTCGTCCACCACGGTCTTCGGAAACGGATAGATCAGCACCACGCCGTCCCACTGGCGGCGGCGGCCGCTGAAGATCTTCGCGTAGGAAGGCCCGTTAAGATGCAGGTCCTCGGGCCGCACAAAATGCAGGTCGAGGCGGACATGGTTGGCCCGCGCCAGCTCGGAAAGACCGTTGAGCAACTCCTGGCCGGGATTGCCGTAGGCCGTCTGCTCAAAATTCGGCAGGTCCACGCAGATCAGCACCCCGAACGCCAGTCGCCGCACCGTCGCCCGCCCCTTCGCCACCACCACCCGCTTCTCCGGATGCGAATACCCCATCTTCGAGGCGAGCGCGAAAACCTTGGCGCGCGTCTTCGGATTGATGCCTGGATGATTAGTGAAACAACGTGAAACCGTGGATCGGGAAATCTTCAGACGCTCGGCGATTAAATGCTGGTTGATGCTTCTCATGGTCTTGCCTTCGGTCACCACAACATCCCCTCGAACAGAGTAAACGTCATTCTGGGTGGAAGCGCGGGCTGGACCGGTGGGGTTGGGCATGACCAATATAAACCTCAATTCCATGGGAATGTCATGCAATTTTATGCACATATTTCTTTACAAAACCGCCGGCTCGTTGAACAAATACCCGATCATGCGACCCCTCCCCTTTCGCCTGTGCGGACTCCTGACCGCGCTCGCCGCCGCCACTTCCCTTCTCTCCGCCGCTCCCTCGGTCGTTCGCGTCGTCAACGACGGCAGCGGACACTTCAGCCTCACCAAAAACGGCGCCCCCTACGAGATCCGCGGCGTCGGCGGTGATACCCATCTCGAACTCGCCCGCAAACTCGGCGCCACCACCATCCGCACCTGGGGCGCCGAGCAGCTCGACCAACAGGTGGACGGCAAAACCCTCCTCGACCGCTGCCAGGCCCTCGACCTCGGCGTCATGGCCGGCATCTGGATCGGCCACGAACGCCATGGTTTCGACTACGGCGATCCCGCGCAGATCAAAGCCCAGCGCGACACGGTCCGCGCCGTCGTCCGCAAATACAAAGACCACCCGGCCCTCCTGATCTGGGGTCTTGGCAACGAAATGGAAGGCCCCATCGGCAACGGCCAGGACGTGCGCATCTGGCATGAGCTCAACGAACTCGCCAAGATCGTCCACGAGGAAGATCCCAACCACCCCGTCGCCACCGTCATCGCCAGCGCCGCCACCGACAAGGTCCGCTCGCTCATGGCCAACTACACGGGCCTCGATATCCTCGGCGTAAACGCCTACGCCTCCGCCCCCGGCGTGGGCAAGGCCCTCAACGAGGCCGGCTGGAAAAAGCCGTTTCTGCTCACCGAGTTCGGCCCCGTCGGACAGTGGGAGGTCGCCAACACTTCCTGGGGCGCGCCCATCGAGCAGAGCAGCCGCGACAAGGCCGCCAATTACTACACCACCCACACCACCGTGATGGAAGACGGACAGGGTCGCTGCCTCGGCACGTTCGCCTTCGTCTGGGGCCAGAAGCAGGAAACCACCTCAACGTGGTATGGCATGTTCCTCTCCACCGGTGAAAAACTCCCTTCTGTTGACGCGATCAGCTACGCATGGAACCACCGCTGGCCGGAAAATCGCAGCCCTCGTATCGAGATGCTGGATGCCACCTTCAAGCAAAAGGAAATCGCCGCCAGCACCCCGGTCACCGTCACCGCCAAGGCCCGCGATTCCGAAAATGATCCGCTCACCTACGACTGGCAGGTCGTCGCCGAAAGCACCGACCGCAAAACCGGCGGCGATCACGAGTCCACCCCGCCCGCCCTGCCCGAGTGCATCGTGAAGGCCGACGGCCCCGTCCTCCAGATGCGCACGCCCGCAAAGGGCGGAGCCTACCGCGTGTTCTGCATCGTTCGCGACGGCAAGGGCGGAGCCAGCGCCGACAACTTCCCTTTTTTCGTCAAATGACCACCGCCCACCGTTCCTGGACCCTGCACGAAACCGCCCGCGACAACGGCCGCCGCCTCGCCCTCGCGCCTCTGGTGACGGGCTCGCCGGCGAACGCCGGCGCTCCGGTGATCACGCTCGACGCGAACCGCACGTTTCAGGAGATCGTCGGCTTCGGCGGGGCGTTGACCGAGTCCGCGGCCTGGGCCCTGTGGCAGGTTTCGCCCGCCCAGCGCGCCAAGGTGCTGCACGCCTACTTCCACCCGACCGAGGGGCTCGGCTACAATCTCGCGCGCACGCACATCAACAGCTGTGATTTCTCCGTCAACAGCTGGGTCCTCGATGACACGTCCGGAGATCACGAGCTCAAGGATTTCACCCTCGATCCCATGCGCCGCTGGGTCATGCCGCTCCTTCACGAAGCGCGTGACATCGCCGGTTTCGACCTGCGTTTCCTCGCCTCGCCCTGGAGCCCTCCCTCCTGGATGAAAACCAACGCGAGCATGCTCCAAGGCGGAAAACTTCGCCCCGATTGCCGCGACACCTGGGCCCGTTACTACATCCGCTTTCTCGAGGCCATGCGCTCCGAAGAGGGCATCGATTTCTGGGGCCTCACCGTCCAGAATGAACCCGCCGCCACCCAGCCGTGGGAATCCTGCATCTACACGCCCGAGGAAGAGCGCGATTTCATCCGCGACCACCTCGGCCCCGCCCTCGCCGGCTCCGATCACCGCGACACCAAGCTCATCTGCTTCGACCACAACCGAGACATCCTTGAAGCCTATGCCGGCGCGGTGTTTGCCGATCCCGCCGCCGCCCGCTACGTCTGGGGCGCCGCTCTCCACTGGTATGTCAGCGAGGATTTTGCCGCGAGCTCGCGACTGCTCGCCAAGTTCCCCGACAAACATGTGCTCTTCTCCGAAGGCTGCTGGGAAGGCGGCGCCAAGCCCGGCCAGTGGGACCGCGGCGAACGCTACGCCCGCAACATCATCGGCGATCTCAATCACGGCGTCTGCGGCTGGATCGACTGGAACATCGCCCTCGATCTCAAAGGCGGCCCTAACCACGTCGGCAACCTATGCGACGCCCCCGTGCTCGTGGATGCGACAACCAAGGAGGTCCATTTCCAAAGTTCCTTCTACTACATCGGTCACTTCAGCAAATTCATCCACCCCGGCGCGCGACGCATCTCCTGCGAGCCATCCGCCGCCGGCCTGCAGACCACCGCCTTCGCCAACCCCGGCGGCGCGCTCGCCGTCGTCGTGCACAACCCCGGTGCCGAAGCCATCGATTTCTCGCTCGCCTGCGGCGCCGAAACCCTCGCCTGCCACATCCCCGCCGCCGCCATCCAGACCTACACGTCCGCCGTCGTCTGATCAGCCGGCCCCTCCGCAACCCCGCCCGCCATGTCTTCGCCTTCCCTCGTCGAAAAACCCGCCGAAACCGAACAGGCCTCGTGGTCCGCCTCCAACCTGCCCGCCAACGGCTTCGTTGATCGCTTCGGCGGACGCTACTACCGCATCGCCAACGTGGATCTCCTGCCAGTGTTCTTCATGAACGTCGTCAGCCCTTCCGACCTCTGGCTGTTTGTCGCCAGCAACGGCGCGCTCTCCGCCGGTCGCGGCGACTCCGACCGCGCCCTCTTTCCCTACCAGACGGTTGACCGTATCTACGACAGCACCGGCCAGACCGGCCCCTGCACCGCCTTCCGCATCTCCCGCGCCGGCGGCACCGCCTCGCTCTGGGAGCCGTTTGCGCAACACGGCAGCCTCCGCCAGCGCATTTCCCGCAACCTCTACAAGAGCACCGAGGGCGACCGCGTCTGGTTTGAGGAAATCAACCATACCCTCGCCCTTTCGTTTTCCTACGGCTGGTCTACCGCCGAGGATCACGGCGTCATGCGCACCGCCGTCCTCGAAAACATCGCTGCATCCCCCGCCCGGATACAACTGGTCGACGGCCTGCGCAACCTGCTCGTCCCTGGCGTCACCCGCCGCCTCCAGAACGAATTCTCCTGCCTCGCCGACGCCTACAAGACCGCCGAGCGCATTGAAGGAACCACCCTCGGCCTCTTCAGCCTCGCCTCCGGCATCGTGGACCGCGCCGTTCCCATGGAGTCGCTTCGCGCCACCACCGTGTGGTCGGATGGTCTGCCCGAAGCCGAGGTCGTTCTCTCCGAGCAGACCTACGCTGGGTTTCTCGCCAATCAAAGTCCTTCCTCCCCGCCTCCGCAGCGCGGCGTGCGCGCCACCTACGCCCTGATCGCCGACCTCACACTCGCCCCGGAAGGCAGCCGCTGCTGGACAATTGTCGCCGACATCGGCCGCAGCCAGTCCGAGGTCGCCACGCTGTGCGTCGCCCTTCGCCAAGGCGGCCACCCCACCGCCGTGCTCGCCGCCGCAGACGATTCCACCCGCCGTCTCCGCGCCCTCGTCGGCTCCTCGGACGGCCTGCAATCCGGCGGTGACGAGATCGCCACCGCCCACCATTTCGCCAACACCCTTTTCAACATCATGCGCGGCGGCGTCTTCGCCCGCCACCATGAAGTCTTCGCCGACGACTTCGCAGACTTCCTGCGCACCCGCAACCGCACGGTCGCCTCCCGCCACGCCGCGCTGGTTCGCGATCTTCCCGCAACTCTTCCCCACGCCGAATTCATCGCCCGCATCCTTGCCGCCAACGATCCCGACCTCGAGCGCATCGGCCGCGAATACCTCCCGCTCACCTTCAGCCGCCGCCACGGCGACCCGAGCCGCCCCTGGAACAAGTTCAACATCCGCGTGCGCGACGATCAGGGCCGCCGCATCCTCAACCACGAGGGCAACTGGCGCGACATCTTCCAAAACTGGGAAGGCCTCTGCCTGAGTTTCCCCGCCTTCCTCGAAAGCATCGTCGCCAAGTTCCTCAACGCCTCCACCGCCGACGGCTACAACCCCTACCGCATCACCCGCGCCGGCATCGAGTGGGAAGTCCCCGAACCCGAGGATCCCTGGGCGTCCATCGGCTACTGGGGCGACCACCAGACGATCTACCTGTTGAAACTCCTCGAGGCGTCCGCCCGCTTCCACCCCGGCGTCATCGCCGGCTGGCTGCGCCGCCCCGTCTTCGCCTACGCCAACGTGCCGTATCGCATCGCCGATTACGAGGCGATCCGCCAGCGCCCGCGCGACACCATCACCTTCGACCAGACCGCCCAGCATGCCATCGAGAAACGCGTCCGCCAGACCGGCACCGACGCCAAGCTCCTCACCACCACCGAGGGCGGCGTCCTCCACGTCAACCTCACCGAGAAGCTCCTGCTCCTCGCGCTCACCCGCCTCGTCAACTTCGTCCCCGGCGGCGGCATCTGGATGAACACCCAGCGCCCCGAGTGGAACGACGCCAACAACGCCCTCGTCGGCAACGGCGTCTCCGTCGTCACCCTCGCCTACCTGCGCCGCTTCCTCCACCACCTCGACCGCGAACTGCTGCCTGCGCTCGGCGCCGACGCCGTGCCCGTGTCCGCCGGCATCACGCGGCTGCTCCGCGCCGTCTCGACCATCCTCGTGGAAAACGCCGCCGCGCTCACCTCCGGCATGATCGACGACACCGTCCGACGCTACGTCACCGACCTGCTCGGCACCGCCGGCGCCCGCTACCGCCAGAGTCTCTACGCCGGCGGCCCCGGCGCGCCCGTTGACGTTTCCACCGCCGAAATCGTCGCGTTCGTCCGCACCGCCCTGTCGTGCGTCGACGCTTCCCTGCGCCTCAACCGCCGCACCGGCGGACTCTGGCACGCCTACAATCTTCTCTCCTTCACCGAGCAGCCGCCCGCCCTCGCCATCAGCCACCTCGCGCCGATGCTCGAAGGCCAGGTCGCCATCCTCAGCTCCGGCCTGCTCTCGCCCACGGAGGCCGTTCTACTGCTCGACGCCCTCCGCCACAGCCCTCTCTACCGCCCCGACCAGCACAGTTACCTGCTTTATCCCAACCGCTCGCTGCCCGGATTCCTGGACCGCAACCGCATCTCCGCCGACCTTGCCGCCGCCAACCCGCTGATCGCCGCCCTTATCGCCGCCGACGACACCTGCCTCGTCCTGTGCGACGCCGAGGGCCAGGTCCGCTTCCATCCCGACCTCGCCAACGACGACGAACTCTCCGCCCGCCTCGACAAACTCGCCGCCGATCCCGCGTGGAAAGACCGCATCGCCGCCCACCGCGAGTCCGTGCGCGCCGTTTACGAGGCCACCTTCAACCACCGCGCCTTCACCGGTCGCAGCGGTTCCATGTTCGGCTACGAAGGCCTCGGCTGCATCTACTGGCACATGGTTTCCAAGCTCCTCCTCGCCGTGCAGGAAAACCTCTTCGCCGCCCGCGCCGCCAACGACCCGGCCGCCGACCGCCTGCAAGCCGCCTACTTCGACATCCGCTCCGGCCTCGGCCCGGCCAAGTCCCCGCAGGTCTACGGCGCCTTCCCCACCGACCCGTATTCCCACACCCCCGGCCACGCCGGCGCCCAGCA
>FJVV01000165.1_pt1 | contig 13067 bp, 9 predicted proteins | sample 1011911 | NCBI WGS metagenome assembly FJVV01 (sample SAMEA3912450, study PRJEB9761) | metagenome | biome: forest; material: soil | place: USA | collected 2011-06-22 | depth 0.1 m
GCCGCCGTCGCCGCCGTTGCCACCGTCGCCGCCGAGGCCGCCATCGCCAGCGACAAATGACCCGCCACTGATGGTTACAGTAGTGCCGGGCGCAAGAGTGAGGCCGTTGCCGCCATTGCCGCCGAAACCGCCGCCGCCACCGGTGCCGCCCCCGCCGCCATTGCCGCCGGCGCCGCTGGGGCCGCCGCCGGGGCCGCCGGTGCTGTTGCCGCCGACACCGCCGAAACCGCCGTCGCCGCCGTCGCCGCCGTTGCCACCGGGGCCACCGGTGAAGCTGCCGCCGGTGATGATCAGGCCACCGCTGGAAAGCTCATAAGCGTTGCCGCCGGCGCCACCGGGGGTGCCAGGAGTGCCGTCGGCGCCGCCAGCACCGGGGGTGGCGGGGTTGCCGGAGGTGCCGTCGGCGCCGTCGCTACCAGCTGAACCGGCAGAGCCCGCCGACCCTGAGGCTCCGGTCAAAGTGCCGGAATCGATCATGCTTGGATCGGCTTGGGCGAGCAACGGCAGGCTCAAGAAAGCCACCAGCGTGAGACCGAGGAGGGTGCGGTTATGCATAAGAAGGAATACGAAGATAGAGAAGCGTGAGTTATTCCAATTTTAAAAAATTTGTAAATATTTGAAATAGCAGATATTAAGTCATTCAAATAGATTTAGTTAGGGATCGAACACGAAAAGAGACTGGCCGCTTTAGGGTGTGTTTTTGAAATAAATCCGGTCGGCGTGAGAGGAGAAGTGGGCTCGGCCAAGGCGACCGAGGCGGAGGCGGGCCAGCGGCCCGTGCCGCCGAGGTCAACGCCGGCCCAGCCTTCTTATCCTCTCACTCGCAGAGTTCGACGGCCTGAGTTATTTCAGAAACACACCCTAGGCCGTTTTAAGGCCCGTGACCTTCACCGTCCGCCACCTATCACCAAGACCTCACGGGCGCAGGTCGCCCGCTGTCAGCAGCGCGTGTTTGCCGTCCACGGGCAGGAGCATGCGGCCGCCGGTGGCGATGCGCATTTTATCCAGCCAGGCCTCGAACTCGGGCGCGGGGCGCAAGCCGAGGACTTGGCGCAGGTAGTGGCTGTCGTGGAAACTGGTGGACTGGTAACCGAGCATGATGTCGTCGGCGCCGGGCACACCCATGATGTAGTTGCACCCGGCGACACCGAGGAGCGTGAGGAGGGTGTCCATGTCGTCCTGGTCGGCTTCGGCGTGGTTGGTGTAACACACATCGACGCCCATCGGCAGGCCAAGGAGTTTGCCGCAGCAATGGTCTTCGAGGCCGGCGCGGATGATCTGTTTGCCGTCGTAGAGATACTCGGGGCCGATGAAGCCGACGACCGTGTTGACGAGGAGCGGCTTGTAGGCGCGGGCGACGGCGTAGGCGCGGGCTTCGAGCGTCTGCTGGTCGAGGCCGTGGTGCGCGTTGGCGGACAGCGCGGAGCCCTGGCCGGTCTCGAAATACATGACGTTGTCGCCGATGGTGCCACGCTTGAGCGAGAGCGCGGCGGCGCGGGCCTCGGCGAGAAGAGGGAGGGTGACGCCGAAGCTTTTGTTGGCGGCCTCGGTGCCGGCGATGGATTGGAAAACGAGATCGACGGGCGCGCCGCGGCGCATCGCCTCGAGGGCGGTCGTGACATGCGCGAGGATGCAGGACTGCGTGGGGATTTCGTAGCGGCGGATGAGTTCGTCGATGAGGCGGAGGAGCGTCTCCATCGCGGGGACGCTGTCGGTCGCGGGGTTGATCCCGATGACGGCGTCGCCGCAACCGTAGAGCAGTCCGTCGAGGATCGAGGCGGCGATGCCCTGAGGATCATCGGTGGGGTGATTGGGCTGGAGCCGCACGGCGAGGCGTCCGGGGAGGCCGAGGGTGTTGCGAAAGGCGGTGATGACGCGGCATTTTTGCGCGACGAGAATGAGGTCCTGGTTGCCCATGAGCTTCGACACGGCGGCGACCATCTCGGGCGTGAGCCCGGGGGCGAGCGCGGTGAGGACGATCGAGTCGGTCTCGTAGCGGAGCAGCCAGTCACGGAAACCGCCGACCGTGAGACCGGCGACGGGCGCGAAGGCCGCGCGGTCATGCGTGTCGATGATGAGGCGCGTGACGTCGTCGGCCTCGTAGGGGATGAGCAGGTCTTCAAGGAAGAGCGCGAGGGGAATGTCAGCGAGGCAGAGCTGGGCTGCCACGCGTTCCTCGGCGGAGGACGCGGCCACTCCGGCGAGCACATCGCCGGAGCGGAGCGGGGTGGCCTTCGCCATCAGCTCGCGGAGCGAGCCGAAGGCGTGGCGGGTGGCGCCGACATTGCAGGACCAGCGGGACATGAGCCGGACGTTGGCCTGATCGGCGCGCGTTGGCGAGGCGTCAGGCGTCGGAAGCGGGCGCGGCGACGAGGCCTTCGGCGGACGGCGGCACGGCCGGGCTGCTGAGGGAGGTGACGGGCGGACCCTTGAAGAGCTTTCGCACGCCGGCCCACCACGCAACGGTGAGGACAACGACCGCGCCGACGAGGGCGTTGAGCGCAAGATCATTGGGCGGTTGCACGCCGGCCCAGGTCACCCCGCAGACAAACACAAAGGAGATGACCGCGAGCGTCTTGAAGAGCACGGGGCCGAGGTTGAAGGGGCCGGTCTTCGTCCAGGACTTGCCAAGGGTGAAAAACCCGGCGGCCACGGGCATCACATAGGAAATGTAGAGGAAAATCACGCAGGCGGCGGTGAGCGTGGTGTAGGCCTTGGCGTAGAGCGTGGAGGCAACGGCGAGGACGGCGGTCGTCCAGATGGCGGTGACGGGAGTCTTCCACTTGGCGGAGACTTTTTTCAGCGCGCCGGAGAACGGCAGGCCGCCGTCGCGAGAAAAAGCGAAAACCATGCGCGAGGTGGAGGTCACGCAGGCGAGGCCGCAGAGGTAGTTGGCCACCACGATGCCGACCCAGAGAACCTTGCCGAACGCGCCGGGGAGGACGGTGTCCATAAGCCAGGCGAAAACGTTGCCACCCTGCTTCGCGCCGTCGGCCAGGCTGGGCATGGCGATGACGAAAGCGGAGACCATCACCCAACCGAAGATGCCGGAGATGTAGACGGAGCGGATAATGCCCCTGGGGACATTGACGGCGGCGTTCTGCGTCTCCTCGGAAGTGTGGGCGGAGGCGTCGTAACCGGTGATGGTGTAGATGGGCCAGAGCAGGCCGAGGAGGATCATGGTCCAGGTGCTGCCGTTCGCGGGCCACACTCCGCCGCCGGCGTCGCCGCTGGTGTTGGTAAACGTGAACAGCCGCCCGACGTCATGCGTCGGCGCAAACCAGAGCATCGCCCCTGTGAGGATGATCGCGACCGCGAAGATCAGGTAGCCGCTGAAGTCGGTCAGCAGCGTGACCGCGCGGATGCCGAAGTGGTTGAGGAGCGCCTGCGAGAGAAGGATCAGCGACACGCCGATGACCTGGTCGTTGGGCGTAAGCTTCGCCGGATCGATGCCGATCATCGGCCCGATAAACGTGATGAAGAGGGAATAGGCGCCGACGTTGACGGCGGCGGTCACAAAAATGAGCCCGGCGAGGTTGAACCACGCGGTCGCCCAGCCCCAGCCCTTGCCACCAAGGATGGAACTCCAGTGATAGAGTCCGCCGGCGGTCGGAAACGCCGAGGCGATCTGCGCCATGCAAAGTGCGACGAGCAGACACAGCCCGACGCCCAGCGGCCAGACGATGCCCGCAGCCGCACCCCCGACCGCGCTAATGCCAAGTTGGAGCGACGTGATGCCGCCCGCGAGGATACAGATGATCGAAAACGAAATGGCGAAGTTCGAGAACCCGCTCATGCGGCGCATCAATTCCTGCGCGTAGCCCATGCTATGGAGGAGCTTTTCGTCCTCCGAATGACCACCCGGCGTGTGTGCTGACATTGGATGTAGTATTCGCTGACCAGCCGGGATACGCCACGGCGCGTGGGGCTGTGTGTTTTTCAGCACAGCCGATGCCACGACCCATCCGTATGAAAACACCGCATCCGGAAGCCGCCCGTCTGAAGACCGTCTTCTCGACCCCAATCAAACCCATTAGGCGCTTACGCCAGCCAATACGCGGCGAGACCGGTGCCACAAAGCAGCCCGACGACGATGAGCCCCAGGCAGCCGCCCTTGCCCTGGGGAACGGCCACAAACTTATCCGGGGCCGATGCGCGCAGCGACGTCTCCAGTTCCTCGACCGCGTCCTTCGCCTCCCTGAGTCCGAGCCCCGTCATCCCGCGATAGAGTTTGATCGCCTCGATCTTGCGCCCTTGGAAAATGCATTCCGACAAAGTCGTGACCTGCTCGTCCGTGATAGGGTGGCTCATAGGGGAAAGCGATGGCCGGAATACCTCCAAAGACGAGGCCGAAAAGCGGGCGTCCCGTTTAAGCCTGCTCCCGTCGCTGCCTCCCGCAACTCTCAGCTCTCAACCCTCAACTTCTTTCCCCCCGTCGCCGATGCTTGCGTTGGCGTAAAAACCAACCTCGTTCATCGGTCGGCCCACACACCTTCCCCTCTCTTAACTCTCCACCCATCCCATGTCTCAGAAAATAGCCTTTGTCGGAGTCGGTCGCATGGGCGCCAACATGGCCCGCCGCCTTCACGAATGCGGCCACCCCGTGGTCGCCGTTTACGACAGCCACGCCCCCTCGGCCGCCGCCCTCGCCCAAGAACTTGACATCGAATACGCCCCGACGCTCGCCGCCGTCACCGCCGCCGCCGATGTCATCATCACCGTCGTAACCGACGATGCCGCCCAACTCGCCGTGTTTGCCGAAACCGGCGACTCCCTCCTCGCCGGCGCGACCGGCAAAGTCTTCATCAACTGCGCCACCGTCACCCCCAAGACCCACCTCGAGATCGAGCGCCGCGCCCTCGCCGCCGGCGCCGTCTCCCTCGAAGCCTGCATGGCCTCCTCCATCCCGCAGGCCCGCGCCGGCACGCTCTACCTCATGTGCGGCGGCAACCCCGACGTATTTGCCCGCGTGCAACCCATCCTCGCCCACCTGGGCAACGCCCCGCGCCTCATCGGCTCCACCGGCCAGGCCGCGCAGGTCAAGGCGCTCGTCAACATGGTCATGAACATCAACACCGCCGGCCTCGCCGAAGGCCTCGGGCTGGGCCACGCCCTCGGACTCGACCTCGACACCCTCCGCGAAGTGTTCGCGCAGACCGGCGCCTCCTCCCAAGTACTCAAGACCGACGGCGAAGACATGCAAAACCGCGCCCACGACTGTTACTTCTCCGCCGCGCACGCCGCCAAGGACTCGACCATCGCCTGGGTGCTCGGCTGCGAAGCCGGCCTGCAACTCCCGCTGGCCGCCGCCACCAAGCTCCAATACGACCGCCTCGTCGCCCTCGGCGCCGGCTCCCTCGACAAATCCGCCGTCGCCGAACTCACCTTCAAGGGCCGCCGAGTTTAGAATCTACCCGCTCCCATGCTCCGCCCCAATCCCCTCCCGCTCGCCCTCGTCTGCACCCCCAGACTCACCGCCTCGGCATGGCCGCGCTCTACCAACACCTGCTGAAACGAAACCCCGCGCCGGAGTCATCGGCGGTGTTTTATGTGTCGGCCTCGCCCAGACAGCTCACTGACAACTTCCGCGCCTTCCTCGGCAGCCAAGGCTTTTTCCGCGCGGCGTCCTGCGGCTGAAAGAAATCTCCGGCAAGGCGATGGCTCGCCGCTGAGCAACAACCAGCAGAACTACAAACGGCGCGTCCTAGAAACCGTTTTCCTCGTCTATCCGCAAATGCGCTTCGCCCTCTTCGGCGACGACGGCGAGCAAGACCCGGAGATATACGCCGCCCTGAGCAAAAAATTCCCCGCCCAGATCGAAGGCATCTGGATCCGCCGCGTGAACCCGGACCCGCAACGCACCCGCTTCCCCGACCAAGCCAACATCGCCGAGTTGCTGACTTGGGTTCCCAGTCCCTAATCTCAGAAACGAACGACCAGCAAAAATCGCGTAGGCGCAGCCCTTTACGCGACAAAAGACTCGCTTCCGTCCGATTCTTTGGCAAAACGCTTGCCATCATGAACTCCGAACAGGCCCACCCTAGGGTATGTTGGATCAAGCCAGCCGGCGGTATATTCACCTGCATATCAGCTCTGAATTATTTCGGGGTCAGACCATCCCATCAGTTCGTTAGCGTAATCTGACGGCCCAAACCAGTTTCAGCCCTAACACCTCTAGATAATATCATGAACCACACAGGTTATTTTAAATATGAAGGCAAATTAGTTAATGAGGGCATAATCGACGCCGCCGCCGGCTCAAGAGCCTTAGCAGGTATTGATAGCGCCATGCGCTTCTTTATAATTCAGGAGAATCCTAAATTGGAGATGCCCGATAATCTCTCCATTCCTGTAAAAATTGAAAAAGGCTCATGGAGCGCTTATATACCGGAAACTGTTCAAGGTTGGATCGGGACTGGACTAGGAGTTGTAACCCTTGCATACTTAAAAAAGGGCGCAGAAAAAATAGCAGAAAATGATTTTTCTGGAACGAACTTCAAAGGCGCCGCCAAGAGGGCCCTTGAATGCATTCAAAATGCTCTTTCGATTGGAAAGCACTTAGGACATCTTCAATTCAAATATCCATTGGCCGTAAAATGGGATCGCGAAGAGCACATCGGACTCGTGAATGACAAGGGCAACGTTTTATATATAAAAATCGCCGATTATAAAAAACTCGAACAATGTCCAACATCCATCTTAGCCCAACTCGCAAGCGTCGTCGAAACCGAGAGAACTCTCGTAATCGGGGTTAATCAGGGGAATAATATAACCGAGGTCAAATTAACGCGTCAAGACCGGCATATATTTTACACCTCTAAAGAAGAAGACCTAGAAGTCATACTCCCTGATCTAACACACGGCAAAAAGATCAAGATCCAAGGATTTGTTACCCGCGCAAATCAACGATCGAATACAATGGGATTCTTGTTTGATAAACACATCCTAACATGTGAGCCACGATCGGGAAAAATAGTGCGCTTTAAAAAACACTTATTTCTAATGTGCACACTTACAGGTGAGGTAACAAGACTAGACCCACTAGGAAGACCAACAGAGCCACGACCCAAGCTCATCATAGATAAGTTGACCGTGTTAAAAAATAAAACCCAATATGTCTTACCATTAGACGATTTCGACGAAGAGTAATTAAGCAGGCAAGACCACATTAACGATCCCATGTCCATCATTGCAGCACTTAAGCCAGTCTCTTCGACGCATAACGATTTATTTGAAGGTAAAGACACTCTTCATAAAATACGAGAGACCTTCTCAAAAGAACTGATAATCGGATTATGCGGCCCAATCGGAGCGCCGCTCAGAACGGTTGCCACGGCAATGCATGAGCTTTTAACCGAAAAATACGAATACCATCCTGACAAGATTAAGTTAAGTGAATTTATAGAGAAATTTAAGGGGACTCCCCCTCTAGATACAGATAAATCTAAACGATACCGGCACCTAATAGACAAAGGAAATGAACTGCGACTCGAGCACGGGAATGCCATACTTGCAGAGCTAGCTATTAAACACATTTCACTGAGGCGGGCAGCTACAACCACAGAGGAGGATCCAGAACCCAAACCAGTAAGATTTTGCCACATAATAGATTCAATAAAAAACACCGAAGAAATAGAAATCCTTCGCGCAGTTTACGGTGATCTATTTATTCTAATCGGGGTCCACTCCTCACCGGAGGACCGCGCCAGATCGCTCAAGGCAGGAGGCGTAAGCGAACAAAGCTTATCAAGCTTAATGGACACAGATTCAGGCGAAGACTTCGCCCATGGTCAAGAAGTTAGAAAATCATTCCCTCTATCTGATTTTTTCATTCACGCTATTGATGGCAATACTACACTACTCAAAGATAAATTAGAGCGAATATTAAGCCTAATCACAAAAACCAGAATAATAACACCTACAAAGCATGAAACCGCTATGTATCATGCACACGCAGTTTCAATGAACTCGGGCTGCTTATCTCGCCAAGTAGGTGCGGCAGTTACAGATGAAACTGGTGATGTTATAGGTCTGGGATGGAATGACGTTCCTCAATTTATGGGTGGCCTATATGCTGAATCCAGCAAAACAGACCATCGATGCATGCACCGAGATGGCGGACAATGCTTTAATGATCTTGAAAAAGATACTTTAGCAGAACAAATTACACTAGAAATAGGCAAAGCAATTCCCTCCATTAAGGCGCTACATCTAGAAGTAAAAAAACAAATAAAAGCGTCACGCATTAAAGATCTGATCGAATTTTCAAGGGCTGTGCATGCTGAAATGATGGCCATAATAAATGCCGGCGCCACCGCAAATGGACACAGAGTCAAAGGCGGCAAAATTTATGTCACCACCTATCCATGTCATTCATGCGCTAGGCACATTATTGCCGCAGGACTTTGTGAAGTCGTATACATAGAACCGTATAGAAAAAGCTTAGCCATCCGCCTGCACTCCGATGCCATTTCCGAAGAAACCAACGCCGAGAATAAAGTTAGGATTCGTCCATTCGAGGGAGTGGGTCCATCTCGCTATGCTGATTTCTTTGAGATAAATGCGCGAACCCCTCGCAAAGGAGCGGACGGAAAAATGATCTTGGCCAAAAATCAAACTGCACTTTTCACAAGCTCGACCTCGTTAAAATCTTTCCCAGCTTTAGAAGGCCTAATTGTTGAACAATTAACAATGCGCGGTCTTGTAATTCATCCAGAAAAAGCCTCATAGTATAGAACATAATGAAACAGCGCGAACAACTGGAACTAAATTTGGAAATGGAGCTTCAACGCCCCGTGTCTTTAGTTAGGACGCGATCGCCACTGCCAAATCCAGCCCAAATCGCTCCGGATAATATAATTTCATTCGAAGCCGCAAAGATTCATTACATTAAAGAGCAGGAGCAAGATTTGATCCGACGTGTGACCTCTTGGAATAAGCATCCGAAATCGAGTTAAACTGTGTTTACAGGCTCGTATTAGTCACAGACGATCCGAGTCGAGCTAACTGAGATCGAGCCAAAGAGGTCTGGCCGCTGTTTGTTGATTTTTCAGATTCTCGGAGACTCCGAGCTGAACCTGTCCGAAAATCACAGGTCCGTTCGTTGATTCTATACATCCACCTTCATGAGTACTCCCACCACCGACTATCCCGTTCTCAGCCCTTACCTCAGCGTCAGCGACGCGGCGCAGGCCATCGTGTTCTACAAGGCCGCCTTCGGAGCCACCGAACGCTACCGCCTGACCGATAAAAAATCTGGCAAAGTCGTCCATGCCGAACTCCTGATCCACGGCGCCCTCGTCATGCTCTCGGAGGAAAACCCGCAATGGGGCAACAAGTCCCCGTCCACGCTCGGCGGCACAGCCGTCACCTTTTGCCTGATGGTGAAAAACGCCGATGCCGCGTTCGACCGCGCCGTCGCGGCGGGAGCCGGCGTGCTCATGCCCCTCGCCGACCAATTCTACGGTTTCCGCAGCGGCAGCGTGACCGACCCCTTCGGCCACCAATGGATGCTCCAGCACGAGCTCGAAAAAGTTTCTCACGCGGACATGCAAAAACGCTGGGACGCCATGACCGGCGAATGCCCCGGCGAAGCCGACGCGGCAGCGAAATAACCGCCTCTTCCGGCCTTGCGTCCTTCGCATCCGTTCTTTGCGCCTTTGCGTTAGAAGGCTCGACGCGTTTTCCCCCGCCTCCGTTCACACTTGTTCCTCGATTCAGGAGATCGACGGAGTGGGAGCGCCCGGCTGCTTCACTGAACCCAGCTCCCCCCGCCTAAGCAGATAAGCCGCCAGATAAGCGCAGAGCGCCAGCAGCAACAGGGCCCGCAATCCCAGCACCATGGATGAGAATTCGGCCAGCCCGCCGGCGACCGCCCCGAGCAGGTTCCAGCCGAACGCGTGCGACACCTCCGGGCGCGCCGTGTAGAGCGCGGCGAAGCCGGTGGCGGCAAACAGCACGGGGCCGCCCACCACGAGCACCGACAGCATCAGCCGCCAGCCCACGTTCATCGTGAGCAGCCACTCGTTTGGCAGCAGGTAAAGCACGGCCAGCGTCACCGCCAGGCCGGCGATGCTCGTCCGAAAACCAAGAGGGCAACGCGCGTAACCGATCGTTCCCGCCAGGATCATCAGCAAGATGGAGGCGAAGACCACCGCGCTGGTCAGCCAGGTCGATCCCCACACCAGGTTCATCGCCGTCACCGCCCTCGTTTCGAGCAGCAAAAACCCGAACCCAAAGAAAAACATCGGGCCGTCAAAGCCTCCCCGCTTGAAGAAATTTCGCCGGAAACCGCGGGAGGCCGCCAGCACCGACACCACCGCAATCACCGCGATGGACGCCATCACAATGAGGTAAAACGGGCTCAGGGAGCGCGAGTTGAGGTAGAGGTAGGGCCAATCGTCGTTTGGCAGGCCCATGGTCTCCAGATTGTCCGCGGTCAACAGAGCGGTGAGGGCATCGCGATGCTGCCGGTCGAGCTTCGCAAACGCGGGGCCCGCCATGAAGATCTCATTGAACAGCACATAGTGATGGCGATGCACAAAGGGAGCTTCGCCGAAAACCTTGGTCAGCATCAGGCCGATGCGCAGGTCTATCTGCCTGGTCGCGGTCATGAAATAAAGGGCCATGCCCCCGTCGGGCGTCAGGCGCCGTTTCGCCGCCTCCAGGCAGTTCACCGTATACACGAAGTTGTCCAGCCGGACGTTCGAAAGCGCCGACAAACGGGTCATCGAATCCAAGGTGCCAAAAATGATCGTGTCGTAGTAAGCTGTGGTGTTGTTCAGGAAGGCGCGGGCGTCGGTGTTGTAGATATGCACGCGCGCGGAATCGTAAGGGCGATTGGGGTGCAGCGCCCGGCCCAGCTCGATGATGACCGGGTCGATTTCAACCACGTCCACCGTTTCGGCGCCTTCTTGCAGCAAGGTCGCCACGTCATTGCCTGTGCCGGCCCCCAGAACCAGCGCGTGCCGGGGCCGGTGACCGGAAAGCCTGTAGGGTTGGTGATAGCCGATCGCCGTATCCGTGTGCTCCGCAGTCCGCGGATCGGTGTTGATCGCGACCTGATGCAAGGAACCGTTCGTGAGTATCTCGGTGATCCCCGCCTTGGTGGAATCGGTCGAAATCGCATAATAGGGACTGTAGAATCGGGCCCGCTCGGCAAAGTGAACCGTCACGAGCATGGCCAGGCCGCACAGGGCATATACCACCCGCCGTTTGCGGGGTTGCGCGCCGCAAACCCAAAGCGCCCCGACGAGCGCGATGCCGAACCAATGCAGCGGCTTCAGCCGCATAAACGCCACAATCGAAAAGAGGAGGGTTCCGGCACAAGATCCGCTCAGATCCCACGCATAGCCTTTCAAGGATTTGCCCTGGAACTGAAAGGTTTTCAGCCTCTCGGCGATCATCTGGCCCGGCGAGATAAAGGCGATCATCGCGAGCGTAAAACAAGCAAGGACCGGCAACCATACGTTGCCAACCACCGGAGCATTCTGAGGAAGGTCGTAGTAAAGGAGCCAGAGATGTTCCGCCCCCGAATCCTGGGTGAAAACCACCCGGCTAAGGGCGGCATACGCGACCGTCAGCGTCAGCAACGCAGGCAACCACCAAGTGGCCAGGGATCGCGTGCCGGCACGCAAACAGCCGACGCCCAGCCCGAGAAAGGATCCTATCAGGAGCAAATTCGGGAAATAGGCCAGCACCCGCACCTGCGCCCCCCCCCATCGAATAATCGCCAGCTCCAAAAAAAGAATGGTGGCGGAAAGCACCAGCAATTCGCGGCCTTGTCGCGCGAGATCAGGAAGGGCATCCGGCGAATTGCCGGATGCGGTGGATTGGGAAGAGGATTGCGACATTGAAGATGGATTCCGGTTGGATCGACCAATGCTCCGTGCCTCCAGCCCGAAGGAGTCGAAACGGATCAGGTCGGCTTTAGCGCGTTTTTTGAGATCACCCGGCGCCGAAGTCGAATTTTACTTCACCGGCCACAACCTTGAGCTTTGCGTCGAAGGGCTTGCCGGCCTTTGACGTGAAACCGGTCAGCAGGTCGGTCACCTGCGCGGTCAGGAGCTGCTTCACGACCTCGGGCGCGATTTCTTTTTGCGCGATCACCTTCCACACGACGAAGCGGCAGCCGCCCCGCCAGTTGGAGCAGCCGTAGGCTTTTTTGCCGACCACCACATCCCCCGCGCAGACCGGACACGCGCCGAGCGACTCGTCACCCGAGGCCGCTTTCTGCGCGGTATCGGCCACGTCGTAGGCGGGCTGGCCTTTTTTGTCGAAACGCAGGTGCGCAAAGTGGCGCACGCCGTCCACCTCGACGGGGTGCGGCGTGAGGCTGCGTTTGTGGATGAGGATTTCGCGCGCGAGCACGGGCGAAACGGGCAGGCCCCAAAGCACGCCGGGGAGCACGAATTTGCAGCCGTCCCTCCACTGGGAGCAGCCATAACCGGTGCGTCCGCGCATCACCGGCGCGTAGCACACCGGGCACGGACCGAGGTTGGTAAGGTCGATGGTGGCCTCGGCGTTGCCCTGCAGGATTTCGCGGGTGTAGGCCTCGACCTCTTTCATAAAAACCTCCGCCTCGTAGTCGCCGCGCTCGATACGCTTGAGGCGGTGCTCCCAGTCGCCGGTGAGTTCGGGGGATTTGAGGCGTTCGTCCTTCACCAGCGAAATGAGCGCGCGGCCGGAATCGGTGCTCACGAGATTCTTTTTGCGGCGCTCGACGTAGGCGCGGGTGATCAGGACTTCGATGATCGAGGCGCGCGTGGCGGGCGTGCCGACGCCTTTTTCTTTGAGCGCTTCCTTGAGGGTTTCGTCGGTCACGATCTTGCCGGCGGTTTCCATCAACTGGAGCAGGCTCGCCTCGTTGAAACGCTTGGGCGCGGAGGTTTTTAATTTGGCGAGCCTCGGCTCGTGCGGGTTGCGCTCGCCCTCCTGGAAGTCGGGGAGTTTTTGCACCGCCTCGGCGTCCTTTTCCTTGTCATCGTCGGCCGCGTCGCCGCCGTAGAGCGCCTCCCAGCCGGCGTCGATCAGCACGACGCCGCGCGCGCGGAACGGTTCCTCGGCGG
>FJVV01000477.1_pt1 | contig 13058 bp, 12 predicted proteins | sample 1011911 | NCBI WGS metagenome assembly FJVV01 (sample SAMEA3912450, study PRJEB9761) | metagenome | biome: forest; material: soil | place: USA | collected 2011-06-22 | depth 0.1 m
CCTGAGGCGCTGGTGACGTTGCCGGCGATGAGAGTGAGGTGGGGGAAGGCGTCGCGGACGAGTTTGACGATGTCGCCGACGCCGGCGGTGTGGCCGTGGGCGGTGGAGACGGCGACGGCGTCGATGTGTTCTTCAACCAACTGGCCGACGTGGCTGATGATCTTGTCGCGGTCGAGGGAGCCGTCGGGTTTGCGCACGGGGGCGATGGCGGCACCGACGACGAGGCGGAAGTCGGCGTCGCGGGAGGGTTTGCGGCCGGATTTCGACTCGGTGAGGATGCGGTCGATGTCGGAGAAGGTGGCGAGACCTCGCAGGTGGTCGTGGTCGTCGACGACGAGCATCTTGTGGATGCCCACGTTTTCGGCGAAGAAGGCGTCGGCGGCCTTGATGGGATCGGACTTGAGGGCGCGTTCGTGGAGGGTGCGGATGGCGCTGCGGGGCGTCATGGCCTCGGCGACGGTTTTCGTTTTGTAGCGTTCACGCACGGTGCTGCCGGGAAGGAGGCCGACGAGACGGCCTTCGTGGTCGACGACGGGGAAGGTGCGGAAATCGTAGCGCTTGGCCTCGATGAGGGCGAGGACGTCGCCGACGTGCTGCTCGGGGGTGACGGTGATCGGATCTTGGATGAGGCCGTGAATGTGGCGCTTCACGCGGGCCACTTCCTTCACCTGATCCTTGGCCGGCATGTTGTAGTGGATGAGGCCGAGGCCGCCGTTGAGGGCCATGGTGATGGCCATACGCGCCTCGGTGACGGTGTCCATGTCCGAGGAGATGATCGGGATGGAGAGCTTCAGCGCGTCGGAGAGAGCGGTGGACGTGTCGGCGTCCTTGGGCAGGATCTCGGAGTAGAGCGTGGCGAGCGACACGTCGTCGAACGTGAGCGCCACCGGGAGATTGGCGCGGAAGAAGGCGTCGGCCGTCTGATAAAATTCGGCGTCGGACGCCGCAGCGGAAGTCGTGGCAACCTTGATCATGAGTTGCCATGAACGTAGTAGGGCCAACCGTGAAAAGGGCAAATGGATTTTCGTTTTTCCATTGGCGGGGGAGGGGGCTTGCAGTGTGATGGCGCCAATGCCTCTTCGTCTTTTTCATCGCCGCTACACCCTACCGTTTCGGGCTCCGGTAAGGACGGCGCACGGGGTGTGGGTGGAGCGCATCGGGCTGGTTGTGCGGCTACAGGATGAAGGCGGGCGGGTGGGTCACGGGGAGGTTGCGCCGATTCCGTGGTTTGGCACCGAAACGGTTGAGGAGGCCGAGGCTGCACTGGGCGTGCTCGGCGAGTGGGTGACGCCGGAGCAGCTCGCGGCGGTGCCGGCGGAGTTGGGTTGTCTTCGCTTCGCACTGGTGGCGGCGCTGGCGGAGTTCGGTAAAGACGAACGAATTAATACTGATGCCCCGCCTTATCTTCCGGTCGCGGCATTGCTTCCGGCGGGGCGTGCGGTGCTTGCCCAGATCGCGCCGAAGGCGGAGCTGGGTTTTCGCACGTTCAAATGGAAGGTGGGCGTGGGTGATTTGGCGGATGAGCTCTCCTTGTTGGACGATGTGATTGCCGAGCTGCCTTCGGGGTCGAAACTGCGGCTTGATGCCAATGGAGCCTGGGACCGACGGCAGGCCGAGAAATGGCTGGATCGCGCGGCGGAGCGGCCGATTGAGTTTATCGAACAACCCTGCTTTGCCCAGGCTTCGGAGGGCGCGGCCCTCGTCAGGCGAACGGAGGATGTGTTGCGGGGGTTGGCGGGAAGTTTTCCGACGCCGATCGCGCTGGATGAATCTTTGGTGGGCTCGGGTGACGTGGAGCGCTGGTTGGCGGCGGACTGGCGCGGGGTTTTTGTGATCAAGCCTGCGCTGCTGGGTGATCCTGTGCCGGTGATGGCACGGCTCGCGACGGCGAAGGCCGACGTGGTGTTTTCCTCGGCGCTGGAAACGGCGGTCGGGGCGAAACCTGCCTTAGGACTGGCGTTTGCGTGGACGGGAAAGCCGCGTGCGCTTGGCTTCGGCGTGTGGCCGTTGTTTAACGAGAGCGTTTTCGATGGACCGTTTGGGGCTCCTTTTATTCGATCCGAGGATGTCAAGCGACTTAACCCCGAAGCCGTATGGATCGCGCTGAATTAGCACGCCTGTTGGGTGCACCGTCCGCAGTGGCCGAACCTCGCGACGTGGTCGTGGAAGACGGCGACCCCGTGAAGTTCATCGAGGCGTTCACCGCGGCGGTCGCGGCGAGTGGCACGGTGTTTATCGCCGATCCTTCATGGGGGCAGAACGAGCGGGCGCAGTTCAACGCGCTTGTCTCCTCGCCGTTGTCCGCAATTCAACGCTCGTCTTCCGCCGGCTGGCTTTGTGTGCCGACGGGTGGCTCGGCGGGCGTCGTCAAGCTGGCGCGCCATGACGAGGAAACGATCTCAGCTGCGGTCAACGGATTCTGCGCGCACTTTGCAGTGCAGCGGGTCAACGCTGTCGGTCTGCTGCCGCTCAACCATGTCAGCGGCCTCATGTCCTGGATGCGCACGGTGCTGACCGGGGGCGAGTATCGTCCGTGGAACTGGAGGGCGTTGGCGGCAGGTGACCGTCCGGTGCTGCCGGCGGCCGCAGGCGACTGGTTTCTTTCGCTTGTGCCGACGCAGCTCCAGCGGTTGCTGGCCGATCCCGCGGCGGTGGAGTGGTTGAGGGGGTTTCGCGCGGTGTTTGTCGGCGGAGGTCCGTCGTGGCCGGAGCTGATCGCGGCGGGAGCGCAGGCGCGGCTGCCCTTGGCGTTTACCTATGGCATGACAGAGACGGCCGCGATGGTCACGGCGCTGCGTCCGGATGAATTTATGGCCGGAGGACGCGGATGCGGCGTGCCCCTGCGGCACGCGCGAATCACGCTTGATGCCGAGGCTTGCGTGATGATCGATGGTGAGTCGTTGTTTCGCGGATACTGGCCGGCGCTGCGTGAAACCGGGCCGTGGACCACCGGAGATTTGGGGTGTTTCGATGCTTGCGGCAGCCTTCACCTGCTTGGCCGGAGCGACGCGCTTATAATCACGGGTGGAAAGAAGGCGGATCCCTTCGAGATCGAGGCCGCGTTGCGGGCCACGGGGGAGTTTGTTGACGTGGCGGTCATCGGGCTGCCGGACCGAGATTGGGGCGAGGCGGTGGTTGCGTTCTATCTGGCGTCGGGGAGGGATCCCGATTTCGGACGTGTTGAGAGACAGATCCGTGATCGGCTGGCACCCTATAAGCATCCCAAACGCTACGTCGCCGTGGCCGTTTGGCCGCGCAACGCGCAGGGCAAGGTCAACCGGCTGGAACTGCGTCGGCAGATATCAGCCTGATGTAACCCAAGCGGCGAGATTGACGGGCAGGGGAAGGCGTTCACGAGTTTGCGAGGAGATGCAGACGTGTTCGGTGCGGACGACGGCTGCGCGTTTTTCGGCGGCTCCTTGCTTCCAGATCATGTAATCGACGGCGTAGCTGTTTTCTGAAAGAGCCTTCGGGGTGACTTCGATGCGCACCTTGTCGCCGCAGGCGAGCGGGCGCAGGTAGCTGGCTTCGCTCTTGGCAACCGGGACGACTACGCCATGGTCCGCAAAAAATGTCCCGAGCGTAATCCCCGCCGCCGCCAGCGACTCTTCGTAGGCCTCGTGGCAGATCGAAAGGTAGTTGGCGAAGAACACGACTCCGGCGGCATCCGTGTCGGGAAAGTGGATCGTGCGGGTGTAGGAGAATGGCATGGTTGCATTTTCGGTTTGGGATTTGGGATTTACGATTTCAAATTGGCGCCATGACGAAAAACGAGATCGCCGATGTGCTGGCCGAGATCGGCACCTTTTTGGAGTTGAAGGGTGAGAATCCCTTCAAGACCCGCGCCTACCAGGCAGGAGCCCGTGCGCTTGAGGCAATCGAGGACGATGAACTTGCGACGCTCATTCGCGAGGAGCGGTTGAAATCGGTGAAGGGCATCGGCGACGCGCTCGCGCAAAAAATCGGGGAGCTGCACGCCACGGGGAAGCTAGAGTTCTTCGAGAAACTGAAGGCGTCCATCGAGCCCGGCCTGATCGAGATGCTGGATGTGCCCGGCCTTGGTCCGAAGAAAATCCGTGCGCTCAACGAAAAATTGGGGCTCGTCTCGCTCGCTGAACTGGCCGCCGCTTGCTCTGACGGGCGCGTGGCCGCGCTCGATGGGTTTGGCGAAAAGTCGCAGCAAAAAATTCTCGAAGGCATCCGCAATCGCGAGGCTTACGGAAAGCGCCATCTTTGGTGGGATGCGTATGAAATCGCCACTCCCATCGTGGCCGGACTGCGCGCGTTGCCGAAGGTGATGAGGGCAGAGGCGGCGGGCAGCCTGCGTCGCGGGCTGGAGACGGTGGGCGATCTGGATTTTATCGTGGCGGCGACGGATGTTGCGCCTGTGGTCGAGTGGTTTGTCACGCAGGCGGGCGTGAAGGAGGTCACCGCGCGCGGCGAGACCAAGGCGAGCGTGCGTTTCGAGAGCGGACTGCAGGCCGACCTGCGCCTCGTGCCGGCGGAGCAGTTTGCCTTCGCACTGCATCACTTCACAGGCTCGAAGGACCACAATGTCCAGATGCGCCAGCGTGCGCTCGCCCGCGGGCTGTCGTTGAGCGAGTGGGGGCTCGTGCCGGCGGAAGGCGGGGGCACCGCGAAGGAAAAGGCCGAGGGTGGTGCGCATGGTGTGAAGGCGGCGGACGAAGCGGCGCTTTTCGCGGCGCTCGGCCTCGCCTTCATACCTCCCGAGTTGCGCGAGGGGTTGGGCGAGATAGAGGCGGCGGAGGCGGGAAAGCTGCCGCGCCTGATCGAGACCGCTGATTTGCGGGGCGCGTTTCACAACCACACGACAGCGTCCGACGGGCGCAACACCCTGGCCGAGATGACTGCCGCCGCCGAGGCACTTGGTTGGGATTATCTCGGTATCGCCGACCACTCCAAATCGAGCGTTCAAGCCAAGGGTTTGAGCGAGGCGCGTCTCGCGGCACAAGTCGCCGAGATCCGCGCACTCAACGCTTCCGGACGTTTCAAAACCCATGTGTTTGCCGGCACCGAGTGCGACATTCTTCCTGATGGACGGCTTGATTACGATGATGGCGTGATGGCGTCGCTGGATTACGTGGTGGCCTCCGTGCACAGCGCCTTCACCCAGTCATCGGATGACATGACCGCGCGTATCATTCGAGCGATTGAACACCCGCGCACCACGATGCTCGGACACACCACCGGACGACTCCTGCTCCGCCGCGAAGGCTATGCGGTCAACGTGACGAAAATCATTGACGCCGCCATCTCGCATCGCGTCATCATCGAGCTCAACGCCAGCCCATGGCGGCTTGATCTCGACTGGAGACATTGGCGCAAGGCCGCCGCACGCGGTTTGCTTTGTGCGATCAATCCCGACGCCCATGAAATCGACGGTCTCTCTCATGTTGAGGCGGGCATCAATGCCGCACGCAAGGGCTGGCTCGCTCGGGAAAACGTGCTCAACACCCGTTCGCTTGGAGATGTGAGGCGTTGGTTTTTGGAACGTCGATAAACCCCAAGGGCGGCTGCCTCGGCTTTGAGAAATGCCAATGGGACGGCATCCGGGTAGTATCCCCTATCAATGTATTTAATTCACGTTAATAGCTCTTTTTCGTCCTTACGTTGCATTATAAATGCTAGGTAGTGGGGATTATGGCACTGAATTGGATCATGTTTCTCCCGGCCTTGTTGTTGTTATTCTATCCCCTGGAAGTTTTTCTTCCATCCAGGTCATTTTGCATGAGGGAGTTGGGTTATATTGATTTCAGTCAGCCGAGTGCGCGGCGGAGAGGGCCTTGGACCTTTCCGGCGTTGTGGGTAGATGGGGTCAGGGCTTTTTTAGGTGTTTGGCTGCTGCGCAACGCTTGGACAATCGAATCAAACAGAGACTGGCTACATAATGTGCCGGTAATTACCTCAATTTTAATTATTTCACTATCAATTGTTGCCCAAATGCATGCGCGTCACAGCCGAGAGCGGTTTTTGACTCCGGTGACCTATGTCATCGGTCTTTGGCTGGCATTGTTGCCCTTGCCGGCGGCGCTTGTCGCAGTGGCGGCGGGCGGGGTCTGCATGGTGGCGTTTCGTTCCTTGTCGGCCTTCTTTTTCTTTGGTGCGTCGACGGTGGTTGTGTTCGGCTATCTCGCGCTTCGGGCCGGATCGTGGGCGATGGTGGCAGCGGCGGTCGGGGTGATGCCGTATATGGTCAGCATGCTGGGCCGTCGGTCCTTGGCGGTGCCGGTCAGAATTGAGATGATGAGGGAACGCAGTCGGGATGTTTCCAAGGGCAAGGTCTTGCGCATGGCTGGTGGGGATAAAATCAAAATTTGAAGGCTTTGACGGGCGCGCATGATGCATACGCGTGTGGGGCAACTGAAATTGGAAGGGAGTTGGCAGGCTTGGCTGGTGTTCATTTTTAATTGAACTTAATGAAACGCCTGTCATTCACTGGAGGCTGTGCCGCGTCTTCCCTCCCCAGCCAGCCGGTCTGTTGCCGCTTCTGCGACTTCGTCGTCGGGCTCCCATCCTTTGGCGTCGGCGACGGGTTTGTCCGTGGGTGAGAGGGAGATCATCGCGATCTTTGTGCACATGACGCAGGCGCTGGGCATGCCTCGGTCGCTTGGAGAGATCTACGGTCTGCTGTATGCGACCCCGCAGCCGCTGGCATTTCAAGACATCGTGGACCGTCTGGGCATGAGCAAGGGCTCCGTGAGCCAGGGGCTGCGGTTTTTACGCAACGTCGCCGCGATCAAACCGGTGGTGGTGACGGGAGACCGGAGGGAGTTTTTCGAGCCTGTCGTGGAACTCCGCCAGCTGGTCGCGGGCTTCCTGCGCGAGCGGCTCAATCCACAGATCGAGACTTGGGGGGCGCGGGCCAAGGCGCTCAAGCCGGCCGATTTCGCGCTGGAGGCGTTGAGCGAGGAGGGGCGTGATACCCTCGATAACCGTCTCGAGAAATTGAAGACTTGGCAGAAGCGCGCCGGCACCGTGCTGCCGATGGTCAGCAAACTTTTGGGGTAGCTTTCCGGCCGGCGGCCGGTGGCCGGCTGGTTTGTCCGAAAACAGTTCAATTTTCATCCTCGTCACATTCTGCAAAAGGAAGTGACGGGGCGAAGCCTTGGCGGATTGCTCGTTTTAGCCTCAGCAAACCGGAGTTTCGGCCAGTTCTCTTTCATTCATGATCTATCTTCTCGGAGGTTACGGCTATGTGGGACAGGCCTATCGGCAGTTGCTGCAGGCGCGGGGCATTCCCTTTAAGAATCTGAAGCGTGCCGAACTCGATTACACCGATGTGGCCATGCTGACCGCGATGCTGAAGAAGGATCGTCCCGAGTTCCTCATCAACGCCGCCGGCTATACCGGGAAGCCCAACGTGGATGCGTGCGAACTGCACAAGGCCGAATGCCTCTTTGGCAACGCCGTTCTCCCCGGGCGCATCGCCGAGGCGTGCGAGGCGACCGGAACTCCTTGGGGCCATGTTTCCTCCGGTTGCATCTATACCGGTGCCCGGCCCGATGGTGCCGGCTTCACCGAGGAGGACACCCCCAACTTCACCTTCCGTCAGGACAACTGCTCCTTTTACAGCGGTACCAAGGTCCTTGGTGAAGAGGTCCTCGCAGGCCGTCCCGATGTTTACATCTGGCGCCTGCGCATCCCGTTCGACCATCTCGACAACCCGCGCAACTACCTCGCGAAACTCATTCGCTATCAAACTCTGCTTGAGGCGACCAATTCCATCTCTCAGTTGCACGAGTTCGTTGCGTCTACTTTCGCCTGCTGGGAAAAACGAGTGCCCTTCGGCACTTACAACGTCACCAATCCCGGCCACGTGACCACCCGCGAGGTCGTTGCGCTCATCAAGGAATCCGGCGTGTCCCCCAAGGATTTCCAGTTCTTCGTCTCAGACGCCGAGTTCATGCGGGTTGCCGCCAAGACCCCGCGCTCCAATTGCGTGATGTCATCCGCCAAGCTCTCTTCCGTGGGTATCACGCTCACGCCCGTTCGCGAGGCCATCCGCACCGCCCTCAAAAACTGGAGCTCCGTATCGTGAACATCCTTGTCACTGGCGGAGCCGGTTTCATCGGCGGCAATCTCGTCCGACACCTACTCATGGCGACGGACCACACCGTGCTGAATGTTGATGTGCTCACTTACGCCGGCAACCTTCGCTCGCTGGACGACATCTCCGCGCATCCCCGCCATCGCTTTGTGCAGGCCGACATCACCGATGCTGCCGCGATGCAGCGGCTCTTCGCCGAGTTCAAGCCCGGCTGGGTCATGCACCTCGCCGCCGAAAGCCATGTGGACCGTTCCATCGATGGTCCGGGCGCGTTTGTGCAGACCAACATCGTCGGCACCTACACCCTGTTGCAGGCCGCCCGCGCCCACTACGAGACGCTTACCGGCGCGGCGCGCGACAATTTCCGTTTTCTGCACGTTTCCACCGACGAGGTTTACGGCAGTCTCGGGGCGACCGGCTTTTTCACCGAGGAGACTCCCTACGATCCGCACTCGCCCTATTCCGCCAGCAAGGCTGCTTCCGATCATCTCGCGCGTGCCTGGGCCGACACCTACAAGCTGCCGGTTCTCGTCACCAACTGCTCCAATAACTACGGCCCCTTCCAGTTTCCCGAGAAGCTCATTCCTGTCGTCATTTTCAACGCCCTGCGCGGTGCTCCGATTCCTGTTTATGGCACGGGTGAAAACATTCGCGACTGGCTCTACGTCGGCGACCACGTTGAGGCGTTGCACACCGTGATCGCCAAGGGACGCCTCGGTGAAACCTACAACATTGGCGGAAACAACGAGCGGAAAAACGTGGACCTTGTGCGACTTCTTTGCGGTCTGCTCGACGAACTCCGCCCGCGCGTCGACGGCAAAGCCTACGCCGAACAGATAGCCTTTGTGGTTGATCGTCCCGGTCACGACCAGCGCTACGCCATCGATGCGGCCAAGATCCGACGCGAACTTGGCTGGACGGCGAAGCAGGGCCATGCCTCCGGCTTCCGGAAGACCGTCGCCTGGTATCTCGATAACGAGTCGTGGACCGCTGCCATCCTCAATGGCAGCTACAAACTGCAACGCCTTGGTCAAACCACGTGATCTGCGGATGAAATCATGAACCCAAATCGAAAAGGCATCATCCTCGCCGGTGGCTCCGGCACGCGGTTGTTTCCGCTGACCATCGCGGTCTCCAAGCAGCTCATGCCGGTCTATGACAAGCCGATGATCTACTACCCCCTGTCGGTGCTCATGCTGGCCGGCATTCGCGAGATCCTCGTCATTTCCACGCCGGCAGATCTCCCGTTGTTCAGGCGGCTTCTCGGCGACGGTTCACAGTTCGGGCTCGCACTTAGCTATGCCGAGCAACCCAACCCCGACGGGCTCGCCCAGGCATTTCTCATCGCGGCGGACGCCGGGTTTTTAAAGGACGGCGATTCCTCGGTGCTCGTGCTCGGCGACAATCTTTTCTACGGTCATGATTTTGTGAAATCCTTGGAGTCTGCCGCAGGGCAGGGGACGGGGGCCGCGATCTTTGGCTATCATGTGGCCGAGCCGTCCGCCTACGGCGTGGTGGAGTTTGCCGCCGACGGACGCGTGGTCTCGTTGGAGGAAAAACCCGTCCGGCCGAAGTCCAATTACGCTGTTCCCGGTCTCTATTTTTACGACGGGGATGTCGTGACTCTTGCCCGCAGTTTGAAGCCCAGCTCACGCGGCGAGCTGGAGATCACCGATTTGAACCGCCTTTATTTGGAAAAGGGCCGGTTGCACGTGGAGCTGCTGGGGCGCGGCACCGCTTGGCTGGACACAGGCACGCACGATTCGTTGCTCGATGCCGCGCAGTTTGTGCAGGTCATCGAGCGACGTCAGGGCCTCAAGATCGCCTGCCTTGAAGAGATTGCCTGGCGACAGGGGTGGATTGACCACGCGGGTCTGGAGGCAGCCATCAAGCGTCTGGGCAAATCCGCCTATGGCGCCTACCTCCGAGGGCTGCTGGCGGCCAGTTGAGAGCTTCGGGAATTCAAAGCCCATCGTCTGTCGCCTTCAATCTTTCGCTTTTCTCCTATGCTTAAAACCCTCCTCGTCACCGGTTCATCCGGACTGATCGGTTCCGAGGTGTGCCTGCATTTTGCCCGTGAACTGGGCTACACCGTTCACGGGGTGGACAACAACCAGCGCGCCGTCTTCTTCGGTCCCCAAGGCGACACCCGCTGGAACCAGCAACGCCTTGCTACCGAGCTGCCCGGCTTCGTCCACCACGAACTCGACATCCGCGATCGCGCGGGAGTGCTCGCGCTGGTGAAGACCGTCCGTCCGTCCGTGATCGTGCATACGGCAGCCCAGCCCTCGCATGACCGTGCCGCCGCGATTCCCTTCGACGATTTCGATACCAACGCCGTCGGCACACTCAACCTGCTGGAGGCCGCCCGCCAGGCCTGCCCCGAGTCGCCGTTCGTGCACATGTCGACCAACAAGGTCTACGGCGACGCCCCCAACCGCATCGCCCTCCGAGAACTGGAAACCCGCTGGGACTACGCCGACCCCGTCTACGATCACGGCATCCCAGAGACCTTTACCATCGACCAGTCGAAGCACTCGCTCTTCGGCGCTTCCAAGGTCGCTGCCGACGTCATGGTGCAGGAATACGGACGCTACTTCGGCCTTCCCACCTGCGCGTTGCGCGGAGGCTGTCTCACCGGCCCAAACCACTCCGGCGTCGAGTTGCACGGCTTCCTGTCCTACCTCGTGAAGTGCAATCTCGAAAGCCGTGAATACAAGGTTTTCGGCTACAAGGGCAAACAGGTGCGCGACAACATCCACTCGCTCGACGTCGCCCGCTTCATGGCCGCCTTTGTATCTGCTCCTCGGGCCGGCGAGGTGTATAATCTCGGCGGTGGAAAAGCCAACAGCACGTCTATCCTCGAGGCGTTCAAGGCCACGGAGAAATTCACCGGCCAATCCCAAGTGTTCACCTACGTGGATCAAAACCGCGCGGGCGACCACATCTGCTACTACAGTGATTTGCGCAAAATGCGCGCGCACTATCCGCAGTGGGATATAACCCAGTCGCTCGAAGAAACCATCCGTCAGATCGTGGCCGCATGGAAGACGCGACAGAGCTGAAGTTTCAGCCATCAATAGCTTCCTCATCATCGTCTTTAATCCCATGTCCAACATCGCCTTTATCACCGGTATCACCGGGCAGGATGGTTCCTACCTTGCCGAGCTCTTGTTGCATAAAGGCTACACTGTACACGGCCTTGTGCATCGTCCCGATGGCCTTGCCACCAGTAACATCGGTCACCTGGTCGCCGACGCCACGCTGCTGAACAAGCGCCTGTTTCTCCACAACGGCGCGTTCGAGGACGCCACCCATCTCCGGCGCATCATCAGCCGTGCGCAGCCGACGGAATTTTATCACCTCGCCGGCCAGTCGAGTCCACGCCTGAGCTTGGAACTGCCCGAGACGACCGTTGACAGCATCGGCATGGCGACGCTGCGCTTGTTGGAGATCATTCGCGACCTGCCCAATCCGCCCAAGTTTCTCTACGCTTCCAGCGCAGAGGTGTTCGGCTCGCCGGTGCATTCGCCACAGGACGAACTCACGCCGCTCAATCCCACGACGCCGTATGGAGCGGCCAAGGCGTTCTCCCAACAGATGGCGCGCATCTACCGCACGGCCTACGGGCTGCAGACCTGCTCCGTGATCCTCTATAATCACGAGTCACCCCGTCGCAGCGGGCAGTTTGTGACCATGAAGGTCGCGCGCGCCGCCGCCCGCATCAAAAAAGGTCTTCAGCAGGGATTGCAGCTTGGCAGTCTGGCCGGCCGCCGTGACTGGGGCTGGGCGCCCGACTACGTCAACGGCATGTGGATGATGCTCCAGAACAATCCCGTGGACGACTTCATCCTCGCAACCGGTGTTTTGCACACGGTCGAAAATTTTGTGGATGCAGCCTTCAAGGCTGTGGACTTGAACTGGCGCGATCATGTCACCTTTGACCAAGGCTTGGTGACAACCGTCGAGCCGGTGTCCCCGTGCGGCAATCCCGGCAAGGCCCGCCGGCTCATGGGTTGGGAAAACACCGTCAAGTTCGACGAGATGGTGAGCCGACTGGTAAACGCAGAGATGCTGAAAAACTGAAATTCTGAGATACTGAAAACGGATGCGAGCTCTGTGGTTTTTCTAAATTTCAGACTTTCAGTTTTTCGGCATTTCAAAACTTTATTCCATGCGCATTGGTGAAGAGCTTCGCGGGCGGACCAAGAAATACGCCTCTGCAATCATCCGATTTTATGCGGGATTGCCCCGCGCGCGCAAGGAGGTGGAAGTGTTGGGGCATCAGTTGCTTCGTTCCGGAACTTCTGTTGCAGCCAATCTTCGCGAAGCATCGCGTGCACGCAGCGATGCGGAGTTTATATCAAAATGTGAAATCGCCCTTCAGGAAGCGGACGAGGCTCAACTCTGGCTCGAACTTCTGGAGGAAGACTGCCAAATTGAAAAAGAGCGGCTCGGCCCGATCCTAAAGGAAACCAATGAGCTGATCGCAATCCTTGTGACCATTATATCACGGACAAAGCAAAAGCTGAAACGCTGAAAAGCGCCGCCGACATTTCCTGATTTCAGCATCTTAGTATTTCAGCGTTTCAGCCTTTCAGTTTTTTCGCCTCTCTCCGCAGCCATTTTCCAATTTCAGCATTTCAGATTTTCCGCTTTTAAACTTATGCCCAAAATCGCCTTTGTCACCGGTATCACCGGCCAGGATGGTTCTTATCTCGCCGAACTCCTTTTGGAGAAGGGCTACGAAGTCCACGGCATCGTGCGACGGTCCAGCACCGTCGTTCGCTCGCGTATCGACCATCTCACCGAGCCTTCCCACGGCGGCTCCGGGCGGCTGCACCTGCATTACGGCGATTTGGCCGATGCCGTGTCGCTGGTGAAGCTCCTCTACCAACTCAAGCCCGACGAAGTGTATAACCTCGGGGCGCAGTCCCATGTCCGTGTGTCGTTCGATGTCCCCGAGTATACCGGCGACATCGTCGGCCTC